>Ga0181593_10000048_pt1 | contig 84267 bp, 70 predicted proteins | sample 071ome_19_FD_133756 | JGI IMG/M metagenome (GOLD analysis project Ga0181593, IMG submission 133756) | Coastal salt marsh microbial communities from the Groves Creek Marsh, Skidaway Island, Georgia - 071413AT metaG (megahit assembly) | ecosystem: Environmental > Aquatic > Marine > Intertidal... | reverse complement strand
TAAATGATTGGCCTTCCCTGAACCGAACCTGGCCATCAAGCGACCATGATAGATAACAGCGAGAACTAACATGGATCAAATACTGCTCAAACTAAGCCGTGCCTTCGAACAGGCACCCAACCGGGTGCTTCGCTTCAAGTCCTTCGTCCTCAGCGGCCTGTTAATCATCACAACGCTTATGGTGTGGGAAATCTTCACCCGCACCGAATTGGACATGACCACCGACAGTTTCCTCGACCAGGGCGACCCGGCCATGTTTGCGCTGAACGAATACCGGCGCCAGTTCGGCAGTGATGACTCGGTTTTCCTCGTGTACCGCGCAAAGGATGGCGATGTCTTTTCGCGCGCGTCACTCACCGCCATCCAGAACCTGACCAACGATCTGCGCTTCTGGCGGGAACTGGATCCGGCCAACTATCCGGCGACCATCAACGGCTTCGAACTGGATTTCAGCGAACTGAACCATATCCGTCGCGTGCAATCTATCGCCAACATCCGCTACCAGGAGAATGTTGGTGACTCACTGCTCTCGAATCGACTGGTGCCGGCAGAGCTGCCGGAGTCGGCCGAGGAACTGGCACAGATCAAACAACGCGCCCTGGCGCAGGAAGACTATCTGCTGGCTTTCTACTCCGCCGATGCACGCTATGGCGCCCTGATGATCCAGACCGACTTCGGCGCGCAGCCGGTAGATGACTATGTGTCCGCCGTGGATTCCAGCGAGGTATCCCTGGACGACAGCTTCCTGGATTTCGCCGACTTCGATGACAGTGCCGCCGGCGGATTCGTTGAGCTGGAGTTCGATGAGTCGGCGGAAATCCAGGAGATCAATTTCCAGCCCACCGACATGCTGGGCTACACCGCGTTCCATACCGCAAGCAAGGCCATCTACGAGAGCTACTCCGAGTATTTCGACTTCTACCCCGTGGGCAATCCACCGATGATGGATTACATGCTGGAAACCCTGCTGCAGCTACAGACCCTGGGCATCGTCATGGTGCTCATCTTCACCCTGCTGCTATGGATTCTGTTCCGCTCTTTCAGCGCCGTGGTCTGGCCCATGGTCACCATCGCCGCCAGCATGGCGTGGACCTGGGGTATTACGGTGTGGCTCGGTGTCACCGTATCAAACATGATAGCGCTCACCGTATTGCTGGTGTTTGCCGTGGGCATTGCCGATTGCGTGCATGTGATGAGCGCCTACTTCACCTTTCGGCGCAACGGCGAGGAACACCACGATGCCCTCTCTCTCGCCTATGGCAAGACGGGGCTCGCAATCCTGGTAACCACGATCACGACCATGAGTGGCGTACTGGCTCTCACCACATCCAACCTCGCCCCAATCTTCGTGTTTGGCATGATGTCCGCATTCGGTGTGGTCATGGCCCTGTTCTTCACGGTAGTCCTGCTACCGATTCTGCTGGATATCTGGCATCCAGGCGCGCCCAGCGAAGAAGACGCAACCTGGGCGGACAAGTTTGGCATCTGGTGGAACCAGCTCTACATTGGCAAGCAAGCCGCCATCGCTGTGGTCTACATCACCCTGGTCTACCTGCTGCTTGGCTTGTGGGTTGGTAGCTATATCGCCCTGATTTCATTCCTCACCTACGTGGTAGTCAACTGGCAGCACCAGATCCTGAGCTATGTGCCTTACATCGTGGCCAGGCGTCCGATCGTCATCATGCTCACCTTCTTCGCCGCCCTCGGTATCTGCGCCTATGGCACGAGCCTGATTCGTATTGACACCAATATGACCGAGCTGCTCCGGGAAGATAATCCCATGCGCCAGGCCTATGAGATTGTCGATGACAATATGGCCGGCGCCATGTCCATGGTGGTGATGATCGATACCGGGACCACTGATGGGCTGTTGAATCCACGATTGCTGCAGGCGATCGATACCATGCAGGAGCGGGTCGAGACCCGCTACGCCGATCAGGTATCCAGAACCAATTCCCTGGCCAACATCGTCAAGGACACCTACCAGATCATGAACAACGATGACCCGGCGTTCTACGAGGTGCCCGATGACCAGCAGCTGATTTCACAACTGTTGTACCTGTTCAACAGCGCCAACCCGGAAGATCGCCGCGCCCTGGTGAGTGACGACTACAGTCGCTCCCACATCACCCTGAATATCTATAACGCCGGTTCCTATGAGTACCAGCTGTTTTTCGATGAGATAGGCCAGGACATCGACGAGATATTCGGCCCTCTCGAAGCCGAGTTTCCGGAAATGGACGTGTACCTCACCGGCTCCATGGCCCTGCTCATGCGCATGGCCGATGAGGTAGCCAATTCCCAGTTCAACAGCTTTGCCCTGGCCATCGGGGTGATCAGCGTCATCATGATCCTGACCCTGGGCTCCCTGCAGGGTGGGGTGATGGCCATGATCCCCAACCTCATTCCGGCCATGCTAAGCTTTGGGCTGATGGGTTTGATGGGCATCCCGCTGGATACGGACACACTACTGATCGCACCCCTGATAATTGGCATCGCGGTGGATGACACCATCCATTTCATGACCCATTACCGGGTCGACCTGATTCGTACCGGCAGCGTCAGCGAGGCCCTGAAATCCACGATCCGTGACGTGGGCCAGGCGGTCATGTTCACCACCATGGTGCTGGGCCTTGGCTTTGCGCTGCTGAGTTTTTCCGATTACCTGGGCATGGCGAAGATGGGATTCTTCGGTTCAGCTGCGATTTTCGTCGCATTGCTCTGTGATTTATTCCTGATCCCCGCCATGATCATGATCTTCAAACCCACCTTCGGCCAGAAAGATGCCGACACCCGAATTACCTTCATGGAGAGAGCCGCATGACAATGACGCGAATCCTGAATTCTTTGCTCCTGGCAATCACCCTCTCGCTGCCCTGCGCCACACTCGCACAGGAACTGACTGCCCGGGAAATCATGGAACTGGTGGAAGACTACCAGCGCGCCACCACCGACTCGGCGTTCAATCGCATGCAACTGTCCACCTGCCGTTTCGGCATCAAGGACAGTCGCATCACCTGCGCCGAACGCCCCCGCATCAAGGCCATCGAATCGGTTGGCAAGAACTACGGCGCGGAACTGAAGGATACCAAGAGCATCGCCATCGTCATGGAGCCGGCGGCTGAACGAGGCATCGGTATGCTGAGCTATGCCTATGATGATGCAGACCGGGACAATGAAACCTGGCTCTACCTGTCGGCGCTGGGTCGGGTAAAGCGCATCGCCAGCGGCAGTTCGGATGACGATACCGAACCGGCGTCCGTGTTTGGCTCCGAGTTCACCACGGAGGACCAGGATACCGGCAAGCTGGAAGAGTACGAGATCAATCTGCTGGAAGAAACCACAGAAGCCGGTCGTGACGTGTGGAAGATCGAGATGATTCCCAACGAGGAACGTGCCCGCAAATCCCGCTACTCCCGCACCGTGCAGTACATCGACAAGGAACGCTACGTACCCCTGAAGGTGGAAATGTATGACCAGTACGACCGGGAAATCAAACGCATGCTGGCATCGCGCATCGAATTCATCAACGACGTGTGGATGGCGCGCTCCCTGACCATGATGAACCTGGTGACCAACCGCCTCTCCAACATGGCGATCCTGGAAATTCACCTGGGCATCGATGTCGAAGATGAGTTCCTCACTACCCGGACACTCACCGACGTGGCCTTCCGCGAAACTGAGCTGGAAAATCTCAGGCAGCAATTGCAATAGCACCCGTACTATGAAGTTCCGGAATTACTTCCTGGGCAGCTTGCTACTGCTGGGCTTGCCCGTTCACGCACAACAGGATAAGCCACTGGTCCTGGATCCCGACGTGAGTTTCGATCCGGGTGCCGACTTCGGCTTCGATGATGACATCTTCGGAGCCGCCTTCGACGAGAGCACTGAAACAGAGGCAGACTCCTGGTTCGACGACTTCACCATCCGCATCAGCCAGCAGATCGCCGGACAGGCAAACAATCACGCCATCGACCTCGGCGAGTTCGGCTCACTGCCCCGGCCCGCCGAAGTGGAGAACAACCGCCTGCAATTCAATATTCGCTACCAGAACCCCTTCGCTCCCGGCTGGTTGCTACAGGGCAGCGCCTGGTACCGGGTGTACTGGGATCAGGATTACATGGCGGAGGGCGACAACAGCGACCACAATACCGAAGGCCAGCTCAATGAACTCTTCGTGCAATACAGCAGCGGCGCCCACAGTTTCAAGTTCGGCAACCAGACCGTAGTATGGGGCGAAACCGTAGGTAACTCAGTACTCGATGTTATCAACCATATCGAATTTCGAGACTTCACCATCATCGATATAGAAGATGCACGCCTGAACCAGGCCATGTTTATCTGGGACTATTTCGGCGATGACAACAGCAGCAGCTTCTCCAGCTTCCTCAACCTGTACCCGGAATTTAACCCTGCGCCGGTGCGGGGCAGCCCCCTGTTCTTCGATCCCGGCTACAACCTCCCCGACTACGACCGCAGCGGGAAAGTCCTGCTGGAGGCCGGTACCCAATGGAAGAAGTCGTTCGAGGGCAGCGATATCGCCTTCATGGCTGCCTATCTCTTCGAAAACCAGTTGCGTTACGAAGCGCCAATGCCCGGTGACTCCGATGCCAAGCCTGATATCAACGATTTCCTGCTACTGGGCTTCAGTGCCAATCGCGCCATCGGCCGGGTCCTGCTGAATTTCGACCTGGCATTCAGTCACAATATTCTCGCCAACAGCTTCGCCTTTCCCGGCACTAGTTCCCTGGCGGCACCGCTCAACCTGCGCAAGGATCAGGTCGGCACTTCCTTCGGATTCGAGTATGCCATCGACAACGAGCAGAGCATGAGCCTGGGTATCCAGGCGCAGAAAATCCTGGATGAACGGGATGGCCTGCTACCCGGTCAACAACTGGCCAACGAAGGCATTTTCGGTAGCTGGCTCGTGCGCTATTCAAACTCTCTGCGTAACGGAGACCTGGTGCTGTCTTCCACCCTACAGGGCGACCTCGAGGCCGAGTCTTTCCTGGTCCTGTTCGGCGCGGATTTCACCGTAAACGACAACTGGTCCCTTAGCGGCCAGATCATCAGCATCCATTCCAGCATGAACTCGCCGTTGGTAGTATTCGATGAAGACCTGCGCATAGGCACAACCCTGACCTATGCATTCTGATTGCTTCCGGATTATTACTGGAGCCGTGAAGGCTTCTAATTGCGCCTTCGCGAATTTCCCTGAAGCCGATGCTGTGCGATCAGCGGCCTCGAACGCGTCTGAGAAAATAGGGACAGATTTATTTTTTTCTAACAAATAAATCTGTCCCTATTTTCTTTTGGCCAGATCTCCGGAAGCCGTGTAGAAATAGACAACTAGCTCTTAAACCTTGATGGGCTTTTCGAATATCTCTCTGTCGAACTCCCCTTCCCAGTTTGCCACGGCGGTAGAAACGGACAGGTCGCCGGTGATGTTCACCACCGTGCGCAGCATGTCCAGCGGCCGGTCAATAATGAAGATGAAGCCCACGGTGGCCGCTATCTGGTCTGCCGACATGCCGATGGTGTCCATCACCGCAGACATCAGGAACAGGGATGCGCTGGGAACTGCCGCCGTGCCCACGGACACCAGGGTGGTGGTGCCGGCCATCAACAGATAGTCCGCCAGGCTCAACTCGATACCGAAGGCCTGGGCCGCGAAGACGGAGACAATGCCAACATACAGCGCGGTACCGTCCATGTTGATGGTGGCTCCGATCGGCAAAACCGTGGATGCCACGATTGGCTTGACGCCGAGATTCTCTTCGGCGACCGACATGGATACCGGTAAGGTCGCCGCGCTGGAAGATGTGGAGAAAGCCACCAGCATGGCGTCACGTGCCCCACGAAAGAACATGACCGGTGATAGTTTAAGAGCCCCCTTCATGATCACTACTCCATGCATGAGGATGAGGTGGGCTGCACAGGCAATGAACACGGTAATCGCCAGCACTACCGCATTAAGCAACACGTCGAAACCCTGGGCACCGGTGACCCGGGCGATCAGGGCGAAAACTCCGAAGGGTGCAATTTCCATGATCCAGTGGGTGATGCGCAGGACAACATCACTGGAGGCATCCATGAAGTCGGCAACCGGTTTGCCGCGCTCACCCAGGGTAAGCAGACTCACACCAATTAGCAGTGCAAAGAAGATCGTGGCAAGAATGTCGCCTTCGGCGAGTGCCGCGAAAGGGTTCTGGGGCACGATCGCCATCAGGCGTTCCGCCAGCGGCACCGCTTCCTGCACGGCAGCGGCGGGTTCCGCCCCGCTGAGATCAACCCCCGCGCCTGGCTGGAAAATAACCGCCAGTATCAAGCCAATGGTGATGGCGACGAGCGTGGTGAGCAAATAGAGAATAATGGTCTTGGCACCCAGCGACCCCAGTTTCGAAGGATCTCCCATGGACACCACACCGGCTACGATAGTCACGAACACCAGGGGCACGACGATCATGCGTATGAGGCGAATGAACAGGTCACCCATCCAGCCAATGCTCTCGGCACCTTCGCCCCAGAGCGCACCCACCACAACCCCCACCACCATGGCGGCGAGGATGCGCTTCCACAGGGCAATTTCGAACCAACTATAGGCCAGTCCCTTGCTGTCGTTGTTCTGCGTGCTGTTATTCATATAAAGTCTCATGCTTGATTCAGCGCTGCTTTCCAGAGCCTTCGATGGGAATCCCTAGTATGGGACTCCTTGCCCGGGTATCGGGACGGGAGGTCAGGATCGAAGCGGACTACAACCAGTAATTCTCAACACTTGCGAGCAGACTATAGAAATTCATACCATAGTTCCAGTCCGAAACAGTACTCAAACAGGCAGCGCTCATGGCAGATTGGATCCAGGGAAAGATTGTTGAAAACATCCACTGGACAGAAAATTTATTCACGCTCAGGATCGATGCCGACATCAAGACGTACAAGGCTGGTCAATTCACCAGCCTGGCACTGGATATCGATGGCGAGCGCATAGCACGCCCCTATTCCCATCTGAGCGCACCTCAGCAACGCCCGCTGGAGTATTTCTTCTATACCGCCATCGATGGTGTACTGAGCAACGCACTCGTTCGGCTAGACGTGGGCGACACCGTGTGGGTGAAAGACCAGTCTAACGGATTCTTTGTGTTGGACGAGGTGCCGGACTGCAAGGATCTGTGGATGCTGGGAACAGGAACCGGCATTGCGCCGTTTCTGTCGATACTGCACACCGAGGAACCCTGGCAACGATTCGAGAACGTGGTACTGGTCTATGCGGTGCGGACAGAGTCAGACCTGCGCTATCTTGACAGCATAGCAGCCTTGCAGGAATCACAGGGGAGTCGATTCCGGTTCCAGGCATTTGTGAGCCGTGAGGAAGTGCCCGGCACACTCCATGGCCGAATTCCTGCCGCCATGGAAGACGGCCGCCTGCAGCAGGCTGTCGGCCTGGAGCAATCCCCCGACCGCTCTCACTTCATGTTATGCGGAAACCCGGACATGGTAAAAGACGTAACCGAATTACTGAAAACCCGGGACTTCCGCAAGAATCGCCGCCGCACACCGGGCCACATCACCACAGAGAACTATTGGTAGGATAGCCGTACTGGCAGCCCCTCACCGGCAAGTAGCGGCTGGCGCGCTTCTGCTGGCAGGAATCTAGTGATAGCCGGCGGGTAGTTGTCGGGCCCGGGTCAGCGCTTCAAACCGCGCCCCGATATCCACCAGCAACTGTTCGTTAAAGGAGGGAGCGATGATCGTCAAACCCACGGGCCGGCCATCCGCTTCGTAAGCCATGGGAATGGTCAGCGCAGGATAGTTGGCCAGGGCGGCAAACCCTGCGCTGGCATTATTGATGGATAACAGGGCATCCACATCCCCGTCGGAAAACATCGCCTCCATCCAGGTTCTCGCCCCCCTCTGCAAGCGATCCCGCAGCGCCTCCAACTCGTCGGCGCTCATCTCGAGATCTACCATCATATCCACCTCGGACTGGCCATAGGGTGCCCTGATGTCCATATCCTGCAGATTAAATTGTTGCAGGGCGACTACGGAGTCTATCGGCAATTGTGCTGCGCCATGGTTTTCCAGGTAAAGCGCCAGGTCTCTCACCATTTCTGCACCCAGGAGCTCACCGAAACCTTCCCGGTCGTAGTCCGGCATTTCGACATCGACAATGACAGCACCGTCCTCTGCCATTACCGCCAGCGCCTCCCCGAACAATGGATTGTCGAGGAAGGGGCTGAGCGCACCCAGGCGCTTGCCCGCAAGCGCGGGCTCCCGGTACTCGAGACTGTAGCCATCACTCAACAGCGGCATGGCGGTGTCTGCCTGGTCATAGCCTGCCATGGCATTGAACAGGATCACTGCATCCGCCACACTGCGGGTCATGGGCCCCGTGGTATCCAGGCTGGCGGAGATGGGCACGACGCCACTGCGACTGAGGCTCCCGGTCGTGGGCTTCAGCCCGACCAGGGAATTGGCGCTGGCCGGGGACAGGATCGAACCACTGGTTTCGGACCCTACCGCCACCGCCGCATAGTTGGCGGCGATCGTGGCACCGCTGCCGGCACTGGAACCACCGGTATTGAATTCAAGGCGCCCATAGGGATTGAGCGTCTGCCCTCCCACGGCACTGTAGCCCGATGGACAGTCGCCACAGAAATAGTACGCCCATTCACTCAGGTTAGCCTTGCCGAGAATGATGGCGCCCTTGCCGCGTAGCTGCCCTGTTATGAAGGCATCGCCCGTATGATTATCCAGTAGCGCAACAGCACCCGCCGTGGTGGCCATACCAGCCGCATTAATATTGTCTTTAAGCAGAACCGGAATGCCATAGATGGGGTCTCGCACCATTTCCAGGGCCTGGCGACGAGCGGCATCCAGTTCGCGAGCCCGATTGATGGCGTTCGGGTTCAGGGCAATTACACCATTGAGGAACCGGCTGTTGTCACTCTCGATCTCTCGTATGCGATAGAGATAAAAAGTCGTAATGGTCGCATAGTCCAGGTCACCCGCCGCCACCGCTGCCTGCAGGTCGGCGATGGATGCTTCCAGGATCAGGGGCTTGAGCGCCTGGTAACGGTCATCACCGAAGCGGTCCAGTTCGGCGGAAAAAGGCAGCCATTGCTCGCTAAGATCCTGCACCGGCGACTTGAGCAGGATGTAGTGCATCCGCTCATTTTCATGCTGGGACAAGCGGGCGAGATCGGCCGCCTGATCGTAATCATTGTCAGCCGCAAGAGAAGCAAGAGAAGCTGTGGCAACAAAGAGCGCCAACAGCACACGACGTAGTGGAGACATACAACTTACCGGATTGTTGATTCGTGGACGATTCAGTTCCTACTCATGCCGCAAGGCTTCAACCGGATCCATATCCGCGGCCCGCATGGAAGGGTAAATACCAAATATAACCCCAATTAACGCGGAGATGGAAAAAGCAAGAATCGGCGCCAGGGGCGTCACGATAGTGGTCATGCCCCAGAACAGGGAGATAAAGAACGGAATCGTGATGCCCAGGATCACACCAATCAGGCCACCCACCCCCGACAGGATCACCGCCTCGATCAGAAACTGGCCGATGATGTCCTTCTTCTTGGCACCCAGCGCCCGGCGAATACCGATCTCCCGGGTACGCTCTGTGACGCTGGCCAGCATGATATTCATGATACCGATACCACCCACCAGCAGGGAGATGCCAGCGATAGCACCGGCGACTATCTGATCCCTCAGGGCTCTCTCCTCTGCCTGCCTCAGCAGTGCCAGGGGTACCTCTATGGTGTAGTCCTCGTTCCGGTGTCGCCGGGCCAGTATCTGCTCGATCACCTCGCCGACCTGGATAACGGTCTCCTGGTTTTCTACCTGGATGATGGCCTCATGCAACTCAACCGTTTCCGACTCCATGCCCCCGGCAGTCTGCCGCGTCGTGGTTTCACCGAACCGGGTGCGGGATGAGGTAATAGGAATAAAGATACGGCTCGGTGCCGCATTGGAACTGCCGGCCTGGTTCTGACCCAGATTGGAGAATCCCTCCGACTCCATGATGCCGACGATATTGTAGTAATCGCCATCGATGCGCACGCTGTTGCCCAGCGGGTTATCGATAGGGAACAACTCCCGCGCCACTTCATCACTGAGTACAACCACATTGGCATGGTCACGCACTTCCGCCTGCGAGAAGAATCGTCCCGCACGCAGGTTGTAGTTGCGCGATGTCGGGTAATCAACCGCCGTGCCTACTACGTCGGTATTCATGTTGTTGCCGAGGTTCCACACGTTTTTCTTGACGATGCGGGAGGCGATAACATTATTCACACCCGGAATGGTGTCCTGGATAGTGCGGATATCGGCATTGGTCAGACCGTAGACAATCGCCTGCGGCGGACCGAAGCCCTGGCGTGACGTCTCTTCGACCTCGGCCGGCTTGACGCTCTTCAGCAGGATATTGTTGGCACCGAGGTCGCGGAACTGTTGTTGCGCTTCAAAACTGGCGCCTTCGCTGACCGCCAACATGGCGATTACCGCGGCCACACCGATCACAATACCCAGCACCGTTAACAGGGAACGCAGCCCATGGTTGTAGATGCTCTTTAGTCCAACCTGGGTTGTTTTCTTCAGGCGAACAAAACTGAAACCAGTATTCCTGCGCGGTGCTGAATTGCGCCTGGTCAGCTCGAGGCTAAGATCGCTCATCACTCTCCACCAGGCCATCCCGCAGTCGAATCTGGCGCCGTGATCTTTCAGCCAGTTCATCGGAGTGGGTCACCATGATCAGGGTCTTGCCCTGGGCATGCAATTCATCGAACAGGTTCAAAATTTCTGCGCCGGATTTGGAGTCCAGGTTTCCGGTGGGCTCGTCGGCCAGGATAATCAGGGGGTCGACGGCGAGGGCCCGGGCAATCGCTACCCGCTGCTGCTGACCGCCCGACAGTTCAAACGGCTTGTGATCCAGTCGTTCCCCCAGCCCGACCCGCTCCGCCAACCCGGTCGCAATTTCCCTGCTCTCGGTTTCACTGTAGCCTTGATAGAACAGCGGCATCTCGATGTTTTCCAGCACATCCAACTGCTGGATCAGGTTGTAGGACTGGAAGATAAAGCCCAGCCGGGCTCCGCGCACGGCCGACAGGTCATCGTCGTTCATGGCCGAGGTATCTTCCTCGCCCAGGTAGTAGGTACCGGAGGTAGGCTGATCCAGGCAGCCCAGGATGTTCATCAGGGTGGACTTGCCACAACCGGAAGGACCCATGATGGTGATGTAATCACCGCGGTGAAAATTCAGAGAGATGCCGTGCAGCACCTCAACGGAAATAGCCCCCATGTAGTAGGTCTTGCGAATGGCATCCAGGCGCGCCACCACATCCGGATTGTAGCTGCCCGGCGCCAGGGCGGAACCGGCGCCGGTGCTGGCAGCTGAACCAGTGCTGGAATCCATGGTAGTCATAGCAGAGACCCCTGCTTAATTGGCAGCGACAGTGTTGTTCTGCTGCTGAGGTGCCAGCAGCAGAACTTCCTCGCCATCCTGCAGGCCACTGCGAATCTCGATGAAGGAATCGGAGAAAGTACCGATCTCCACTTCCCGCATCTGGGGCTGGCCACCTCGATTGACATAGACCACTCGCTTGTCATCGAAATAGGAGACAGCCTGCAAGGGCACGTAGACCACATCCTGCAGGCGATCTACCAGAATCTCGACCTCGGCACTCATGCCGGGACGAAGCCAGTCATACTCACCGTCGATCTTGATCGTGGTGGGATAGACCTTGAGATCCGGGTTCATGAAGGAATTGGCCGAGTCAGCCACCACGGCCACCTTGGTGACCACACCCGTCAGCCGGGCATCGGGAAAGGCGTCAATTGTCACCTTTGCGGTCTGTCCCACAGCAACCCGCTGCACGGCAGACTCATGAATGTTCACCTTGACCGCCATCTCGCGCATATCCGGTATGGTCAGGATAGCCTGGCGTTCGCGAACCGTCGCGCCCTCGGCGATGGCCTCTTCGCTGCCGCGACGAAAACGCTGGGCATTCTGGTCGGAAGCACCGTATACAACAAGACCGGGGCGTTGTGCTCGAATGGTCGCCGCTTCGATCTGCTCATTCACATCCACCAGCTTCACCCGCTCCAGATTGAACTTGCGTTCCGCGGAACGATAGCGCGCTCTTTGCTGCGCCTCTTCGGCGATGTTGTCGATAAGCTGGCGCTGGAATCCCATCACCGCGTTTTCATAGTCGGACAGTTTCTGCTCGGCGTCCTTTGGAAAGGTGTACTGAATATAGAGTGCCAGTGCCGTTTCCTTCTCCTGCTGCTTGTTGAAAGACTTGTTCAGGTTCAGTTCTTCCGCTTCCAGTTCCGTCGGCGTGATGAAGCCGCGATCAGCCAGCCGACGCTGACCCTCGATACGATCCTGGGCCAGCAGGTACTCTTCCTGGGCAACCTGCAATTCATCGAGCAGGGCTCGCAGTTGCTGCTTGGCCTCTCCGTCTTCCAGTTTATTGATATCCGCATACTGGGTGAAATCGAGTGTATGGCGAACAGCCATGTAGCTGTCGTCCATCAGGAGTGTGGCACTCTCTTCGATGGGACTCGACTCCATGGGCTCCAGGACCAGAGTCTGCGGCTCACTGCCTGCCAGATCCGCTGGCTCGGTCGTCGGCAGATCGGCGTCCGGGGCACCCGCCGCGCGATCGAAGCCACCTTGCCCAAAGCCGCCCGGAGCACCACCGCGCTGCCCACCTCCGGGCCTCTGGCCCGACGGGAAACCACCCTGGGCGAAACGCTGCATGCGCTCCAGCATCTCCGGCGGTAACTCACCGTTGTTCTCTGCCATCAGGGTACGCACCCGCTCCTGCATCTGGGGTGGCAGGGAATCGATATCCAAAGGCGCATCCGCGCTGACGGCAGGCCTGTCATCAACAACAGGAGTCACCGGCAAGGGCGTTTGCTGGCTGCGCTGCTGCGCGGCTTCGGCCTCTGCGAGTCGACGCTCGATATCCAGCTCACCGATGATTTCACTGACGATGTTGGCCCCCAGGAATTTCTCGAAGTCGAGCCGGGCGAAGCGCATGGTCTGGCGCGCGTCATTCAGCTCGGTCATATTCTGGTTGAGCTGGATTTCGTATTGCGCTTTCTGCTCGATGTAGCTGGCCTCGGCTGTCTCCACGGCAATTTCCTGGTTCAGCCGCTCGTCGATCAGTGCATCGGTGTCCAGTTCCACCAGCACCTTGCCTGCCGCTACATCATCCGGCGTCACCCGGTATCCCTCTTCGACAATACTCAGGATCTTCACCCCGTCCCGGCCTTTCACCTGGGAGCGAATCTCCTGGGATTGCAGTGCTTCCAGCGCACCCCCTTCCAGCACGGTGATATCCAGGTCACCGCGACGGGCCGTGAAACTCAAGGTCTCCACAGCGCTGTCTCCGGAACCACCCAGCAGGGAGAACAGCAGCACCACCACCACGGCTGTGCCACCGAGTACGCCGACCTGCACAGGCTTGTCTGCCTGCCGGTACCAGTTGCCGGCATCGACGATGCGCTGCTGCAGCGGTTCTGGCAATCGCGCCAGCAAGCCGCCGAGCTTATTCTGTAAGTGCTCTTTATCGAGGCTCATTCGTGCCTTCCTCCCATCGACCGCTGTCATTCACGTAAAGCAAACCCACATCGCGCCAGAATTCCAGCTTGGCGATGTTGTGCTCCACGATGGAGTTCACCAGGTCTGTCTGGGCAGCAGTCAGGTCATTTTGCGAGTCTACCGTGTCCTGTATGTTTCCGAGACCCAGTTCGGCCCGAAGCAGGGCCTCTTCAACTCGCCGTTCATTGATTTCCACACTGGTCTGGCTGATATCGAAACTCTTGCGTGCCTGGTTCATGCGGCGCCAGGCATCCAGCACATCCAGCTTGATGTTGTCACTGGCCAGGGTGTAAGCCCGGGTTGTGGCTTCGTAGTTGATCAGGGCGCGACGATAGTCGTTACGCTGCGCTTTCGTGTCCAGCGGCAACTCCAGGTCGAGACCGGCGCTGTACACGGCATTCTCGAAATCGAATTCACCGATGTTCTCGCTGGTAGACGTGGGCACATTCACCACGGCACTGAAATCCAGGGCTGGTCGCAAGGCATTGGCCGCCACGTTGATCTTGCGGGCACTGTCCTGTACCCGGTCCAGCCCCGTATAGAGGTCGAGCCGGGTCTGCAGCGCCATCTCCGTTGCTTGCGCGAGGCTGATGTCGGGACTGTCCATGCCGGTTTCCGCGATCAGGGACATCTCATTGTCGTCGAGGATGATTCTGTCATCGGCACTAATCCCCAACAGAATCTTGAAATTATCCAGACTGCGTTTATACCGGGTAATGGCCGTGGTCCAGCGCAGGTCGGCCTGCAGCGCTGACTGTTCCAGGCGTCCAACCTGCAACAGGGTGGTCAGGCCCTCAGCCTGAAAAGCCTGCTCTCGCTCCAGGGACAGATTGGTGGCCTGCAGGCCCTGGTAGTTGTTACGCGCAGTCTCCCGGTTCAACAGCACCGAGTAGTAATCCGATGCAACCCGCACCGCGAATACCTTGCGAAAGCGGGTGAAATCCCGCAGCTGGTAGAGCAGATTGCGCTCGGCTTGGATCAGGGTCTCCGTTTCAATGGCACGCCCGAAATCCCGCAGCAGCGGCTGGGTAAAGGAACCGATGAAGGCACCACTCACCGTCTCCGTCACGTCGCCTGTGAGAAAGCGGGTGAGGTTATTGGTGAGATTGAGGGCAATGACACCGCCGCTCTGCAGCAGGTAGCGGGCGCCCAGGCTGGTACTGGAGAAGGTGGATTCGCTGGTATTGATGATCTCGCCGTTGCTCACGGACTCGATGCCGGTCAGGGCCTCCATATCGGCGACAAACTGATCACGGGCATCCCACTGGTAATCGGCTCCCGCGCCGGCATTAAAGATCGGCGTATAGCGATAGCGATCGAAGGTCAGCGCCAGGGCTTCCTGATACAGCGCTTCCTTCTGGCTCTGATAGTCCCGGCTGTGACGAAATGCGAGATCCAGCGCCGCATTGAGGCTGAGGACGTGGGCTCCCACCTCGCTCTCGGCCTCGATATCCAGGAAATCGAAGACCTCGTTATTCACCGGATAGGGGGATAAATCCACCGCCAACTGCTCATCGATGCCTATCTGGGCGCTCACCCCGGGCACCAGTGACGACTTGCCGGCGATCGCCGCGTAGGTCTCATCATCTGCCGATTGCCGGTAGGCACTGTTGGTGCAGGCCAGGGGCAGTAGAGATAAAGTCAATATTATCAGTGACTTGCTATTGTTTTTCATGTGTGGCGCAGGCGCTCTCGCAGGCAGACTTTCCGGACCCGAACATTATACGCTGTTGCGCGGAAAAGCATTCTTCCCTGCGCTCAATGGAGCGTCTCGGCAGGGGGATAACAATATGATTTTTGTTCGATTTTTCTTAACATAGCTGTCCCCATTCATCGCATCTGCCAGACCTTGCCACAGGGACTCGCCATGAAAATATCCAGCTCGCTGATCGCCGCCCTCCTGTTGGCCGGGGGCCTGGCCTATCAATTCAAGGAGAATCGGGCGCTGGAGACAGCACTGCAGCAGGAACAGCGCAGCGTGGCTGCCCTGCGAGATGAGCTGGCAAGCATGGAAAGCAACCTGGATTCCATGCGTGCCCAGCTCATGAACATGGCCAATTCCCTGCAGGAAGCCCGGCAACAGCTCAATGGCGATGCCCCCCTGGCCACCCGCAATGACCTCGGTGCACGCCTGCATGGCAAGCAGCCGCCGGGGTCCGGCAGCAGCACGGCGATCAGACCGCCGGCTGCCAGCCAGGACATCGGCAGCCAGATGGCACGCATGCAGGCCGACGTGCGCTACGGTGAATTTGTTGAAAATCTCGCGGCCAGCGCCAGCGAGAAAAGCGCCATTAGCGAGGTAATCGCTGATGTGTTCGTGGAGCGTATACAGGTAAGCAAGGCACGGGCCACGGGCACAGCCGGTGCCGCGGACCTGGAACGGATTGGCTCCACCGCCTACCTTCGGGAGCGCCTGGTTGAGGTGCTGAACGCCGAACAGCTGCTGGCCTACGACAGCTACGAGGCGGGTTTCCAGGAGTTGCAGTTGCGCAACACCTTCACCCTGGACATCTCGCGCTACGCCCCTGCCCTGACGGAGACCAGCCGCAAACTGGTGCTGGATGCCCTGATGCGCCATCTGGGGACAAACCTGCTGGCGGACATGAACAGCAATGCCAACGCCGTAACAGAAACCCGCAGGCAGTTAATGGCACTGGAGGCTGCACGCCAGGAAATCCTGGCGCAGCTGAATGAGGCACAGGGCTTCGAGGCAGAAAAATTACTGACCCGAATCCGATCTGCTATGGTGCAGAGCCAATCCATGAACGAGGGGCTGGATAATCAATAGACGCCCCATAAACAACCAGCGAGACACGGCTGCAGCGAGCTCCGGGCTATCTGGATATATTCCGGATTACGGGGCTTTCCCGGCAGGCGAGGCAACGGGCTAAGATTCAATCATCTTGAAATTGCATGACTCTGCCTTCATGCAGTAATACTGAACATAATCAGGAGCACATATGAAAACCTTCCATCAGGCCTGGCGATTCACCACCCTGGCACTGGCATCAGTCTTCGTCCTGGCTGCATGCAGCGAGCAGAGCACCACGCCAACCGCCACCGAAACCACGGTAGTCGCAGCCCAAAGTAACCCGGGCTACCGCCGCATCAATGGTAACAATCCCGAAGACCCGATGGATGTCGCCATCTTCGAACTGGACAATGGCCTGCAGGTATTCCTGACCGAGAATCATGAAGAGCCCACGTTCTATGCCGAAATTGCGGTGCTTGCCGGCAGCAAACATGACCCGGCCGATGGCACCGGCCTCGCCCACTACCTCGAACACCTTCTGTTCAAGGGCAACCAGAATCTGGGCACCCTCAATTACGAGGCAGAGAAGCCACACCTGGATCGCATCGTCGAACTCTATGAAGAGCACTTCTCGGAAACCGACCCCGCCCGTCGCGCGGAAATTTATGCCGAGATCAACCGGGAAGCACAACTGGCAGCAGAATATGCAGTGCCCAATGAAATCGACAAGCTGTACAACGGCATGGGTGGCAGCGGCCTCAATGCCCATACCTGGTACGAGGAAACCGTATACAAGGTTGGCCTGCCTTCCAATCGCCTGCAGCAGTGGGCCGAGATCGAATCCGACCGCTTCGTCGACCCGGTATTCCGGCTCTTTCATACCGAGCTGGAAACGGTCTATGAAGAGAAGAACCGCACCCTGGACAACGGTGCCCGCATCATCGGCACGGCCATCGATGAACTGTTATACAAGGTTCACCCCTATGGTCAGCAGCCAACTATCGGCACCGTGGATCACCTGAAGAATCCATCGCTGGTCTACATCCAGAACTACTTCGACACGTACTATGTGCCCAACAATATGGGCATCTTCATCAGCGGCGATATCGATATCGAGGAAACCATCGCCCTGATTGCCGAGAAATTCGGACACTGGGAACCCAAGCCGGTGCCGGAAGTGGGCCCGTGGAATGAGCCAGCCCTCAGCGGTGCCGAACGCCGCACCGTGCAATATCCAGGTCAGGAGCAAGTGCAACTGGCTTTCCGCACCGCTCCTAACGGGCATCCCGACAAGGAAGCCCTGATCCTGCTGGATATGATCCTGGACAACCGCACCGCCGGCCTGATCAATCTGAACCTGAACCAGCAGCAACTGGTAGCCGAGGCCGGGTCATCGCCTCTGTTTCTGAACGACTATGGCTCACAGAGCCTGTATGGCTCTCCGAAGCAGGATCAGTCTCTGGAGGAAGTGGAAGAATTACTGCTGGCGCAGATCGAACTCATCAAGAACGGTGGTTTCGAAGACTGGATCATTCCCGCCATCATCAATGACTTCCTGAAGAACCAGAAAGCGAGCCTGGAATTCAATACGGCACGGGTCACCATGATGCGGCAGTCATTCATCGAAGGCACCGGCTGGGATTACCACATCGGCGAGATCGGCCGCATGGAACAGCTCACCAAGCAGGACGTGGTGGATGTGGCCAACAAGTATTTCGGTGACGACTATGTTGCTGTGTATCGCGTGGATGCACAGCACGAAGTGCCCTCGGTTGAGAAACCCCAGATCGATCCGGTCACTATCGACCCGACCCGACAGTCTGCATTTGCCGCCCGCATCCTGGCCATGGAAGTGGACGAGATTGAACCTTCTTTCGTGGAAGCGGATCGTGACTACCGGGTCATCGAATTTGCACCCGGCGTCGAACTCTACTACGCACCCAATCCACTCAATGACCTGTTCACCTTCTCCATCGGTGTAGAAGTTGGCACCGAGGAAAACGAGAAGCTGGGTATGGCTGCCTCCCTGCTGGACGTGGCTGGCACCGACACCCTGAGCAACGAAGAACTGCAAAAGGAGTGGTACCGCATGGGTAGCGAGTTCCGCTTCGGCAGCGGCGAGAATTCGTCGGCCTTCTCTATCTCAGGACTGGATGATCAGTTTGAAAACTCCCTGGCCCTGATGATGTCGCTGGTCAACTCTCCCAGCAGCGACAGCGAAACGCTGGAGCAGCTCAAGGGCATCATTCTGAAGACCCGCGAGGATCGCAAGAATTCGCCGCCCGCCATCGCCCAGGCCCTGTACCTCTATAACCGCTATGGCGAGGAGTCGCCCCTGCTGGAGGCCATGACCACGGAAGAAATTATCGACACCGAAATCGATGAGTTGCTGGGACTGCCTGCAGACCTGCTCGACTACAAACATACCCTGGCCTACACCGGCTCTATGCCACTGGAGCAACTGGTCGAAGTGCTGCGCCGGCATCATGCCGTCGGCGAACTGGCGGACACGCCGGAATATCGCTTCCGTCGCGCGCGACAGGTGGAGGAAACCGAACTCATGGTGGTGGATCAGCAGACTGCACAGGCCCAGGTGAGAATCGAATTCGCCGATGGCGTGTTCCAGCCTGATGACAGCATCATGGCTTCCCTGTATACGAACTACTTCGGCAGCGGCATGTCCAGCGTGGTGTTCCAGGAACTGCGCGAGGCAAGGGCCCTGGCCTACTCCGCCTCGGCGCGCTACCTGCCGGGTGACCGCCTCAATGCAGAAAACCTCATGCTGGGTGTCATCGGCACCCAGACCGACAAGACCGTTGATGCCCTGGCGGCATTCATCGACCTGATCGACAATATGCCCCAGTCATCCGAGCGCTTTGACGAATCAGTCAATTCCCTGGTCAATCGCTACCGCACATCCAAGCTGAACTTCCGCGAAGTGATTGGCGCGGTACGCAGCTGGGAGCGACAGGGCTACGAGGGAGATCCGCGCCGCGAACGGTTCCAGCAGCTACAACAGGCCAGTCTCGAAGACATGGTGCAGTTCCAGCAGGAACACGTGAAGGATCGCGCGAAGATCATCTCCGTGGTCGGTGACCTTTCGATCATCGACACCGAAGAGCTGGCGCAATTTGGCACAGTTCAGGAAGTTCAGGTCGAAGACCTTTTCGTAGATTAACGTTTAAAATGCGGGTGCCCGTCAGGGCGCCCGCCAACTTTTCCTGGACGAGACCTGCATGGCTTCCTCCGCCTCAGCCCCCGCCCTCTCCATATCCGGACTGCACAAGGCCTATGGTAAGCACGCAGTCCTGAATGACCTTGAGTTACGTGTGGAGCGCGGGTCGATTCAAGGCCTGGTCGGCCTCAACGGCTCCGGCAAGACCACCACCCTGGAATGTGTGCTGGGCTTGCGCAAATTCGACCGCGGCGAAGTGCGGCTGCTGCACCAGAGTCCCGCCAATCTGTATGCGGCCAGGGGGCGCATTGTTGCGATCTTCGATACCCCCAGCCTCAATCCCAATCTCACCGTAAGACAGTGCCTGCAACAGGCGGCCTTACTGCTTGATCACCCCATCCAGGATTTTTCCCGGGTGGAGGCCCTACTGGGCTTAGAGCAATACACAGACTTCAGGATCAAGCAACTGTCGCTGGGGAACAAGCGCCGGGCATCCATCGCCCAGGCCTTGCTGGCTGATCCTGAACTAATATTGCTTGACGAACCTTTCAATGGGCTCGATGCCGGCGGCGTCGATGACATCCTGCAGCTCATCAAGACACTGAACGCCGAAAGCGGCACGACTTTCATGTTGTCCAGTCACCAGCTCCCCTATCTGGAGAAAATCTGCAGCCATATCGCCATACTGCATGGCGGCCGCATCGCTGTGAATGGCGCCATCGATGAATTGTTAGGTTCCAGGCAGGTGATCAAGCTGCTGTCTCCCGACCAGGGGGCAGTAAAAACACTGCTCGCCAGCATGGAAGGCATTACTATCCTCGCGGAACAGGATGGCTACCTGAGCCTGGAATGCCGGTCTATGGATTCGGCGGAACTCAATACCCGACTGGTCAATCACAGTATCGCTGTAGCTGAACTGATTCGGGAGAAGGCCAGCCTCGAAACCTTGTTCCGCAAGATCACGGGAGCGCGCTGAGCATGCACGGATTCCTCGCTGCCCTGCGTTCCGAACTCTTCGTGGCTCGCCACACCCTGGGAGCACGACTGGTTGTGCTGCTACCCATCAGCCTCGTGCTCCTGCAATACCTGTTCACCAGGCTGGGCGAGGCCGGTGAATCTGCCAGGGACAGCCTGCTCGGCGGCAATGGCTTCGACGCGCAGTTGGCCAGCAACGCCTGGGGCTATTTCGTGGATGGCCTGACTACCGGCCTGACCGTCCTCGGCCTCTTGCTGGTCGCCCAGGCCGCCTATAGCTTTAGCGCAGACCGGGATACCGGAGCAATTCGTCACCTGGTCATAAGGCGCAGCAGCCGCCCGGCCATCGTGCTGGCAAAACTGGCCTACCTGCACCTGTTGGCACTGTGTTCCGTGCTTGTGCTGGTCATCGGCAGCTATCTGCTCAGCGCGCAATTCTGGGAATTCGGTGCAGTGGTCGAAGATGGCTTCGAACTCATCGGCGAGGCTGAGATCAGGGAGGAGATCCGTCTTGGATTGCGGCTGGCGCTGACCCCGCTGCCGGCCGCCATCGCCTTCGGCCTGCTGGTGTCTGTCAGTGCCACCACATCCACCCAGGCGGTGGTCTCGGCACTGGGCCTCACCCTGGCGCTGGACATCCTCAAGAGCATGCTGGGCACGGTGGCTAACTACCTCTATGTGAGCTACCAGCCTTCCCTGATCGATCAATCCTACCTGCAGGAAGTGAGCCGTCTGGTACGGGGTTACTCTGACGTGCTTATCGATGACCGGCTACTGCAATTGAATACCTGGGTGCCTGTTCCCGCTATGGTCTTGTTTATTGCCGCGAGTCTGGTCATAGTAAATCGACGCAGCCTGTAGGTTGCTTTCTGTTAATCACTACCTGTTAACCACTAACTGCTAACCACTACGTCACGAGCATCCATGTTTGAACCCTGCGGCAAATGCCTGAAGTTGATCCCCGCACTCGCGCTGCTGCAGGCTTGCGTGAGTTACGAGCCGGCAGTGCTGACTCCCGCCGTGACGCTGTCCGCCGAATCGGTCAGCCTGGTGGCTACCGGGGCCCGGGACACAGGCATCAGCTTCGGCATCGAAGTTGCGAGCAATGAATCCGATTCACTGTTTAATGTCGAAGTGCTACCCGGAGTCAGGGTGCGCGAGGTGATCAATGATGGTCCGGCGGCCGCGGCGGGTATCGCGGTCGGCGATATTATCCTCGAGGTAAATGGCACCCCCACCAACAATCCCGATGCCTTCCTCAGCCTGCAGCAATCGCCGGACACGGCGACCCAGCGCTTTCTCGTGCAACGCAACACCACGGTCTTCGAAGCCAGCGTAACGCCCCGCCTGTTGAACAGTGCCACACCGCCCGCTGAACTCTACCGCATCGACCCCTTGGCGACCCGGGCTGGTTATCAATCACAGCTCGTAAACGTAGAGGGCGAGGGAAACCTGGTGGCTGCACGCATAGAGGCCCTGTTCGCGCAGAGCCCCCTGCCCGCGGCTGGCCTAGCCCGGGGCGACCTGATTCTCGCCCTGGATGGTCGCTACCTGAATTCAGCCCAGGACCTGGTGAGCCGACTCACTACCGATCATGAGCTGGGCAGCGAGGCGGTATTTACCCGCTATCGCGATGGAACGATCGACGATATTCGGTTTAATCTGTGGGATCCGGGACGGCGCATCAGCCGTATTAGCCTGGGACCCCTGTTTCGTTTCGAATCCAGTCTCGGCCCGGAAAGCCGCAGTGTAACCTTGCTGGATCTCTGGCTGTTCTCGCTCTACAGCTATTCCCAGGTTGCAGGGGAACGTTCCCACAGCATCCTCGGCCTGATCAATGTGAGCAGTGACTATGGAGAGCTGGTTGAGGAAGACAGCCAGGAGCTACAGCGCTAATGCGAACCAGCCCTGAGAAAATGAAGGTACATCTGCTGCTGGCTTGCCTGTGCACGGCGACCAGCATGGCCGCGTTCGGTCAGGGCAATTACGCCAGCTTCGAACTGCGGCGCGACGAAAACTGGGACCCCATCGTGCTGGAAGACATGAATGGCGATGGTCGCAAGGATATCATCAGCTCTGCCTACGATGCGGCTCTCGGTCGCGAACTGCACATCTATCATCAACAGGACGATGGCACCTTCTCCTCCAATCCGCAGCGTATCGAGGTAAAGACAGAGATCATTGCCATCGGCTTCGCCGATCTGCGACCAACCCCGGGTACAGAACTCATCCTGTTTGCCAACAATGGCGTGTTCAGCCTGTCTTCGACTATCGAAGGCTATCCGGGCAACCTGAAACTGTTGGCGCAATGGCAACTCATCGCCGCCATACCCGATCTGGAGCGGGTACGATTCACCAACATCCCCACCGACATCAACGGGGATGGGCATATCGACCTGTTATTGGCTGGCGATGATCGCTACGGCCTGTTTCTCGGACAAGGGAACGAAGAATTCGTGCTGGCATCCGAGATTCGCACCCTCAATGACGCAATCACCCCCCTCGAACGCGCCCGCAACAACTCCGATCTCGACGCCACTCTGGGCATCAATGCCGAACGCGGCGTGGTGATCGAACTTAACCTGGAGGCGCCGGGCCCTTTTCAGGGCTTCGTAGAAGAATGGGATCAGGCAGACACCACATCCAGGTCCCTGCTCCGCGCTGAACAATGGATGCCAACTGCTGTACTGGCATCGATGAATGATGATGAGCTCCCGGATCTGGTGTACCTCAATGCCGGAGATCAGGGTCTGGGCCGGGTCAATATCCACTACCAGGGACAGGAATCCCTGTTCGCAGAGGCGGCTGACTGGACAGGTGACCTGGATTCCCGCGGACAACTGGAACTGGCGGACCTCAATGGCGATGGCCGGGACGATATCCTGCAGCAAAGTGGCAATGGCAGTGACTGGACCGTGCGCCTGTACCTGAACACCGGCGAGGGTTTCGATTTCCAGAACCCCAGCCAGCTCCTGCGCTTTTCCGGTTACGACCTGCAGTTGAATGCGCTCACAGACAAGACCGGCTCACCCCTGTTGAGTGCCAGTTACTACACGATCCCGGTGGTGGAGGCGATTCGCAACGCCAGTATCAACCGTGTGCAGCTGCTCTTCGGCAGTGACCAGGCTGAAGCCGGACAGGTCTATAACCGGCGCCCCGACTCCCGACTCGAGGAAAGCTTTTCCGCCGACAATGTACGGGGCCTCTCCGAGCAGATGTCCCTGCGCTATGATGTGGATGGCGACGGCACACGGGACGCACTCTATGTCACCGCGAACGGCACCCTCGCCGCCAGGCGCATCTCCGATGATCTGCAGATTGCCAACGAACCATTCTGGGAATACGTGTCACCCCGCACTGTCTTCGAATTTGAGGTCATGTCACTCAACGACGATCAGGTACCGGACCTGATGCTGAGACATGGCACCAGCACCACTTTCCTGGTGGCCCTGCCATGAACAGAGTGCTGACCCTGCTCATTGCCTGCGCCCTCTCATCCGTTGTCCGCGCCGACCTGGATTACCGCCAGCAATCATTCCTGCTTCCCGGTAATGCCGAGCAACTGGTGGTCGCTGACATCAACGCCGACGGACTGAAGGAACTGATCACGGTAGTCGACCAGGGCCTGCGCATCTATCTGCAGGATGCCAATGGCTTCGATTTCGACTCCGGGTTTACCACGCTCGCCTTTACGGACGAGGCCATCGGTTGGGATGTCGCCTATGGACACAGCCGCGACAACAATGCGGCTATCGTTACCCTGCACAATGGCGCCGAGGCCAGGGCCTGGACCCTGTCGGGCAATGGGGAACTGCAGGAAGAGCTCATTGTCAGCAATCTGCCGGGTTTCATCAGCAAGGGCGTCAATCGACTGCATTTCTCGCGTGACATCAATGCCGACAGTCATGCTGACCTGGTTATTCCCGGCGCGGGCGTCATCAACATCCTGATTAACGATGGCGCCGGGCAGTTCCAGGCACCGTTGACGATTCGCTCCAATATGCGGCTGCGCACACAACTGGATATCAACCGCTTCAATCGTTCGGCTGGCCAGGCGGTACGCATACCCGTACTCGAACTGCGGGACCTCAATGGCGATGGTGCCGACGACCTGGTCTCCCGCACCGAGGAGCTGCTGGCAGTGTTCCTCGCGGACCCCGCTGGCGAGAATTACTTCCTCTCCTCACCCAGTTATGCGCTGGACATCCTGGCCATTGAGGAACAGCTGGGTGAGTTCGACATCGACAACCTGGACTTCAGCAATCTCACCGGCATTCTTGCCCTCACCCACGAAGAGATCCTCGACGACGTCAACAACGATGGCATCGAAGACCTGCTGCTGCGGGAAGCCGGCAAGGTTTCCCTGTTTCGCGGCCTGCCCGATGGCATGGATCTCACCCAGCCCCAGCAAGTACTCCGCTCAGGTGGCAATGTGCTGAGCACCTTCCTCTACGACGAAAACGAGGATGGTTTGAAAGACCTGTGGTTGTGGCGGGTTGAACCCATCTCGGTCGGCGATATCTTCGTCTGGCTGGCCTTGTCCGGCAGCGTTGCCGTGGAAGCCTTCATTTACCCAAACGATGGGGAACGGTTTGCCCGCAGACCCAGTCGCAAGGTGAGCGTCAATCTGCGCTTCCCCTCGGTCATGCGCCTGGCCAATGCCTACCAGGACCTGTCCAGCCAGGCCCGGGAACTGGAAAACTCCCCGCCGCAGCCCGCCCTGGCTGCTCACCTCAACGGGCAGCTGGACCGGCAGGAATTGTTACTGATGGTGAATGACCAGGTACAGGTGTTCCTGGATCGAATCGAACCCGAGAGTCAGGAAACCGAATTTCTCGGCGGCCTCGGCTACACCCGGCAGCGCGACGAATACACCATCGATATTGGCGACATCATCAACGATGTCGCTCGCGCCGATGCCGACTGGCTGCAAGCCATCAGCGGACGCGAGCCGGACAGCCGCGTGCAGTTGGGCGAAGAGAGTGGCCTGGGTGACCTGGTGTCCGCCAGGCTCAATGATGACGATTACGATGACGTCTTCATCTTCACCGGGCACGATGCTAGCCAGATCAGGGGATTGTTGCTACTCTCGAACTGACCTTCCCCCAGAGTGATCACGGTTGGCTGAACCCGGCGCCTGGCGCAGACGCCATTGCCATCGCTTCCGATTCACTGACGAGGCCCTGTTCAGTCAGAAACCAGCCCCATCCTGCGCCGGAAGACCTTACAAACCGAAAGACCAAACAACGCGGAGAACCACAGAGAGCGAGCATGAGAAAAGCAGTCTGGACCAGCTTTGGTATCGCCTTCGTTCTGGTCAATGGCATCGCCGAGATAGGCAATTACTATACCGGCATCGAAATACATATGTTCCTGCGAATCGCCATCATATTTGGCGTCACCATGGGCACCTTCGTGTTCACCGGCAGCTTCGCCCTGATCAACGCCATGGACAGCGAGAAGCCGCTGTCCGGCACGGTCCGCGACACCCTGGGGGCGGATCGCAAGAAGGACCCGGAGCCCTGAGCCCAATTGAGGTTTAGAGAATTTTGTGATTTCATCCTGAGCTGTTGTCAGCCCGGATGCAGCAATGCTGTATACGCCAAGCGAACCACGAACCCAATAACAATAATGCGGTTGCCCCTGTAGTGATTAATTTCCGCAGTTCTCCAAGGACAGGACGCCTTACCCTCTTCCTGCTAGCACTGGCCTGCCTGCTCAATGCCTGCAGCGACGAACTCAATCGCACGCGTCCCTACGTGCTGACCACCGCTACCACGGGCGGTACCTTTTACCCGGTAGGCGTGGCCATCGCCACCATCGCCCACGCCCAGTTGGCCGAATCCCATGGCATCTCCCTCACGGCAATCAGTTCCGCCGGCTCGCTGGAGAACGTCAAGCTGCTCAGGGATAACCAGGTGCAGTTCGCCATCCTGCAGGGACCGTTTGGCGCCTGGTCATGGACCGGTGAAGGCCCTGTCAGCAGCCCGCAGACCCAGATGCGCAGCGTCGGCGCCCTGTGGAAGAACGTCGAACATTTTGTCTTGCTGCGCGAACTCACCACCAATGGTGACATGATGGACCTCGAGAACCTGGACGGTGATCGCTATGTTCTGGGTGCCCGGAATTCAGGCGCCGAACAGACGGGGCGTTTCATCCTGGAAACACTGGGTATCAACTACGAGGAGAAATTTTCCCTTGCCTATATGGGCTACGGGCCCACCTCCAGTGCGATCCAGGACGGCAATATCGTTGGCATGAATATACCGGCCGGGGCACCGGTGAGCGCCATCACCCAGGCCTATGCACTGGTGGGAGAAGACATGACCATCCTGAACTGGACCCAGGAGCAGTTGGACAGGCTCAACTCCCGCTACCCGCTGTGGGACTGGTATGATTTTCCACCAGGCACGTATCCGAACCAGAATGAACACATTCGTACCATCGCCTCACCGAATGTACTGGTCACTCGCATCGACATACCGGAAGAAGTGGTTTACCAGATCACAAAAGTTATATGGGAAAACCTGGCCACCCTGCAGGAAATCCATGGCGCAACAAAAGACATGCGCCCCGAGATCGCCGTGGCTGGGCTGGGTGCACCGCTGCATCCGGGCGCACTGCGCTACTACCGCGAGGTGGGCACACCAATCCCGGATCGCCTGATCCTGGAGGAGCCCAGCACTGCCGGGACTGATGAGAACACTAATATGACGGATGCAGTTGGCCCCTGATGAAGTCTCCTGTTCTTAAATGGGCCGCCTTTTTCTTCGCCCTGTTCCACATATACTGCAATGTGTTCGCCAGCATCTCGGAGCTGTGGTTATCGGCAATCCATTTTGGCGGCTTCTGCGCGATCTGCGCCTTCATTCAGAATGAAACCCACGAGTACGCGAAGACATCCGTGCACTACTGGATCAATGTCGCCCTGGCCGTAACCGCCATCGCCACCTCCACCTACCTGATCCTGTTTGAAAACGCACTCTATGCAAGGGAAACGGAATACATCCTCAGCGATTATGTGTTCTCCATCATAGCCATAGGCCTGGCCATCGAATTCACTCGCCGCACCACCGGCTGGTTCATGCCGATCCTGATCCTGGTCAGCCTCTCCTACATCCTGTTCCTCGGACGCTACATCGGGGGCGTATTTGCCTTCCCCGGACTCAGCCTGGAAACGGTACTGTATCGAAGCTTCTTCACCAGCGAGGGCATGTTTGGACTGACGGCTAATATCTCCGCCAGCTTCGTGTTTATGTTCATCATCTTCGGGTCCTTCCTGCTGAAGTCGGGAGCCGGGGATTTCATCGTGCGTCTGGCCCAGTGCCTGGCGGGCCGCCTCACCGGTGGCGCGGGCCTGGTGGCTGTCGTGGGCTGTGGCCTCATGGGCTCGGTGTCGGGTTCGGCGGTAGCAAACACCGTATCCACGGGCGTGATTACTATCCCCATGATGCAGCGATCTGGCTTTCAGCCTCGCTTCTCCGCCGGGGTGGTGGCGGCGGCATCCACCGGCGGTGCCCTGATGCCGCCGGTCATGGGCGCCGGCGCTTTCGTGCTGGCCAGTTACACCCAGATTTCCTATCTCACTATTATTGCCGCATCAACCCTGCCGGCGATTCTGTATTTCCTCACGGTGTCCTACTTCGTGCGCATCGAGGCCAGGCGCCTCGGCCTGACACCGACTGCTGCTGAAGACAGCGAGAAGGTCTCTGCCGTGCTGAAGGAAGGCTGGCATTTCATTATTCCCATGGCGGTGTTGATCGGTTTCCTCATCGCCGGCCGTACACCGACCACCTCGGCCGCCTTTGCCATCATCAGCGTGATTGCCGCTTCATGGATATCCAGGACCCCGATGAAGCCCGTGGACATCTTCGACGCGATCATCGATGGGGTCCGCACCATGGTATCGACGGCGCTGCTGCTGGTAGCCGTGGGCATCATCATCAACGTGGTCACCACGACAGGCGTTGGTAATGCATTTTCCTTGATGATCGTCGAGTGGGCACAGGGATCCCTGTTGATCACGCTCGTGCTGGTGGCGCTGGCCTCCCTGGTTCTGGGCATGGGACTGCCCGTCACGGCGTCCTATATCGTACTGGCCACGCTCTCGGCCCCGCTCATCTTTGACCTCATCAGCCAGTCTGCTCTCCTGACCAGTATTCAGGTCGCCATCGAGAGCGGTACCCTGCCGCAAAATGTGTCCGCCGCACTGGGCCTGTTTGAAGGCAGTACCGCCCAGGCCCTGCAGGAAATGCCGCTAGCCATGAAGCAACTGATTCGCCAGGAAATGTTAGACCCGGCACTGCGTACCGGCATGCTATTGAGCGCACACCTGGTCATCTTCTGGCTGTCCCAGGACAGCAATGTGACACCACCGGTATGCCTGGCCTCTTTCGCGGCAGCCGGGATCGCGGGTACACACCCCATGCGCACGGGACTCACCAGTTGGAAGGTCGCCAAGGGGCTGTACCTGGTACCACTGCTGTTCGCCTACTCCCCGATTATCTATGGTACCTGGCCGGAACGCATTGAAGTCTTTATCTGGTCCTGCATGGGCCTCTACGCCATGGCCGGTCTCCTGCAATGGCATCTAGAAAGAACCATCAATCCGCTTATCGCGGGACTATTATTACTCAGTGCCGCGTTGCTGATGTGGACACCCTTCCCGATCTACCTGCATCTGTTGGGCGGCGCCATCCTGGCCGCTATAGTGATCTACCAGCGCCGGCTACCCCCCAAGCCACAGACTGTCACACCCGGATAAGCAATGAGCAATCGTACCGCCCGTCAGTTTCACCTGGTCAATCGACCTCAAGCCATGCCCCAACACAGCGACTTCGCCCTGGTTGAAGTCGAACTTCCCGAACTAAAAGCCGGCGAAGCCCTGGTAAAGAATCTCTACATGTCCGTTGACCCCTACATGCGAGGTCGTATGCGTGCGCAGGGAGTCTACGCGGCACCCTATGAACTGAATAAACCCATGTACGGGGGCGCCATTGGTGAGGTACTGGAGAGTACCGACGATTCCCTGCAAGCCGGGGACATCGTCCTCAATCAGGCCGCCTGGCAGGACAGCTTTGTTGCCGCCGCAGAGCAGCTGCAAAAGCTTGAGCCCTTCGACAGGGATCGGCTTTCACTCTACCTGGGCACCCTGGGCATGCCTGGCATGACAGCCTATGTCGGCTTACTGCGCTTCGGCGAACCGAAGCCGGGCGAAACGGTATTCGTCTCCGCCGCATCCGGCGCGGTAGGTGCCAATGTGTGCCAGATTGCCAAACTCAAAGGCTGCCGTGTGGTGGGCAGTGTCGGCAGCGATGCGAAGGCCAGGTGGCTGCAAGAGGAATGCGGCGTCGATGCCGTGATCAACTACAAGACCTGCGGCGACCTCAGTGCCGCGCTCGAAGCGGCGGCGCCCGCTGGCGTCGATGTATATTTCGAAAACGTCGGGGGCGAACACCTGCAGGCCGCACTGCACTGCATGAATCCCTTCGGCCGCATTGCCGCCTGCGGCATGATCGGCGGCTATAACACCCCGCAACCGGGTCCGAACAACCTGATGCTGATTGTCGGCAAGAAGATACGCATCAATGGCTTCATTGTCTGGGATCATCGTGACATGCAGGCGGATTTTCTTCGGGACATGACGAGCTGGATCAAGGAAGGCAAGGTGCAAAGCCGGGAAACTGTGGTGGAGGGCCTGGAAAACGCCGTGGATGCCTTCCTCGCCCTGTTCAGCGGCGAGAACTTTGGCAAAATGATTGTCAAAATGTAGAGTGTAGGCTGGGAATCGGGTGTGCAAGCTGCCGAACTGAGCTCTGGCAGACGCCCTGACAGACACCACGTAATACACAATTCATGCTGATATCTATCCTGTTAATGGCCGTCGGGCTGCTTGTTCTGGGGCTTGGCGCCGAACTGCTGGTTGGCGGAAGCAGTCGCCTCGCCCTGCGGCTGGGAATATCCCCGCTCGTTATCGGACTCACCATCGTCGCCTTCGGCACCAGCGCCCCCGAACTGGCGGTCAGCATCCTCTCTGCCCTTGGCGATCATTCCGAACTGGCGCTGGGCAATGTCATCGGCTCCAACATCGCCAATATCGGACTGATTCTCGGTATTTCCGCAATTCTCTGCCCCCTCAAGGTCGAGATTGGCCTCATCAAGGAGGAAATTCCCTTCCTCATCGCGGTCAGCATCGCCCTCGGCGTCATGCTCCTGGATGCGCGTATCGGGGTAATCGACGGGGTCTTGCTGATTAGTGGATTGATCGCCTATCTGGCCTTCAGTTACTGGCAGGGGCAAAAAGAAGATGTGCAGGAAGTGGGCGACCTGGCACTGCAGCCTGTGGTTCCCAGGGAATCCACGAGCAGGCTGTATGTTCACCTCATCATGATCGCGGCGGGACTGGCCCTGTTGGTGTTCGGCAGCGACTTCTTCGTGGACAATGCCGTGGAACTCGCCCGTCTGCTGGGGGTCAGCGAGGCCGTGATCGGGCTAACCCTGGTGGCCGTCGGTACCAGCGTTCCTGAACTCGCCACATCGGCACTCGCCGCGGTACGCGGCAAGACCGACATCGCCGTGGGCAACGTCATCGGTTCAAACCTGTTCAACATATTGAGCGTTCTGGGAATCACAGCCGTAATCAGCCCCATCACCAGCAGCCCGTATTTTATCAGTGACTATGTGGTGATGATCGTGTTTACCTTGCTGCTTCTTCCCCTTGCGAAAAGCGATCTCACCCTGAGTCGCCGGGAAGGTGTGTTTCTGATAGCCGCCTATACGGGCTACTTCGGCTATGTCGGCTTTACTGCCTGAATTTGCCCTCGGAGATATTGGATCTTAGCCGGCGACTGAGCGAATCTGCCAGGCCTGAAAAGCAGACCAGAGACATCTGACATCTCCATTGATGGATCCAAACTATTAAAAAGCATCATAACAACTCGTGCCGCGAACGCTTGCGCCGACCTGCCAGGTGAGCGCATTTTACACAGCCGAATACACAGGCCTCACTCAACAGCAGCACCAGCATAGCAATGGCTGCCCCCCATTGTAAGGCAAGCGCGTCCAGCGGAACGGTATAAGTGTACTGCGCCCGGGTTTCATCGAGCAGCTCTGCATCGGCTGCCACCAACACGTGCCAGGCCGCCTCTGTCAGGCTGCCCTGCATGATTTGTTGTTCGGTGCGGAAACGCTGGTAGCGATCCACGATAGCCTGCAGGCTCGCCGCGTCGCTCTGAAACACCCGGTCACTACTCTCCCGATAGTAGCTCACCAGGGCATCGAGATCGCCGCCGAACATGGCATCGGCGGTGTACTGGAATCCTGCGATATTGGCACTGACTTCACGGTAGTGTGCATCCACCCGCAGCCGGTACTGATCCACGAAGGCGGGCACCTGTATGCCCAGCAACAGGCCCAGTCCGAAAACCAGAAATCGCGAGGATGTCCTGAAAAATGCAATAATCATCAGCAAATTAGACCACAGATACTGAACAACAGTTCAGTCGCCTGCTGGAGAAACAGCACTCAGGCCTTAGCCCTGGGCAAGCAGGTTCCTGAGATCAATGATGGCGGCATTGGCCCGGGAAACATAGTTGGCCATGGTGAGCGAATGGTTGGCAAATATTCCAAAGCCGGAACCATTAAGAATTATGGGGAAGAACACGGTGCGCTGGCTTGCCTCCAGCTCGCGAATGATCTGGCGCAGGCTCGCCGTTGCGTTCTTGTCCTCCAGCACCTGGTCGAAATCAATTTCCACGGCGCGCAGAAAATGCATCAATGCCCAGGTAGCGCCACGTGCCTCATAAAACACATCATCGATCTGTAGCCAGGGGGTGCGCACCGCCATCTCGGATGCAACCGGCGTGGACTGGGCAGCACCGCCGCTCCCTGCTGTATCGGTATTGATGCGCTGTTGACCGACACTGGCGCTAAGGCGCTGGGACAGGCTACCGAGTCGCGACTCGACATTCACCAGCCATGCCGCCAGGTTGTCGGCCCGAGCAAAGAACTGGGCATCGGAGTTCTGCGGATCGGCAATTCGAAGCAGATAGGAATCTACTCGACTGATCGCTTCGCGGTACTCTGACTCCGTGGGCGGGAACAACCAGCTGTCGTTATTGAAATGGAAATTCGGCTCGGCAATGATCAGATCCGGATCCTCGGTGGATTGGGATTGGGACCGGCTAAAGCTTTCCCGGAACGCCCTGGACAGATCACGCAGCTGTACCAGCGCACCGAACTCCCAGTTGGGAATATTGTCCAGGTAGACTCCGGGTGGTAGTACATCGTTGGTGAGATATCCGCCCGGCTTTTCCAGCAGGGTTTCCGCCACTCGAATCAGCGCAGCGGTCGTGACACTTCCCACCACATAGCCGTGGCCAGATGCCGAGAGTTTTTCTGTGGCGTTAACCCGCACATCGAACGCTTCGGGTTCGGCGCTCCAATAGAGCCCAATGACAACAATGAAGATCAGTACTATACCCAGCGCCGTGAGTATCACACGGCGCCACAGAGAGCCGTCGTAATCTTCCACCCCGGCGGCATCAGAAGATTCGGGATCAGCCTCATCTTGCTTGCCGAAGGCGGACATTAACACTCCTGCTCGGGCAGACGAAGACGCACGCTGCCCCTGTTGGCCAGCTCGATATTGCCCCGCAATCGATAGCCATCGACCGCCTCACGCATCACACTGAACATCCAGCGCGCCAGCTCATCGTTGGGAGCCGTGATCAGGAAGAAGGCATTGTGTTCCCGGGCCTGCTCGGCGATGGATGCCAACTGCGACTGGGCTGTTTCACTGCGACCCGCCAGTTCCCGTGCGTCAAAATTGAAGAACAGATCGCCGGAGTCCTTTTCCGTGTGCAGCAGCTCTGCAGCCGCGGCGATGCGGGGGTGGTCCTCGTCAACGAAGCGGGCCCTTCCCAACAGAGTCTCCGCCTCATCAAACAGGCCCTGGCGAGTCGCTTCCTCGGCCAGTTCAATATAGCGAAGGACGATGTCTTCCAGACCCTGCAAGGCGATCTCATTGTCCGGATCATAGGCCAGGGCACGCATGAAGCGGGAATGCGCATTGTCATCCACCGGGGAGAGCAGGCGGTCTGCATCCAGCGCCTGCAAGGCCGCAAACAGCAGGTCGGCCAGTTCCCGCTGGGTAATTGAGGAACCGGAAGGCGAATACACCTGCGCAGTGGAAAGCGTACGAATCTGGATGCCAGTCTCCGTGGCGGGAGCCGGCTCGGATACCGGTTGCTCGCTGGCGCAGGCGACCAGTAATAGGGGAGCTATGATTGACAATCGTCGCATGGGTGCCGGGGGCAAGAAGCCTAGTTAATGAGCGCCGAAAACATCAGGAACTCAAGGGAATCACCACGATTAACCGCAGTATGAGGGGGAATTATGGCAAGTCCGTCGGCGTGGCTCAAGGAAGCCCCGGCCCCTGAACTCTGATTGTCGTAAGGATAGAGCCAGGGCATACCCCGCTCATCCTTGCGCAGGCGCACCCGAATGTATTCCTGGCGCTCTCCGGATTCATCGGCATCGAAGCCTGCGGGGATCGGCAAGGACTGCGGAAATACCTCGGTACAGCCCTGCATGGTGAGCAAGGCCGGCTTCACCAGCAAGAGGAAGGTGACGAAGGCTGACACCGGGTTACCGGGTAGCCCAAAGAACTGTACGTCGCCCACCTTGCCGCTGGCAAAGGGTTTGCCTGGTTTGATGGCGAGTTTCCACAGGTCGAGATGACCGATGCTCTCGATTGCCGCCTTGACGTGATCCTCTTCCCCTACCGATACACCGCCGGTACTGATAATTACATCGGCATTGGCCGCGGCGGTTTTCAGTGCAGACTGTGTACCGGCAAAGTCGTCACCGACAATGGCATGCGTGACCACTTCGGCCTGGATATTCTGCAACAGTGCAGACAGGGCATAGTGATTGGAATTGTAAATCTGACCTGCCCCCAATTCAGTGCCAGGTGCCACTAATTCATCACCGGTGATGAAGAGTGCGACCCGCAGTTTTCTAACCACAGCCAACTCGGCGATTCCCACGGAGGCCAGCACCCCGATGTCCTGCGCCGTGAGCCTGTGGCCCGCGAGGAACAGGTCCTGCCCATGTTCGATGTCCTCACCAGCCGCCCGGGTGTTCTCTCCCGCCCCGACAGCCTGCAATATGCTCACCTGCTCGCCATCCAGCGCAGCATTCTCCTGCATCACCACCGCATCGGCCCCCGCAGGCAATGGCGCACCGGTAAAAATCCTGGCCGCGGTGCCTGCCTCCAGCGGGGAACCCACGCTGCCAGCCACTATGCGCTGTGAAACCGCAAGACTGACCGGCACCCGCTGAACATCGGCAGCGCGCACGGCATAGCCGTCCATCGCACTGTTACTGGTGGGAGGCACGTTAAGCGGGGAGACACAACCGGTCGCCAGCACCCGACCATTAGCCTGTTCCAGCGCCAGCATCTCCACCTCGGACACAGTAGGAATGGATTCCAGGACAGCGGCAATGGCTTCCGCCATGGGAGTCAGGGGACGACGGTTCATCTCAGACTGGTCCGGTCATCAGGCGGCATCACTGGCGGCCCTGTCTTCCGGGCCGCGACCTTCCTCGCCGACATCCGCGGTTTTATCTGCCCGCGGCCTGCCCCCGTACAGGCGCTTGACCACTTCCTGCAGATGACCACGCCAGGATTTCTGCTTGATTCCAAAGGTGTCGAATATCTTCTTGCTCGAGAGCGTGGAATTCCGAATCTCCGGAGGCCGGGATTCCCGTTGCACGAACTTCATGCTGTCCAGTAACTGGTAGATGTCCTCATCATAGTTGGCGGCGCATTTGAGGGTGAGCTCAGCGAACTCCGCCTCCTCACGCGATTCCAGGCCACAATAGTGGTAAGTACCCCAGACATTGGCATCGCAATCGATCTGCTGGCACACAGCGACAACCGCGGCCGCCATATCCCCGGTATAGGTAGGGCTGAAGCGCCGCCTGGTCACCTCAACCACACCATCGTTGCGCTTGGCCGCCCGTATCCATGACTTGATCAGACCCCGCTTCCATTTACCAAACAACCAGCCCGGACGCAGGATCATGTGTGCGTTGTGCTGCCGAATGGCCTGCTCCCCGGCCAAGGATGACAGACCATACACTCCCTGGGGGTTGGGCGTGTCATTCTCGTTGTAACCGAGGCGCTTCTCCCCATCGAACACATAGGCGTTGGAGAGATGAATAATGGGGATATTCAGGTGATCGGCAATCTCCGACAGAGTCGTCGGCAAACCGGCATTGATCCCGTAACAACGATCCGCCGTGGTCTCCGCCCGTCGCAGGGCACTGTGGTTGCCCGAAATAAAATCCGACAGGTTGATCAACTGGGTCGGCTCGTAGTCCGTCACCATCTTGGCGATTTCCACGCCATTATCCGGATCGAAGTACTTTTCTGGCGGCGCAAGAAAGCGAATCTTGCGTTTCCGCAAGATCTCAATCAGATCCTTACCCGTAGGACTACGCGCCCCCGCAATAAACAACCGCAACCTGGTTTCCGCCTTTAAATCAGTAACCTAGCAAACAAGACCCCTAAACTTCAGGCAAACGCAGTCCCAAGTCAAGAGCGGCGCCAGATTGAGAGAAAAAACAAGCACCAGGAAGAAGCAAATTACGGGATACTAATCGAAGGGAGCGATGCTGAGGAGCGTCGCAAGGGTGCTAATGACGAGGCAAAAAGCCCTCAACAAGCGGAGCATACTTGTCAGTACGTGAGCATTGTTGAGGGCTTCAACGAAGGCAGAAGTGCCCGCAGCAGCTCCGTTACGCTGCTGACCGGCAGAGATGCTCTCTAGAATGGGATGTCATCGTCAAAGTTGTCAAAATTCTGGGGAGGCGCACTCGCCGCCTGCTGGCCACTCCCACCACCCTGCTGGGAAGCAGGCTGTGACGGAGCCCGATCACCAAAGTCCGCGCCAGCCCCACCACGGGAATCCAGCATCTGCATCTCATTGGCGACAATCTCCGTGGTATAGCGCTTCACCCCATCCTGTTCCCAGGAACGGGTCTGCAGCCGCCCTTCGATATAGAGCTTCGAGCCCTTCTTCACATACTGCTCGACAATCTCAGCCAGTCGATTAAAGAAAACAACGCGGTGCCATTCCGTCTTTTCCTGCTGCTCGCCGGTATTCTTGTCCTTCCAGGTCTCACTGGTAGCCAGCGAAACATTCGCCACGGCATTCCCATTGGGCATATACCTGACTTCCGGGTCATTACCCAGATTACCAACGAGAATTACCTTGTTTACACCACGACTTGCCACGCTGTTCTCCCAAACTGAAGTGAAATTTGTTTCCACCGCAAGTCTATACCATCGCTCTTTATAAGTGGAAATTTCCAGCGAAATGAAAACCGATTTAAGTCGACCCTGGACCCTGGACCCCGGCCGGGATGCCTCTCTGGGTCAGAGTAGCCGGAGTGGGAGGCATGGATGCCGAGCCCGAGCCCCCATGAATGGGTTCACGGCGTCTACTAAACTGGACTACCGGACCGCTCGCTGCGAAAAAATACATCAAGCAGACTCAAATCAAAATCCAACCCACCTTTACTCACGTAAACATAATCTTCGATAATGATCAGTTTGTTTCCTCGCCCGAGATCCTCATGGACAAGATCGTAGTTCGGGGTGCCCGCACCCACAACCTCAAGAACATCAACCTGACCATCCCCAGAGACAAGCTGGTGGTAATCACAGGACTATCGGGTTCCGGGAAGTCATCCCTGGCATTCGACACCCTCTACGCCGAGGGCCAGCGTCGCTACGTGGAATCGCTGTCCACCTATGCCCGCCAGTTCCTGTCCATGATGGAAAAGCCGGACATCGATCACATCGAGGGCCTGAGCCCGGCCATCTCAATTGAGCAAAAATCAACCAGCCACAACCCGCGCTCCACGGTAGGCACGATCACCGAGATCTACGACTATCTCCGCCTGCTGTTCGCCAGGGTAGGCGAACCCTATTGCCCCGACCACAAGATCAAACTGGAGGCCCAGACCGTCAGCCAGATGGTGGACAAGGTCATGGAACTGCCAGAGGGCACACGCATCATGGTGCTGGCCCCCATTATCCGCGAGCGCAAGGGCGAACACCTGCATGTATTCAATGAGTTGCGTACCAGCGGCTTCATCCGGGCACGGGTCAATGGCCTGGTGTGTGAGATCGAGTACCCGCCGGAGCTGGAGAAGAACAAGAAACACTCCATCGACGTCGTGATCGACCGCCTGAAGATCAAGGATGGCCTGCAACAACGACTGGCAGAGAGTTTCGAGACGGCGATCCAGTTGGCAGACGGGCTCGCCATGGTGGCCAACATGGACGATGAGTCCGGGGAAGACATGGTGTTCTCCTCCCTGTTCGCCTGTCCGAAGTGTGGTCACAGCATCACCGAACTGGAACCGCGGCTGTTCTCCTTTAATAACCCGGCCGGAGCCTGTGCCAGTTGCGACGGCCTGGGCCTGAAGCAGTTCTTCGATGAGAAGCGCATCATCGTGGATGAGAGCCTGGCACTGGCGGAGGGCGCCATTCGAGGCTGGGATCGCCGGAACATCTATTACTTCCAGATGCTCACATCCCTGGCAGAGCATTTCGGCTTCGAGATCGACAAGCCGTTCAACAAGCTGTCGAAGAAGCACCGGGAAATTATCCTGCGCGGTAGTGGCAAGGAAGTGGTGGACTTCTATTATGTGAATGACCGTGGCGATACGGTCACCCGCTCCTACCCCTTCGAGGGCATCTTGCCCAACATGGAACGGCGCTACCGGGAAACCGAATCCAACATGGTGCGGGAAGAACTGGCCAAATACCTGGCATCCCAGCCCTGCCCCGATTGCCATGGCACGCGCCTGCGCCGTGATGCGCGGCACGTCTATATCAAGGGGACGAACCTGCCCAGCGTCACCGAGATGACAGTCGCCCAGGCGGCCGAGTATTTTTCGGCCCTCAAGCTTGCCGGCAAGCGGGCTGCGATAGCCGAGAAGATATTGAAGGAACTCCAGGATCGCCTGAAATTCCTGGTGGATGTGGGCCTGAACTACCTGACCCTGAGCCGCAGTGCCGACACCCTGTCCGGCGGCGAGGCCCAGCGCATTCGACTGGCCAGCCAGATAGGCGCAGGACTGGTGGGCGTGATGTACATCCTGGACGAACCCTCTATCGGTCTGCACCAACGGGACAATAGTCGCCTGCTGAACACCCTGTTCCACCTGCGCGACCTCGGCAACACCGTGATCGTGGTGGAACACGATGAGGAAGCCATTCGGAGTGCCGACCATGTGATCGATATCGGGCCTGGCGCCGGTGTTCACGGTGGCGAGATAGTCGCAGAAGGGCCGGTAGAAAAAATTGAAACGTCGAAAAAATCCCTGACCGGCAAATACCTCTCCGGCAAGGAGACCATTGCCATACCGAAGCAACGCATTGCGCGTGATGAAGACAGGATATTAAGCCTAAAAGGCGCCAGTGGTAACAATTTGCAGGGCGTCAACCTGAACATTCCCATAGGCCTGTTTACCTGTGTGACTGGCGTGTCCGGCTCAGGCAAGTCCACCCTGATCAACAACACGCTCTACCCCATCGCTGCGTCCAAACTGAACAAGGCGACAACCCTCAATCCGGCACCCTACGAAGAGATAACAGGCCTCAAGCACCTCGACAAGGTGGTGGATATCGACCAGAGCCCGATCGGCCGCACACCGCGTTCCAATCCCGCGACCTATACCGGCATTTTCACCCCGGTACGGGAGCTGTTTGCCGGCACCCAGGAGGCGCGCAGTCGCGGCTACAAACCAGGACGCTTCAGCTTCAACGTCAAAGGAGGCCGCTGTGAAGCCTGCCAGGGCGATGGCGTGGTGAAGGTGGAGATGCACTTCCTGCCTGACGTCTATGTGGCCTGCGATGTCTGTCGGGGCAAACGCTACAACCGGGAGACCCTTGAGGTGAAGTACAAGGGCAAGAATATCAACGAGGTGCTGGAGATGACCATCGAAGACGCCCGCGAATTCTTCGATGCCGTGCCAGCCATCGCCCGCAAGTTACAAACCCTGATGGATGTCGGACTCTCCTATATTTGCCTGGGCCAGTCGGCCACCACGCTGTCTGGCGGGGAAGCCCAGCGAGTGAAGCTGTCCCGGGAACTCTCCAAGCGGGATACGGGCAACACGCTCTATATTCTTGATGAGCCCACCACCGGCCTGCACTTCCATGATATCAAGCAATTGCTGGCAGTGCTTCATCACCTGCGGGACCATGGCAATACCATCGTGGTCATTGAGCACAATCTTGACGTCATCAAGACCGCTGACTGGATCGTCGATCTCGGACCCGAGGGCGGCAGCGGCGGCGGCAGGATTATCGCCGAGGGTACACCCGAGCAGGTGGCGAAAAAGCGTGGTTCGCACACAGGAAAATTCATCAAGAGCACCCTGGCCGCTTGAAGGACCTGACAAATTTCTTAATTTAGAACAATATGCCCAGGTGGATTCCGGATTAGTCTGGGCGTCTACACTCTCGACAACAGGATCCAGACCATGCTGCGACGTCGCTTCTTGCAGAATTCCGCCGTGCTGGGAGGTGGCCTCGCCATCCCTCTGACTACCACGGGGCAAGCAGGTTCCACCGACACCAATGCGCTGCGCATACCGCCGCTGCTCACCGGAACAATGGAGCGGGGACGACGCCGCTACGCCCTCACCATGCAATCGGGTAACAGTGAGTTCTTCAGCGGCGTCACCACACCGACCCTGGGTCTGAACGGGGATTTTCTCGGCCCGACACTACGCTTGCGCCGAAACGAACAAGTCACCCTGTCCGTTAACAATACCCTGAATGAACCCAGCACCCTGCACTGGCACGGCTTACACGTGCCTGCCGTGGCAGATGGCGGCCCACACCAGGTTATCGAGGCCGGCACCCAGTGGGACGCCAACTTCCTGATGGATCAGGATGCCGGCACGTTCTGGTATCACTCTCACCTGGAGCGTCACACCGGCGAACAGGTCTACCGCGGTCTCGCCGGCATGCTGCAGATCGAGGATGAGAACAGCAGCAGTCTGGAATTACCCGCCGAATACGGCGTCGACGACATCCCGGTCATTCTCCAGGATCGAAATTTCAATGCCGACGGCAGTTTTCGCTATACCGCCTCGCGCATGGATTCCATGCTGGGCCTGTTCGGCAACACGATCATGGTGAACGGCACGATCAACCCTCACTTCATCCCCACTACGCGTAGAGTCCGATTCAGGGTGCTCAATGGCTCCAATGCCCGCACCTACAACCTGAGCTTCAGTGACAACCGGGAGATGCAGCAGATCGCCTGCGATGGCAGTTTCCTGGAATCACCCATCGCCATGCGCCGCCTCGAACTGGCACCGGGAGAACGCTGTGAGATCGTGGCAGACTTCTCCGATGGCCGCCCCGTGGACCTGATGAGCCTGCCCATCGATGCCGACTCACCCTTCCGCACCATCGGCATGATGGCCAACATGCATACCATGAACCAGCAACGCTTTCACATCATGGCCATTCGACCACAGTCCAATCTCGCCGCGTCCCCCACTGTGCCATCCCTGCTCACCAGTCTGCCCCCGCTCGAACCGGATTCGGCCGACCACCTGCGTCAGTTCACCCTGACCATGTCGATGGGAATGGGGCGCATGGGTAGAGGGGGTGGCGGCGGAGGTCGCGGCATGGGTGGCATGGGTGGCATGGGCTCCATGTTCGCCATCAATGGCAAGGCCATGGATATGAACAGAATTGACGAGCGTGTACCGGTCGGCTCAACCGAAATCTGGGAAATCAGTAACGAGTCCATGATGATGCACCCCTTCCACATTCATCATGGCCAGTTTCGCATCATCAGCAACAACAACCGGGCTTGGCCCGCGCACGAACATGCCTACAAGGACACCGTGAAGGTTGGCCCCGGCCAGACTGTGCGAGTACTGATGAAGTTCGAAGATTATGCCGACCCCGAACGACCCTATATGTATCATTGCCACATCCTCGAGCATGAGGATGCGGGAATGATGGGTCAGTTCGTCGTTGAGTAGAGGCCCGGCTGCCTGGGCCATCCTTCTGTAGGCGGCCAAACATGCGGGCGCCTCAGCTGAGGTGTCCGCCCTCTTGATCAAATATTCACCAATGTCTGCGCAATTTTTGCGCATTATCTGACTCAGCCTTTCCCAAATTCCCAAAATAACAAAAAAACCTTGGGTGCCGCTTTTTGACTATGACAAAATTGCGACAACCGATTGGCGTTCTCCTGCATGGATACTGGAAGAATCAGCCCAAACCCGGCTTGGCCCCTGCGTTTCAAACTGCACAGTGCGTGCGCCGTAATCCTCAGTGTCACGAAAATGAAACCACTGGCCGCATAAAATTACGCCGTTTTACATGGAATTGCCGGAACAAAGGCGCAGTGACGCGCTCCATAAAAACAATACGCGTTCGGTCGGTTACTAAACAACAATCTATCCCTTTCTATCTATCAGGAGGAGCACATGCGCTTACCACGTAGTGCAAAAAAACTGCTGTGTACTTCTGTATTGTTGGCACTTGGAGCGACATCCACTGAGCTGGCAGCACAGGACACATCATCCGCGATCCGCGGTCGTCTCGTAGACGGCTCTGGCAACCCACTCGTAAATGCCACTGTCGTTGTAGAAGACACACGGACTGGCGCAAGCCGTACCCTGCAGTCCAACAACACCGGCACATTCTATGCGACCAACCTGCCTGTTGGCGGCCCCTACACCGTTACGATCAATGGCAACAAGACTGTCACCGTGGACTCCATCCAGCTGGGTGATGTGTACAACCTGACCGTAGACATGTCCGCCCCCAGCAACATCGAAGAGATTATCGTCTTCGGCGAAGGCAACACGTTTGTGGATGTGGCCGCCGGCCCCGCTGCCACTTTCGGCCAGTTTGACCTGGACACCATGGTGGCCTATAACCGGGATATCCGTGATGTGTACTCCCTGGACCCACGTTTCAACATCGACGGCGATGCCCGTGACTCCCAGGTAAACTGCATCGGTAAACACCCCCGATTCAACAGCATCAGCATCGATGGCGTGGCCCAGAATGACCGCTTCGGTCTGAATAGCAACGGCTACGCGACAGCAACGGGCATGCCCTTCCCCTACGCGGCCGTCAGCCAGGTCTCCGCAGAACTGGCACCATTCGACGTGACCTATGGCGGCTTCAGCGCCTGTAATGTAAACGCGGTAACCAAATCTGGCACCAATGAGTGGACAGGCAACGCCTTCTTCGAGGGCACCAACGATGGCCTGCGCGGCGACTCCCTGACCGCGAAAGACGGCAGCGTCTCCACGTTCTCGACCCCAAGCTACGACGAGGAATACTACGGATTCAGCGTCGGTGGCCCGCTCATTGAGGACAAACTGTTTATCTTCGGCGCCTACGAAGAAACCGAAGCGCCTGAATTCATTGCCCAGGGCTACGCAGGTTCCAGCAATGGTGAAGAGCGCGACTGGCTGGACCAGGCCACCTTTAACCGCGTGTCCTCTATCGCCAACAACCTCTATAACTACGATCCAGGCGGTCAGGCCAGCGACGGCACCCAGACCACAGAGAGCTACATCCTGCGTCTGGACTACAACATCAACGAAAATCATACAGCCGCACTGATCTATAACTACTACGACGGCCTGGAAGATCGCGCCTCCGACAGTGACAGCAACGAGTTCGAATTCGCCAATCACTACTATAAAAAAGGTGCTGAGCTGGAAACCTGGACTGCCAAGCTACAGTCCCAATGGACGGATGCTTTCTCTACCGAGATTTTCATCAATACCAACGAAATGGTCGATTCTCAGGTCACTGTAGGCCCAAAGGATTTTGGTGACCATCAAATCAGTGTTGGAAGAAACACCATCTATCTGGGTGCTGACGATTCTCGCCAGGCAAACCAGTTAAACTGGGAATCCTCTTTCTACAAATTCACCGGCGAGTACCTGCTTGGCGACCACATCATCACGGCAGGTTATGAGCGTGATGAACTGGATGTGTTTAACCAGTTCGTTCAGCATTCCAATGGCGGCGAGTGGGATTACTTCGATGATTCGGGCAGCAACCCTGCGTCCTGTGATGCCTTGACCGCCCAAGGTCGTTTCGACGATCCCAACTGCGACCTGTCCGGTATCGACAGATTCGAACTGGGCCGGCCCAGCCGCGTCTATTACGGCAGCGGTGGCGGCAGCAACGATCCCGCCGACGCCTCGGCACGCTTCAACGTCAATACCAATATGTTCTACCTGCAGGACGAATGGTACATCCCACAATATAACCTGACCCTGGTTGGCGGCCTGCGCTATGAGCAAATGGTCATGTCTGACCGTCCTAATTTCAATCAGGCCTTCACCGACCTGAATGGCGGTCTGCGTAACGATGCCAATCTGGATGGTGTCGACCTGTGGATGCCCCGCCTGGGATTCACCTGGGAAGCGAACTACAACCTGACGGTGCGCGGTGGTATCGGCCTCTACTCCGGCGGCAACCCCAATGTCTGGGTAACCAATGCCTGGAGCAACGACGGTATCAGCAACGTGCAGTTGCAGTATCGCAATTTCAGCGGCGCTGAATCTGTATTCTCCGATGTACAGCTGAGTGGTGCTGGTCGTCCGGGTTACGACGTGCCGCAATCCCTGGTAGATCAGGTTGCCGCAACCACAGCGGCCAATGCCAACGACAGCTTCCTGGCCCTGATCGACCCGAACTACGAACAGCCCTCAGAGATGAAGTATGCCCTGGGTGCCACGTATACGTTCAACAGCGGCATGACAGTCGATGGCGACATCCTCTACTCCAAGCAGCGAAACCCTGCCTACTACGAAGATGTATCCCAGGGTCAGGTTGGCACTACGGCCGCTGGACAACCCATATTTGACTACGTGCGTGGCCGGGATAACTTCATGCTGACCAATGCCAGCACCGAAGGTGAGGGCCTGGCAGTGTCGCTGGTAGCCAAGCATCAATACGATTGGGGATTGGATTGGACCGTCGGTTATGCCTATACAGACCAGACTGACGTGAGCCCGATGACATCTTCTGTTGCTGGCTCCAACTTCGACAACCTCGCTCTGGTAACCCTGCTTGATCCGCAGCCTGCCACATCGAACTATGTTGCCCCGCATCGCTTCACGGCTCGTATGAGCTACGGTCGAGACTTCATTCCTGGTCATGAAACGCGCGTCACAGCACTGTTCTATCGTAAGAAAGGCCAGCCGCAGAGTTTTGTGATGAATTCAGGCGATCTGGAAGGTGATGGCTTCTTTGGCCGACACCTGCTGTACATCCCGACCTTGAATGATCCCAATGTGGTTCTTGGCCCCGACTTCGACGTCAACGCCTGGGCTCAGTTTGTTCAGGACAACGGCTATGCGCAGTTCGCCGGTGGTTTCGTACCTCGCAACGAATCTTTCGCCGACTGGTCTTCGCGCATGGATCTGCGCATTGACCAGGAGCTCCCGCTACTCTTCGGCTCTCGGGCCCGCGCCTACCTGAAGGTTTACAACCTGCTGAACCTGTTGAACGACGAGTGGGGCGTACAGTATGACAACGAGTTCTTCTCGCAGGAAGTTGTCGGCATGTCACTCGATGCGAATAATCGCTACGTCTATGAGAGCTTCCGCCCGGATACGATTACCGATCTGCGTGAAAATGCCTCTCTGTACGAAATTCGACTGGGCATCCAGATCGAATTCTAAACGCATCTTGTAGTCAAACTCGAAGGCCCGGTTGCCCCAAAGTAACCGGGCCTTTTTTATTATCTTGTCAGCCTGTTTATTCGACTTGGCATTCAGCCGGTACCAAGCAGCAATTCCTCCACATCCCGCAAGCGGTCCTTGCCGAAGTAAATCTCGTCTCCCACATAGAAGGTTGGCGACCCAAAGGTTCCCCTGGCAACCGAGGCACTGGTGTGCTCGATCAGCGCCTGCTTTATTGCAGGATTCTGCGTGGCGGCGATGATTTCCTGCCCAGGCAATCCTGCCTCATCGAGAACCTGCGCAATGAGCCCGGGTTGCGACATATCCAGGCTACGCTCCCACATAGCCCGGTACATGGCCTCAATGTACTGTGGGTAGAAAGCCTTATCTCTTGCGTAAACCGCCCCGCGCATGATGTGCAGGGTGTTCACCGGAAAATGTTCATTGCGCAGATAGTTCCTGATGCCGTGTTTCTGCAGAAAGCGCCGGGTCTCCAGTGCCTGGTACTCGTTCTTGTTCAGGACCCCGGCGAACTGTTCCATGGGCGACCTGTTATTGGTGGCTTTGAACACACCCCCCAGCAGGATGGGCACGTAGTCAAACCTGGCCCCCGTGCGTTCCTCTATGGCCGGAATAAGCCGGTGGCAGAAATAACTGTTGGGGCTGCCGAAATCGTAATGAAACTCGACTGTCTGGGTCATCGTGGTATGTGTCCTTGAAGAATTGGGAAACGGGTGGAGTCGACCTGGAGCTGCCTAGAATTTTTCCCCGGCCGGACGCAGGTCAAGCTCGTGAGTCCAGGCATCGGCAGACTGCTGATGCAGCATCCAGTAGGTATCCGCCACTGACGCCGGTTTCATCATCGTGTTTGCTGGCAAGTCATCTGGATTGACACCGCTCGCCCTGTAGCGCTCCCGGACAAACGCCGTATCGACTCCGGAATCAATAATCAGATGAGCCACGTGTATGCCCGCAGGCCCGAGTTCCCTGGCCATGCTCTGGGCCAGTCCACGCAGGGCGAATTTGGCGCTGGCGAAGGCGGCAAAGCCGGTGCCGCCACGCATACTGGCCGTGGCCCCGGTGAAGAAGATCGATCCCTGGCCGCGGGGCACCATGTACCTGGCGGCTTCCCTGCCGGTGAGAAAACCTGTGAGACAGGCCATCATCCACACCTTGCGAAACACCCGTTCCGTGGTCTCCCTGATGGGAAAGTTCACGTTGCCACCGGGGTTGGAGATAACCACCTGCAGGGGGCCGATATCATTCTCGATCGCCGCGAAGCGCTGCTGAATCTGGGTCTCTTCCCTTGCGTCCAGTGAGTAGGCAAATGCCGAGCCGCCCTGCGCCTCGATCTCCTCAACCAGCGCCTCAGACTTCTCGCCATGACGACGACCCAGACAGACCGTATACCCTCCCTCGGCGAAGCGTCGTGCAATAGCGGCTCCGATATAGTCGCCGGCGCCGACGATGAGACAGACTGGTTTCGACATCGGTGGTGCGCCTCCTAGCGATCAAGTACCTTGAACACGGGGTAGTCGACTCGCCCATCCGCTGCCAGGCCGGCTTGCAGGTAGTCGTCGAACAGGTTCCAGTAGGCGAGACTATCGTCGGATTCCGGCTCCAGCAGATAGAACACCAGGTTCGCCAACCGGTCATTCATGGAGACGATGAAATCACCACGGGAGAAGACACGGGTCTCGCTGCGGTAGCTGCCGGAAAGCAGGGTATTGCGATGGCCATTCTGCACAAACGTCTGGGCATCAATCGCTTCGACTACAAAGGTCTGGCCATTGAAGCTGGTGTCGGCCTCCAGGGTTTCTACCCAGATACCATGTTGCTGCAACTTGCTCGCCAGTCCGGTAAAGGCCGAACTGAACACATAGGCACTGGGGACAGTTGCCGTTGCCGTGGCCGCAAAGGCATTGTAATTGGCCACATCCTCTATCGTTACCAGCTCTGAACTGCGTACGAAGTCCTGTGTGCCATCCGCCTTCTGGTAGGGAATATAGCTGTAGGTGAGCAGGTCGAGTGGCTCATCCCTGGGAACCATCTCAAATTTCACCCCCTTCTCCATGCCGATCGTATTCGCGGCCACGCGGGCATCAGCCTCGCGGTTGATTCGCCGAATCTCTGCACCGTGCAGGTGGGTGTATTCGAGAATCTCCTCGACGAAGGCATTGGCGGCATGCACACGCTTGTAGAACCTGTCGTGGGAGAAAGTCTCGCTGAGAATAGCCATGCGATTGCGCAATGCCATATTGTTGGTGAGATAGCGAGGCGCGTGGTGGAAAGTGCGCAGTTCAGTGGGTGGCCAGTCCCGGTAGTCATAGCCACCGTACCAGCCGAAGTCGAGATCGAACTTGTTTTTCACAGCCTCCTGTATCGCAGGCAACATGACCTCGCTGGTATAGTCGGATGTCGCCGAATCACCCACGGTATGGTAGGAAGGCGCATAGGTCAGGGAGTAACCATGCCAGGTGCCATTTGTTGTGTGAAGGTCTACCAGTAGATCAGGATCCCAACGCTGAATGACGTTTTCATAGAGCGCCCGGGTCTCGTCCGCCTCCACGATCATGCCATCACGATTCAGGTCATAGCCGTGGGCTGTACGAATGCCAGTCATCACCGGGCTGAGTTCCTGATTGGGTCGCGTGTTCTCCGCCATGGCATCGTTGCCATCGGCGTTGTATATGGGCACGAAGACCAGTATCTGCTTGTCCAGCAGGTGTTGCTTGTCACCGTAAAGAATATCCCGCATGGCAATGAGAGAGGCTTCCTTACCCTCGACTTCCCCGCCATGAATATTGCCCTGAATGTAGATCACCGGCTTACCGCTGGCGGCAGCCTGCTCCGGGGTGGTCAGCGGCGGATTAGCCAACACCACGATGGGCACCTGTCGTCCTTCCCGGCTTAGCAGGAGCGTCTCCCGATGCATGAGGGATGTTCCCCGGGCCAGCGCATCGATGACCGAAACCACTTCACTGAAAGTCGAGGTCCGTTCGTAATTGCTCAACTCAGCCGTGGTCATCATGGCCTCATCGAATACCTGAGCCTGGGAGCCCCCCGCGATAATCCATAGAAAACAGCAAACGACAACTGCGTTACGCCCGGACATGTCCACCCTCGATGTGATTCTTAAAACCAGGGAGTTTACCGGTATTTCCAGTTATACGCAGTTATTGCCTCGCAGGGGAAATTGCCAGTTACCTGCGCGAGCCGGAAAAAGTTAACCTATACTGGGACTTGCCGTTATTCTGCGAACCGGGCATGCATGACTCTTTGCTTATCCAAATTACCTTTGACCTGCTAATCCTCGCCGCTATCGCGTTTGGAGGATTGCGCCTGCATGCACTCAGCAGGAAATTCGGAGACCAGGGCAAAGGCATCAGCCTTGTTCTGGCAGGCTTCGCCACCATCGGCGCCTAATTTTTATTGGAGGTGCTGGCTATAGGGGTGCTTCCCATTCTGGCCGGTTCACAATCTGCGGCACGGCTCTCCGATATGCTGGGCTTCAACTTGCGGCCGTATTTTAATCTCGCCGCAGCGATCCTGATTGCAATTGGTATCCAGCGATTGACCTCATCGCTGCTGGAGACTCAGGCCGAACTGCGCCGCAAGGCCGACCAGGCCCGCATCAACGAGGCCGAGAACCGCGTTCTGCTTTCCCAGCTTCACCAGAACCAGAAAGTTGAATCCCTGGGCACCCTGGCTGGCGGTATCGCCCATGACTTCAACAACATCCTTTCATCGATAATCAACAGTGCCGAACTGCTGCAGATCTATGTCGGGGATGATGAGAAAGCGAAAAGAAACGCGGATCGAATCATCAAGAACGGGAAGAAGGCATCGAACTTGATTCGCCAGATTCTCACCTTCAGCCGCATGGACAGCCAGGAATTGAAGCCCTGCGACCTGTCGAAACTGGTAGCCGAAGACCTGGAGATAGTGCGTGCCACGATTCCCAGCTATGTGGAAATCGAGGCGGACCTGGATTCGGACATCGGCACGGTCCTCGCGGATCGTACCCAGATTAGCCAGGTCACCCTGAATCTCTTCACCAACGCCTACCATGCAATCGGCGACCAACCCGGCCATATCACCGTTTCTGTAAAGCGCAGCAGTCTCGCCGAATGCAAGACCAATACCAGCCAGGCTGAGTCAGCAAAGAGCGTTGCCATCGTCGTGTCCGATAATGGCTGCGGCATGGATGAGGCCATCCAGCAGCGCATGTTCGACCCTTCTTCACCATCAAGGAGGTCGGCAAGGGCACAGGCCTGGGCCTGTCGTCGGTGCATGGCATCGTGGAGAGTCACAAGGGCGCAATCAGCGTGGATTCCCGCCCCGGCAAGGGCACGACGATCAGGGTCTGTTTCCCGGTAAGCGCCGACACCGAAGAGGTAGAGGTGAGTCCGGAAAAGGTGGCGGGCACAATCGGCAAAATCATCCTGCTGGCCGAGGACAACCAGGAACTGGGTAGCCTGCTCAAGGAGCACCTGGAACGTAGCGGCACCCGAGTAGATCACCTGATAGATGGCGTCGCAGCCCTGGAAAAATTTCTGGCCAGTCCCAACCTGTACGACCTGGTCATCACCGACCAGGCCCTACCCGGCCTGTCAGGCCGGCAGCTGGCGGAGCAGCTGCTGCAATCCAGGCCCGACCTGCCCATCCTGCTGATGACCGGCTACAGCGAGTCGATCTCCGAAGCCCAGGCCAAATCCATGGGCATCCGGGAGTTCATACTCAAGCCCTTCTCGCTGGCGGAACTGGACAGGAGTGTGGCCAACTGCACCGTGGACGCAGCCGCCCCCACCCGCCCAAAGTCCAGTCAAGCGAAGACTGAGCGGTCGCCGAGCAGGCGCTCTATTATTCGATTTTGCGACGAATCCCCCACACATTTGTGACAGTTTGCAATTTTCCATCCTCAACAATGTGCGGGATTCTCTCCAAAGCCCCGTAATTCGGGCCTTACAGCCTGTCGCCCCAAACCCCATTTATTGCATTCGAGGGCAAAAAAGCATAGCCTCGGGGGTTGCTATAACTGCCTTTCAGGCACAAAAAAACCGGCATCGGATTCCTCGCGATTCCCGTGCCCTCCCATAACAAAAAACGGAGCAATGTCAGTGAATCCCAAACTAACACGCAGACGTTTTATCAAGGGGGTTATATTCTCCGGAGCAGCCGCGACCACCGGCGCCGGAATGTACCTCGCCAATGCCCAGTCCGGGCAAGGTGCCGCCGAGCGCTTGATAACCCTAAACATTAACGGGCGCAGCCGCCCCGTTGACGTGATGCCTACGGAAACACTCGCCTACACCCTGCGCTATAAACTCGACCTCACCGGCACCAAGATTGGTTGCAACCGGGGCGAATGCGGGGCCTGTACGGTGCTGATCGATGGTGTCGCGAACTATGCCTGCTCTGTCCTCACCCACAACGTGAAGGACAAGGCCGTGATTTCCATCGAAGGCATCAAGGCCACAGATGGCACCCTGCACGCCGTGCAGCAAGCCTTCATCGATGAGAATTCCCCGCAGTGCGGATTCTGCACACCCGGCCAGATCATGTCGGCCGTGGCATTGCTCAACAGCAACCCAACTCCCACTCGGGAACAAGTTCGCGCCGGCCTCTCAGGAAACCTGTGCCGTTGCGGTGCCTATGAACATTACATAAACGGCGTACTTCGCGCCTCGGGGCAGCTGGCATGAGTACACATATTGGAAAGAACTTCACTCCGCCCTGTATAGAGGGCAAGGTAACCGGCGAGATCAAGTACGCCGAAGACTACAAGGCAGAGGGCATGGTCTACGCTCGTCTGCTCACCAGCCCGATGCCCAGTGGCCGGGTAGTCAACATCGATGCCAGTGAGGCATTACGCATGGATGGCGTCGTAGGCATCTTCACCGCCGATGACCTGCCTCCTGTTGCGCCGCCGGCAAACCCTGCCCTGGCTTCTGACTACATCACCTATGTTGGCCAGCCCATCCTGGCCGTGGCCGCCACCTCGGAAGAAGTGGCCGAGTCTGCCCTGGACCGTATCCGGGTGGATTACGAGCGTCGCCCCTTTGTGGTCGACCCTCTCCACAGCCTGGCACCCGGTGGCCCCGATGCCTATCCGGAGGGTAATGCCCTGGTGCGCACCCAGGAGGAAGGTCCCGAGGGTTCACCGATTGTGGGAGCCCAGATCAAGAGCATCAAGTGGCCACAGAGCGCCATCGATGCATTGAAGGCGGGTCGCGAGCCAGTTGGCGCCGAGTTCACCGATGAGTGGTCGTTTGGTGATATCGAGGCGGGCTTCGCCGAGGCGGCAGCGGTTATCGAAGAACCCTTCGTCACCATGGGTTACCCCCACCATTCACTGGAAGCCCGCACCTGTATGGCCTATTGGGAAAACGGCAAGTGCTACTTCCACGGATCATCGCAGAGTCAGAGCGCCAACAATGCAGGCCTCGCCCGTATGCTGAACATTGATCTTGCTGATCTGGTGTTTATCAACGAGGCAACCGGGGGCGGTTTCGGCTCCAAGATTGGCCCCTACCCCTACATGGCTATCTCCGGCAACTTCGCCCGGGTACTGAATCGTCCGGTGCAACTGCGTATCACCCGCGAACAGGAGTTCTACATTGGCTCCGCCCGTTCCGGCATGCAGGGCTGGATCAAGGTCGGCGTGAAGGAAAACGGCAAGGTGTCTGCGGTCGATCTGGTAATCGTCAACGATGGCGGCATGACCGGCGGCGGCAGCGGAAACTCTTCCGCCCAACACGTCACGGTGGCTTACCAGCCAGAGAACATGCGATTCCGCCACATCTCTGTTTACACCAACACGACGCCGCGTGGTGCCCAGCGTGGTCCAGGCCAGAACGAGATGGCCTCGGTTCTGGCACCCATGACCGACAAACTGGCAGAAGCCATCAACATGGATCGGGTTGCCTTCCGCAAGGTTAACGTACTGGACAGCGATGGCTTCCAGGGCGGCAGCCAGGGTCCGGTTACCAGCGCCTTCGTGCGCGAAGCGCTGGACCAGGGAGCGCGTGCGTTCAACTGGGCCGAGCGCAGCGCCCTGCCTAAAGACAAGGGCGGCAGCATCCGCCGCGGTGTCGGCGTAGGTCTCGGTTATCACGGCGCTGGTGGTCGCGGCTATGACGGCCTGTTGCGCATCGGCACCGATGGCAAGCTCTACATCCACAGTGGTGTGGGCAACCTGGGAACCTATTCCTACGCAGCCACCTGTCGTGCCGCTGCAGAGGCATTGCAGGTACCCTGGGAGCGTTGTGAAATCGTGCGCGGTCGTTCCGACCGTCACCTGCCACACAGCTCTGGCCAGGGTGGCTCCAACACAATCTTCACCCACACTCGTACCAACTGGGTCGCTGCCCAGGACGCCATTCAGAAGCTGAAAGAAATTGCAGCGACTGACTTCGGCGGCACTGCAGACGACTACGATATTGGTAACGAGACCGTGTTCAACATTGCCGACCCCAGCAAGAGCATGTCCTATGGACAGGCGGCGCAACGCGCCATGGAACTGGGCGGTAAGTTCAGCGGTGAAGAGTATCCCGATGACATCAACCCGTTAACCCAGATTGCCGTGCAGGGTCTTGCCGGCACCGGTCTCGTCGGTGTCGCCAAGGACAACCTGCCAGGTGTGGGTCAGCCTCCGGGCAACGTGGTTGGATTCATGGAGATCGAACTGGACACCGACACCGGCAAGGTCAAGGTTCTGGATTACGCCTCTGTGGCCGATTGTGGCACCGTGGTACATCCCAAGAACTTCGACAACGCCATGCGTGGAGGTATGGTGTGGGGCATTGGACTCACCAACTATGAACGCCATGTCTACGATCCGCAGAATGGTCTGCCGGCAAACACGGGCCTTTATCAGTGCAAGCCGCCGACCAATCAGGACGTGCCAGTCGAAACCTATGCCGGTGGGGTAAACATCCCTGACCCGCAGAACCCGACCGGTGGTCGTGGTATTGGTGAGCCCACCCAGGGCGCAGCGGCGGCCGCACTGGCCAGTGCGATTCGTGATGCGTTGGGCGGACACATGTTCAACACCGCGCCCACCACCACGGACATGATCATTAACCACCTGGCCGGTAACGAAATCAGTTCCGGAACAGGTTCCCTTCGAACCAACACTTTCTGAGGTCAACCATGCCAGCACATGATGTAATGCCAAATATGGATCTGTACCAACCGGTACAGGTTGAAGATGCGCTTGCCATTGCTGACCGCCTCGCCGAAAGAGGTTGGTTGGTTGGTGGCGGCCAGGACACCTATGGATGGTTGAAGGACCGGGCGAAGTCTGCCGAAGCCCTGATCGACCTGAGTGGCATCGAGTCACTGCGGGGAATCAGGGAAACGGCGAATGGCATCGAGATCGGCGCCCTCACCACCCTTACCGAAGTGGCCGAAAGCGAAATAATCCAGAGCAGCTACTCCCTGTTGTCACAGGCAGCCAGCGTGGTTGCCAGCCCACAGATCCGGAACATCGGAACCCTGGGCGGCAATGTGTCCCAGGACGTACGCTGCTGGTACTACCGTCGCGGCCTGTCCTGCTACAGGGCCGGCGGTAACCTCTGCTACGCCGATACGCCACAGGGTATGAATCGTGAGCACGCGCTGTTCGAGCAGAGCCGCTGCGTCGCCGCAGGTGCCTCCGATACAGCACCTGCCCTGGTTGCGCTTGACGCCACCATGGTGATTCAGAATCTGGATGGAACCCGCACCGTGTCTGCCGAAGAGTTCTTCGTCGGCCCGGCCAATGATATTGAAAGCACCACGGTATTACGCCCCGGTGACATTCTTACGGCAGTAAGGATTCCAAACACCTGGGCCAATGCCACGTTCTACTGGGAAAAGGTTGCAGACCGCAATGTCTGGGACTTCTCCCTGGTGAATGTAGCGGCAGCCTTCAAGCTTAGCGGTGGCAACATTCAGGATTCCCGAATCGTTGCCGGCGCCGTGCAAACCACACCGCGTCGACTGACCAGTGTGGAGAATGCGGTGCGCGGCCAGGCAAAGAACGCGCAAACCGGCGAATCGGTCAAGGCACTCGCCGCACAGGGCGCACGCACGCTGGCACATAATGGCTTCAAGGTTCCGCTGCTGCAGAATCTGGTGAAGCGCGCTATCAGCGCCTAGTCAGAAGCTGACAGCGCCAATCCTGGCAATTGATTGCCAGGGAACGCACAAAAGGGGGACAGATTGTTAAATCTGTCCCCTTTTTTTGATCATCACAATTCCCGGGTATGGTATGGCGAAAAAAATCGACTTCAGGGCAGCCTTTCCAGCCACCCCGGTCGATTCTTTCATAACAGACCTAACAGGCTGTTTATGGGATCTGGTAAATCATGTTACCCACGAAATAACCCGTGGTGAGAATGCACAGGTAGAGGCCGAAAATAGTGGCCACCACTGGCGCCAGATTGTATCTATGTTCTTCAGTGTTCGCTGTAGCTGTGGACATATCGATTTCTCCTCTAACATGTCTAAATCATGGTGAGGAGAATACCGGGGTCGGCGCAAGCGAGTTTTGATTCAGATCAGTAAAATGATCGGCGACCTATCGATAAGGTCGAACAGCCTTGTGGAGCACTTCCCGCAGTTCAGTATGCAGGAAGGGTTTCTTCAGGAAGCCGTTCATGCCCACTTTAGCCGCCTCTTCCGGACTTTCTGACGACACATTGGCCGTCACGGCAATCACCGGTGTCCTGGCCCTGATGCCATGCATGGCGCGAATGATGAAAGCTCGGCGCACTATCAGGCGTGGATGAGTTGCTCACTTGCTATCTGGTAGACGGCTCGGAACCAGGCGGGATTGTCATTGAGGTTGGGAACCAGAACGAATTCACGTCCGCCGGCCTGCTCGAACTCATGGCGGTATTCCTTGCCAATCTCGAACAGGGTTTCGAGGCAATCGCTGATAAAGGAAGGCGTAACCACGGCGAGTCGCTCTATGCCCTTCTCGCGCAGGGCCAGGATATGTTCATCGAGATAGGGCTGGGTCCAGGGCAAGGGTCCGAATCGGGATTGAAAGGCCATGGAATAGAAGTCCTCAGACCAACCGAGAGTCTCTGCTATGCCCCTGGTGGTTTGCACACATTGCATTCTGTAGCAGCGCCGGTTCCCGCTCGTAACCTGTTTACAACAATTGCCGAATTTACACACCCCCGCCTTGTCAGCCTTCAGAATCGTCTTCTCAGGGACCCCGTGGTAGCTGAAGATCACATGGTCTACAGCGTCGGTGGCGAGTTGTTCACCAATCAGGCTGACCCAGGCCTGGATGAACGCCGGCTCCTGAAACAGGTCTTCCACGAAGTGGAGTTGCGGCTGCGTTTTCCATTTGCGCGCCGCCTGCTGCACGGAGTGGAATATGGATTCGGTGGTCGCCGATGAATACTGTGGATACATCGATAACAGGACAATCCGCTCCACGCCCTCGGCCTCCAGTTCTGCCATCACCTCACTAACGAGAGGTGAGCTGTAGGCCATGGCATTGCGGACCAGTACCGTCTCCTGGGCCTCATCGAAACTCGCCTGCACAGATTGCTGCATCCGGTTTGCATACACCTGCAGGGGTGAACCCTCCTCCATCCAGATACTGGCATAATCTTTCGCGACCCGCGGCGCCCGAAACGGCAGGATAATAAGATTGCGTAGCAACCAGCGCCCAACAGGATTGAAGTCGAATACGAAGGGATCGGCAAAGAAACGCCGGTAGTAGCTACGCAAACCCGCAGGCGTGGGGGAAGCGGGCGTTCCCAGGTTGAGTAATAGAATTGCCTGTTTCATTGAGCTTGTCCCCGGGCATCCCTGCATGGCATTGGTGATCTACTACGCCGATTCAGCTTGCCGAGATCACTAGCGCGCAAGTGTACGGGATATGCGGCGCAAATTCAGCACTCGACGTTGAGTATTGCGGGGCAATTTGGCAAGCTCTGTTGGGTAGTTTAATGGAGGCCCCATGACAGAAGAGCTATTTCGGGAAGATGCCTATCTCAGCCACTGTGACGCAGAAGTGGTTCGGGTAGACGGACAGAGTGTGTACCTGGACCGCACCGTATTTTACCCCGAAGGGGGCGGCCAACCAGGAGATACCGGCAATCTGCTGCTGCCCGATGGCAGCCGGGTCAATGTGATCAATACCCGGAAAGATCCGGACGGTCGCGGCATCTGTCATGTGCTGGAAGTGGAGGCAATCGCCCCTGTGGCAGGTGACAGGGTAACGGCGGAGATCGATTGGGACCGTCGACACAAACACATGCGCATGCACAGCTGCCTGCACCTGCTCTGTTCACTGGTAGAGGGCGGGGTCACCGGCGGCTCCATTTCCCAGGAAAAGAGCCGCCTCGATTTTGACCTCCAGGACACGAGCCTGGACAAGGAATTTCTTACCAGTGAATTAAATCGATTGATCGAGGAAGATCACGCGCTCACCAGCACCTGGATCACCGATGATGAACTTGCGCAACAACCCGAGCTGGTGCGCACCATGAGCGTCAAGCCACCTTCTGGCGAAGGCCGGGTCAGACTCATGGAAGTGGAAGGCGTCGATCTGCAACCCTGTGGTGGAACACATGTCCGTAGCACCGCTGAAATCGGCGCCGTACGCGTCAGCAAGATTGAAAACAAGGGCAAACACAACCGACGCATCAATATTCTGTTTACAGCAACTGTGATTGCTAAATAACAACATTATCGAGATTAAACAGCGCGACCTGGTGTTTTACCAGGACAGAATTCTATTAACGCTGCCAGCTAAGAGTTTGGAAGACAGCATCAAGTGGCGAGAGAGCGAGCTGGGCATGGGTAACACCCACATCGCCACTGGCGAAGACCTCTGCCTTGTCCTTTCGAAGTGCCTGCCGATTGGCAGATGAATCAGGTCGGCGCCTATGTGTTACCCAAAGTGTTACCGCGTGATGCACACTATGGGACCCGGCAACATGCTTTTAGAATCTGATAACTAGCTTCTGCAGGCCCGGTAACGCCTGTTGTTGCGATAATCAGGAACTGAATTTCCGAAAATCCAGAATTCCTTCGCTTGGTCGACAATTTGTGTAACTTCGTAACATTTTGTCAAAAAAAGGGCTGCAATAGCCCGAAAATCGCGTACACTTGCTTGATAGTTAAAGCTGTAAACAGATTCTTCTGATCTCGACCCAATCTCCACTATTCATTTAAAGACATATAAAGGGAGCCCTTCGTGAAAAAATCTCTGCTTTTGATCATGTCCACAGCTCTCGCGGGCTTTAGCGCCAGCGCCATGGGCGGTGAGCGTGTCGGTGATTTCGCCCTGATTGACCATCTGGGCGCACAGCACCACATGGCCTGGTACGATGACCAGCGAGCCGTGGTAATCCTGCCCCAGGGTGTGGACAGCACTGACGCCGCAGCCCTGGATGCGCTGCAAGACCTGCGCGCCCGCTACGAGCAGCAAGGTGTAAGCTTCTTCCTGCTGAACCCGGGACTGCAGACCGACCGCGAAGCGGTAGTCGCAGACCTCGCTGAACTGGGCGTGGAATTACCTGTGCTGATGGACGATACCCACCTCGTGACCGAGGCCCTCGGGGTTACGCGCATGGACGAAGTCGTGGTGTACGACCCCAGTTCATTCGAAATCAGCTACCGCGGCCCAATCCAGGCAGCGACGGAAACGGCAATCACTGGCCTGCTGAATGGCGAGCGTAGCGACCTGGTTGCGGTTGCCGGTACCGGCAGCATGATCGCCAATAACATCGCAGAACATGCCTCACTTTCCTACGTCAACGACATCGCACCCATCATCGCGGAAAACTGCGCTGAATGTCACCGCGAGGGCGGAATCGCGCCTTTCGCCATGGACAGCAGCCTTGCCGTACAGGGCTGGTCGCCGATGATTCGTGAAGTGGTACTGACCAAGCGTATGCCGCCCGGTCAGATCGACAACAAGGTCGGCCACAAGATGAAGAATGAAATGAACCTCAGCGATGAAGAAATGCAGAAGCTGGTACGCTGGGTAGATGCCGGCTCCCCCGTCGATGGTGACGAAGACCCACTGACCGCATTAACCTGGACTGACACCAAGTGGACTCTCGGTGAGCCCGATATGATCGTGAAGATTCCTGCGACTACTGTGCCTGCGACAGGTGTAGTGGATTACAAGGATATCGTGGTCGATCTGGATCTGGACGAGGAGCGCTGGGTGCGCGGCAGTGAAGTCGCTCCGGGTGCCCCGGAAGTCCTGCACCACATCATTACCACGGTGGTTCCACCCGGCGGTGGCGAAGACCCACAGGCCCTGTTCCTGAAGGCTATTAACAGCCTGCCGGAAGAGCGTGCCGCGGCAATCCGTGCCGAGATGTTTGCCGCGGTTGCGGCAGGTGAACAACCCGACATCGACAAGATCTTCCGCGACAACCCGGAGATCGATGTAGGCACCCTGCTTGGCGGCGGCGGTCCGGATCAGGCGTCTATTGCGGGCTATGCGCCGGGTAACTCGGTTTCCCTGAACCCTGAGGGTGTGGGTGGCCGTCTGGTACCGGGCACCAAGCTCAGCTTCCAGATGCACTACACCACTTCCGGTAAAGAGCAGACTGACGAAACTGAAATCGGTATCTACTTCTACCCCGAAGGTTATATACCCGAGGAGCGCATGGGCGGCGGTGTCGGCAATGCCTTCACTATCGCGATTCCTGCAGGTGCCAAGGACCATGAAATGGAACTGGTTACCTACATCAAGAACGATGCGGAAATACACAGCCTGATGCCGCATATGCACTTCCGCGGCAAGCGCATGAAGTTCACTGCTGTGTATCCCGATGGTTCAGAGGAAGTCATCCTGTCTGTGCCAGCCTACTCCTTCAACTGGCAGTTGGCACACGAACTGGCAGAACCTCTGGCGGTACCGGGTGGCACGAAGATTGTAGCCACTGGCGCTTTCGACAACTCTGGCCAGAACCCTTACAACCCCGATTCCACTATCGAGGTGAACTGGGGTGAGCAGTCCTGGGAAGAGATGTTCATGGGATTCTATTCGTGGAAAGAACTCAACCAGGGCGGCGACGACTGAGTTTGAGTCGGCGTAACTCGACAAAAAAGGCGACCCTTGGGTCGCCTTTTTTATGAGTTACTTTCGGGGCGCTGGTCTATTTCACATGCTGCGTCGTTGTCAGTGTGCTCAGTCGGTTGCGTATGGTCACATACGCGCCCTCCTTGCGTGCACTGACGCCTAGCAGCAGGCAAAATAACCTCAGCGCAACATCCCGCAATCCGCGATTCTTTTCCTCAAATGGCTTGCGATCAACAGTCTTTAGATTTGCATTCTCAGACGGGTTGGAAGCAAAGATACTATCAGGAGAGAATTGCAGGGCGATGGACTTAGCTGTGTTGATCGAAGTGAGTGGGAGAGGTGCTCAAGTCTGAGCGGTCTTCGCTGAAGCTGGGACCTTTTGATTCGTCAGAGGTTGCGGAGTTCTGGGTCATGAGCTGTACCAACTCGTCGCGGCTGACCAAGTCCAGGTCCCAGTGTTGAGTACGGTGCTCTTTCACCTTCTCAATGTGTATTTTAGATTCGCGCTTTTCACTCATGTCGAAGTCTCCTGACTTGGGCATATCAGTTGTCGCAATCCATAGAGTTGAGTCCTGAGGATAGATACGCCTCTAAATCTGATTCGGTTCCATTCACCGAGTAACCGAGAGCCACCCTAATGTTCTGACTCTTCAGTTATTCCTGACTTACTAAAAAATCGCCGCTGCCCTCAGCGACGCTCATTTGATCAGTTTGCCTGCTTTGATGACAGAGCTAACCCGTTCCTGTTCAGTGATGTCTTCCAGAGGGCTATTGCTGGTGGCGATGATATCGGCGCGCTTGCCTGGCTCGATACTGCCGATGACCTCTGAACGGGACAACAGGTCCGCAGCAGCAAGCGTGGCCGAGTAGATGGCGTCCATCTCCGACATCCCCGCCTGCACCATGTAATAGAACTCCTCGCCATTAAGCCCGTGGGGCGTCACGGCAGAATCGGTGCCGAATGCGACATTGACGCCTGCGGCAAAGGCCCGACCTATATTGGTCATCGCTGCCTCACCGGCGGCGTAGGCCTTGGCTTTGATATCGTCGGTGAAGAAAGGATTGCCTTCCATGGTCTCGGGGATCTTGATCCCTGGCAACAGGGTAGGCACCAGGAAGGCACCAGTTTCCAGAAACAGTGCAATGGATTCGTCATCGAGAAACGTACCGTGATCGATGCTGTCCACGCCGGCTCTCAATGCAGCGTTGATGCCGTCGGCGCCATGGGCATGGGCAGCCACCTTGACCCCCAGGTTGTGGGCCGTGCCCATAATCTCCACCAGTTCATCGTCGGTGAGCTGCTGGCCCAGTCCCGTGCCAGTATCGGAAAGCACTCCCCCTGTGGCGGTGATCTTGATCCAGTCTGCGCCAAACTTGATCGCCTCACGCACCGCCTGTCGACAGGAATAGGGACCATCGCAAATGGTTTCGGGGGTCCACAGTTCCAGCAACTCTGGCTTCACGCCATCGACGTCTCCGTGTCCACCGGTTGCCGAGATCGCGCTTCCTGCCGCAAAGATGGTCGGGCCATCGATTAGCCCCTGATTGACGGCATCACGCAGCGCGTAGATTGCCTCGGGCTCCGATCCCAGATCGCGCACCGTGGTAAAACCAGCTCGAAGCGTGACTCCCGCAAAGTAGGCACCGCGGAGTGCCTCCATGGAGGTAGTCACCGTGAGTGCATCCGTACGGCTGGTCGAATTGATCTCTCCGGTGAGATGGACATGCATATCGATGAGCCCGGGCAGGACAAAGCTGTCTCGCAGATTCACGATCTGCGCCCCAGGCAAGCCGTTGCCATCAATATACCCATCCTGGATGGACTCGATCACACCATTGCGCACCACGATGGACTGCTGCGACACGGGGGCTTCACCCGGAATTGCCAGCAAGGTACCTGCATGAATGATCAGCACATCACCTTCCTGAGCCGCTGCCAGAGGGGCAATACTCATTACGAGAGACGTTAGCGCGACCAGGTTGATCAGCTGTCTACAGTTCACGTGGTTCCTCCGGAATCCAGACCTGGCTCAGGGCTGGGCGCTTACTGGCCGCGCGGTGGTGGTGGCGTCCAGTCACAGCCTGAACAGTTGGGGTCGACATCGTTCTGATCCATCACCTCGAAGATGAAGTCACGCCACACCTCGTTGGGCTGCCACACCGTATTCATGTCGGCCTTGGCCTCGGCCACAGGCACATCCTCGTATAACACGCGATAGAGGAAGCTGAAGGCCGTGGCCCGGGCATTGACCTGGCAATGCAACAGGGTCTTCTTGTCGGTGTTGCGCTGCATGGAGTCGGCAAAGGCGTAGAAATCATCGGGCAGGGGATTGGCAAAATCCACAGGCACCTGCATGTATTCCATGCCCAGGCGTTTCACGATCTGATCCTCATCGGGCAGGGCATTCTGGTTGTTGGTAAAGGCGATATAGACAACACGCTCGAAACCCGCATCAGCAACGGCCTGCAATTGCTCTTCAGTGGGCTGTCCGGCGCTGGCGAAGGAGGCGCTGTACTGGCGAAAATTGGTGATTTCCGCCAGATTGGCAGGCGGTTCCTCTACGGCCAGGGCAGTACTCGAAATCAATGCCGTAAGCAGGGTAATTACGCTGTTCTTCATGCTTACCTCAATCAGGATATGGTTGTCAGTGCTGCTACTATAGCAGCTTGTTCCTGTCTTCAACCATCCAGAAATGCTGTCCTACCCTGCGGTCGAACCCGGCCACTGGTACTGGACCGCTGAACGTGGATTTCACGCAGTCTGACATGCTATAAGGCGTGCGCATGAAAGAAGAAATTCTCGATCGCTGGCGACACTCCCACAGCTTCGGCCAGGACCAGAAGCGTCCCGGGGAGTTCCGCACCTTCGTGGTGATCGCCATAACCGCCGCCATGATGGTGGTAGAGATAGTCGCCGGCATCGCCTACGATTCCATGGCCCTGCTGGCAGACGGTCTGCATATGGGCTCTCATGCCGTTGCGCTGAGTATCAATGCCTTTGCCTATGTGTATGCCCGCCGCCATGCCCACAATGCACGCTATAGCTTTGGCTCCGGCAAGGTGAATACCCTGGGAGGCTACACGGGAGCGATCCTGCTGGCCGTGTTCGCCGCCATGATGGCCTGGGAGAGTGTATTGCGGCTTTTATCGCCGGTAGAGATTGCCTTCAATCAAGCCATCTTCGTCGCCACACTGGGACTCATCGTCAATGGCGCATCCGTGTTTATTCTCGGTGAGCACCATTCCCATGACCACGGCCATGACCATGAACACGATCACCACCACCCTCATGGCCACGATCATCACCATGACCACAATCTCAAGTCCGCGTACCTGCATGTCCTGGCAGATGCCCTGACTTCCCTGCTCGCCATCGTGGCCCTGCTCATCGGCAAGTATTACGGCGCAGTGTGGATGGACCCACTCATGGGCATCGTAGGCGCCGTGCTGGTCGGTCGCTGGTCACTGGGACTCCTGAAATCCACCAGTGCCATCCTGCTGGATGAACAGGGCGGCACAGAGCTCGAGAACAGCATCCGGGAAGCCATCGAAACCGATCCTGACCATCGGGTGGTAGACCTGCATGTGTGGACTGTCGGTCCCGGTATCTCCGCCGCCATTCTTTCCATCGTGAGTCGCTCACCCAGGCAACCAGCGCACTTCAAGGCCCTCCTCCCTGACCATTTGCCACTGCGGCATGTCAGTATTGAAGTACAAAGATACGAAGAATTTGAATCCAGTTAATCAATTTCGGATTCCCTATCCCGGTATTAAGGCTTTATTAATAATTACGGTTTACACTCTACTGTACTGCCGACTGAAACTTCATATCCGGCAGCAATTCTGATTCTGGAATATAGCTCATGAGTCATTTCAAATTGTCGCTGTTGCTCTGCGCCAGCCTGCTGCTCGTCGCCTGTAATTCAAGCTCTTCCAGCTCTGCCCGCGGCTACGAGATGCGCATTCGTTATGCCCAGGTCACCGATGTAAACCGGGAACGGTTGCCGACCGCGGCCCCGGCAGGTGCCATCGTGGGCGGCTTCACCGGGCTCATCCTGTCCAGTGGTCGCTCGACCCGCAGTCAGGTCGCCAGCGGTATCGGTGGTGCCGCATTGGGTGCCCTGGCCACTTCCGCCCTGGAAGGAGATCGCCTCGCCTATGCCTATACCCTGCGCTACTCCGATGGCACCGTGACCCGGTTCGTTACCGAGAAAGGCTATCTGCAGGAAGGCGATTGTGTAGCCGTAGAGCGCGGGCGTCATGACAATATTCGTCGCGTTCCCAGTTCCTTGTGCAGTACAGCGCCTCGGCCCGGCCAGGCCGCTCCCGCGATAGATCCGATGATCGAACAGAATGCACGGCTGTGTGAGGAAGCCAAGGATCAGCTGCTCGCGGCAGAGTCTGAGGCCGACATCAATCTGGCCGCACGCAAGGTGGAGATTCTCTGCGCCTATTAGGCCAGATCACTATCAGGATAGCGGAGCTCGATAAGGGCTGCCGGGCTTCTCAATCAGTTGCCCGGCCGCAAATCCAGCCGCTCGAACAGCACCGATTCGATCTTGTCCCGGGAATAGAACGCCGGAAAGACCTGGTCGTTGGCCCAGAGCTCGAACAGATTCGCGTACAGTGGATGATCGGGATCGCCCACCTGTCCGGGTGTGTTCATGCCCAGGGTGTTGTCCCAATCCCGCGTATCCACAAAAATCCTGAATGATGCTCCGGAGGTCTGGTTATCGCCACTGGCGGTATTTCCCAGGGTAAAGCCATTACCGCCGCGCGGCAGCGGCCCGACATCAAGTCTTGCCCGGGTCTCTTCATCGACTGCTGCACTCAGCGGATGGCGAATAAGCGCATGCTTGTAATCCGCCTGACCATAGACCCAATTCTGCATGGAAGGTCCCAGCTTCTCGCGCAGGTCGGCAACACCCTCTGCCAGTGTGTCGAGCAGGAACTGGTTGCGGCCTGCGATGGGGTCGTCACCGAAGTCACCATCGGGCGCTAGCAACATATCTATGGTGGTCTTCATGCCCACAGCCAGGTGTGCTTGTGCCGATTCCGGCACCTTGAGCAACTCGATGTTGTCCAGCAGGCGCCGCTCAAAAGCCACATAGATACCTGCCTCGATAGAATCCTTGTCGAGAACGAAATCCCAGTTCATCAGCATCTGCCGCGCCTGTTCCACCTGCTCATCGCTGGCCCGCAGATCCCTGAAGAAAGGAACCAGGGAGCGCGCCGGAATCGACAGGTAGTCATGTTGCAGCGCGATCATGTCTGTCATATTGAACTTGCGCCCGGAACCCAGCACCTCACTACCCCTCGCCCAGCGATAGGGATCGGTCCAGGTAAAACCAATGGCATCCAGGTATTCAAAGTCCGGCGGTGTGTAATTGCTGTTGGACGTTTCCACGAAACCGCGAGCCGGATTGAATTCATGTGGTTTAGCCTTGATTGGCAGGTAGCCGTCCCACTCATAACGGCCATCACCGGGCACCGGTACCATACCGCTGAAGTTGCGACGAATCGGGGCAATACCCACAGCCTGCCATCCAATATTGCCCTCGCGATCCGCCCAGATCATATTCTCGCCAGGAATATTGCTGTAGTTGGAGGCCTCCCTGAATTCTTCCCAGGTCCGCGCCTGATCCATACGCAGCGAAGCCAGGTACGGGGCACCACCAAACTCCATCCAGGCCGGGCGCAGTGCATAGGCCAGATTCTTGTCTCCGTCTTCGAAGGCAACGGGACCGTGCCGTGTGTATTTCAATTCCACAGTAACCGGGCGTTGGCCTTTCACATTGATGGTTTCCTCGATAATCGACATGGGCTCCCAACGGCCGTTATATCGATACTCGTTTGGATTGGCCGGATTGGTCTCATAGACATAGAGGTCTTCACCATCGGTATTGAACACCGTCAGTCCCCAGGCACCAAACTCGTTGTGTCCAATTGAAATGCCAGGGATCGTCGGTTCACCCCCGCCTATTACGTTCCAGCCTGGCCCGACGAGATGCGCCCAGTAACGCAGGGATGGCACGGCCTGGGTACGGTGCGGATCGTTGACCATCAGCGGCCAGCCGTCCTGGGTCAGCTCGCCGCTGACGACCCAGTTGTTGCTGCCGATGTTATCCAGGTCATGTTCCCTGAGATCTGCCGTTTCAGCAGACAGGACAGCGGCCAGCTCCCTGAAGCTGTCATCATCGTTTCGGGCACTCGCCAGCACGATATCCTCGGGCAGAAACTCCAGTTCATCACGGTAGGCGTTGTACAGATGCAGTATGTCGTTGTTTAGCAGGGAGTCGCAGTCGATCAGCGGATCGAGGCTGAGGTCGGGTTCGTGGGGATGGTAGTACTGCAACTCCTTGACCGCCGCCTCGCCAATTTCACAGACGGCGCGACCGGTGCGCAATTCGAGAGCGATGTTGCCGAGCAGGCCCTGGTGGCGAGAAATGACTACTTCCTCGGTCCAGTGCTTTGGTTCGATTCCCAACAGCCTGAACGGTAGCGGCAATTCGTCGGGCTCCTCCAGCGCCTCATCAATATAGGCATTCACGCCGTGCACGAAGGCAGAGATGATGTCCACACCCCTGGGGTGATAGTGATTCAGTTCCTCTGCCATGGCGCCGCGAAACCTGAACAGCCTGGTGCCATGATCTCTCTCGATGGCCCGGGGACCGAGTATTTCCGCGGTGGTTCCCGTGGCACGCGCCCGCCACAATTCAAACTGGAACAGGCGATCCCGTGCAGCACTATAGCCCTGGGCGAAGAACAGGTCGTGCTCGGTCTCGGCGTAAATATGGGAGATACCCCAACGATCCTTGAGAATCTCCACCGGCAGGTCCAGGCCTTCCACGCTCAACTGCTGCGAAGACTGCGCCGAAAGTCCGGCGCTGAATAGCGCGGGAATCAGCAAGCAGATGAATTTGATGGATTTTTTGATAGTGCGAAGATTTACCATGCCCTTGCCTCTTGTTCTTCGTATTCAGGCGAGCATCAACTATACCCCAGCTACAGGCGGCACTGTAGGGGGTTTCCGGTGTCGGAAATCAGCTCTCCAGCTCTGTCAGCAGTTGTAGCGCATAGTCCGCTCGCTCGGCGGGCACAAACACGTGGTCATGGTAATGCGCAGCGATCACATTGGCAGAGATGCCATGGGCCGCCAATTTGCCCGCTACGGCTGCAGTGAAGCCAACTGCCTCAAGACTGGAATGCACTGACAGGGTGATGCCACGAAACACGGCATCGTAGGAGAGCCCTGCCTGGTCCGCCTGTTGCTGTAGCAGCAACAGGCTCAGGCCTTCTTCTTCACGATAGCTAGCCAGTGGTCGCAGGGAATCCAGGATAAGGCCAGTCCCCTCCTCTATCGTACAAAACACATAGTAGCCTTCCAGCAAGCGAGGCTGCAGAAGCGTGAGGAGTTTTTCGAGATCTGTTTCACCAGACACAATACGACCACCCTGCTTTGTGTACACCGAGTCTTGTTACTAACACCCTTTACCAACACCTGCGACCAATAGCAGGCATTGAACCGCCCAGCGAATCCAATTCCCCTGCCGAGCGGCACGAGCCGGCTATTCCAGCTCTGCGGCAATTTCCGCATAGAAGCCGGGAATACTGCGACTCATGAAGAGTCCGTTCTCAGCCTGGGTCCAGCTCAGGGCAGCATCCCTGATCGCATCGGCGGCATCTTCGGCGCGCAAGCCATTACGAATCAGCCCTGCCATGCGTTGCCTGACCGCTTCCATCTGGTTACGGAAATTGATGACAAATCGCCGGTCCATGACCGGGCCATGCCCAGGAATGGCGGTATCGAAATCCAGCTTGAGGATACCGTTGACGGTATCTACCCAACCCTTGCTGCTGCCACCGTTGGCATAATCGATGAAGGGCGCCGTGGTGTGTAACAGGTCGCCGCCGTGAATGGTGTTGAGATCGGGGAAATAGACGACAGCATCGCCGTTGGTGTGCCCCGTGCCCAGATGGAAGGCCTGCACTTCAACGCCACCGAGAAAAACTGCCGTTTCATCCATGAAGATGATCCTCGGTGCGCCTTCCTGATTGTTGCGAATGATATTGTCCCGGGCATTCTTGTGAGCGATTACCTCGGCAGACTGCAGGAAACTGGCATTGCTGCCGCTGTGATCGCCATGATGGTGAGTGTTGATCACATATTTGACCGGCATGTCCGTTACCGAGGCAACGAGGGACTGAATCTCCTCGAAATCCTCAGGGAACTTGTCGTCAATGAGTATGACTCCATCGTCGGTTAGACGCACGCCGATATTGCCACCGGGACCGGTAATCACATGCAGGCCATCTTTGACTTGTTCGATTGCCAGCCTGTCTTGTCCACTGACCGGGCCTGCCGCAAGCAGAAATACCAGCGCCGACAAACAGGCACTCAGATAATTTTTCGGTGATGTCATGTCGATCTCCTTCCAGACTCTCTCTTGGGTTTGAATCTGTTTTGTTCTTTTGCACAGCTGCATAGCGGCTTGCGACTACTGCCACTCTATCAGAAAGGGTGCGCTTGCTGCACCTGCTTCAAGAAGCCGTCTCCTGCATCCGTGCCTGATTGAGTGCCCGCATGGATTGCAGCGCCGGTCGCTGCAGCAAGCATGCCGCACAGCCGTAGACCGCTTACCAGAGGCATAGGATCCATTGTGTCAGGCATGCAGACGCTTTTCTGCAGGGTTAACTAATCGTGGAAGCAAAATCTCTTTGCCAGTTCCAAAACCTCGATTGGGTCAAAGAGTTTCATTCCACCTTCGTGGAACCGGGCCAGGTCTTCGTCCTGTGGAAAACTGTAGTAAGCACTCTCACCAGCCTGGGGACGACTCTCGAGGACGTCTCCATTGGCGAGCTTCTGTGCCGCCTTTGCCATGGCTTCGCAGCCGTCTTCGTAGAGACTGAGCACATGCCACAGATAGGATTTTTCTCTCCTGACATCCAGGGTAGTGGCCTCGATGATTGGACCGGTATCGATAGTAGAGTCAGCAATCCGGTGCAATGTAGTGCCGAGGACTTGCTCGCCATTCAACAGGGCCCAGAAGCTGGCCATGACGCCCTGGTAGGCCGGCAGTGCGCCGGAGTGCAGATTGAGTACACCATGTCTGGGCACCGAGATCGCCTCATCCCTGAGAATGACGCCATAGCGAATCGATAGCACCAGATCCGGATTCGAAGCGCGATAGCGTCGCATGCCTTCGGCACCGTTGATGTCATTGAGTTCGGTGCAACGACCCTCTAGCTTCTCCGTTAGTAGTTCGAAGCCCGTCAACTCCAGGGAATTGTGGTCGGCTAATTCCAGTTGCAGAGGAAACACGAAACGGTTGAAGAAATCCTGCTCGAAAAACTTCAGGCGCTGTAGTGGTTCAGGCAGTGGTTTGCTACCAACCCGGGCAGAGTAAAACACGGTTAGCCGATGGGTCGACAGAGCATTGGTCAGGTAATTCAGAGAGAGACAACTCGCCACATCCCTGTTTACCAGTAAGGTGATATTCAATGTCAGTACTACTTCCAATTTTCAAAAGCCGCAGGGTATGCCAGAAGCGCTAGTGCGGCAAGCACGGAGCCAGGGTATAAACAGCCATCAAACAGGAGTAGACTGCTTAGTCTGTGTGTAGTCGAAGTTGGAGAATCAATTCCATGAAGCTGCAAGTGAACCCTACCCGCGGATCTGGCAAGGACAAGCTCAGAAGCGCATTATTGCTTGGCTTGAGCCTCTACCTGACCGCCTGTGCCGTGCCCATCGTCACATTTTTTGATGATTCCGGAGGTGGCCGGGACCTGGCGAAGGGCGAATCCGCCACTGTTCACTTCTTCACCAACGATCCTAACCTCGACACGGGCGTGAGGCTGAACGCGGGCACTCGCTATGCGGTGGACGTGGTCATCCTCAGCAACTGGATAGACAGCTATATCGAAGAAAACGAAACCGGTGAAGGACTCGATGAAACCGGGTTTGCCAACAGCGTGATGCCATTCGAATGGCTCGGGTTTACCCGGCGCTCGCGACAGAACCGCTGGTTTGAGCTGATGCTTTACCAACCTGACTGCGGGCGGGAGAGCCTACGCGGTGTCACGGAACTGGACGTGGATGAAACTAATGGCAGTTATCAATTCATAGCAAGCTGTGATGGCAAGCTTTCCATGTTCGTGAACGACAGCCCTGGCTTTTATGGCAACAATGCAGGCTATGCCAATATCAACCTGTCACGCGTGAACTGAGTGCCGTCACTCCTTGCACTGGAGTGAACGATGCATACGGTACAACAGATACTAAATAACAAGCGGATCGATGAAATCTGGTCGATCCTTCCCGATGCCACCGTGTACGAAGCGGTGCAGATGCTGGCGGATAAGCGAGTGGGTGCTCTGCTGGTCATGCAGGACAGCGAACTGCTGGGCATAATTTCCGAACGGGATTATGCGCGGGAAGTAATTCTCAAGGGACGCGCTTCGAAAGAAACCCGGGTGAAAGACATCATGAGCAGCAATGTCATCAGCGTCCCTTCAACCGAAGGCGTGCAGGCATCGCTTGGCGTGATGACCAATAATCGCATTCGTCATCTTCCCGTGGTGGATGGCGGCGTGGTCCAGGGTGTGATCTCCATGGGCGACCTGGTCAAGGACATTATCAGTGACCAGCAGTCGACGATAGAACAACTGGAAAACTATATTCGCGGCTAGACCCTGCCCTGTTCGACAGCAAAGCCACCCGAAGGCTTTGCCACAAACTGCAGTTTGTAGTTTATGCAGGAAGGCTGCTCGTCGGCCACGTGACTGACATAGATCAGCCGGGTGCGGGTCTGCTCGGCGATCCTGTCCAGGGTACCCAGGATAAACCGCCGGTGATAATCGTCGAGCCCCACACAGGGCTCGTCGAGCACCAGTACCCTGGGTGCCTTCACCATGGCTCTCGCCAGCAATACCAGGCGCTGTTGACCAAAAGAAAGCTCATGGTAGTAGGCCTTCTCCAATTCCGAGATTCCCAGCGTCAACAACCAGGCACGAGCCCGATCCCATTCTGCCGAACCGCTATCATCGTAGAGTCCTACCGAGTCATAGAATCCGGACACCACGACATCAAGCACCTTCCAGCCCTTGATGTACTTGTTGTGCAACTCGTTGGAGACCACACCGAAGTTGGCTTTTACATCCCAGATTGACTCGCCACTGCCCTTGCGTCGACCAAACAGAAAGACTTCCTGACCATAAGCCTTGTGGTTTTCTCCATCTATCAGGCTCAGCAGCGTGGACTTGCCGCAACCATTGGGGCCTTCTATCAGCACATGGTCGGAGCCGCGCATGGACCAGGAGAGATTGCTGAATACGTCCAGTTCGCCGTAGCTGGCGCTGACGCGCTTGAGCTCTATCAGCACTTGCCCATCATCATCTGCGTCCCTGGTATTGGATGCGGTTGGCAGGGAGTCCGGAACAGTCACGTGTGGATTGGCCAGCCGCGCGAAATGCTCCCCCTTGAGCACCGTCTCCTTCAGCCCCTGTTCTGCAATGCGCAGCCTGTCCATCAAGGCCAGGTGTGTGCTGCCGTCGAGAATGTCCTGGCGACGCCGACACAGGAGCAGAGTGGCAAACAGGCTGCCGGTGGCATCGGAGCGCTGGAATTCGGCGATGGTGGCAGCGATGCTTTCCAGTGCCAGCCTGTCGATACTTTCCATGGGATCATCCAGCACGACGAGCTTGGGAACGCCGACTGTCGCCCCATACAAGGCCCGGGCAATCAATACCTTGCGCAACTGACCGGACGAGAGGAAACGGATACCCTTCTCCACCAGATCTTCCAGTTGCAGCTTCTCAACGAGCGCCTTCAACAAGCTGTCATCTCTGGCGTCATTTGGCCTGGCGCTGGCGATGAGACTCGATACCAGCGTGCCTCGGTCTTCCGCGCGCGCGTCATATTCGCTCATATCCAGCCTGTTGTCCCTGGCCCAGAGCTTCTGCTGCTCTTCGAAAGATACAAATAGGCAATCTCGCAGCGGATCGAAATCGCAGGTCTCGTCACCATACTGCACATAGGAGCCGGACTCTCTTCGTTGCCCACTCAAGAGACTGGCAAATTGGGTCTTGCCACTGCCGTTTGCCCCAAACAGACACCAGTGTTCGCCGGCACGGATTGTGAAATCCGCGACTTCCAGCACGGCCTTGCGATTTACCCTGCACACCGCATTGCTCACCCGGAGCAATCTTGAAAGAGACTGTGTCATAGAGATATTCGTGGAGCAGGTGTCGCCTCGATTTCCCGAGGCCTTGATTCACTTCGTGTAGTTGTCAGCCAGCAACCGCCCGACGCTTACTTGCCGATCAGGGTCCTGAGCTTGCGAATAATCCGATCCAGCAAGCTTGCGTCCGGGCCCGTTTTAGGTAATACGAAATCGGCAGTTTCGGGAATCCATAATGGATTCCGATAGCTGAGTTTCGCCTTCGAACTTTCCATCGGCGTATAGTATTTGCAACCTTCGAAAAAGTAGTGAGTAACCTGGGAATGTCGGCTACGCTCCAGATCCTTGCGCGGCGCACCGCCATGCAGGAGGTTGGCATGCCAGATCAATGCCTCCCCCTTCCTGACCACACCCAGTTCCGAATCGAAGCCCTTCTCGGCAATGAGTTCCTGGATCTTCTGTTCATAGAGGTGATAGTTGTCGTAACCGGGCTCGAGGCCCAGGTCCTGCATGCTATAGAAAGGCAGTTTGTGACTGCCCGGGTAGTAGATCAGGGGCCCATTGTCCTCATCGATATCCTCGAGCGCGACCCAAACCCCTGCCATATAGCCTTCCGGGATGGTGCTGAAATGAAGCGTATCGGAGTGCGCGTATTGCGAGGTTCCAATGGGGAAGTTCAGGGTTTGAAACGGCAAGGCCTTACGCCCCATCAACTCACCCAGCGCCTGCCTGACCCTGCTATCCGCGGCGAGCTGCCGTGATTCATCGACCCACTTCCAGACGTCCTGCACGCGGGTTGCCAACAGTGGATTTTGTCTGTAGGCATCGTCGTAGTGCGCGTCCACTTTCTCGACTATGGCATCCAGCATGGCCGGATCGAATCCAAAATCCACCCTCAGCACCCCGCGCTCATGGAACTCGGCGATCTGCTGTTCGCTGAGCACTGACTTGCCAGGGTCTTTCGCGGGGTCCAACTTGACTGCTTCTGCTTCCATAATCAGGGCCGACTGCCCAACGCTCTCTGCATGACTTCATATTGAATATTTAGCATATGCCCGATTGATCGGCGCCAATACTCGGAATTGTGATAACCCCGACTCTGCATGTAGTCGAAAGGCACATTGTTCAACATCAGTAACTGCGCCAACTCGCGCGCCACGGTTATCAGGCTATCCTCAGTACCGGAATCGATATAAATATGAGGCAACTAGCTCTTGGGCACATTATAAATGATCTCGAAGGGATCATAAGCCTCAGCCTGGGCCGCCGTTTCGAAGTGGGCACCGGCCGGGGTTCGCTCTTGTTGGGTGCTGAATCCCGAAATATCGATTACCTGGGCGATAAATTCATCTACTTCCTCGAAGCGTGCCTGATCCTCGGCACTGCGCGGCTCATTGCCCTGGGTAACCGGAATACCCGCGGCGAGCCCCGCCGCATTGGTACGGGCAAAGGCCAGCGCGCCGCTGGTACTGCCGATGGAAACGAACAGATGGGGATGCCTGAGGCCGAGGGCGAAGGCGCCGAAGCCGCCCATGGACAAACCGGAGATGGCACGCCCCTTTCGTCGTGCCTCGCTGCGGAAATTACCGTCGACGAAGGGAATCAGGTCCTTGATGATGTGATCTTCCCAGTTATTCAACTGGCCATCGTCACTGCGGGCATAATTTACAAACCAGCTGTTGCCACCGTCGGGCAACACCAGGATCAGATCTTCCACGTTGCGCGCATAAAATGCTGCCCCCAGGTTGCGGCCCCACACGGTGTAGTTCTGCATATAACCATGCAGAAGATAGAGCACCGGATAGCGTTTTTCGGAGGCGTGATAATCCCGGGGTAACACGATGTCGAACTTCATCTCCCTGCCTACCGAGGGACTGAAGAATTCGATGGTCTGCAGGCCTTCCGGGATCGGCGCCGGTGCTGGCAACTCAACTTCCGCTGCCCGCAGCGAGGTCACCAGCGAGAACATGAGCAAGATCGCGGCTTGAACAGACTTCCTGAAAGAGACCATCGTGGGCATGCGAGAACAATGGAGGAGAAACCAAACGGAGCAGCGTGATTTATAGCACTTTTGAGGAAGCGATAGTATCTTCCCAGATAGCACTCAGCCGAGGGACGACATGGAGGACTCGATCATGGGCAACAACACCAGGAACCTGGGAAGCACGCTCCTGCTGCTGATGGCAGTCTGCAGTACCCTGGCCTCCGGCGCCGCGCTGGCCCAGACTGAAGAAGCAGCCGTGCTGAAGACCGTGGATGCATTCTTCGCGGCCATGACCGACCGTGATGGCGAGGCGCTACGCAAACTAACCATTCAGGGCTCCCTGAATATCTGGACCGCCAATCCCCCCGAAGCGCGCGAACTGAACCTCATCAACTACACTCAGCTAATAAGCCGCTTCAGCGACGCAGGCCCACGGATGGTAGAACGGTACTGGGATCCAACGGTACTCATCGAGGGAAATATTGCCCTGTTCTGGGCACCCTACGATTTTCACGTCGATGGCAACTTCTCCCATTGCGGAATCGATTCATTCCAGCTCGTGAAGCGGGAGGGAAGCTGGCTGCTGAGCAACCTGAGCTGGACGCGCCAGTATGACAACTGCGCACCCAGCCCTCTCGGTCCCCTGCGTCAGGATTCTCGCCAGGCGAGAGTCAGGGACTGAGGCCGTCCATCCTGGCCAGTCGCCCTATCAATTCCTCTACCCGGGTGCTGTAGCCCCACTCGTTGTCGTACCAGCTCACCACCTTCACCAGGTTACCACCCATGACCTGGGTAAGCTCGGCATCCACGATCGATGAATGCGTGTTGCCAATGATATCGCTACTGACCAGGGCTTCCTCGTTGTAGGCGAGAATGCCTTTCAAGGGACCCTCGGCGGCGGCCTTGAAGGCAGCATTGACGGCCTCGGCCGTAGTCTCCTTCGTCACCTGCACCGTCAGGTCCACCAGACTGCCATCGGGCACCGGTACGCGCATGGCCAGACCGTCCAGCTTGCCTGCCAGTTCCGGCATGACCATGCCGATGGCCCTGGCGGCGCCGGTCGACGTGGGAACGATATTGGTAGCCGCGTTGCGAGAGCGACGCTTGTCTGGATGCGGCGAGTCGATCAGGCGCTGGCTTGAGGTGTAGGCATGTACCGTGGTCAGCAATCCCTTTTCTATACCGAAGCTTTCGTGCAATACCTTGCACAGTGGTGCGGCGCAGTTCGTGGTGCAGCTGGCATTACTGATTATCTTGGTGTCCTCGGTGACGACGTGATCGTTGACCCCGGTCACCAGGGTGGCATCGAGAGGGTCTTTGCAAGGCACGGTCAGTATGATCCGTTTCGCACCAGCTTCCAGATGCTTGTTCAGGGCGTCGAGTGTCTTGAACGCACCAGAGCTCTCGATGACATAATCGATACCCATTTCCTTCCAGGGTAATTGCGACGGGTCTTTTTCGCTGAGTACCTTGAACGGATCACCGGAGATCTCCATGGTGTCGCCCTGCACCTTGACCTCGCCGGGCCACATGCCATGAATACTGTCGTACTTGAAGGCATAGGACAGCTGGTCGATGCTGGCCAGGTCATTCACTGCCACGACATTGTAGTGACCGCGTTGCTTGGCGATACGCATGATGGTTCGACCGATGCGGCCGAAACCGTTAATCGCTATTCGAGGAACTGCCATACAAACTCCTTACGAAAATCCGGTGATCGATTAATTTGGGGTATTCAGCCCGATTATAGTGGATGTTCAGGCCAGCATTTCTTCAGTCATTTCCCACAAGCGCATGGCACCCTCTTCACTGGCCGCCCAGGGGGCCACCCCAAAGTACCGCTCCGTTGCATCCGTGGCCAGATCCGCCACATCACAATCCTCACAATACAGTCCACCCATGCCAGCGAGTTGCGTACTGGTAGCCGCCCATAGTGTAGTGGTGCAGCCCTGGCTCGGCGTCTTGAAGAGGGCGGCCGCCAGCTCGGACAGATTGCCTTCTGCATCGGTCCAGCCCAGGGCATGCATTTCTTCATTGTCCAGATGGCGCTGCAAGGGCGTCATGATACCCCCGGGGTGCACGGAGAATGCCTGCAGACCCTGATCACGATACTTCATATCCAGCCCGAGGGCGAACAAGGCATTGGCGGTCTTGGATTGCGCATAGGCTGTCCATTTCTCATAGGGCCGGGAGTGGAAGTGAATATCATCCCAGAGTATGTCCGAACGGCGGTGACCAATTGAGGACAGGCAGACCACTCGCGGCGAATCTGCCGCCAGGATGATTGGCAGCAGTCCGTTGCTCAGCACGAAATGCCCGATATGATTCACGGCAAACTGGCTTTCCCAGTCACTGCCCAGTCGGGTCTCGGGACAGGCCATGATGCCGGCATTGTTAATCAGCAGATCGATCGCCTTCTCTTCCGCCAGCAATTTCTCTACCAGCGTTCGCACGCTGTCCAGATTACCCAGGTCGAGCCACTCGCTAATCACCGTGCCTTCCACGTCGGCCAGGTTCGTCTGGGCCTTGGCAGGGTCGCGCACAGGCACATACACTTTGGCACCGGCTCCAGCCAGGGCCCGGGTGGTCTCCAGCCCGATACCTGAGTAGCCGCCTGTCACCACGGCCACCTTGCCAGTCAGGTCGATGCCCTCCAGTATTTCTGAGGGCTCCGATTTCGGTGGGAAGCCTGAATCAATCTTCTTTTGGATGCGTTCCGCCATGCCTGCTCCTGCTCTTGGTCAAAGGTTTTGCTACATGCTAACACGACCTTGCAAACCTGATCGCACCCGGGAGCCGGATAGGCGTTGGCTGTATGACAGATTCCTGCAGGTTCATATACTGGCTGATGGAGGATGACAACCCATGATAACTTGTACGATAGGCTGATGACCCTGGCGCTGTCATCTAACGGTCAAGCGCAGTGACTATCCTGAGAGTGCGTATACCGGATACACCAGATCCACCGGAGGAACAGCATGGCTAAACGATTTCCCGTCCTGCAGGCACTTCTGCTGCCGCTGCTCACCGCCCTGCCTCTCACGCTTGCGGCGCAGTGTGCGCCCATGGGCGGTGCCACGGAGATGGCGCGGGGAACGGTCTTCCTGGACAGCAACCGAAGTGGCCTGTTGGATGCAGGTGAGCCGGGAATCGCGGGCGTAGCCGTGAGTAATGGCTGCGACGTGGTGCAGACCGACTCCGCCGGTCGCTATGAGATTGGCCTGGCACAAACGGATATCCTGATGATCAGCAAGCCAGCAGCCTACGCCGTTCCCGTCGATGAGAACAATACTCCACAGTTTTTCTATCTGCATTATCCCGAAGGCACGCCTTCGATCATCCAGGGCACGGCGGTGGAGTGGATCTTTCCGGTAGTGGAACCTACCGGCCCGCTGCCGGCGACGGTGAATTTCGCCCTGATTCCGGATGACAGTGCGAACAGCAATTTCCGGGCCCATGGTTTCGCCGACACCCAGGCGCGCTTCGACCTGGGTCAGGACATGCTGCGTGAGGACCTCATCAATCCACTCATCGACAATCCCTATGACGTGGAATTCGGCCTCACAGTAGGTGACGTGGTGTACGACAATCTGGCTATCTACGACCGGCACAAGGCCATGATGGGCCTGATGGACATACCCCAATGGTATTTGCCGGGCAATCACGACCTGAACTTTGCCTCACCCAATGCCTACTTCGCCAATGAAACCTACAAGCGGCATTTCGGTCCCACCTATTATTCCTTCGATCACGGTAATGCCCATTTCGTGGCACTCAACAATGTAGAGTATGCAGGTGCTGGCCAGGAGTTTGCGGATGGGCGCTACCGGGGGTATATCACGGACAATCAACTGCAGTGGTTGCGCAACGACCTGGCGCTGGTTGACAGGAACAAGCTGCTGGTGATCATGACCCACATCCCCTTGCTTGCCGAAGCCGATGATGGCTCTTCACCGCTTGCCACCGGACCAAATACCGCGAATTTCAACAGCTTGCTGGAAATTCTCGCCCCCTTCTCATCTATCTACGGCCTGGCCGGTCATGACACCAGTAATAGCTGGAAGACTGAAGTGAATCACCGCCATGGCTGGTCTGGCCGTCCCTGGATCGCCCATACCCTCGCGGAGGTACGGGGCAATGGTTGGACAACAGGACCCGCAGACCTGCGTGGAGTGCGCGATGCCATGATGGAAGACGGCAATCCCAACGGCTTCTATGTGCTGCATTTCGAAGACCGGGAGCTGACTCCGGAATTTATACCCTTCCCTTTCGGTCCGGATGCTGCCCAGCGCCTGCGCATTAGCCTGGACCCACCGCTTGCCCAGCCACTGGAAGGCGCGGTGAATCGAGGTCGCCTGTCCACAGATACCCGGCTGGTAGTGAACCTGTTCGATGGCGGCGCGCGAGACACAGTCTGGTACTCGCTGGATGACGATGAACCGATAGAGATGCGCTATACAGTCAGAACTGACCCCTATGTAGAGCGAATTCATGCACAATATGCCGAATCCGACTCTGCCTACGGCAGACCCGTGCGCTCTTCCCATATCTGGGAGGCAAAATTGCCAGACAATCTGACTCCCGGATTGCACCAGGTCATTGTGACTTCACAGGACGAGTTCGGACAGGCCCAACGCGGCACGTTTACCTTCGAGATTGCGGCAGACTAGAGCCATCGACGAACGGATCGTTTATAGGCCAGGTACTCCTCACCAAATTTCCGTTCCAGGTAGCGCTCTTCCTTCGCGATCGCGACAGCGTAGACCAGTATCGCGCCCGGGATAAAGGACAGGGTGACCCACAGATTGTTAGCGGCGATGCCTACTCCAATGTTGAAGAGGCAGAAGGCCGTATAGATAGGATTGCGGGACCAGCGATAGAGTCCATCGGTGACCAGGCTATTTGTCGGTTTCCACGGCTCAATGGCAGTTTCCACCCTGTTGAACACGCCATTGACCTGCAGCGGTATCGCAATCGCCAACAGGCAGATTCCAAGGCCGAGCCATTGCACGGCATCCGGCAAGCCCAGGGACAAGGGCAGCAGCCACTGTAATGCGAAGCCCAGGAATACCAGTAGCAGGAAAATCAGGGGCGGTGGAAATCGCACCGCAGCGCCCTTCCTGTCTTCAATTTGTCTGTTTTCGTCACTCATATACCCATTCCCGACGTTCTCAACAGTGGCGATTTTCCGCAATCCGCATTAGCATCAAGCAATCATACTGCAGCAGCAAAGGCCTGACCCATGACTGACTTTAACAAAATTCTTGTAGTTCTGGACGTTTACAATGACTTCAGGGTTACCGCAGATTCACTGCCGTTGGAAGTAACCAAGGCCATGGGCTTTGTCGGCAATCGAGAGACAGCGATTCTGCACCTCGTAGGCTGCGGTTTTGAAGAATATCTCCATGACAGCTACAGCGACTTCGGCCCGGATGCCATAGCCCACCGCAAGGAATTTATCGCCAGGATGGAAGCGCGTCTCGAGTTGATCGCGCAGGCACTGAAAGAGCGGGGTTTCAGGGTGGATTGCCGGGTGCACTGGACCTATCCACGCTACGAGCAGATCGCCCGGGAAGCGGAAAAACTGGATGTCGATCTCGTGGTACAGCACGCCCACATGCGGCTACCCCATGAGAAACACAATCTTTCCCATGATAGCTGGCAGCTGATCAAGACCACTTCCCGCCCCCTGTTGCTCACCAAGGACCTGGACTGGCAGGAAAAACCGGTGATCCTTGCCGCGGTGGATCCCGTACACAGCCATTCGAAAACCAAAGGCCTGGATCACAAGATATTGAACTTTGCGCTAAAGACCCAGGAACTCATCGGCGGCATCGTACAGGTGGTGCATGCCTGCCCACAGACTGCCCGCCCCTTCGCCGACGCCGATGCCATCAGGCAAACTCACGTCGATGCGCTGGACAGACTGCTCGCCGACTTCACCATTCCTGAGGAAAATATACACCTCATCGACGAAACTCCGGTGAATGCCATCGTACATTGCCAGGACTCCTTACACGCGGCGATCACAGTAACCGGCGCCCTGTCACGCAGCCGCCTCGCGGAAGTGATTATCGGCAATACTGCATCACGCATGCTGGACTACCTGAAATCCGATCTCCTGATCCTGCATCCCGACGGCTAGCGCCATGGCAGGGGAAGCGGTTCATCCTGCCATGCGAAAGCGAAATATCTTCAGCCCCATCTCCGGTTCACGGTCGGGATATTCTGGCGCGACAGCCATTCTCTCGATGAATTCAGCCGTGGGGCAGTGCGCCTCGAACAATGCATGCATCCAGGAGGATTGCAGGAACGGGCTGTTGAGACAGGCAATAATCTCGGCGCCCGGGTTACACAGGCCGCCCAGCCGCTTGACCACCGCCGCATAGTCCTTCTCCGCCTCAAAACTCCCGCGCTGGCGCGTGGGTGGATCGATAATCACCACATCGTAGCGACCATATTGTTTGACCCGCCCCCATGACGTAAACAGATTGTAAGGAATGGCGCGCACAGAGTCAGATGGCTGCCCGTTGAGCGCATGATTGCGCTTACCCCAGGCGATGCTTGTCTTGCTGACATCCACATTGGTAACAGAGCGTGCACCGCCCGCCAATGCCGCCACCGACAGGGAGCAGGTATAGGCAAACAGGTTCAGCACGTTGCGCTCGCGGCAGTTTTCAATCAACCACCGCCGAACCAGTCGCATGTCCATGAACAGTCCGGCGTTCTGGCGACGCCCTGGATGCACTTCGAATTTCAAGCCACTTTCCTCCACAGTGATAGTGTCCAGCGTCTCACCGTAGAGCGCTTCCGCAGGCACGCCCTGCTCATAGCGGCGCTGCAGTACGATGGATTGAATCTGCTGATTCTTGTCCGCGGCCAGCAGCGAAGCGACAAGCAGGCCAGGATCCGCAACGGCATCATAGGCACTCACCAGCACCAGGGGGGCATACCAGTCCAGGCAGATGTGTTCTAGACCCGGATACAGCTGACCACGACCATGGAAAATTCTCCTGGCTTCCGCCTGTGGCTGTGCAAAGAAGCTTTCAATCGCTTCATTTAATGGCGCAAAGGTTTCACTCATGCTTCATGCCGATGTGGATTGGAGTATCATGTTCACTCTTACTCTATCGATTCAATCTGGAAACACGCAGTCTACTCCATGCGCGACTACGACTACATCATCATCGGAGCAGGAACGGCAGGTTGCGTGCTCGCCAATCGCCTGTCTGCGAATCCACAGAAGCGTGTGCTGCTGCTGGAAGCAGGCGGCAAGGATGACTATTTCTGGATCGACATCCCGGTAGGCTATCTGTACACCATAGCCAATCCCAGGACGGACTGGTGCTACCACACCGAAGCCGACCCCGGGCTCAATGGACGCAGCATCGGCTATGCGCGCGGCAAGGTGTTCGGCGGCTGCTCGTCCATCAACGCCATGATCTATATGCGTGGCCAGAAGAGCGACTACGATCACTGGGCCGAGCTGGGCAACCGGGGTTGGAGTTGGGAAGATGTACTGCCGGTATTCAGGAAATCGGAAGATTACCAGCACGGCGCCGACCAGTACCACGGTGCAGGCGGCGAGTTAAGGGTCGAGGAGCGCCGGGTCAACTGGGAAATTCTGGATGCCTGGCGTGAAGCGGCAGAACAATGCGGCATACCCAGGATTGAGGAATTTAACCGCGGTGACAATTTCGGCAATGCCTACTTCCAAATGAACCAGAAGCGCGGTCGGCGCTGGAGCGCGACACGGGCATTCCTGGATCCAGTGCTATCGCGCCCCAACCTCACCGTACAAACCAATGCCCATGTGGAGAAGCTCCTGTTCGATGAAAACCCGGGCACTCCCAGCGCTGCAGGTGTGCAGGTCAACATCGAAGGCCAGAGCTCGGTGACCTTCAAGGCCCATGGCGAGGTGATACTCGCTGCGGGCGCTATCGGCTCGCCCCAGATACTCCAGCTCAGTGGAATCGGACCTGCTTCACTATTGCAGGAATACGGCATCAGGGTGATCCATGATCTGCCGCCCGTGGGAGAGAACCTGCATGACCACCTGCAGGTTCGCAGCGTCTACAAGGTGAGCAATACGGTGACCCTGAATCAGCGCGCCCGATCCCTGGTCGGCAAAATGGCGATGGGTCTGGAATACTTCACCTTCAAAACCGGGCCGCTTACCATGCCACCTTCACAGCTGGGCGCCTTCGCCATGAGCGACCCCGAACAGCCCAGCCCCAATATCGAGTGGCATGTGCAACCGCTATCCCTGGATAAATTTGGCGATCCCCTGCACAGCTTTAACGCCATTACGCCGAGTGTTTGCAACCTGCGCCCTACCAGCCGCGGCCATGTTCGCATAACAAGTAATCAATGGCAGGACTCTCCAGCCATCCGGCTCAACTACCTGTCCACCGAGGAAGACAGGCAGGTGGCAGTGGCAGGCCTGAAGTTTACCCGTCGCATCATGGCTGCAGATGCCCTGAAACGCTTCGCTCCGCAGGAATGGAAACCAGGACCGGAGATAAAGAGTGACGAGGATCTGGCCGGGGCCGCCGGCGACCTGGGCACCACGATCTTCCACCCGGTGGGCACCTGCAAGATGGGGAGTGGCGCAGACAGCGTCGTCAATGACAGATTACAGGTACAGGGCATAAGGAAACTCCGTGTCATCGATGCCTCTATCATGCCACGCATCACTTCCGGCAATACCAATGCCCCCACGGTGATGATTGCCGAGAAAGGCGCCTCTTTTATCCTCAGTGACAAGGCCTGACTCTTGAAGACAGGAGTCGGCTCTCACAGCCCTTGCTGGCCATTTTGTACTGACTGGCGATATGGAGTAATTTATCACCGGCAACTGAGCGCGAATTGGCTGTGAATTTGAATCAGGTAACTGGAATTGGATAAATTAAGCTGGCCATGGAAACTGTATTGTGTCCTTCTGTTACTGGCGGGCTTCATGCAGATGTTTCGCAAGATGCTCACCGATACCGGCGGCCCTTCCTCCCGGTACGCCGCGGTGGTCGTCGCTGCGGTGATCGTATCGGTGCTCATCGCCAAGACAAACCGGCAGGCCATGGGCAAGGCGTGGATGTGGCAGTCCCTGTTTGTGGTGTTGGCAATCGGCTTCTGCGCAATGCTGGGTTTCGGTGTCTATCTGGGCCTTAGCGGTGTCTATTTCAGTGCGGCGCTATTGGCCCTGGGTGCCGCACTTTTAGCACCCGCTACCAGCGAGATTTTTGTCTATGTCTATCGCTCGCCCCAGCTCTGGTCCTGGAAGACAGATGAACCATGCCCGCCGGAAGAACAGGAAACACTGAACTAATGACTGATGCAGCAAAGATCGAACAAGGAAATACGTGAAAATAGTATTTTATTACGCGCAACAAACGGTTTCTGTCGCCTCCCATATCGTACTGGAAGAAATTGGCGCACAGTATGAGACGCGGGTGCTAAACTTTGCCGAGGCAGAGCAACGCTCGGAGGACTACCTCAAGACCAACCCCAAGGGACGGGTTCCTGCCCTGGTCACGGAGCGCGGCATTCTGACAGAGACACCCGCCATCCTTGCCTATCTTGCCCAGTCCTTTCCGGACAGCAACATGGCCCCTCTCGATGACCCCTTCGAATTCGCCAAGCTGCAGGAGTTTAACGCCTACCTGTGCGCTACCGTGCATGTTGCCCATGCCCACCGGATGCGTGGCCACCGCTGGGTCGATGACGAAGCCGCCATAGTGGCCATGCAGGCAAAAGTCCCGCAGACCATGAGTGAGTGTTTCCAGCTAATCGAGGACACCATGTTCAAGGGGCCATGGGTGCGCGGTGACAACTACACCATTTGCGACCCTTACCTGTTCACCATAATCAACTGGTTGAAAAGCGACAACGTGGACATTAATCATTTCCCTGCAATCGCAGAATTCCACGCGAGAATGCGGCAACGGCCCGCGGTGCAAAGAGTCCTGGAATTGCATGGGCTGCCATAGGTCGGCAATGACAGCTACAGATCCAGCCCGTCACGCAGGGTCAGGTTGCATCGCAGTTTTTGCGCCGTCCTTTCTATAGCCATGGCAACATCGATGTGCTGAGCGCTGCCAACGGCAGTGTGCAACTCACCGCTGCGGCCTTCTAGATCACACCTGTAGTAGAGCCCTGGGTAACCGGGCTCGCTCTTCATCCTGAGTATCAGGCGGACGAACTGCAAACGACTACCGAAGCTGGACAAGGATTGCCTTAGCTTCATCTCCAGGAATAGTTCATCTGGCTGATCGATCTGACTGTCTATTACAACTTTGTCCATTCGGAAAACCTCTTCAATCAACCCCGGCGAATCGCCCGCACGATGGCATTGGACTCTTCTTTCAAGGCCAGTATAAGCTGCTCAATCCACCGTTTTTCACCTATGCTCAATTGCCGGTTTTCCGCGCTGATGATTTGCAGTCTCTGAATAGAATCCTCGACCTGTTTCAAGTAGCGCCCCACCGCAAAGCTGCTGGAGAAAAAGGCGCCATCTCCCCGCACGAAGCTGGCCAGTTTCACCTTGCGGCACTGACGCACCGCCTCACCCTCCGCATTTTCACTGTCGTAGCACTTAGCCTCTGTGATATAGCTGCCCGGACCCAGATCGCTGCTAATCCAGCGCGGATTCAGCAATGCCCTGGCGAGCGTGATATCCGTTCGCGCCTTGCCCAGCACGAGATTGATCAGTCCCTCGGAGGGTAAAGCGCCAGCATGCTCGACCCTGTCGATGACTTCCGAGT
>Ga0181593_10000045_pt1 | contig 86537 bp, 90 predicted proteins | sample 071ome_19_FD_133756 | JGI IMG/M metagenome (GOLD analysis project Ga0181593, IMG submission 133756) | Coastal salt marsh microbial communities from the Groves Creek Marsh, Skidaway Island, Georgia - 071413AT metaG (megahit assembly) | ecosystem: Environmental > Aquatic > Marine > Intertidal... | reverse complement strand
GTAGCGGCACGTGTTTACAAGTTTGTTTACAAAAACCGCTCAAAAATGGGTGTTTTCAAGTAGTTTACAAGTGGCAAAAGTCAGTAAGTATGAGGCTTACAGCCCATATCACTACTCCCACTCGATCGTCGCAGGAGGCTTACTGGAAATGTCATATGCCACGCGAGATACGTCCTTTATCTCATTCATGATGCGGCTCGAAACAGTTTCCAGAAACTCAGGGGCAAGCCGTGCCCAACGTGCAGTCATAAAGTCGATAGTCTCGACAGCTCGCAACGTAATGACATAGGCATAACGCCGGGCGTCACCCACAACACCAACCGACTTAACCGGCAGGAATACTGCGAAAGCCTGACTGACCTTGTCGTAGTAATCAGCCTTGTGAAGCTCTTCTATAAAAATGGCATCGGCCTGCCGCAAGATATCACAATATTCTTTTTTAACTTCACCCAACACACGCACGCCAAGACCTGGACCGGGGAACGGGTGCCTGTAAACCATGTCGTAGGGCAGGCCTAGCTCAAGACCAATTTTGCGGACTTCGTCCTTGAACAATTCGCGCAGCGGCTCTACCAGCTTCAGCTGCATATCTTCAGGCAAGCCACCGACATTGTGATGGGACTTGATGACGTGCGCCTTGCCAGTTTTGGAACCGGCAGACTCAATTACATCCGGGTAAATAGTGCCCTGTGCCAACCAGTGTACGTCCTTTAGTTTGGTTGCCTCCTCATCAAAGACTTCAATGAAAGTATTACCAATGACCTTGCGTTTGGCTTCCGGGTCATCAACTCCAGCCAGCTTGGACAGGAATCGTTCTTCGGCATCGGCACGAATTACTTTGATGCCCATATTTTTGGCAAAAGTGGCCATCACCTGGTCACCTTCATTGAGGCGCAGCAAGCCATTGTCGACAAATACACATGTCAATTGCTCACCAATTGCCTTGTGCAGTAATGCCGCAACAACCGATGAATCGACACCGCCAGAAAGTCCCAGGAGGACTTTATCGGTGCCAACGTTGGCTCGTACTGTTGCAATGGCATCTTCGATAATGCTGGATGCCGTCCACAGCGCCTCACAATTGCAGATATCGCGAGTGAAGCGCTCGAGAATACGTAATCCCTGCAGTGTATGAGTAACTTCCGGATGGAACTGGATACCATATAAACCACGTGAGGCATTGCACATGGCCGCAATGGGTGCACTATCAGTAGATGCAATTAACTCAAAATCTGGCGGGACCTCGACGACTTTATCGCCGTGGCTCATCCAGACATCAAGTTGGGATTCGCCTTCTTCTGTAACGCGATCTTCGATACCGGCCAGCAACTCATTGTCAGCGACCACATTGACCTGGGCAAATCCGAACTCGGATTTGTTGGAAGCCTGCACTTTGCCACCAAACTCCTCGGCCATGGTCTGCATCCCATAACAAATTCCCAAAATGGGGATGCCCGCTTCGTACAGGTAGGATGGCGGCCTTGGTGACTCATGGGTATTGGCTGACTCAGGGCTTCCAGAAAAAATAATTCCCTTTGGCGCAAAATTATCGAAAGATTCGCGCTCAACTTCGTAATCCCATATTTCACAATAAACGCCGAGTTCGCGCACGCGCCTGGCAATTAACTGGGTATATTGCGAACCAAAATCCAGAATCAGGATTTTGTGGGAATGGATATTCTGTTTAGTCATTTACAGGTAGCACTAGCTAAAGAAATTGGTTTTTCGAATCTTGTGGACGGAATTCTCATTAGTGCAAGTCGAGGCAAAAGTGTTTTTCAATTCGGGAGCTTACAAGTAGTAAGTGACCGGATTGGAAAACGCTTTTAACGAAGAATTGTGCAATGAGAAATCGTCCAGTCTTAAGACACTCGATAGTTAGGGGCTTCTTTGGTGATCGAAACGTCATGAACATGGGATTCGGACATGCCTGAAGCCGTAATCTTCACAAACTTCGTCTTCGTCCTCATCTCCTCAATCGTCGCACTCCCCGTATACCCCATACTTGAACGCAGCCCGCCCATTAACTGATGTACTATGGCCGACATTGAGCCCTTATATGGCACCCTGCCTTCAATTCCTTCAGGTACCAGTTTTTCAGTACCAGAATCAATATCCTGAAAATATCGATCACTGGAGCCCTGAGAATGCGACATGGCACCTAACGATCCCATACCACGGTAGGCTTTGTAGCTTCTGCCCTGGTATAACTCTACTTCACCAGGCGCTTCTTCCGAACCGGCCAGCAGACTGCCCACCATCACTACATGGGCACCAGCAGCGATTACTTTGGCAAGATCACCTGAGTAGCGGATTCCACCGTCTGAGATGACGCAAACATTAGTGTCTTTCAATGCTTCTACAACGTTTGCCACGGCACTTATCTGTGGCACACCTACTCCAGTAACTATGCGTGTAGTACAGATTGAACCTGGCCCGATACCCACCTTAACTGCGTCGGCACCCGCCTTGGCCAGATCTATGGCAGCCTCTGCGGTAGCGATATTGCCGCCTATGACAGCAATGTCAGGGTACTTCTTCTTGATGCTTTTAACCCGATCCAGCACACCCTGGGAGTGTCCGTGCGCTGTATCTACCACTACGATATCAACGCCTGCCTCAACAATGGCATCAACGCGATCATCGGAATCAGCCCCGGTACCGACTGCGGCGGCGGCGCGTAATCTACCCTGCGCGTCCTTACAGGCAATTGGGAAGTCTTCCGATTTGCGAATGTCCTTCAGGGTTATCAGCCCGCGCAATTCAAAGCTGTCGTTTATTACGAGGATTTTTTCGATACGGTGACGATGTAGCAGTTCCTTCACCTCGTCCAGGTTAAAATCCTCCTGTACGGTTACCAATTTCTCCTTCGGCGTCATGATGGCCGCCACTGGCGCATCCAGATTGGTTTCGAAACGTACGTCTCGACTGGTTACGATGCCCACCAGACCGGAACTGTCCACTACCGGCATACCGGAGATATCGTTCTCATTCATGAGCGCGATCAGGTCCTTGATGGTCGCCGTTACGGGTATCGTAATGGGATCCTGAACCACTCCGCTTTCATATTTCTTGACGATACGAACTTCGCGTGCCTGCTTCTCGATACCCATACTCTTGTGAATCACACCCAACCCCCCTTCCTGCGCCATGGCGATAGCCAGCCGGGATTCGGTCACGGTGTCCATCGCGGAGGAGATAAGAGGAATATTCAGCGCAACTGCTGCGGTCAGGCGCGTACTAAGGTCAACTGATTTCGGGAGCACATTGGAGTGGGCAGGCAGGAGAAGAACATCATCAAATGTTAAAGCCTCTTCAGCAATACGTAACATAAGATTTCCACTATCTGCAAAAACAGCATTATACAGATAGGGTTTTAGGTTGTATAGCCGCCAAGCCGGGTGACCGGGTCGAGGATGCCCGGCAGAGGGTCAAATAAATATGGAGTTAGCTCAGTCGGGAAATGTTAACTCGGCAATAGCGATGCCGTGCTCTCCCGCTACCGCATAGAGCAGATAGACCCGGCCATCTTCCTCAAAAATAGCTGGATCTCTTAGCTGGTTAACGCGTTCATCGATGTGTCCGCGACGCGACGGCGAGATCGGCAGCCCTGCTCCCTCATAATCAGCTTGCGGACGCAGCACCTCAACTGACTCTGACAGTTCCCAGGCTTCCCAGTCATCATTGAGATCAATGGTATTCATATATATACGCTCGGGCGCGTCACCTGCCTGGGTCCAGAATATGTGGAGGGTGTCATCACGGATCAACAGGGCGTTATGACGCATCATGTCATTGAAGAAGCGCGGGCCCTCCTCGAAGTCCCCCAGACCATCCGGCGAGCGGTAAAAGAAGCCGGGCATAGACAGCGCATAATGAAACCCGTCATGTTCTATCACACGGAAATAGGGTCGGCCGAGCACTTCGGGCCGTCCGGTAAAATTCAGGCCGTCGGTCGATACTGCCAGACGTGTCAATTGGCTCCCCGCATCCCTGCCGTGAACATACATAATGATGCGCTGGGCAGACTCATCTACGTGCACATCGGGTGAGGCAATATGCGCGTATAGCGGTGCAGTCGATCCCGGGTTGGGGGCGCATGGTGGGCAGATTACTGGAAAATGTGAATCCTCAAGCTGCAGCGTGCCAGGCTCATACATAGACCAGGGACCGAGTAACTCATCTGCATAGGCCAGACGAATATAAGTGCCGCGATGGTCAGCGAAATACAGGTAATATTTGCCGAGAGGATTATCAATCCAGTCAGGCACCCGAATCAAAGCAGGCCCCTGGATATTGCTCCCCATGCGATCGTCCATATACGGGGTAATAATTGGCCCATCCCCAAGCCGGGTGACGATTGGAGGCTGCAATGAGTCCTGTGCATGCAGTGTGACGCCTTGGCCACTTAGCTGCAGCACCAGTAACACGCTACTTATTAAAATTCCTGATTTTGTTATCCACATGAAGGGAACACCCGTTGTGCAGGCCTTTCACCTCAGTTTAACCCCGCGGCACGTGAGATGCTAACCAGCGCTACTTGCATAATTTATGGGGTCTATCCAAACTACCCCAAAAATTTGCGATTACAAGCCTATGAACTCCACAAACTCATCAAACCCCGGGCAACCATCTATGTTGACCCGCATCCTGCGCGAACCGACTACGCACTTTGTCATTCTCGCCGCTATCATTTTTCTGGTGTACGGTTTATCCCAATCCTCCAATGAGCAGGTTATCGAGATTGCGCAGCAGGAGATCGACGCCAGACTCTTCATGCAGGAACTTGCTGCCGGGCAGGAACTGGACCCTGAGCAACGCGAAGCACTGACGCGAGCGTTTATAGAAGAACAAATTCTGGTCACTGAAGCGATGGCGATGGGCCTGGATAATGATGCCCGCATTCACGATATGCTGGCACAGAAAATGCGCCACGTGCTTAGCGGAGATATCATTCAGCCAAGCGAAGCAGAACTACAGACCTATTACGATGCGAATCAGGAGCGCTATCGCAGCCCCCCAGTAGTAAGTGTTTTGGAGCTGGTTTTCAATTCTACCGAACCTTTACCAGCTGCCGTTACGGACGCCCTCTCCAACAATGCATCAGTAGACGAACTTTTAGCTTTAGTGCCTGGAACTTCATCAAGATTACCCAACGTCAATCACCTTGATCTATCCAATATATTCTCTGAAGAATTCGCCAATCAGGTTTTTGCCGCTACCGATAATTCCTGGGTTGGCCCTTTTACAAGCAATCGTGGCCAGCACTGGCTCAATATTGAGCAGCGACGCGACGCGCGCACGCCAGCCATGAGTGAAATTGCGGATCGAGTTCGTCTCGACTGGATTACCGAAGAAGAAGACCTGCGATTAGCAGATGAGGTCGCTGCCCTCTGGGACAAATACTCCATCAGAATCACAGCAAGCGCGGAGACGGAATAGCTCATAGTGAAATCTTTGCCCGGAATTTCAATACTACTACTTCTGCTAGGTCTGGCCTGGTCGCCTTCCAGTATGGCGCACGATATCAACGTGACTGGAGTGGCAAGGGTCTTCCTTGATGAATCTGCGTCTGGCTCTTATCGGCTTTCCATCGTCGATCAGCAAGTGCCCCCATTATTTAATATTGAACGCATACTGCCAGAACGCTGCACGGGCTTGCCGCCCGGCAACTTCAGCTATCGCTTTGAGTGCCAACCCGCATTGAATATAGACGATACGCTCAGCTTCCCCTGGGGCTTGCAAGGTGTGGTGCTGGTGGCCAATTGGGTGGATGGCAGCAGCATATCGGGCTACTTCCCAGGTGACGGCGTTTTTATAGATATCCCAATGAGTGACCTGAGAGCCGGAGCGGGCTCACTATCCAGCCTGGCATATCGTTATCTGGTACTTGGTGCTGAACATATTTTGTTTGGCATTGACCATCTCTTGTTTGTGCTGGGCTTGTTGTTATTGATGAGTGGCTTCTGGAAACTGGTGAAAACTGTCACCGCGTTCACAATTGCCCATAGCATTACACTGGGATTCGCAGTGCTGGGTATTTTCCCCGTTCCCAATGCACCAATTGAAGTACTCATCGCACTTTCGATTGTTTTTCTGGCACGGGAAGTTTTATTGGGGCAGCGTGGTGAACAAACGTTGACACAGCGTCAACCGTGGATAGTGGCGTTTGTTTTCGGCCTGTTTCATGGTTTCGGATTCGCCGGAGCCCTGGGTGAACTGGGGCTAAGCGATGCTGATATTCCACTGGCTTTATTGTTTTTCAACCTGGGTGTGGAAGCCGGCCAGGTGGGATTTATTGTCCTGCTGGCTATGGTCAATGCGCTATTTCTGCGTTTTGGCAAACATTCGCTACCGGCCATAGAGCGCGGACTGGCTTATGGCCTGGGAACTATTGCAACTTTTTGGTTTATAGAACGCTTGCCTGCGCTGATAGCTTGATCTATTGCGTCATCTGATAGCGCTGATGACAGGATTCACATGGCGGGTATAGTTGGTCATTGCCTGCATTGAACAGCGCTTCTTCGTCTCGTGCAGCAACTGCTGCGATGACTGCTCTGGCGGCACTCATCATCGCATTATTGTATTGCTGCCACTCGGTTTCCTGCGCCGCTACTTTATCCTCTTCTGCAGAACCGCCCAGCGCCATCACCTGGCCCGCGGCAATCACGGTTAACGCAGCGTTTTCCACTTCCTGCCACTCGGCATCCGTCTGCAATTGATACGCGCCCCATATAGTGCTGGTCATTGGAGTTATTACGGCGTTCATTAATTCCTTGATCGTCAATCCCGCATCTGCTTCCGCATCAGGGCTGATTGCGGATTGTGCTGCCAGATTGCCAGTTTGAATGACAAACAGTATCAGACCCACAATCGCGAGATTCGGCATACGCCTGATTACACGGTTATTCACTCGGTCATTTCCTTCTGCTTCGTTTACGTATTGCCCAAGAGCAACTCTATCTTAGTACGGTGTCGTGCTATTGAGTCAGATCAAGCTTCGACAAAAATTCGAAAACTACTCAGAGCTTGGGGACAACTCTTCCTGGCGCGCACCTGCAAGAATGCCCGGTAATGCGTAGTTACCTTCGTGACATGCATATTCATAAATCCGGTCTTCTGCCGCATTCATGGGCAACTCACCACTCCAGGGTTGGGTATAAACCGAAGGGTCGTCTACAGTGAAGCGATACAGGATTTTGTCATCAGCAATACGGGTAAATCGTTCAGTGATCATTGCGTCCGGGGAGATAAAAATGAAGTGACGCAGCGATCCGCGAAAGCTTTGCTGGGGATGAAAATTGGTCGTTTGCACAACCAATGTATCGTCTTCGTACCAGCCAATGGAATCGCCCAGCCATTTGGCCTGCTCGTTGTGTTCATCATCGCGCATGCGAACAATACGAGCGTCGTGATTCATCTCAGCCAGAATCATGACGTAGCCTGGAGTTTGCACGATCTGGCTGTGGTTATTGTAAAGTACAGGCAGCATTGGCGGCCCACCGGAGGAGCCAAACCCGACGAGACAGCGCTCACCCAGCGGTCGCGCTTCCGGACCGTCATAAGGCCCCATGCCCGTATTGCGACTGGCGAACATCGCTCGCCGCCCAGATTCGCTCCAGGGAATGCGACCTTCTTCGGGATCGACAATTATCGATGTGCGAATCTCACCATTGATTTCCGCCATGCGTTCACCCGGATCCATCCAGAAGGTATTGTAGCCTCCCACATCGGGCTCACCTTCTGGTGAATCTGCCGTCAATTCATCGAGATAGCTTTCGCCAGTCTGACCAATTTGCGCGGCCTCTTCAGGTGTAATAACCAGTTTGCCATTGAATTGCGGCCCCCTCTCCAGCATGGTCACTGTGGCTATATTCCACGTCCCTTGCAGGTCAGGCGCACCGAAACTGGTACGCGGGGATTCATAGTTCTGGGCAGAAACGGAAAACGAGATCAGGGTGGCAGTTATTCCACCGGCAATCATTCTTGACGGCAATCGAGCAAACATAAGAGATCCTGTGTCAGCATGAGCCGCACCTGGCTCAACGAGAGGTTGTTGTTACAATGCATTTTAGCATCGCTACACACCTGAGAAAACGAATGCCAGACGCATTGCGATGAAAGGCTTTGAATTGTCCGTTAGTGGTGGGCATTCTCCATTATTTGATCAACATTGGTGCGGGAATCTGTTTTAATCAGTGCTATATAGCCAGCAATTAATTAATGGAGAGACCATGAAATCATCAATTTTGCGCCTGACTGCGATGCTGCTACTCATCAGTGCGAGCCTGGCCCGCGCCGATATTTTCCACGAAGTTGAACACGGCTATGCGGACAATAATGGTGTGCGCATACATTACGCCACTGTTGGTGGAGGCCCTCTCGTGGTCATGATTCATGGCTTTCCCGATTTCTGGTACAGCTGGCACCACCAGATGGAAGGATTGCAGTCTGATTTCAAGGTGGTTGCTATCGATCAGCGGGGTTACAACCTCAGTGACAAGCCGCAGGGTCAGGAAAACTACGCCATGGCTTACCTGATAAGCGATGTGGCAGCTGTCATACGGCATTTGGGTGAAGAGCAGGCCATTATCGTCGGCCATGACTGGGGCGGTTCAGTTGCGTGGCAATTTGCCTTTGCGATGCCCCAGATGGTAGATAAACTGATCATTCTGAATCTGCCTCACCCCAATGGCATGGCGAGGGAACTGACCAATAACGCCGAGCAACAGGCCAATAGCAGCTATGCTCGCACTTTCATCGAAGGCAGCCCAGAAGATCCCGATATATTTTTCGGCATGCCCATGAATCCTCAGACGCTATCCGGATGGGTGACAGACGCCGCAGCACGACCCCATTATATTGAGGCTTTCGAACGATCAGATTTCGATGCCATGCTGGCTTATTACAAACAGAACTATCCTCGCGCCAACAGCAATGCTGCGCCACCACCCGCCCCACCCCAATTGAATATGCCAGTACTGGTATTTCATGGCCTTGCCGACACAGCGCTGCATTCAGACGGGTTAAATAATACCTGGGACTGGATCGATGCGGATACGACGATTGTCACCGCCCCCGGCGCCGGGCATTTTGTGCAACAGGATGCGGCAGAACTGGTCACAGACACAATGCTATGGTGGCTCAAGGCACGGCAATAACCTTCATTGGCAAATCTATAAGGCAACTGTTTTTTGTATAAACAATATTAGATGCAATTTATCCAGCCCTTAAAACCTGAAGAAGAATATTACTTCCACGAAGGTTGCTTCATCGTCGAAGTTTCCAATTCACCAGCGGATGCAGAATTGTCAATCGCAAGAGCGCGCGTTGAACCGGGTGTTACCACCCAGTGGCATCAACTGAAAGACACGACAGAACGCTATTTAATATTGGCCGGCCAGGGTCAAGTGGAAATCGGCGATAATCCACCAACACTTGTCACCGTCGGCGACGTGGTCATCATTCCACCCGCTGTCAAACAACGTATCACCAATACTTCCGATGAAGATTTGCTGTTCGCAGCCATCTGTACCCCGAGGTTTCAGCGTAGTAATTACTGTACACCCTGAAATTTACCAGGTATTCGATTCCAAGTGACTTTAAAGCCGCGGGAATTTTCCTTATCATGCGCCACCTCGAAATCGACTCCAATACTGGAAATCACCCAATGCAACGAATAAACGCTGCAACAATATTTCTTCTTGCGATCGCCTTCTGGGGCAGCCAGTCTTTCGCGCAATCTGTCCCTGACTTTTCGGTAAATCTGTCCAATGCGTGGCGAGTCGATGTGTACAGCAACCTCTCACCGCTCACAATCAATACCATACATAGCTGGCGTCTCAAAGTAACAGATTCCGCAGGTCAGCCGGTGGAGGATGTCACTGTGCAAGTTGCAGGCGGCATGCCGGATCATGATCATGGCCTGCCTACCCAACCTCAGGTAACAGCAGAAATTGCTACAGGTGAATATTTGCTTGAAGGCGTACGTTTTCACATGCCAGGTCGCTGGCGCATGGACTTTATTGTTGAAGCAGGCAACGCAATCCACCGGGGATTCGCGAACATAGAACTTTGAAACGCAGAATCGTAATCTTAACTTTGCTCGTTGCAGCAGGCGCCTCGATTGTCTGGTATCGGTTTCCTTTATCTGACGATTCACCCTGGACACGAGAGGAACTGGCACTCATCCAGTCGCTTTCATTGAATGCACTTCCAGAGCTGCCATCAGACCCGAGCAATGCAGTCGCTGACAATCCTCGCGCCGCTGAATTTGGCCACCAGCTATTCTTCGACACTCGCCTCAGTGCCAACAACAATATTTCCTGCGCAAGTTGCCACCAGCCCGACAGCTCATTCACGGACGGCTTGCCTTTGGCTGTAGGGCTGGGAGCAGGAGAACGTAACACACCGGGGCTGCTGGGGCTCTCATACAGCCCCTGGTTTTATTGGGATGGGCGCAAGGACAGCCAGTGGGCACAGGCATTAGCGCCACTTGAAGCGTCGCACGAGCATGGGTTTGATCGTACCGCTGTGGCAAATCTCATCCAGTCTGACAATCAATACCGGACACTCTATGGCAAGCTGTTTGAGGCGACTGATCTAGAGGGCGACCTGCCCCCTTCTGCATCACCCAGTGGCAATGAATTACAGCGTAACATTTGGCTGGAAATGTCAGCATCTGATCGTGGTCGGGTTAACAGAATTTTCGCAGGAATTGGCAAAGCACTGGCTGCCTACCAACGCGTCTTAATGCCTGGCAGATCCGCTTTCGATGAATATGTATCGAGTCTCGGTGATCCGACTGATGCATCAATAGACCAAAGAGCAATGATCACAGAAGAGTTCACGGAAGATGCCCGTAATGGGTTACGGCTTTTTATCGGCGCGGCGCAGTGTGTCAACTGTCATAATGGTCCGCTGTTAACGAACCACGACTTCCACAACACTGGCGTAATGGCCCTCGCCGGAGAATTGCCACCCATGGGACGATACGACGGCATTCGCATTGCGCGTGACGACCCGTTCAACTGTCTCGGGGCAATGAGTGATGCAACCCGGGGTGACTGCACTGAATTGCGCTTTGCGCGCGACACCAATGAGCTGGTTGGTGCACATAAAACCCCGACACTCCGAAACGTCAGTGAGACCGCTCCCTATATGCATGGCGGGCAAATTGCTACTCTGGCCGAAGTCATGCAGCACTACAATGAGGCTCCAACCTCAATGCTAAGCCACAATGAAGCCAAGCCCCTTGGCTTACGTCAGGCCCAGCTGCGCCAACTCGAAGCCTTTATGCGCACGCTTACCGCTCCTCCGGCAACCGCTACACACTGGCTATCCCCTCCCGCCTCGAACTAGTGCCTGCGCCACCATCTGCGATCGGCGCCAACCCGGGCAGTTCCATGAGGCTGAGAATCAAGGCAACCTATTGGTCTGCCTTTGATGCATGTCAATAACACCCTTACTGTATTCCCTACAATCGATTTCAGTTTTTTTCCGTAATTCTATTCTTGAACCCGAACAGGAAAATTCTGATGAAAAAATCACGTTTTATAGCCGCCAGTCTGACCACTGCCGTTCTTGCCTTCAGCGCTTCGAGCCAGGCAGAATCCCTGATTGATGGTATGTACCAGTCAGCCGGGAATGACAATGGTAAAGGTAAATGCACACTTGTGATCAAGAGCGTTGAGCAAACACATAAGTATGGTGATCAGTTGTTTGAGCTTGAGTCCAGTGGCGATGGCGCTTGCGAATGGTCTGCGATAGGCATGTCCAAAAGCTATGCCATCACTGGTGGCCTGGTAACCAATAGCGGCACACCCGCTTTCGTCAAGGTCAGTTTCCCTTTTGGCCCAGCAGGCGCAAAGCTGGAAGTCGTGGCGTTCGATACCGACGGTAGTGTCCGCAACGAAGAGTCTTTTACTCGCGTTGACGACGACCTGGTAGCCAGCAACTAATCCTTCTTCAACGTACACGACGTACCTAAAGTGTGCGCTCTGGGTTAATATGGGCTCATGAATCTTGAGCCCGAATTAACCCGGAGCGCCGGCGGGCGCTCGCCCAATGTCCTTTCAGTATCGAGTCTTAACAAGCTCGCCAAGTCACTACTTGAGTCCAATTTCCCCGCTGTAATAGTTGAGGGAGAGATATCCAATCTTGCCCAACCTGCCTCAGGGCACTGGTATCTCACGCTCAAAGACAAGCAGTCGCAATTGCGTTGCGCCATGTTTGTGAGTCGCAACCGCACTGTGCGATTTAAACCTGCCAATGGTAACCAGGTTATTTTGCGTGGTCGGCTTAGCATTTATGAGGGGCGCGGTGATTATCAACTCATCGTCGACAGCATGGAGGAAGCCGGAGATGGCGCATTGCGGCGCGCCTTCGAAGAACTCAAACGTAAACTACAAGCGGAAGGACTCTTCGAAGAAGTCCACAAGCAAGAGGTCTATTCAAATTACGAACACATAGGCATAGTAACGTCGGCGACTGGTGCTGCCATACGCGACATTGTCAGTGTTTTTGCAAGGCGCTTTCCTGCGACACGTCTCACCCTGTTTGCTACTGCAGTACAGGGGCGCGATGCACCGAATGAAATAGTACATGCGATCAAACTCGCCAATAAACTTGCCACCAAACTGGGACTCCAGGCACTAATTGTGGGTCGTGGTGGTGGATCACTGGAAGACTTACAGGCATTTAATGAAGAAATTGTGGCCCGCGCAATCTACTCCAGCGAGCTACCTGTAACCAGCGCCGTTGGGCATGAGATTGATTTTACGATCGCTGATTTTGTCGCCGACCTGCGTGCTCCTACTCCGTCTGCTGCGGCTGAATTAATGAGCCCTGATCAGATGGAATATTTTGGGACTTTGACAGCTTATCAGGCACAATTTCTGGGTGGCATTCGCAATCGACTGAAACATGAATTACAACACTTATCCGCACTCGCGCGCCATCTGAAACGCCCCGAACGCAGATTGCAGGAACAAGCTCAGCACCTGGACCGCCTCGAAACCAGTCTGGGGCGTGCGATTCAACATCGACTGTCCCGTGCCGCATTAAACTTGAACCAATACTGGCGAGGACTAAAAAGCCAATCCCCTGTGCAACAACTGACACGGCACAATGATCAATTGCAAACCTGTGTGACCAGAATTCGACAATCCATGCGCGGGAAAATTACAGCGCATCAGGCTGGGCTCTCTGCACTCAGTCGTAATCTGCATGCGGTCAGCCCATTGCAAACAATAGCCAGGGGTTTCAGCATTACCACTGATGAGTCTGGTGAGTTAGTGCGTGATCCTGCACAGGTTGGCCGGGGCAGCAAGCTAACATCGGTAGTCGGTGGGGGGCAGATAAAATCGACTGTAGATGATGTGGTGCCGATCACAGATAACAATGGCTTGATCAAGAGTATTCACAGTTCCAAACAGGGCAAGAGGTAGCGCGGGTTAGCTCGAATAAGTGATTTTCATAACTATATCAATGGATTATGATGATATTTACCCAATGGGCTAAAATAGGGTTAATCTTCGGTAAAAGTGTGAAACTGCTAGCAAATTGGCCATTGAGGGTCTCGCGTCTGAAATCGAAACAATTAGTATGACGTACTCATATCAAATAACAGACGGGCAGTGGCCAGATTCAACCCGCCCGCTTAAGGCAAAAAGATGATGTTCCTCGAAAACCTGTTTATGCTGTTTTTCGGTCATGCACTGGGCGACTTTGTGCTGCAACCCGAGGCTATGGGATATGGCAAAAACCGCAATGACCAGATTCATGACAAAGAACATAGCCTTTTTCCTCGCTGGTATTACTGGCTGTCGGCACACTCCCTGGTTCACGCGGGTCTTGTCTACCTGATCACTGGCAGCCTCTTGTTTGGGCTTATTGAGCTGGCAATTCACTGGCTCACCGATTTTATGAAGTGTGAAGGCAAGATTTCCATCCATCAGGACCAGGGCATCCATCTGGGGTGCAAGGTGCTTTACGCCCTCTTTCTCTAAGCTCTCCAGGCAAACCGCCCTCAATTAAACATCCCCAAGGCCTCGTCGACGGGCTCCCTGTTCTGTTATATTTACCTCACTTGAATTGACAGACTGGCCTAGCCAATTGAAAACTATGGGAAAACGCGAAGAACAGCAAAAACGTAAAGAAGCCAAACAACAAGCCGCAAAGCAGCGAGAGCAAACCCAGCGCCTAATGGGGAAAATCGGCCTTTTTGGCATTACCCCCCTGTTTGTACTGTTGGTGCTGTATACCATCTATAGTCAGGGACCTACCTACTCCCCGGTAGAGATTACTGCTACTGATCATGTGCGTGGCCAGGCGTCCAACCCGGTGAGCATTGTGGTTTATGCGGACTTCCAGTGCCCCGCTTGCGCTCAGGAGCATCGCACCATGATGCGCCTGTGGCCTCAACTGCGTGACATGTCACATCTCGTATTCAGGCACTTTCCACTGACAGCGGCACATCAGCATTCCTGGGAAGCTTCACTCTATGCCGAGGCTGCTGGTAAACAAGGCCGGTTTTGGGAGATGCATGATTTACTCTTCGCCAACCAGGCCGTGTGGTCGAGTCTGACCAGTATTGAGAATGAATTCGACTCTTATGCGTTAGAACTGAATCTCGATCTGGAGCAATTGCATGCCGACATCGAGAGTGATGAGGTTATTGAGAAAGTTCGCAGTGACCAGCGCAGCGGTAATTCATCCGGTGTCCGGTCCACACCTACTGTATTTGTAAACGGCAGGCAGCTACTGCGTGCTGATGCTGACAATATTACCGAAGAAGTTAACGAAGCATATGCAGCCAGCAGTGGCGACTAGGAACTGGCTGCAACAAATTTCCATAATGAGAAAATAATAATGATAAATCCCGTCCGCCGCATCGGAAGTAACATTGCAGATTCCTCTCAGACATTGACCTGGCTACTGTTTCGAGCACTCGGCTCAACCATGTTTATGACGCATGGTTATGCCAAACTGTTCGGAGAAAACCCCCAGGCTTTTATGGGGGAAGGTATAACTGTCGTGGATATTGGTGGTGTAATTGTTTTCCCCATGCCACTGGAAATCAATGCCCTGTTTATCGCTGGCGTTGTTGAACTCTTTGGTGGGTTCCTGATCCTGATCGGGCTGTGGACCCAATTAATCGCATTGATTGCTGCTGTAATCATGGCCATGGCATACCTCACTGCTCACCTGGCGTGGTTTCCAACGCTCAATCGCGGCGAACTGGCAGCCATGTATTTCATCAGTTTTCTGGTAATGTTTGCCTTTGGCCCAGGGCCAGTCAGCCTCGACAGCTACTTTGCACGTAAACGGCAGGAAAAATTTCAGGAGAAGATGGAAGCCAATATGTAATTACTGGCGAGTAGCCAGCCAGTGTACCAATCCCTGTGAATTCAAGGCCATGTCGCCACGCAGTAATTCGCGGATCGTTTCCAGTTCCACACCACAGTCAGAGTCAAGCAGTCTATTTACACCTAAATCCAGAAGTGCACTGGTGATCTCTTGCGCACTACCTTCATCTGCGCTGCTTTCTTCGGCAATCTTCACATACTCTGATATTGCCGCTTTCAATTGCTCTCCGTAGGCCTGAACATTCTTATGCATACCAAAATGCGTTACATAGAGTCGATCCAGATTCAGCTCCAAGATCCGGTCAATAGTTGCAAGCCATGCATCGGGATCAAACTGCACTGGTGTAGTGGGTGGGAAAACGTAAGGTGCTCTGCCCTGATTCAATTCGGGATAACTCGCACCCATAGTGTCACCGGTGAACATGCCATTGCTTTGTTCGTCGAAGACACAGAAATGATGACGCGCATGGCCCGGCGTATCCATAAATCGTAATAACCGGCCATTGAAATCCAGTTCGAACCCTTCTTCTGCGATATCTACACGCTCTTCGGGAATCGGAACTACGCGACCAAACAGACGACTGAAGCGTGCTTCACCATAGACTGCCAGTGATCCTGCTTCCAGCTTGCCCGGGTCGATCATATGACGTGCACCACGCGGATGAACGAGCAAGCGTGCGTTACTGCAGGCCTGTATTAGTCCACCCGCGCCCCCGGCGTGATCCAGGTGTACATGAGTAGGTATTACATAGGCAACATCCTGCTCAGTCAGGCCTTTGCGTCGCAGTACTTCCAGCAAGATCGGGACCGAGTTGTTGGTACCGGTATCGATAAAGCCGGCAACTCCATCCTGTACTATCAGGTAACAACTCGCGAGGCCTGGACGCTGTAGCTGCGTATCGATGCAGGTTATGCCTGCATCAAGATCGTGGTATCGGATATCAAGCATATAAGATTTTATTGAGTGTGTGCGTAGAACGCTTCCGTCGCGCGATAAAGGTTGTAAACGTCTACTTTGGAACTTACTGCATAGGGAGTATGAATCGAAAGCAGCGGCACGCCAAAATCTATGACTTCGATGTTCTGGCTGGAAAACAGCCCGCCAATAGTGCCCCCACCTGCACTGCCAACCCGATAGGTGCTGGTTTGCCAGCGCACGGTAGCTTCATCCAGCAACCCTCTGGTCCAGGCGATAAACTCAGAATTGGCATTATTACCTTGACCATACAATTTTAAATTGATGCCGTATCCAAGCTTGGGTGCATTGCCCAACTCCCAGGCGCCCGGATTCATGGGGTTCACGCCCGGGTTCACATCGATGGAAACAAAGCGCGTATCTCGCATAGCTGACCGCAGATGCGGCTCACGATAGTCATCGCCCAATTCGGCCAATAACAACCGTGACAGAAGGTCTGCAAAATAATCCGATCCAGCCCCGGTATTATTACGATTGCCAACTTCCTCATTATCCACAAGATAAGCCATTGTCGTGCGCTGTGGATTCTCCACGGCTGCAATAGCACGCAATGTTGTATAACCGGCGAGCCGATCATCCTGCCCATAGGCAGCGATCAAACCACGATCGAATCCCATGTCTCGGGGTGCCCCCGCAGGTACCAATGACAGTTCTGCCGAGACCAGGTCAGCGCGGGTTATCTGGTATTCGTCATCAAGGAACTGCAATACCTGCTCTACCACATTGTTTTCATCGCCCGGAATATGCGCCACTATCGGGTCGAGATCTTCGGGTCCCATAAAATCAGCCAGGGTCTGGGAATTACGTCCGCGATCCACATGGGGTGACAATTCCGGAATCATGAAGATTGGCTCATCCGGTTGCAGTCCGATAGACAGATTGACTGTACTACCGTCTTTGCGGTCGATACGGCCCATCAGAGCCAATGGCAGATTCGTCCACTGATGGAATTTGATACCACCGTGATAGTTCGTCTGGAATAACGCGAATTCACTATTGTCATACAGTGGGCGACCTTTGAGCTCCAGGCGCGGGGAATCTATATGAGCCCCAACAACGTGAAAACCATCAGCGACCGGATCCTGACCAATTACCAGCAGACTTATCGTACGGTCCCGATTAACCTCGTAATATCTGGCACCGGGAGTCATGGGACTATCATCATCAAGTTCAGCAAAGCCATTCTCCTCAGCAAAGATGATGGCTTGAGTGACAAAACTCAATTCAGTGCGAGCGACATTCAGAAACGCCTTATAGTCTTCGGCAAATGCAAACACAGCATTGCGCTCATCAGCATCCAGATCCAGCCAGGAAGAGCCGCACTGTAAATCATCGATACAGTCATCCGACTGTGCACTCAGTGAACCAGCGAGACCGAGACTTAAAAGCCCTGTATAGAAAGCAAGTTTAAATAGGCGGTTCATTGTTTAACCCCATCTGTACAATTGGTATTTATTAACTTTGTAGCGGCTCAGGATACGCTTCCAGGCAATGCTGCAGTTTCTGCGGATCTATATTACCGCCAGATATAATCAATCCGGTTACTGACCCGGACACATCCAGCTTACCCGCAAGCAACGCAGCAAGCCCGACCGCCCCACCTGGTTCAATGACCAGCTTAAGATAGCGCGCGGCAAAGCTTATAGCCCTGAACACCTCTGCTTCAGAAACTACCAGAAATCCATCAACAGTATTTGCGTTTATCGACCAGGTTAACTCACCCGGCATTGTAGCCATGAGTGAATCACAAACAGTCGCTTGATTCGGATTAATGCGAACGCGCTTGCCGGCTTGAAAGGAGAGAAAATGGTCATCGTAATTTTCCGGCTCAACACCGTAGACCTTGACAGCAGAATCATATGACTTGACTGCAGTAGAGACACCAGCCAACAAGCCACCACCACCACATGGACTTAACACCTGCCCCGGGACTAATTGTTTTTCATGAAGCTGCTGCATGAGTTCAAGCCCGCAAGTGCCTTGTCCGGCAATAATATCAATATCATCGAAGGCCGGGACCAGCGTTGCGCCCTGCTTCCTGGCGATTTCCGCAGCGATGTCTTCTCTTGATTCTGTTGCCCGATCATACAATCGTATGGTGGCGCCTTGCCGTTTTGTGCCTTCGAGCTTAATTTGTGGCGCATCTGCAGGCATGACAATCGTGGCCGGCATGCCGAGTAAGCGGGCTGCAAAGGCGATTCCCTGGGCATGATTGCCGGAAGAAAAAGCCACCACCCCTGCTTCGCGCTCTTTACTGCTTAATTGCACCAGACGATTGTAGGCACCGCGGAATTTAAAAGCACCGATGTGCTGCAGACATTCAGGCTTGATAAAGACTTCCGCGTTGAGTAGTTCATCGAGCACAACAGAGCTAAGCAAAGGTGTCTTTATCGCCACACCTTCCAGTCGCGAGGCTGCCGCCTTGATCTGTTCAATACTGACTGACATCTTCAGCTCATTTGTTTTTGGTCAGTTTACGATTACGTTTGATTCGTCGTTTGCGCGCAATCTGTTGTTGCGACAATCCCTCTTCTGACTTTACGAATGGATTGGCATCACTGCGTAGCTCGATCCGAATTGGTGTTCCTTCGAGACGCAAGGCCTTTCGAAAGCATTTCTCAAGATATCTGCTGTAATGCGCAGGTAACTTCTCTGTTTGTTTGCCGTGAATGACAATTATAGGAGGATTATTACCACCTGGATGCGCAAAGCGCAATTTGATGCGCCGATTGTTCACCATAGGCGGCGCATGTTCGGTAATTGCATCCTCCAGTATACGGGTGAGCTTATTCGTCGACATTTCCCGATTGGCAGAGTCGTAGGCAGCGTGTATGGACTTGTATAGGTCTCCAACCCCGGTACCAAATCGCGCCGAGATGTAATGAATCTTGGCAAAAGAAACAAACGTGAAGCGACGCCTGATTTCTGTTTTGACGTTTTCTTTGTCTTCGAACTCCATGCCATCCCATTTGTTTAATGCAATGACCAGAGCTCGACCCGTTTCCAGAACATATCCCAGCAAGTGTAAATCCTGCTCAACAATGCCTGTGCGCGCATCCACCACCAGCACTACAACATTGGCATCCTGAATTGCCTGCAATGATTTTACGACCGAGAATTTTTCCACCTTCTCTGTCGTCTTGCCGCGGCGCCGGATACCTGCTGTATCGATTAATGTATATTTTCTACTGCGACGCTCAAAAGGGATATAGACGCTATCGCGCGTTGTACCAGGTTGATCAAACACCACCACACGTTCTTCGCCAAGCATGCGATTAACCAGCGTGGATTTGCCAACATTGGGTCTGCCAGCAATAGCAATCTTGATACCCATGTCTTCCAGAGGAAGCGCAGCCTCATCAACACTAGCCACATGCTGCGCCATGACTGCGCGTAACAAAGAACCAATGCCTCTGGCCTGACTGGCACTGATTGCATGTAGATTGGCTGTGCCAAGGGAATAGAACTCAGCCACTGCCTGATCTATATCCAACCCATCGACCTTGTTTACTACCAGCCAGGCTGATTTGTGATGTTTGCGCAAGTGATCATGAATCTGGTGATCGATTGGGGTCAATCCGTCTCTGGCATCTACAAGGAAAAGACAAACATCTGCTTCGTCTATGGCTTGCAGTGACTGGCTCGCCATTTCAGAATCGATGCCTTCTTCATAACCAGTTATTCCACCAGTATCGATAACTATGAAGGGCTGTTCTTCAAATCTGCCTTCGCCATATTTACGATCACGAGTAAGCCCGGGAAGATCCGCCACAAGGGCGTCCCGGCTTTGGGTAAGGCGGTTGAACAAGGTAGACTTCCCTACGTTGGGTCTTCCAACGAGGGCGATTACTGGACCCATGTGAATAACCTGGAAGTGTTACTGAATTGACAAAGCCGATAAACGGCCGCTATTGCCAAAAACGAAGAGAGTATTTCCTTCAGCCAAAAGATTAGACCTGACTCCGTCATTGTCCACTCGTGTACGGCCCACAATACGCCCATCGATTTGTGAAAGAAGGTGTACATAACCTTCAAAATCTGCCACGGCAAGATAGTTGGTAATGGCAGTTGGTGCTGTGATATCACGATATTCAAGATCGAGATTTTCCCACACCTGGTCATCGCTGTTATTCCGAATAGCGACAATACGGCTACGATCATCGCAGTAATAAATATTTCCGAAGCCCAGCGCCAAACCATGGTAACTGGATGCTTCACGCCCCCATACTATGCGACCGGTAGCAATATCGAATGCCATCAGATTGCCCTGATAACTACTGGCAAACAATCGCGAGCCTTCAATAAGCAAGTCACCATCAACATCGATTACCCGCTCTATATCGTAACGCCCCTCAGGTATTGCCACTCTTTCTTCCCAGCGCAATACGCCGTCTGAAGCAGATACCGCAACCAGCGTGCCATTGCTGAACCCGGCTACGACAATACCATTGCTGGTAATGACAGGTTTGCTGGTGCCACGTAGTGTCAGTGGAGGTAGATTAGCCTCATAGGTCCATCTCAGCGAGCCATCTGCCGCGTCAAGCGCAATCAGCTTGTCGTCGACAGTTTGAGCCACGACAATATTGCCATTGGTTTGTGGAGCTGACAGCACTTCGCTACTCACTCTCGAGCGCCACAGAATCTCGCCATTACTCTGATCAAGCGCAACCACTTCGGCATCTTCAGTGCCGATCATAACCAAACCGGAACGCGCCCCAACACCACCGGTAATAGGAATCCGCAAGCGCACACGCCAGGATTGATCACCGCTGGTTTTATTGATTGCCACGACATCACCATCTTGGCTGGCAGCGTAAATAAAGTCGCCATCCAGTGCCGGGGTGATTTCGGTGTAGTTTCTACCCTGTCCATTGCCGACACTGACACTCCAGCGTCGCTGTATTTCAACTTCCTGGCTGATGGATTGCAATTCCACTGGCGGATTAACTTCATCATCGGCGAACCAGCTCAACGGGTTTAAATTGGCACAACCAGTCGCGCCGGCAACAAGTAGCAGCAAGATTGCTGACCTGAATAAGCCGAGCTTGTGAGGAAATTCCGAGTGTAAATTCATATCAGACTACATTGTTCTCAGGATTCAGATCCCAGGTTGTCGAGCTTCATGCGCAAGGCCTGGCTATTGGAGCCTGCCTGTTGAGCAGCAATATATGACTCCCTGGCATCGACATCGCGACCCATCGCTACGTATATATCTCCACGTAATTCGGCATAACCAGCTTCAAATGTTTTTGGGTCGACGCTGTTCACCAGACTTAATGCCCCTTCTGTATCACCCTGAGCCAATATGACTCTGCCCAGACGCAAATTGGTGGTCAGTATCATGCCTTCATCCACATCACTAAACAGGCCATCCTGCTGATTCTCGAGCACCCATCGCAGATAATCCTCAGCCGCATCCAAATCATCTTCAGCCACGGCTTGCTGGGCAGCGAACAATGCGCCGAACTGGGCATAGGTCGTGGATGAGTAGTCTGCACGCAGCTCATCAGCGAGCGCTCGGATACGCGCAGAGTCAGCATCGGGATTAGGTACGCCGTCACCACCTACTGCGATTGTCAGTATTTCCTGATACAAATCTGAAGCCGCATTGGCGGTGGCAGTCTGGTTGTTTTGCCATAATAACCAGCCCGTATAACTGGCAAGCACCACGATAACCATGGCTACCAGACCCTTACCATTTTCATCCCACCACTGTTTCAGTGAATCGAGAGTTTCTTCTTCTGCCGCGTTTAACGCCACGCCTTTCTCCTGCTTCTGAGCTGTTCTGTTTCGCTTGGTGGTACTCGCCTGGCGAGCGCCACAATTAACCGATTAGGGCGAAAAGCCAGAACCGTGTGAAAAATAAGACCGCAATTTTACCTGTTTGTTCGAAAAGTGACAGTGCAGAAAGGATTTATATGTGGGTCTATGTGTATGAAAAATCAGGCATCAGCCAGTAATCTGGCCACCTCGAAGGGCACCGCGTCCGCAGAGACTGTCATCGTCTCGCCTGTATCGTCCAAAACCCGGATTTTTACCTCATCCAGCGGTGCTTCAGATTCGTCCTGTCGCTCCAGAATCACTGCCAATCGGGCATTCTGCGCGTATGCACGCTTCAACTGGGCATTATATTTGCCACCCCCACAGTGGCAGAGCACGCCAAGGTGTGGGTTCTCGGCCCGCAAGCTGGCTGCCATCGCACTGGCCTGGCCTGCCACGCTGGCGCCGACAGTCACCAGGTAAACATCAACTGGATGCTGCCAGGCTACAGGCACTTTGCCCAACTCATCCAGCATGAGCACAAGACGTTCCACGCCGATGGCAAATCCCGCGGCCAGTGTCGGCTTGCCACCCAATTGCTCGACGAGGCCGTCGTAGCGCCCGCCACCGCATACTGCGCCCTGGGCACCCAGCGTATCGGTAGTCCATTCAAATACGCCGTAATTGTAATAGTCCAGGCCGCGCACCAGACGTGGATTTATCTTGTAGCTGATTCCGGCGCCATCCAGCAGTTTTAACAGTGCCTCGAAATGTTCCACACTCTCAACACTCACATAGTCGGCCAGATTGGGAGCATCGCCGAGGATTTCCTGAACACTGGGATTCTTGCTATCGAGCACACGCATGGGGTTGGTGTGCAAGCGCTGCTTCGCATCATCATCGAGCGCAGCCTCGTGTTGCGCAAGATAATCTGTGAGCGCAGAAGCATAACTCTGGCGATCTCTGGCGCTGCCAATATTATTTATCTCCAGCGTCAGGAACTCGGTAAGTTCCAGTGCTTGCCAGAGCGTGGTCGCCAGGCTGATCACCTCGAAATCAATATCCGGCCCGGACATGCCAAAAGCTTCTACACCGAATTGATGAAACTGGCGATACCGGCCTTTCTGCGGCCTCTCATGTCGAAACATGGGACCCTGATACCAGAGTCGCTGCTGCTGATTGTAGAGCAGTCCATGTTGGTCGGCAGCACGCACGCAGCCGGCAGTGCCTTCAGGTCGCAGGCTCAGGTTGTCGCCATTGCGATCATCAAAGCTGTACATTTCTTTTTCAACAATATCGGTAACTTCACCAATCGACCTTTTGAACAGCGCAGTGTGTTCAAGTACTGGAAACCTTATCTCACGATAGCCATAGGCATGCACAACCTTGCGAAATGTGTCTTCAAGATATTGCCAGGAAGGAGTTTGGTCCGGGAGAATATCATTCATCCCCCTGATCGCTTGGAGTTTAGCCATGGTCGTTCGAGATTCGCCTTCTTGCTAGTCGCTTGCTATTAAGTCTTTCGCCGCCGCCTGCTTCTGCGCGACGCGTTCCCTGACCATGGCTTCCAGTTCGTCCACCAGAGTCTCGTTTTTGATCTTGTGGTCTGGTACGCCTTCAACATAGGCTAGATTATTCGGGCTCGCGCCGGTCAGGCCAATCTCTGCCACCTTTGCTTCGCCGGGGCCGTTGACGATACATCCGATTACCGCTACATCGATCGGTGTTGTAATATCTTCAAGCCGTGATTCGAGTTCGTTCACCACACCAATGACATCGAAGTTTTGGCGCGAGCAACTCGGACAGGCAACGAGATTTACACCTTTATGACGAAGTCCAAGGCTTTTCAAAATATCAAACCCAACTTTGACTTCTTCGACCGGGTCAGCAGCAAGCGAGATGCGGATGGTATCTCCGATACCGTCCATCAACAGTGCACCTAATCCGATAGCAGATTTAACGGTGCCCGAGCGCAAGCCGCCAGCCTCTGTGATTCCCAGATGAAAGGGTTGGTCGATTTGCGTTGCCAGACTCCGATAAGCCGCCAACGTCATATATATCTCTGAAGCCTTGAGACTGATTTTGAATTCCTGGAAGTTGAGTTTGTCCAGGATGTCGATTTGATTCAGTGCAGACTCCACCATCGCCTCGGCGGTTGGCTCCTTATACTTGCGTAACAGATTTTTGCCCAGGGATCCGGCATTCACACCAATTCGCAATGGCACACCCTTATCCTTGGCACTATCGATTACTTTGCGAATGCGCTCTTCACTGCCGATATTTCCAGGATTGATGCGCAGGCAATCAACACCGTTTTCCAACACCTTAAGCGCGATGCGGTAATCGAAATGAATATCTGCAACAAGGGGAATACTGACACTCGCGCGAATAGCCTTGAGAGCTTCTGCTGCATCCATGGTTGGAACCGATACGCGCACGATATCGACACCGGCACCTTCAAGTCTGCGAATCTGGCCGAGGGTTGCCTCCACATCGGTGGTCTCGGTATTGGTCATGCTTTGGACAGATATCGGCGCATCACCACCCACAGGCACGTTACCGACCATGATCTGTCGCGTCTTACGACGTTTTATTGGAGATTCAGTTCTCATGGATTACAAGCCTACAGTGAGGCGGGCTGAATTGTCGATGCGAATATCATCTGACACATCTATTTCGGTGCCATTGAAAGAGAGACGAGTAAAAGGGGCGTCGCCCAGGAGTATGTTGAATGGTGCAGTACCGGTTATTTCCAGCACATCGCCAGCTTCCCGAATATCCCGGTAAATTTGGCTTGCCGATCCATCGTCGACCTGCACCCAGCTTTCGCCACTAAAAGAAATACGCAGTTTATCTTCTCCTGGCCCATCTACCTCAATCACGCGTGAGGTATCTGCGACTTGCTCAGCTTTAACGGGGTCACTACTGGCCAATTGCGCCAATACTGCAGGGATGCCAGCGGCTGCAGGAGTAGCGCCCTGTGGGGTCACCGTTGCTACCTGAATATCATTTGCCGGGGTGGCCGTGGGGGTCGAAGTGGAAGCGTCTGAAGCAGGGTCAATTAAGTTCCGGGACTGAGCTTGACGCTGGGGTTGAGCGGAGGATTCAGTTTCCACAATCTCTGCACTTGCCTGCAAGGGTTCGGCATTTTCTAAGAGAGATTGATTATAAAGCCACAGGCCAGCAAAGCCTGCAATGAATAGCACGACTGAGCCAATCACAAACGGACGATTGCGATCCCGCCGCCTTCTGACTTGCTGCGTAGTCATCGGGGATTGTTGTTGCTTTCTTGCAACAAGCACGTCGAATTGTTCGAGTACATCCTGCCCATCCACACCGAGCAACTCAGCATAGCTCTTCATATATCCCCGAGCGAAGACCGTCCCTGGCAGCTTCTCATAACAACCGGACTCAAGTGAGCGCACATAGTGCATGGTGATATGCAGCTTGTCGGCTACCTCTTTCTCGCTGAGACCTTTTTCCAGGCGAGCCTGGCGTAGAATCTCACCCGGGCCATTCGCCTCGGCGCTCTCATGGTCTTCACAAGTTTCTGTTGGGCTTTCAGTTGGCATTCGTCAAACTTTGATAGAGCTGATATTCAGGAGAATCCTGGTAAAGCGTGGTCAAAATAAGCGCATAGTTTTCTACGAGCTCGTCATTCTGGAACTGTGTTTCAACTTCGATCCCGGTCAGAAGCGCTCGCGGGGTATGAGGGATACTATAAAACTCGGCGAGCGTAACGTACTGCTGAAAATAGCGCCGCGCATATACCCAGTTTTCTTTTCGGATACTGATCTGTGCCATCTCCAATGCAGAAACATAAAGATTGGCATTTAGTGTTAATGCACGTCGAAACGCAGCTTCGGCGTCTTCCTGCTCACCTGCACGCAGCGCGGCCCGTCCCAGATTTTCGAAAGCTATTGCGCGCCCCTGATAATTAACATCTTCACTGACAATCTTTAACTGATTGTAGGCTTCAGCATAACGCTGCTGCCCAAACAGAAAAGCGCCGTAATTGTTACGAGCACGTGAGTTGCCGCTGTTCAGACTGATGGCGCGACGAAAATTATCCTCTGCTAGGTCAAGATCGCCTTCGCGCTGCAGCACTAACGCCAACACATTGTATATTTCAGAATGGCGGTCATCGATTTCAAGGGCGTTGTTTATATGCCGTCGTGCCCCGGCCATATCATTGGCATCGTAATAGCCCAACGCCAGCTGAATATAATCCTCAAGCGCTTGTTCATCTGACGTTTCAACGACAAAACCACCTGTTGTGGTCGTCACGCATGACGGCAATACCGCGGCAACGGCGAGCACCGCAGTCAATGCCAGGTATCTGCTATGTTTCATGGGTTTCTCCAGCCAGATTAGCCTAGCCATTTTCTCTTATACTCTGTCGGCCGCAACACCGAGATTATCAGTGCTGGCGATTAAATTTTCTTTCTCAAGCCGCGTATTCTGGTGTCTTTCGCTGCGCTTTGTACGATCAACCACATCGCCCACAAGTTGCCCACAAGCAGCGCCAATATCATCTCCACGCGTTGTTCGTACAGTTACGGTATAGCCAGCCTGTTGCAGTATCTGGCGAAAATTCGTAACCGATGAGCCACTCGGCCGCTCATAATCGCTCAGATTGAATTCATTGAACGGAATCAGATTGATTTTGCAAGGGAATTCCCGCAAAAGCTGCGCCAGTTCGCGGGCATGCTGCCGGTGATCATTAATGCCCTTGATCAGGGTGTATTCGATAACCGGTACCCGGCGATCCGGTAAACTCGCCATATAGCCCTTCACCGATCTCAGCAATTCGGCAATCGGGTACTTCTTGTTGATTGGCATGATGCTGCTTCGCAATTCATCGTTTGGCGCGTGAAGTGAAATGGCGAGTGATGCATCAGTGAAATCTTGCAGACGATCAATTGCTGGAACCACACCTGATGTGCTGATCGTGACTTTGCGCTTCGACAAACCATAGGCGTTGTCATCCATCATGATGCTGACTGCATCCATGACATTGTCAAAGTTCAACAGTGGTTCACCCATGCCCATCATGACAACATTACTGATGGGGCGTGAGCCATTAGCGAAACCGCCTAATTCCTTGTTAGCCCACCAGAGCTGTCCAACTATTTCTGCCACAGTCAGATTGACATCAAACCCCTGCTTGCCTGTCGCACAAAAACTACAATCCAGTGAGCAACCAGCCTGGGATGAGATGCACAGAGTGCCGCGCTCAGCTTCCGGGATGAAGACCATTTCAACGCGACTGGTCTTCCCTATCTGCACAATCCATTTGCGCGTGCCATCCCTGGACGCATAGTCTTCCAAAATCTCGGGAAAGCGAATTTGGGTCCTGAGTTTAAGAGATTCACGCAACGGTCTGCTGATATCAGTCATGGCGTCGTAATCTGTGACGCCATGTTGATGAATCCACTTCATCACTTGCTGGGCACGGAAGGGTTTTTCACCTGAGTCAACAAACAAAGCCCGCAACTTCGCCAGACTTAGTCCAGCCAGGTTTGGTTTTTCTGTTGTCGTCATCCTCAGTTCACCTCAGTGGGTGGCAGTGGATTAGGAGCAGATCTCCTGCTCAGTGAAAAAATAGCTTACCTCGCGTTCTGCCGAAGCGGCGGAATCAGAACCATGCACAGCATTGGCATCGATTGACTGGGCAAAATCCGCCCGTATAGTGCCAGCGGCGGCTTCGGCCGGATTGGTAGCTCCCATAAGCTCGCGATTCAATGCAATGGCACCCTCACCCTCCAGTACTTGAATCATCACTGGGCCAGAAGTCATGAATTCCATCAAATCATCGTAAAAAGGTTTGCCTTTATGCTCGGCATAGAACCCGCCTGCAGAGTTATTATCCAACTGCAGCATTTTTGCAGCCACGATTTTAAGCCCAGCTTTTTCAAATCGGGTGTAGATTTCTCCAATTACATTCTTGCCGACCGCATCCGGCTTGATAATTGATAAGGTACTTTCGATCGCCATTACAACTCCAGGTTTTCAGTATTCTCAAAAGACCGCGCATTATACGTGGAAATTTCTCGATTTTGTACGATTTTAAAGGCAAAAAAGCGCCATTTATCAGGGTTTTATTGATCCGCTTCCTCAATCCAGGCGGCCTGGATTGCTTCCAGGATTTTCTCCCCGCTGCGTGCCGGGTCATCATCAAATTCCTCAAGCGCACAAACCCATTTATGAAGGTCCACAAAATTCACATAGCGCGGATCGACATCCGGGTGTGTGTCTACAAGGTCCATCGCAATGTCGTATACATCAGTCCATTTCATCTGGTGGTCTCCGCTGTCAGCTGCAAATTAATGCTCTTCCGACACCATATTAATCGTATATTTGGGAATCTCTATTTCGAGATCTTCATCTGCCACTTTTGCCTGGCAACTCAAGCGGGATTCCGGCTCAAGGCCCCAGGCTTTATCCAGATAATCTTCCTCCTGCTCTTCCGCTTCATCAAGCGAATAAAATCCCTCTCGTACGATTACGTGACAAGTAGTACAGGCACAGGATTTTTCGCAGGCATGCTCGATAGAAATTTTATTTCTCAACGCTGCATCCAGAATACTCTCTCCTGGCTCCGCCTCGATCTCGGCTCCTTCTGGGCAGATCACTTCGTGAGGTAGAAATTTTAATTTAGGCATACTGGTCTGAAATCCCTGCGTTATGAATTTTCTGTGCTTTCAACTTTTTCGATCGATTCGCCCTTGAGAGCGCGAGCGATATGCGCATCCATTCGTCGGCCAGCAAAATCGCTACTCGTGGCATTGAGTGCTTCCGTGCGCTCTCTTATCTTTTGAACATCCTGCTCAGCAATCGCCTCTTCCAATTTGCTAACCGCCGTTTGTAGTTTTGATGTCTCAGTTGCATTCAGCAGTTCGGGATCGGCTTGCTCAGCGGCTGCCAGCGCTGCAATTAGCTGCCTGGCCTCAATCTCGGCCTCCTTAAGCGCCCGAATATTCATATCAGTTTGGGCGTTTTCCTGGGATTCATGCAACATGTCTTCAATGGCGTCGGCATTCAGTCCAAAGCTCGGCTTCACCTGAATTTCTGCCCGTGTCCCGGTGCTCAATTCTTCAGCGGTTACGCTGAGCAGACCATCTGCGTCGACCTGAAAAGCCACACGCACCTTGGCTGCGCCCGCCACCATGGGAGGAATACCGCGTAGTTCAAACTTCGCTAACGAGCGGCAATCACTAACAAGTTCGCGCTCACCCTGTACCACATGCAAAGACATGGCGGTTTGCCCGTCCTTGAAGGTGGTGAATTCCTGCGCACGCGCCACTGGAATCGTAGTGTTGCGCGGTATAATTTTTTCCACCAACTCCCCCATGGTTTCGATCCCCAGCGACAGGGGGTTTACGTCCAGCAATAAATAGTCATCACTGGATTTATTACCGATTAACACATCGGCCTGAATACCTGCACCGATAGCTACTACTTTGTCAGGGTCTATCGAGGTGAGGGGTTGTTTACCAAAAAATTCTGTTACCGCTTCCCTGATTACCGGCATGCGAGTGGAACCGCCTACCAGCACAATATTTTCAACGTCTGGCTTTTCCAATTCGCCGTCTCGCAGAACACGGCGACACGCCAGAATCGTTTTCTGCACCAGATCATTGGCCAGTTCAGCGAATAATTCACGACTAAGCGTGCCGGTCCAGTCTTCCCAGACGACCTCGACCTCGGCGCTTTCACTTAATGTATGTTTTGCCTTGACTGACTCGGCCCGCAATCTGGCATGCTCACGCCCACTAAGTTGAGCCGGATCCAATTGTGCTTCGCGTTGAATCCAGGTCTGGATGATCTGATCAAAATCGTCACCGCCAAGGCTTGTGTTACCTCCAGTGGAGAGAACTTCGAAGACACCCTGGGATAAGCTCAGCAAGGACACATCGAATGTGCCACCACCAAGATCGAATACGATAATATTCCCCTGATCACCCGAATCCAGGCCGTAGGCTACAGCGGCGGCAGTGGGTTCATTAAGCAGTCGCAGGACGTTCAAACCGGCGAGCCTCGCAGCATCTCTGGTCTGCTGACGCTGCGCATCATTGAAATAGGCTGGAACAGTGATAACTGCGCCTTCTACCTCACCTTTCAGACTGTCTGCAGCCCTCTCCGCAAGCGTCTTCAAAATAGCAGCAGAAATCTCTACCGGGTCCTTAACACCGGCTGCCGTCATCAAGGCGGGAGATTGATCATCCCTATCTGACGCAAACTCGTAAGGCAGGTGCGGGTATTCCGCCTGTATTTCGGTCAGACTCTTCCCTAACAACCGTTTTACGGATGCGACAGTATTGACTGGATCTGCCGTGAGTTTGGCCCTGGCTTTGGCGCCTACCAGGTCCGCATTCGTGGAAAAGTGAACAATCGATGGCAACAATGTCTCCCCATCAGAATCAGGGAGTATTTCCACCTGCTGGCCACAACTCGCAGAAACGAGTGAATTGGTAGTTCCGAGATCGATACCCACGGCACGCCTGTGTGCTGCTTTGGCGGGCTTACCACCGGGTTCTGAAATTTTTAAAAGTGCCATGTCTAAACTCGGGACCCTCTGATTAATTCAGTATCCGAGACGCCGTTCTTCGCCACTATTAATCTCGGCCAGTAATTTTTCCAGAAACTGCATCTCATGAAAAAGCCTTCTGGCTTCCGTCAGGTCAGGTGCCTTTATGGCAGTCGAGAAATCCTCACGACGTGCAATTAACCTGAGTTTTACTTTGTTTTTCAGATCTTCCAAAGTTGGCAGTGCTGATTCGTCTGCCGGCAGCTCATCGAGTTGCTCGCGCAACTGCATTTGCTCCATGAGCAATTCCATGGGCAGATCTGCCTGAGCTGCGTTTTCTACGTCTTCCCCTGCCAGCGTCAGCAGATAGGCGGCCCGCTTGATGGGCAAGCGCAATGATTCGTAGGCCTGATTCAGATAACTGGTAAGTTGAACCGCTCGCATGCGCTCGGTTTCCGAGCCATCAGCAAATTTGTCTGGATGCACTTCAGATTGTAATTGGCGGTATTTCTGGGTAAGCGCATCCAGATCGAGGTCAAATGCCTCTTCGAAATCAAAAACCTGAAAATAATTGTCTTGGACTTCGATCACGATTGCGCCATGTAGTGAAAGCCAGGTCTTGCCAGAGGCAGGCTAGACGCTGAAACTCTCTCCGCAACCACACTCGCCTTTGGCATTGGGGTTCTTGAATTCGAAGCCTTCATTGACTCCCTGTTTGACGAAATCCATTTCGGTACCATCGATATACACCAGGCTTTTGGGATCTACGATAATCTTGACGCCGTGATCTTCAAAGACCTGGTCGCCCACATCGAGCTTGTCAACGAATTCGAGAACATATGCCATACCCGAACAACCCGTTGTCGTGATTCCAACACGAATTCCAACACCATGGCCGCGGTTGGCAAGTTGCTCAGCAACATGCTTCGCGGCATTTTCAGTAATCGATATAGCCATAATCGTCTAATTAACCACCACGCTTCTTTTTCACGTCAGCAATGGCTGCCTTGATCGCATCTTCTGCCAAAACAGAGCAATGAATCTTGACCGGAGGCAAGCCTAACTCATCAGCAATATCCTTATTCTTGATCGTCGTAGCTTCTTCCAGTGATCGACCTTTTACCCACTCAGTCAACAGTGAACTGGAGGCGATAGCTGAGCCACAACCGTAGGTCTTGAATTTGGCGTCCTCAATGACCCCATTCGCATCAACCTTGATTTGTAAACGCATGACATCGCCACAGGCCGGCGCGCCGACCATGCCGGTGCCCACGTTGGTATCCTCATCGTCGAGCTTTCCAACGTTGCGTGGATTTTCATAGTGATCTAACACTTTGTCTGAATATGCCATGTTGTCCTCTTCTGCCTAGTGGGCAGCCCATTGAACTTGATTTAGATCGACGCCATCTTTGAACATATCCCAAAGTGGCGACAATTCGCGTAACTTGGCTACTGCTTCATGAATTTTCTCAAGTGCGTAGTCTATTTCTTCTTCTGTGGTGAAGCGACCGATGGAGATGCGCAAAGAACTATGTGCCAGTTCATCATTCAGCCCCAGCGCTCGCAATACATAAGACGGCTCCAGGCTGGCCGAAGTACAGGCTGAACCTGAAGATAAAGCCAGGTCGCGCAGCGCCATCATCAGCGACTCACCTTCCACAAAATTAAAGCTGATATTCAGGTTGCCTGGCACGCGCTGCTCGATATCTCCATTAACATAAACTTCTTCAATATCATTCAACCCAGAGAGCAAACGATCTCTGAGCGCGCGAACCCGATTGTTTTCTTCAACCATCTCTTCTTTGGCCAGGCGATATGCCTCTCCCATGCCAACAATTTGATGCGTTGCCAGCGTACCCGAACGCATACCGCGCTCATGACCACCGCCATGCATTTGAGGTTCTATTCTAACCCGTGGCTTGCGTCGGACATATAAGGCACCAATGCCTTTAGGTCCATATACCTTATGTGCGGTCAATGACATCAGGTCGACTTGCATCTTGTCCATGTCAATTTCGATTTTGCCGGCACTTTGCGCAGCATCTACGTGAAAAATTACCTTGTTCTCGCGCGTAATTTTCCCAATTGCTTCAATATCATTGATGACACCAATTTCGTTATTTACATGCATTAGCGAAACCAGTGTTGTATCGGGCCGAATTGCCGCAGCAACCGACTCAGGCGTGATCAGTCCGTCGGAGCCAGGATCAAGATAGGTAATTTCATACCCTTCCCGCTCCAACTGGCGACAACTGTCCAGCACCGCCTTGTGTTCGATCTTTGATGTAATTATATGCTTGCCTTTCTTGTGGTAGAAATGCGCGGCGCCCTTGATTGCCAGGTTGTCAGCCTCAGTAGCTCCGGAAGTCCAGACTATTTCGCGCGGGTCGCAATTAAGCAGATCTGCGACCTGTTTGCGGGCATTCTCAACGGCTTCTTCTGCCTTCCAGCCAAACATATGCGATCGCGAAGCCGGATTGCCGAAATTCGCTTCCAGCGTTAAACATTCAGCCATCTTCTCTGCCACCCTGGGATCGACCGGCGTGGTTGCTGAGTAATCTAGATAAATTGGAAATTGCATACTTCGCTCCGCATATAAATTCTAGAGGCTGCCCACTGGCAACCTGAGATCAGCCAGACTTTCACTCACTATGAGATGCTTTCTGTCTTGCTGTTCGGAAATTTTCTTGACCTCACTCCTCGCCACCAGATCAGCAAGGCTAATCCCTTGCAGAAAGGAATGAATCTGTTCGCTCAGGTCTTCCCACAGGTAATGGGTCAGGCAGGTTTCTCCACCCTGACAATCACCGGAACCCTGACATTTCGTTGTATCAACTGATTCGTCAACCGCATCGATGATTTCGGCAATAAAGATAGCGCCCGAGCCACGTTCAAGCTCATATCCGCCTCCCGGGCCGCGCACGCTGCTTACCAGTGATGCTTTGCGTAATTTGGCAAACAGCTGCTCAAGATAGGAAAGCGAGATGGCCTGACGCTGTGATATATCAGCCAGGCTCACTGGCCCCTGGTTCTTGTGTAGCGCCAGGTCCAGCATGGCAGTAACCGCGTACCGTCCTTTCGTCGTCAAGCGCATTGGATCACCTTCGAAAACCTCGTACAGGCGCGAATTATCGAATACCTAAGTAAATTAGTCAAGTATAGGGAGGGACGGGATTTGCCCCGAACTTCAGGATTTAATCGGGTAGGAAGGTCAGGAACGTTCGAACTGAATTGTAGAAGCTGCTTTACCGAAATCTTTATCGACTTCATAGCCATGAGTGCACATTAGAATGGCAATCAGAGCCAGATGATGGGTGCTATGGGAAACCAGGCTCATTAACTCTCGCTCAACGGAACTTGGCAGGGAAACTGGCTCGGCTGCGTGGTGCACCGACTCAGAAACCACCACTTGACTACCAGCTACATTGCTGTCGGCCAGCTCCTGCAGGCGGCGCTGTACTGATGCGCAGGCAAACTGCGCAGCTGCTATGTTTGTTTCGATTGACTTGTCTCGCTTGCGTGCATCGTAATCAATCACCGCTACATCCAGACCATTGAGTAAGCACTGATAGCGATCGACGATATGGCGTAAATGCGTACCAATAGATGCATTCCCTTCGACTACGGATGCATACACTTCACTACTGACGAGATTTAACAGGTCCTCGCATTGTTGCAGACAGTGGAGACAGCCACTGATCAATTGAGAACAGGGTGCGACCGATGAAGGAGATGTGGCAGAATCTGGATTAGTCATGAGTAAAAACTTAAAGCTCTTTTTGCTGCACCCGCCATAGATTATCGGCCACGGTACTATTCCCACTATAACACAGGCGATATACTGCTTTGGAAGCCGTGCGTCGAGGTATTAACAGACCTGCCGCTGCGGCACTTCCCTGATTTCCACTCTAAGACCCCGCTCTATTACAGTTTATTGCATTCAAAATGATAAATTTCCTGCATGATTGATGGACTGAATTGCGGCAATACCGAAATCAGAACCACGTACGATAACAATATGATGACGCGAGTTGACTTACATACACACACTTTTTATTCAGATGGCAAGCATCCGCCAGAATATATTTGCCAACAGGCTGCGGATGCCGATGTGTCGCACCTGGCTATTACTGACCATGATTGCATCGATGCCTGGACAGGCTTACAACCTGATGGTCACGGCGTGACTCTCATTGCCGGCGTGGAAATCTCCAGCGCGTGGGAGAATCTGGAAATTCATGTCGTGGGCTTGTGTTTTGATCAGAAAAATACTGTTTTGCTGGACCTGCTAAAGCAGCAGAAGATTCGTCGTCAAACCAGAATTCAGGCCATCAACAGCAAACTTGAGAAACTCGGTAGCTTTGGGCTTTCTGCATATATTGATTCCCTCGGTTGTCATTCCCCAACTCGCAGCCATGTCGCGGATTTTCTCGTAGATAAAAAGCTGGTTGCCAATCGTCAGAAAGCGTTCAAAAAGTATCTTGGGCCAAACGGAAAAATATACGTGGCATCTCACTGGTGTGAATTACAAGAAGCGATATCTACTATCAACCAGGCAGGTGGAATTGCAGTCTTGGCACATCCCGATCGCTATAATCTGACACGCACAAAGCTGCGAAGATTAGTGCACGCCTTCGAACAGGCAGGCGGCAGTGCGCTCGAAGCCAGTTATTCCCAAATTGACAATATCGCCCAGAAATATCTCAAAGAATTGGCACTCGAATTCAACATGTATTTATCCATGGGATCTGACTTTCATACTGAAGACGCGCCCTGGACTCGCATTGGAAAAATGCCCGCGATAAATTTCGGAGATAAAAAAAACGCCATCTGGGATCATCCCAAATGGCGTTCTCTTTAATCGGCAGGATAACTACTTCTTGCGGCGCTTTAAGCTCGCCACCACATCGCGAAATCGATCCAGCAATGTTTCGTGTTTGAAGTCGGTAAATTCGCCGGCATCCATAAAAATACCGTGTTCTTCACAGGCTTCGTATTCCAGGTGAGATTGTTTCTTATCGTTTAATTTAACCATGGGCTTGCCGCATCGCGGGCATTGAATATCACGCACGGTGTTGTAGGTTTTCCCCACTTCTGGATCGCCGCTATCTGCGAAATCCGCCATCCAGTCGCCCTTGAGTTGCTCAGCCTCACCTTCATCAAACCATAGGCCATTGCAGTTATTACACTTATCAATGATTACCTGTCCATGCAGGGTCTCAATTTTCAGTTCGTTCATTTCAGAATTGCATTTTGGGCAGTCCATCTTGTTCTCCTCGAGTACCGCTGCTTTTTATACCGGACTATTACCAGGTGCGTTGTGGTTGCTTCCCTGTTGAAACGACGCACAAAGCGTCATTTTTGTTCAATCAACCACCAATCAATTCAAGGTAAAAACTTCTGCGCTTTCTATATCTGTTTATTTCTGTATATCGCTGCTGCGCTGCTAACTGCTGGCTTCAACCGCTATCCGTCACAATACTGAGCAGATATCACCACATGATTCGCTGCGAAGCCAGCATTTTAGCGGCATTCCAGCGCCAGACCAACCCCAAAAAGCAGATTACAGGCTTATTAAGTCGGGGTTCACATTTAAATGCCTATGATTTCCACATTAACAGGAAATTGTCCCAATATGGGATGCCAGGAGTTACCCATGCGAATCATTTACGCTTTATTGCTGCTTGCCGGCCTTGCTACAAGTCAGGGCGTGTTAGCAAATTCAGGGTCCCAGAACGTCAGTAGTGCCTGCGCCACTCTGGAATTCATGGCGAAAATGGTCACACTTAATGCCCTGTTGCCGGCAGATCATGATGATGTGCAGGCGTTAAAAAACATGGAGTCTCAGTTAGCGGAACTGAATCGTATGGTCTGTCAGCCAGTGATTCTTACGGGGTTCACTCGTGGCAACAGCTATTACGACAATGGCAGGCTGGCATCCACTGACCTGTACTATGACGCCTGGTATTTTCCCAATGGACAATTATTCATGGCCGAACCGGGAGAAGACACCTCAATCTACTATCCGAATGGTCGCATCATGGCATATCACTGGATGCATGGAGACCAGGCCCTGTTTTGGCCCAATGGTAATCTCGCGACCAACTATTTTCGTGCCTTTGATGTCACCTGGTATTATCCGGACGGCTTCATCATCACTTATGAAGCCGGGTACAGCGGTGGACGCTGGTTTTATCCTTTCCCGAGACTGGACGGCGGCCTGGGTCAGGAAGTCATCTCCAGTGACTGGGGTTACGAGGATGAAGATTTTACATTCCTGAATTTTCGCTCGGACGGCTCTTTGTTTACTACTCGTGAGCGTATACGGCGCAAATTAGTATTTGATAACATCGATTTACTGGATGTGCCTGGCGTAATGTTGCTTATCACTCGCCTGTATCAGAATACAGATGCAGCCAAGCAGTTTACACCAGCCGATGTAAATATTACCGGTGCGCCATTTTAAGGCAGGATGGGTTCAGTAGGAGTAGCTGACCGAGAGATCACGCAATTCCGCTGCATCGATGTTTCCAGCCTGGCAGCCAAGCAAGTCTTCACGATCGAAAATATGAATCTTGTCCGGGCTCGGGTAAGCCTGCGTAGCCTCGCCGAGGTCCACGAGAATAACTGTGACTTTGTTCGATTCAGGCAAGGTTCGGAAGGTTGACGAGAAATCACACATTGTGGTGTATAAAGTCTGCTCCAGCTCGGCGACTTCTGATTGCCAGCTTGCCGCATACTGCTGCTCAGCCATAGCCTGCCGTTCTTGTAATTCTTCAGCTTTTTGCACCGCGCTAATTCGCAAACTCTCTATGCTTCTGACTATTTCATCCATCAGGAGAGGCTCTTCAGCGGTTGCAGCAGTACTGGTGTTTTCGGTTTGCTGAGCAGTCGCTGCGCTACGCAAATTGTCCAGATCTTGTTCGAGCTGTGAACGAATCTGACCCAGTTCATCACGTAATGCGGCATAGTTCAGTTCATCCATGAAACCCATGGAGCGCAATGAACGACCGGCTTCTGCAGCTTCCTGTAATGCACTGTTAACTACCAGTGAGTAGTCGATGCTGGCGATATTTTCCATCATGTCTGAATAGTAGTCACTGGCCCCGGAAGCGGATGTAGCGGCGGCGGCGTCAGTTTGTAGTGTTGCCGTCTGGCTCGCACGGCGACTGATCTCTTCAAAGGGATTGGTTCGCGGTAACGCCTGAATGGTTGAACTTAACTGGGCCAGGCTAAGACGATTGCGGCGCGAGGCCAAAGGTGTTCGCACTTGCAACACGATGCCTTGTTCCTGCAAATACGTTGCACGCACTTCACCGCGATTCAAACCGAGAAATCCCGAGCCTTGCTGCAATCCGAGCGCTTCTTCGATAACGCCGGAAAACAAATCAATATTGCGGCGCAATTCAGCCAGATCAGGCTGCTGTGCAGCACTGAGTGAACTTAACGACAAGCCAACAAGCAGCACGGTGATATTGAATTTGGCTGGGAATCTCATCATAGGATTACCGCAGGTCTCCCTGATAGCTGACAAAACTGGCCAATTGTTCCAGCGATCGAATTGTTTCGAAGTCACTATCTACGAGATATTGATAGCTGGCTCGCATATCCTGTAAATCACGCAAGCGTTGTTGCTCGAAATAGGCGTATATCTGCTCGAAGTTCTCAGCCGTTGTCTGTTGGGTTTGCTCCATGACGGCCTGCATCAACATGACGTTATTACTATCCTGTCTGTCTTCGAACCTTGCTATTGCGTTCTGCAACTCAATGCGTTGCGATTCCTGCAATTGTGCAAATTGATCATTTAACCCTGGGTCAGCACCTCCGAAAGCAATTGAGAAACTCCGTTCGTTGGACACTACTGTGACATTCAATAACAACACTGCCAGCATGGCGAAGGATGCTGCAGTGGGTAACCATTGCAGCCGACTCCAGAATCCCGTTCGCGAATGCTCGACACGGTGCTCGCGCCGGAACAGTTCCAGACCCCGGTCCCAGTGCGGAACTCTTTGCTCGTGCCATTGCTGCATTTTGTTCTGGGCACCGAGAATGGCACGCAGCTCAGCACCGCATGCCTCGCAATCTGCCAGATGTCTATCAATTTCTTCGCGGGCCACTGGCGCTAAGTCATCAGCAAAAAATTCCTGCACCAGATGTTCGGTTTTAGGACAAGACATGTTGATCCTCCGTCAAGCTCTTGAGTTTTTTCAGAGCTGTATAAAATCGGGTTTTGGCAGTGTTGGACGAAATGTCCTGCGATGCGGCTATCTCTTCAAATGTCTGAGCCTGAAACACCTTTAACTCCACCACCATTTTTTGCTCGATTGGCAAGCTTGCCAGCATTGTCATGATCTGCCGATTGGTTTCCGCCTGCTGGGCGCTAAGCTCTGGTTCCAGCTCACTGCTCGCAGCAATGCTGTCAGACAAATCGTAATCTTCATCGTCCTTTGACTTACCGTGGCTGGACAGCAATTTCTTGCGCCGGTTCATATCCACAGCTTTATTATGTGCGATGCGAAAAACCCAGCTACTGAATTTTGCGTCTCCCCTGAACCTGTGCAAATTGCGATACACGCCGAGAAATACCTCCTGCATAAGGTCCATCGCGTCGCTGGCATTACCAGTCAGCCGCAATCCATGGTTATAAATGCGCCCTTCATAGCGTTTAACAAGCTTCTCCCAGGCATAGGCCGACCCATTGAGAGCTGCAGCAATTAATGCTTCATCTTCGTCAATAGCGCTCATGATTTGCTCATCCTGTCCTGGGTCTAATCCACGAATATCTCTTACATACCGCTATCTATCGGTCATTGCGGGATATATTCCACTCGCACAGGATACTGGCTTTGGAGAATTGGTCGCAAGCACAGTGGAAAAAGTTTGGAGTTGGGGAAGAACGCTTGCTTTCAGGGGCTGTATGCCCGCAGCGACTCATCGAGCAATTTACCCCAGGCAGAATTGTAGGGGTGGATACGCTTTGTGCCACCATCCGCGTTTTCCAATGGCGCTCCGGCATTGCCCCAGCCGAAAATTGAATGCTGCAGATTCCAGACCTGGCTATAGCCGAGGGACTGTAATTCCGCGGCAACCGCAGCTGATCGATAACCAACCGAGCAGTACACAACAATAGGTTGATCGCGATCCGCGATTTCCATGCTGATGCTCTGCGCTGATTGCAGATTTATTGCCCCTGGCAAGCGACTTACAGCGAATTCTCGTGGCTCCCTCACATCTATGAGCAGAGGCACATTCAGATCTTTATTCTCATAAGCTTGCAGCAATTCCTCTCGATAGATGAAACTGACATCGGGAAATTCACTGGTGATTTTACGGTCAACTGCATCCCAACTCACACCAAAGAGTTCCAGAAAAAGTCCTGTTAGTGACGCTGCGATTATTAATTTACCCATTAATCTACTAGCCAGAGAACTACAGCTCGGAGCTGCGGGTGATCATTGAGAATTCTTATTGCGCCTACGTGCCCATATCCAGATACCAGTTAATGCCATAAACACAAACAAAATGGCCATGACATCCACAAGTAGCACGCCAAAACCGCCAAAAAAGCGGCCGCTATGCACGTCCAGCAAAACGCGTTCCCAGGTTAACAATGTACGACCGTAATCGACGCGTATTTGTTGCGCCAAAGTGCTCCGGCCAGATTCACTCCACAACACGAGGGCTGTCGGAGTGTCCAGAGCGGTAAACTGCAAGCTGTCCAGATCGGCATGAAATAATGTATTTACACCACGCAGATAGATTGTTCCGTCAGCCGTGGATCCAATGCCTGTTATAACAGGTGGAACGTCGTGCTGACTGCCCAGAACTTCTATCAGCTCTCCATCTGTATTGATCAATAGAAGTTGACCACTACCGGCAATCACGTGACCGAAACTGACCGGCACTGCACCAACGAGGGTCGATAAGGTCGCAGGCAGGCGGTGCGCATCAACATAGATCGCCGTCTCAATTTGGCTTACTTCTCTTGTGCCACTGGTAAAACTCGCGCGCAGTGATGGCACTTCGATCGAATACCACGCAAGCAGCGCCGGAGATTGCAAAAATCGTGTATCGAGATTCAACCGGTTGGCATGGTGCAGGATCAGGCCACTGAGCGAAAGCACAATGACAAATAACGCACTGATTAACCCCATTCTACGGTGCAGACTCAACAGCGACCGCAGATGCGTTCGGCGTCGGCTATTTTGCTTAACAGGAGATGTAGAATTCACGGAGGCTAAAGCTATCAGGACGACAGCTGTTGCGCCATATATAAAACCAGTCTTGAAACGTTGGTCATCGCCCTAACCGACAAGGTGGCGCCACTTATTCCATCTATGTTGCGATCGAGATGTTGCTCATGTATAGCAGCACCTTTGAACTGGCGTTTGAAGAAGTTGTGCTTGATTTCCCAACCTCTGGATTCCCTGAAAGCCAGAACTTCGACCTGTTCGATCTGGTTGTTTGCAACAACGATGCCTATGGTAATGGGCTCGGTTTTACCAATCTCGTCCACGATCCAGGCTGAACGCGTCGTATCGCCCCAATAGCGCATGCGCAGATAACCTGGTTTATGTCCGAGAATAGCCGTGGCGACTTCACGTAGATCCCCGTTCAACCAAACAGTATTGCTTTCAGGTACAGCGCCCTCAAACACGTGATTGAGAAATTCTTCAGGCGCAATAAAATCATCGCTGGCCATGGAGTTGCTACCATAGCCAGCGATGAACAATGCACTAATAAAAAAACAGGTTAGTTGTTTCAACATTTAATTAATTGCTGCTTCATCCTAGAACTGCCAGCCGACCCCCAGATTAAATCCATCCAGATCGCTGTTGGCGTCATCATCTTCAAACTGATAGTCGAATTTCAGAACTGCGTTGTCAGTCAGCCAGTAGTTAACGCCAGCCAGCATGCGATTAGTCGCAGAATCAGCCGCATCTCCAGTATTGCTGCCAGCGCGCTCATTGACTCTTTCGTATCTGACAAAGCCGCCGAGTTTATTTGTAAATCGATACGAAGGCTCGAAGTAATACCCATACTGCCGATCTCTGCCGAGACCATTGTTGCTGAGATCATTGTTAGCTACTTGCTCGATGCTGCCGTCGATATCCCATTCAGCCACTAATGCCCTGAAACCCCATGGACCATTCTGGTATACAAGGTGAGCTTCCGTCAGCAGTCCGTCTATATCAGCAACAGAATTGCCCAACACATCGATAACACCATCACGACCGATATTGCCGCGCGTACTGCCACTTTGGGTCATGTCGGTCTGGTAATGCAATGTCATTCCCAGTTCCAACCCTGGAATTCCGGTATAGCGCAGTCGACCAGTATAGGCAGGGTTGTCCATTTCGGCACGGGCGCCACTCTGGCGTGAATCACGTATGCTAAGTTCACCACCATTGCCACTTTCGAAAAACAAGCCTTCACTAATACCCAGGTCATAGCTAAAACCGCCGCCCAGTTGTCCAGCAAACTTCACACCATTAAGTCGATAAGTGGTTGGAATAATGCGCGACTCGATGCTGTTGCGCTCTACACCATAGAAAGTATTGGGCTCATGGGTTTCATTGAGAATGCCGATTGGTGCCAGATGCATGCCAGCCAACACGCTGTGATTCCTGGCATAGTCCCACTCAAGATAAGCCTGCTCGAGTTCAACAGCACCAGGTGAACGCGCATCATCGGAGATATATGAATGTTCAATTTCCAGTTCCGAAACGAAACGCAAGGATTCATTGAATTCATGATTAAGAAAGATAATAAAACGCTGGATATCCAGTTCTTTTGTGGTTGAGCCACTGGTTTCATTGTTGTAAAGCATTTCACCGTAACCACCGATGCTCGTGCGGTCCGCCCAACTTGTGCCAGCCAGACTGCCACTGTCGATCACCTCACCCACCGCTTCAATGCGGGCGCTGTTTTCCAATGACTGAACCTGCACTGTCTGTGATTCGCTACGAGTTGCTTCAAGTTCTGTGCGCAAGCGCTCCAATTCTGCCTGCTGCGCCTGAACTACTTCCCAGAGTTGCTCGACCGAAGGGGTATCTTCTTCCGCCGCTGCTACTAAGCCACTGGCTGCAAGCCCGAGAGCTACTGCCAGACTGCTGGCCACTATCTTCCGTTTCACTTCTGTCTCCTTGTCAGGTATGTGCGATTGGCAGGTAATATAACAAAGATTTGGGTAAATGCAAATCATTCTCATTTAGATTAGCATAATTTTTCGACACAAAAGAAGGCCCTGCTGCTCAGGGCTGCTGCGGGGAAAACAGCGGAATTGGAGGCAGGCAGCGCCTCGGATCAAACGGCTAACCTGTTAGCTGTCACCTTGTGGGTGAACTGCGATCTGATCCGATTTACTGCAAGACTGCCTGTTGATTGGGGTCAGGCAGCTACTTGTTGCTCGTCGAGCAACTGGCTGGCAGCCCCCATGAAGGCATCGAGAGATGAAGAAATAATATCCTTGGAAATGGCCACACCGGTGTAACGGCGACCTTCACATTTTAGCTGAATATAGGTTACCGCCTCAGCATCGGCGCCCTGCCCTAAAGCATGTTCACCATATTCCATAATTTCAAAATCAATATTGATAGCCTGCTTCAAACCTTCGACAAAGGCATCAAGCACTCCATCACCCTGGCCGCTTATGGCAATCTCTTTGCCAAAGTAGTCGAGTTGGGCATTGAAACTTTCGCGTCCTGCTTTCTTCTCAATAGAGAAATTTTCCAGACTCAATAATTTTTTGTTGTCCAGGTAATGCTTGTTGAACAATCCCCAGATTGCATCAGGGTGAATCTCCTGACCAGAATCTTCAGTTACCTTTTGTACGACCCGGCTGAATTCAATCTGCAACCAGCGCGGCAACTGGAACCCGAACTTGTTGGCCAGTACATATGCCACACCACCTTTACCGGATTGGCTGTTGACCCGTATCACATCCTGATAGGTACGACCCAGGTCACGGGGATCGATAGGAAGATAGGCTATCTGCCAGGGCGACCCTTCCTGATAGGTATCGAGGCATTTCTTGATGGCATCCTGATGCGAACCTGAAAAAGCAGTAAACACCAGGTCGCCTGCGTAAGGTTGACGTGGATGCACGTTGATCTGCGTGCATTCGCGCACTACAGACACAATATTGTCCATGTCGTGCAGATCCAGTTCAGGATCGATTCCCTGACTATATAAATTCATGGCCATAACCACGATATCCATATTGCCAGTGCGCTCGCCATTGCCCAGCAATGTGCCTTCCACACGTTGGGCACCTGCCATGACAGCTTGCTCCGCGGCAGCTACTGCGCAACCCCGGTCATTGTGTGTGTGCAAGCTGATAATTACAGAATCGCGCCGGTTGATGTGGCGGCCAAACCACTCGATCTGGTCGGCATAAATATTCGGTGTTGCCATTTCAACAGTGGATGGCAAATTAATGATTGCAGGCTTCTCAGGGCTGGGGTTCCACACTTCGATCACTGCATTACAAACCTCAACAGCATAATCAACTTCAGTACCTGTAAAACTCTCTGGCGAATACTCGAAGGTCCAGTCGGTTTCCGGCGCCAGCTCCGCACAGCGTTTTACTTCTGTCGCTCCAGCGACTGCGATAGCTTTGATACCAGCCTTGTCAGTCTTGAATACTTTCTCGCGCTGCACCACTGATGTGGAGTTATAAACATGCAGAATCGCTTGTTTCGCTCCCTTGAGAGATTCAAAAGTTCGCTGAATCAACTCAGGCCGCGCCTGAGTCAAAACCTGAACGGTGACGTCATCAGGAATCCTGTTGGCTTCAATGAGATACCTGACGAAATCAAAATCCGGTTGTGATGCAGCCGGGAAACCTACCTCAATTTCTTTAAAACCCACGGCAACCAGCAACTCGAACATTTTCTTCTTCTGCTCGACAGACATAGGCTCAATCAGGGCTTGATTACCATCGCGCAGGTCAACGCTGCACCACTTGGGCGCCTTGCTTATTACCTGGTCTGGCCAGGTGCGATCCTTGATTGCTATCGGTTCAAACGGCTTGTACTTGCGATGATCAAACATAAAAAGTTCCTGCATTCCCTGGCTGCATACTCGATAGGTAATGCCAGTCAATTTCAATTCAATATCGTTGCAATTTCCTTCAACTCGATGGTCTGGATCTCAGCCACTGGCGGTTGATTCAAATCGCTTCCAGTTCCTCTTCATGCCCCGAAGGGCCCGGGGTCGGAGGGATCACCACCGCACCCCGGAAAGGAGTTGCGTAGGATAGGCAAAAGTTCATGGTATTTCTACTCATATATTCTATTAAATACTGCTATATATGGTGTTTTTAACTATATTTTTAGATTAATCTTTACATATTAGCTAATTAATTAATAAAATAGGGTATATTTACTCATTTCGAACCACAGGATCTCGCAACCATGCACCTGGACAAGCTCGACAAACGCATCCTGCAGGAACTGCAGCGCAATGGTCGCATCACCAACCTGGAACTGGCTGACAAGATTGGCCTGTCCCCTTCGCCGTGCGCCCGACGCGTAAAACAGTTGGAAGATGCCGGGATAATACTCGGCAGCGTGACATTGCTTGATCCATCAAAACTGGACCTGAAACTGACTGCGCTAATCCAGATTAGTATGGACCGCCACACTCCCGACCGCTTTGAAAAATTTGAAAGCGTAGTGAACAGTTATCCAGAGGTAGTTGAATGTATGTTGATTACCGGGCAATCAGCCGACTATCAATTGAAGGTCGTAATACCCGACATGGAGTACTACCAGGAATTCCTGCTTAACAAAATAACGCGGATTGAAGGAGTGACGGACGTGCACTCGAGTTTCATGTTGCGGCAAGTGATAAAAAATACAGAATTACCACTCAATCATCTGAGTTAGGATGCATTTGAGCTCAGAAAAAGTGCTTTACCTTTTCTTTATAGGATCGACTCATTTTCAAAGAGGCACCACAACTCAGCGTAAGATGATATTCACCATTGATATGTGAAGACACTTTTTCCACACGCTGCAAGTTAACAATCGTTGAGCGATGCACGCGCTGGAATATCGAAGGGTCGAGCTTTTTCTCCAACTCCTTCATTGTGGTGCGCATGATGTGGGTTTCTCCCTGCACATGCACACACATATAATCACCTGCCGCATCTATCCAGTCGATATCCCTTATTGGTACGAAGGTAATTGAAGAACCATCTTTAATTGCCAGCCGGTCAGCGTGCTCGGAGCCGCCGTCCTCACTGTTTATCATCTCGCCAATAGCAGTTTCAGATTTGCCGGTCATACCAATGACCAGATTGAGCAATTTCTTCTTGTGAACAATTGCTTCGCTCTGGCTCTTGCGCTCTCTGGCTTTATCAATGGCTGCCTGCAGATCATCACTATCCACCGGCTTAAGCAGATAATCCACCGCATGCACCTTAAAGGCTTCTACGGCAAATGAGTCATATGCAGTAACAAAAATTACCATTGGCAGGATATCCGCCTGAATTTCGCTGATCATTTCCAGCCCGGTTTTACCTGGCATCTGAATATCAAGGAAGACCAGATCTGGCTCATGCTCCAGTATTGCTGCCTTCGCTTCGCGCGCGTTCGCACAGTTTGCCACGACCTTGACTGCGTCGATTGAATTCAATCGCAGTTCCAGCCCTTCACGTGCGAGCTGTTCGTCATCGACAATGATTGCTGTCAAGAATTCTAAATCATTCTGGCTCATAGGGAATTTCTACCGTGACGGTCAGACCTCCTGCTTCTGCGTTAGTAAAACCAATGTGGTGATTCTCACCATAGATTTCACTTAGGCGGTTACGGATATTACTGATACCTACACCCTTTGCAAACGTCATATGCTTTGTGTCGCCTTGAATACCTGGACCATCATCGCTTAATTCGAGTCTTAAATGCTTGCCTTCAACACGCGCACTAATGTTTATGGTACCGCCGCTCTCGGATTTGGATATCGCATATTTTATAGAGTTTTCGATCAGCGGCTGCAACAACATGGTAGGCACCATTGCTGACTCGGCATCCCGCGGGATATCAAAATTCAACTTCAGGCGCTCTGCAAATCTGACCTTTTCGATGTCGAGGTAAAGCCGCGAAGTATCAAGCTCGTGGGCCAGGCTCACCTTGTCCAACGGAGAATGGTCGAGTGAGTAACGCAGGAATTTACTAAGCTTGGTCACCATCTCGTTAGCCTGTTTATTGGCATTACCAAGTATAAGGGTGGAAATGGCATTGAGTGTATTGAACAGAAAATGAGGGTTAAGCTGATAGCGCAGCATCAGCAATTGCGCCTCATGGGCTAATGCCTCTGAGCGCAGGCTTTTTTCCTTTTCCATCTGGAACAGCTGATAGTACTTGAACATCAGGTACAGGCCGCTCCATAACAACAAAAGCGGAAATGAATTACTGAGCAATCCGTCAAACAAGTCTTCTGCCGATGCATTACTCAGATCGATGATATCTCCGAATGGTAGTAGCGCGATGTAGTTCTGAAACGGCTGCCACAGCATTGCAGCGAACAGGGAGCCAAACCAGAGCACCAGAAAACGGGTTATGAAACCGCTCTCCCAAAACCACTTATAGAGCTGCCGCAAGCCTGCCGTCAGAAACATGCCAACCACCGCGCTGAAGCTGAACACCACGGCCCTGGGAAAAATATATTCGGGAGGAACGAAGAACAAATCCCGCAATATCAACATAAAAACCCATATCGACCAGCCTACCAACTGGAAAATCCAGAACTGTTGTGTACGAAGTATTGAGAGAGGTGTAGAGCTCATTCTATCCTGGCACCGAGTTGGGTGTGCTAATGTCGTAGCGGAGCTCGCGCAAGAAGCAAACAGCATGCTGCCGGAGATCAACCCCGGCAGCATGCTGAAAATCAGGGTAACAGACTCGCCACCGCATCACGCTCTTCTTTGAGCTCAGTCTCGGTAGCCGTTATCAGTTTCTGGCTAAACTCGTTTACTTCCAGATCTTGCACGATCGTGTAAGCGCCATTGTCACAGGTTACCGGAAAAGAATAAATTAACCCTTTTTCGATACCATAACTGCCATCACTATGTATTCCCATACTGACGATCTTGCCGTCAGTACCCTGCGCCCAATCTCGCATGTGCTCAATGGCGGCGTTCGCGGCTGAAGCCGCACTGGATACGCCGCGCGCCTTGATAATGGCTGCTCCGCGCTGTTGCACAGTGGGAATAAAATCACTTTCCACCCAGGATTGGTCAACCAGGTCGGTTGCTGCAGTACCGTCAACCTGACAATGATGGATATCCGGATATTGAGTGGCTGAATGGTTGCCCCAGATAATGACGCCGTCGACATCAGTGTTGTGCTTGCCAGTCTTTTCTGCCAATTGTGCAATAGCACGGTTATGGTCCAGGCGAGTCATGGCGGTAAATTGGCCAGGCGCCAGGTCTGGCGCATTACGATAAGCAATCAGCGCGTTGGTATTGGCTGGATTACCAACTACCAGCACTTTGACATCGCGGCTGGCATTCTCATTTATCGCAGCGCCCTGCACTGAGAATATCTGGGCATTGGCTTCGAGCAGGTCCTTGCGCTCCATACCAGGCCCTCGTGGCCGGGCACCCACCAGCAGGCAATAGTCCGCATCTTTGAAGGCCACCGCTGGATCGTCTGTCTGCACGATATCCGCCACCAGCGGAAATGCGCAGTCTTCGATTTCCATAACCGTACCCTTGAGAGCATCCAATGCTGGCGTAATCTCCAACAGTTGCAAAATTACCGGCTGATCGGTGCCCAGCATTTCTCCGGCAGCGATACGAAACAGCAGAGAGTAGCTGATCTGCCCAGCTGCTCCGGTAACGGCGACTCGAACGGGTTGTTTCATGGCGTATAAATCCTTTCTGTAAGTACTCTATGTAGTTTGTGATAATTGCCAATTAGGCTGTCAGGGCCGCGCAGTATAGCAGAATCCCGGCCTTCTTGAACGCACTCCGCCCGGCTTTTTGACCTTGCCAAGACGGAAATCGCAACTCCGACAAGTCAGCGATGTATGAACATGGCATCGCCATAACTGTAGAATCTGTATTCTTCGGCGATCGCTTCGATATAGGCGTCAAGTAGCACTTTTTGTCCCGCAAAGGCGCTCACCAGCATCAACAGCGTAGACTCTGGCAAGTGAAAGTTGGTGATCATGGCGTCGACAACCTGAAATTCATATCCCGGATAAATAAAGATATTGGTGTCCCCGGCATAGGGTTTGAGCACGCCATCTTGCGCGGCGGTTTCCAGCGCCCTGACCGAAGTCGTTCCCACGGCAATTACTCGACCACCCGCAGCCTTGCAGGCATCGACACTGGCACAAACCGCTTCGCTCAACTGCAAATACTCGGAGTGCATCTTGTGTTCTGTTATTTCATCGACTCTCACAGGCTGAAACGTACCTGCTCCCACGTGCAGGGTCAGAAACTCCTGTTGCACCGACATGTTATCCAGTGCCCGTAATAGTTCGTCGTCAAAATGCAACCCGGCCGTCGGCGCGGCTACTGCTCCATCATTTCGTGCGTAGACAGTTTGATAACGCTCGCTGTCCATTGCCGTATCATCGCGTTGGATATATGGCGGCAAAGGTATATGGCCTATTTCATTAACGATTGCTTGCAGCCCCGGCTCAACCGGAAATTGCAAAACATAAAATTGACCCTGCCGCTCCATCACATCGACAACTATCTGCTTATCCCTGGAAGGCAAATCAAATACCAGCTGCCCACCTGGCCGCGGCGATTTGCTGGCTTTGACCTGCGCCAGCACCCGATCACCTTCCAGCATGCGCTCCAGAAGCACTTCTATGCTGCCGCCAGTGGGCTTATGGCCGATTAGCCTGGCTGGTATAACGCGGGTGTCATTGAAAACCAGTAAATCACCAGGCCGCAAGAGAGAAGGCAAGTCGATGAAATGCCTGTGCGTGGTCGTGCCTGAACCAGCCTGCAAAGTCAGTAAACGACTCGCAGTGCGGCTTTCCATGGGGAATTCGGCGATCAATCTTGCAGGCAGGTTGTAACTAAAATCAGCAAGCTTCATTTATTCGAGACTAATCCGGATGTAAGGAATACAGGAACCGCACATTGTAGAGGTGATGATCAATTGCTTGCAAAGGCGCAACTGGTATAATCCCCCGGCTTTTTGTTACCAAGTCCATCCAAGCCATTATTAGGATCCGTGCCGGAGTGGTGAAATTGGTAGACACGCCGGATTCAAAATCCGGTGCTAGCGATAGCGTGCCGGTTCAAGTCCGGCCTCCGGTACCAATTTTTCTTTTCGCACCCTCAGGTTGTGATCTTATAGCGCTTCCGTATCGACCCTGTCACCGTGTGTACGCACGCTCGAGCATATGCGCCGGACGGCCCAGATACCCGTGTGGCAGAACTGTCGATCGCTGTTAAGAATCTCTTCAGCATGATAAATTACGCGGCTTTCTGACACTGCCGACGCGAGCTGCCAGTCTCAACTCGCTGGATATTATGAAGGAATAGGAAGGGATTATGGCTCAGTATAAAATTGCATTGCTCGACGGCGACGGTATAGGCCCCGAAATCATGGTCGAGGCTGTCAAGATTCTGGAATTAGCCGCGCAGCGTAACAATCTGGATCTTGATCTGGTTCATGGCGCATTTGGGGCCAGCGCCTATTTCGAACATGGCAAATCCTTTCCCCAGGCCACCATGGACCTGTGCGATGCAGCCGATGCCATCCTCAAGGGCCCAATCGGTCTGAGCCATGAAGAATCCAAGAAGATACCGGTCGATGAGCAGCCCGAACGTGGCGCCCTGCTGCCACTGCGACGTCGCTACAATACCTTTGCCAACTTCAGACCTGTGTATCTACCCAAGGGGCTGGCACATTTTTCTCCTCTGAAACCAGAAATTATTGGCGACGGTATCGACTTCATCATCATCCGCGAACTGGTTGGCGGTTTGTATTTCGGCAAGAAAGAAACCGGCATCAACGCCGAAGGCAAACGTTTCGTTAATGAAAGTCTCGAATACGATGAAGATCAGATAGCGCGAATAGCCAAGGTAGCTTTCGACACAGCACAAAAACGTAAAGGCGTTTTACACAATATTCACAAAAGCAATGTGCTGAAATCCAGCGTCCTCTGGAATGAGGTCATGGAGGAAGTGGGACAGGATTATCCTGATGTTCAGGTCCAGCATATCCTGGTCGATGCAGCCGCCACTTACCTGTGCCTCAACCCGGGGCAGTTTGACGTCATGGTCATGGAAAACATGTTTGGAGATATTCTCAGCGACCAGGGCGGCGGCATCCTGGGCTCGCTTGGCCTCATGCCCTCAGCCTGTATCGGTCCGGAAAAAGCCTACTATGAACCCTCTCATGGCTCGGCACCGGATATCGCCGGCCAGAACATTGCCAACCCTTACTCCATGATTGGCTCGATAGCGATGATGCTGGAGATGAGTCTGGGTCTGGAGGACGAAGCCAGGCACGTTTGGCATGCCATGCAGAGTGTCTTTGCCGATGGATTTTCTACACCTGATCTTTCCAAGCCGGGTGCTGATATCAAAATGATCGATACCGCAGCGTTTGGTGACAAGGTTGCCGAAGCCCTGAGCAAAGCTCCGGTAGCAAAACCCTAGCGTTCAGCCTGCCATTTCAGATTAATCATACGCAGGGTCGCTTTAACCGCAGCAATAACCTGGTTGGAATCGACACCGCGAGTTTTCAAATTACGCTGCGGTAGTTGCCAGGTGATTATACATTCGGTCAGGGCACTGGTCTGTCCGCCCCGCGGAATATGCACTTCGTAATCGACCAGTGCTGGCATTTCGAATTCCAGTGGTTGGAGCATCTTCTCGATGGCATCAAAAAACGCCGCGAAACCACCATTGCCTGAACCCGAACCCTGATATTCCTCTTCACCGATGCCTATTCTTACGCTCGCAGTACTCTCAACATCCAGACCACTATTGATATAGCAGTTGAGCAGGGTTACATGCTGTAGTTCGCGGCTTTCCATCACATCCGCGATGATAAAAGGCAAGTCTTCCGACGTGATGACCTGTTTGGAGTCGCCCAGTTTGACGATGCGCTCCAATACGCGCGCCTGATCCTGCTCTGACAGGCTGATACCCATCTCTTCCAGGTTATTGATGAGCGATGCCTTGCCAGACATCTTGCCCAACGCATAGACGCGCTTGCGTGCGAATCTTTCCGGACTCAATTTGGAAACGTAGAGGTCTCCCTTTAGATCACCATCGGCATGGATACCCGCCGTCTGGGTGAACACATCAGCCCCAACTATCGGCGTATTGGCGGCAATCCATTTGCCCGAGAAATTCTCCACCATGCGGCTAACCACCGCGATACGTGACTCATCGATACTTAATTCCATGCCCATCTTGTCTGTGAGCACTACTGCGACTTCTGCCAGCGAAGCATTACCTGCTCTCTCTCCCAGGCAGTTAATCGTGCAGTGAATATTATTGATGCCAGCCAGCACTGCTGCCATCACGTTAGCCGTTGCCAGGCCATAGTCATTATGGGGGTGGAAATCGAAATTCAGATCCGGGTACTTCTCGATCATGGTGCCGAGCGCATCACTGACTTCTGGTGGTGAATACACACCGAGTGTGTCTGGCAGCATGTAGTGATTGATACCAAATGACCTGATGCCTTCAATCAAGCCGAATACATAATCGGGGCTGTCTCGAAAACCATTCGACCAGTCTTCCAGATACATATTCACCTGCATTCCCTGCTCATGGGCATAGTCGGTCGTTCTGGAAATGTCGACCAGGTGTTCCTCAAGTGATTTGCCTAATTGCTGCCGGCAGTGCTTCTCACTACCTTTGGCCAGCAAATTGATAACCTTGCCACCAGCACTACGAATCCAGTCGACGCTACGCTGGTAATCGACAAAGCCCAATACCTCGACCCGATCGTCCAGGCCATGCTCTGCCGCCCAGGCAGTAATTTGCGCCACTGCCTCTTTCTCGCCCTCGGAAACACAGGCAGAAGCCACTTCAATACGATCAACCCTCAATGATTGCAGCAGCGCACGGGCGATATTCACCTTTTCATTGACCGAAAAGGAGACACCCTGCGTCTGCTCACCGTCACGCAGTGTTGTATCCATTAATTTAATATGTCGGGCACCCATGGCTCAGTGTGTCTTCCGGCAGGTTGCGGGCTGCGAATATTAGCAAATACTGGCCTTGTACATAACCCGGCAATTCTGCGGTGCGGCCAAAGTGCGAATTCAACGCAGATCCGCTGCCGTAATCTGACATGTGCAGGGCTCGACCAAGCCATGTCTAGCGCACGGGATGACCTGAATACCAGCCGCCGATCCAGGATCGGCGTCGTTCAACTGGGTGCCAGGCTGCGCTCGATAGTCACTTGTATCACCCACAGCGCCCGCTTCCATCTCTTACGCTACGGCTGATAGTGATAAATGTGCCAGGTTTCGGCTCAACAGAGTATCAAACAGAAAAACATCAAAACTGGGACACTGACGAACTGCGACTTCAATTCAATCTTGTGACCTGCCGGTATATACTGCGGCCACTCGTCCCAAGGATATGCTGAGGAAAGCAATGACGATTCAGATATGTGTTCCAAAAGAAGTTCGCGCCGCTGAACAGCGCGTCGCCCTCGTGCCCGATATCACCAAACGCCTGCTCAAGGCAGAACTGGCAGTGTCTATCGAAACTGGCGCTGGTGAGCTGGCTGGATTCAGTGATGCCGACTATGAAGGCGCAACTATTGCGGATAATGCCAATACACTTTTGGCTGGCGCAGATATCACTCTGACAGTTAACCCGGTTACCAAAGAACAAATCGAATTACTGCGCGAAGGCTCCGTACTCATCGGTTACGTGAACCCTCACAGTGAACTCGAACGCTTTGAACAACTGGCGCGCAAAAATATCAGTACGTTTTCTGTTGAGTTAATCCCTCGCATATCTCGCGCCCAGGCTATGGATACACTTTCTTCACAGGCATCTATTGCCGGCTACAAGGCTGTGCTGATGGCAAGCACGATCAGTGGAAAATTTTTCCCCATGTTGACAACTGCCGCCGGCACCATACGACCCTCCAAGGTGCTCGTAATCGGAGCAGGCGTTGCCGGCTTACAGGCAATTGCAACCGCGCGTCGGCTCGGCGCAATCGTGGAAGGATACGATGTACGCGCTGCTGTAAAGGAACAGGTTGAGTCGCTCGGTGCCAAATTCGTCGACATAGAAATCAAGGCCGAAGGCAGCGGTGGGTATGCCAGGGAGCTGACAGAGGAAGAAAAGCAGCAACAGCAGGAAATCCTCGCCAAGCATGTGGCGGCGGCCGACGTCATCGTCAGTACCGCAGCAATACCCGGACGCCCTTCTCCACGCATTATTAGCAAGGCCATGGTCGAGAACATGAAGCGTGGGTCAGTAATTGTTGACCTGGCAGCCGAAGGCGGTGGTAACTGTGAACTTACCAAAGCTGACGAGACAGTTATTCATAACGGCGTCAAAATTTATGGTCCCGTAAATGTGCCAAGCACTGTGCCAAACCACGCCAGTGAACTCTATGCCAAAAACTTGCTGAACCTGCTGGAATTGCTGGTGCAGGACGGCAATATCAACATTAATCTCGACGATGAGATCATCAACGACAGCCTGGTCACACACAACGGGCAGATTCATAACGCGGGAATCAAGGAAAAACTTCAGGGAGGTGCTTTATGATTGAAGGACTCGCAGCACTATATATATTCATGCTGGCCGGTTTCACCGGATTTGAAGTAATCAGCCGCGTACCGGTCATCCTGCACACACCCTTGATGTCGGGCTCAAACTTTGTACATGGCATCGTATTGGTAGGAGCCATGTTCGCACTTGGTATTGCCGACAACCCCACCCAGCAAACTATCGGTTTTATCGCTGTACTCCTGGCAGCAGGCAATGCGGTAGGAGGTTACGTGGTAACCGAGCGCATGCTGGAAATGTTCAAACCGAGCAAGACCGAAGATAAGGGTGAGGGCTAGATGATGCAGATTATTATCCAGGCTTCTTATTTCATCGCCGCTGCACTGTTCATACTCGGACTCAAACAAATGAGTTCGCCGGTCACGGCACGCCGCGGTATTTACTGGGCTGGGGCAGGCATGCTGCTGGCAACTGTCGTAACCTTTGGCACTCCTGAAATACTCAACAGTGACCAGGCCAGCACCAACATTCTTTTGATCGTGATAGCCATCGCAATTGGTGGTGGCTACGCCTGGTATAGCGGTAAAAAAGTCGCGATGACAGATATGCCGCAGATGATTGCCATGTATAACGGCATGGGTGGTGGCGCCGCTGCCACCATCGCTGCAGTCGAACTCCTCAAGGCAACGACCGAAGCCTCACATGACCTGACAGGCGCTACGACGATAGCGGATGCACTGGGTCCGGACGTAGCAATACTCGGTATTCTTGGCGCAATCATCGGTACCATTTCATTCAGCGGCAGCATCATTGCCTGGGCCAAACTGGATGGCAGGCTAAATCGGAGCAAGTTGCTGCCCGGTCAGCATTACATCAATGCTGTCCTGGCTTTGGTTACTGTGGGATTTGCAATCTCAATTTATTTCAGCGCTGACCTGATGCCCATCATTGTTTTCTTCTCACTGGCTCTTGTGCTCGGCATATTTATAACCATCCCGGTCGGTGGCGCTGACATGCCAGTCATCATTTCGCTGTTTAATGCGCTTACCGGATTGGCTGTAGGATTCGAGGGATATGTGCTGGGCAATGCAGCGATGATCATTGCGGGAATCGTTGTGGGTTCTGCGGGAAGCCTGCTCACCCAGTTAATGGCAGTAGCCATGAATCGTTCGGTGATGAACGTCTTCTTTGCCGGGGTTGGCACCGGTGACAGTGCTGTTGGCGCCGATGGCGCTCAGGGTGAGATGAAGGAAATTCAGGGGCAAGACGCCGGCATACTCATGGCATTTGCCAATCAGGTTATCATCATCCCGGGATACGGTATGGCGGTGGCGCAGGCACAACACAAGATCTGGGAACTAACTCAGATTCTCAATGAACGCGGGGTAAAGGTTAAATTCGCGATTCACCCTGTTGCCGGACGTATGCCCGGCCATATGAATGTGTTGTTGGCAGAGGCCGGCGTGCCCTATGACATGATTTATGACATGGAAGACATCAACGCCGATTTCAAGAATACAACCGTTGCCCTGGTTATCGGCGCCAATGATGTCGTGAACCCTTCCGCCAAAAATGACAGCAGCAGTCCGCTCTTCGGCATGCCAATTCTCAATGCCAATGTTGCGGAAAATGTCATTGTCATCAAGCGCGGCCGCGGCGCTGGGTTTTCAGGTGTGGAAAATCCACTGTTCTTTGCGGATAACACCAAGATGTTATTCGGCGATGGGCAAAAAGCAGCCAGCCAGTTAATTCAGGCAGTCAAGGAACTTGGCTAGCCGAGCGTGGGTGTCGAACAAACAAACGAAGTATCAGACCTGCCGCGAGCCGGACTGTTAAGACGGCTGGCCGCCCTGCTTTATGACGGTTTTCTCGTCGCGGCAATATGGATGCTGGTGGGATATTTAGTACTGGCAGTTGCAGGGCCTGATACCAGTGAACTGGTAGAAGGCCGGGTGCAGACTGACCCGCTTGTCAGCAATATAATTTTTATCTTGATGATTGCCACTAGCGCGGGGTTTTACATCTGGTTCTGGACTCGCAGTGGGCAAACTCTGGGCATGATCGCCTGGCGACTCAAGGTATTGCAGACCAACAACACCCTCCCCGGCATGCAGCAATCACTGCTTCGATTTGCACTGGCATGGCCAGCATTTTTTATATTCGGCCTGGGGTTTCTCTGGCTTTATATTGATCCCAAAGGCGACACCTTGCATGATCGCTTCTCGGCAACCAAGGTTGTTGTCGTCCCCAAATCCCAAAACCCGTTTCAAAAATAAGACACAACTACAGTACCTGCCTTGCGCTACCGAACCCTGCTGAGCACGGTGATACCCAGTACCGCACAGATGGCGATCGGTGTAAGGACTGCCAACAAGGGGCTGAATCCATATAACAGACTGGCGGGCTCCAGCGAGCGCTGCAAGATTGTAAATACCAGGCCAATACCAATGGCAATGAAGACCCTGAATCCCATCGTAGTATCCCGCAGTGGACCGAATATGAAAGCGATCGCCAGGATTACCAGGAACAAGGTAGCAAGTGGTTGTAAAAGCTTCTTCCAGAACGCCAGGTAATAAGTATCGGCATCCATGCCCTGCGCGGCAAAAAAGGCAGCGAATTGCCATAAACCGGTAATCGACTGCTTGTCCGGATCAACCAGCAACACACTCAGCAATTCTGGCGATAGCTCAACTTGCCAGCTCTCCTCCAGATATTGACTATTAGAAATCCGTCCAGTTTCGAACTGCGTGTTTTCGATATTGTTAAGCAACCAATAACTTCGATTGCCTTGCCTGACGTAGCGCGCAGTTTCGGCAAAACTGGCACTGCGAAGATTGCGATTTCCATCCAGTTCATAGCGACTAACGCCGTACATCAGTTCACCACCGGGAGCGATGGCATTGATATGAATAAACGTGTCATCAATCTTGCGCCACACACCTTGCTCTGCACTGATGGCCGAGTCTCCACTGCGCTGTATAGCCTTGTTGCTCTGAGCACGTTGTTCCAGGGGCGGAGCAATATACTCACCAAGTAACAAGCTCGCCAACATAATGATGAAAGTCGGTTTAAGTACAGAAAACACAATACGCCACACGCGGATACCAGCCGCCTGCATTACAATGAGCTCATTATTCGACGCCAGAATACCCAGTCCGAATAGCGCCCCACCTAATGCGGTAAAGGGCAGTAGCTCGTAAATACTGGTAGGCATTGAGAGCAATACAAAACTCAATGCGTTAGCGACGCTGTAGTTTGCATCTGTATCCGCCATCTCATCAGCCAGGGAAAAAACCAGATCGACCATGGTAATGATCGCGATAGCCACTAACATGGATACCAGGACAGTATTGCGGATGTGTCGATCGAGCTGGATCACTTCAGCTCCCCCTGCCCAGAGCGAAATAGCGCCCCATCTCGGGGTAGCGGTAAAGCGCCAGACCAAGTGCCAGAAAGATAATGTGCACCCACCACATCCCAATCAGAGGACTCAGCTCTCCGTCTGCAAGCATATCGCGTGCAACCTGAAGCAATACAAAGTACGTCGCATACAGCAACGCGGCTGGCACCAGTTTGCTGTAACGACCCTGACGAGGATTAACATGGCTAAGCGGCACTGCGATCAGGGTAATCACAGGAATCAAAAGCAGCACTGAAATGCGCCACTGGAGTTCAGCCTGGTGAGCAGGCTCAGATGAAGACAGCAATTCCAGCGTGCTTAAAGTCGCCTCTTCCAGCACGTCATCTATTGGCGTCGGTTCCGGCAGCAAAATGGATTGCACGTCGAACTGTCCAATACTGAATTCCCGGCTTCCTGGTGTACCGTCATATTGCAATACGTTTTCCAGACGCATGAAGCGTGCGCCTGTTGCCGCATCAACTTCGGGCCGGGCGGTTTCTGCCAGCATGATGCGCGGTGCATCAAGCGGCGATTCCTCCGCGTTATTAATAGCAACAAATACGTTTTCCAGACTGCGACCTATCTCCGCCGTTCCGGAAGTGCGCTCGGTATGTGTCACGCGTCTGCCATCACCGAAACTCTGGAATTGGCCGGCAACTATCAGGTCGACTTCCGTAAGCTGCTCCTGCCCCTGTTTTAGTTGTTCTGTATTACGCACACCCCAGGGTGCGAGCCACAAAGCCAGTAATGAAACGATAATGAGAGCAAGGCCAGCACTACCCGTGCTCAATAGCAGCAATCTGCGCGGACTAACGCCACCGCTGGCCAGAATCATCATTTCGTTATCGGCATACATGCGCCCGTAAGCCAGGAGAAATCCAAGAAACAGTGCAAGCGGGATGATAACGAGAAGAAAATCCGGCAGTCGATACAACATAAGTAACAGCAGGACATCGGAGGCCAGTTCTCCGGCAACTGCATCACCCAGGTACTGGATGAAACGGCTGGTAAGCGCAACGATCAATACGATCAGGGTGACGGCAGACATCACCTGAAGTACTTGTTTGCTGAGATAGCGAAATACAATCAATTCGGGCAGGCCCAAGTTTTTCAGTGCCTGCAGTGTACTCGATTCACCAGATCAGCAAAACTTCAGGCAACGCGGGTTTTGGGATGCTGCAGGATCGCCTTGAAAGCCGTTGGGATTTCGCTAATTTTATGTCGATCGAAATCAAAGAATACGACCCCCATCTTGGCATTGCAGACCACTGCGTCCAGCGCGCTATTAGTGACTTGTAGCCCTATATCAAAGCCATAGCGATTGAATTTGCTCACACCTACATCGATGACCAGGCGGTCATTGGCAAAAGATTCAGAGCGATAGTCAACAGCCAGGTCACTGACCACCATGCCTAAACCGTAGATATTGGCCTCAGTGAATCCCAGGCTGGCCAGAAACTGTAGCCTGGCTTCATGGAGTATCTGGACCATAGCAACACTATCGAGATGCTTGGCGTAGTTGACATCACTAATCCCCACGCCACGCTCCATGCTGAATAAAAACTGTTCCGGGGGAGATATCTTGACTCGCTGCATGTTAACTCCAACTTCCATTTACTAATTGATTGTGACAACGACAATTCGTGATGGTTCAATTTGCTCTGTGCGATTTCGAATAAATTGAAGTGTGGCATCAAGCTCGAGATTTTAACAAAAATGCAGTTGTGCCTGCCAAATAGCCCGCACGTATGGCTGAGCTATTGCTTAAGTTACTGAATAAATTTAGGATTGTTGACCCGATTAGTTTCCCGGAGAACCTCAGGTTCTCAAAAGCAGTTCAATCCAGGAGTTAAATTTCTTTATGAAGTACGCTACCAAGCAAGGTTCAATTACCAACATCAGCGCCGACTGTGTCGTCGTCATAGTTTGGAGCAAAGGCGCACTAAGCGACTCCGCCAAATCCATCGATAGCGCGGGCAACAAATGCATCAGCAAGATTATTGCGACTGGAGATTTTACCGGCAAGCTGGGGGCAACCCATCTGGTGCACAGACCGGATGGCATGAAAGCCAAACGCCTTCTGCTCCTGGGTGGTGGTGAGCGCAAAAAACTGGACGCGCGGGCTCTGTCAAAGGTATTAACAAGCGGCATTCGTGCAAGCCAGCACTTAAATGCCGCTGCCGTACATTTCGACCTCAGCGACTTGAGTATCGAAGGTCAGGATTCTCAGTGGCTGGCGGCAAGATTTGCGCAGGAAGTTGAAACTACTGCGTACCGCTACGAGCAAACTAAGAGCAAGAAACGCAAAGCACTGGCTACCAAGTCATACAGTATTACAGCGCCAAAGGGGAGCAGAAGTCAGGCAGTTACCAATGCATTGAAGAGCGGGAAGGCAATTGGCGCTGCAATCAATCAGGCACGCGAACTGGGCAATCTGCCCGGCAATATCTGTACTCCCACCTATCTGGCGCAACAAGCCAGGGCTCTGGGGGAAAAGCATGCGTCTGTGAGCGTCACCGTCCTTGGTGAAAAACAAATGCAACGTCTGAAGATGGGATCATTGCTGTCAGTCTCTGCCGGTTCAGCAGAAGAAGCCAAGCTGATCGTAATTAACTACAAAGGCGCAAAGAGAGACAGCAAGCCTTATACACTGGTTGGCAAAGGCATTACATTCGACACTGGCGGTATTAGCCTGAAACCTGGTGCCGCCATGGACGAGATGAAATTCGACATGTGTGGCGCTGCGAGTGTGCTCGGCGCATTAAAGGGCGTGGCAGAACTGAAGCTGCCAATCAACGTGGTAGGCGTTATTGCCGCAGCGGAAAACATGCCAGGCAGCAAAGCTACCAAACCCGGCGATATCGTTACCAGCATGTCCGGCAAGACTATTGAAATACTCAATACCGATGCTGAAGGCCGCCTGGTTCTGTGCGACGCGCTGACCTACACAGAGCGCTTCAAGCCGCGCTCAGTGATTGATATCGCTACACTCACAGGTGCCGCCGTGGCTACTTTTGGCTCGCACGTCAGCGCCCTGCTGAGCAACAATGACGATTTTGCCCAAACTCTGCTGGATTGCGGTGAAAACGTATTGGACCCAGCCTGGCAGTTACCATTATGGGATGAATACCAGAGCCAGCTGGATAGTAATTTCGCCGACATCGCCAACATTGGCGGCCCGCGCGCCGGCACTATCACTGCAGCCTGCTTTCTGTCGCGTTTTACCGCCAAGTTTAAGTGGGCACACCTGGACATCGCTGGCAGCGCCTGGGATTCCGGCACCCAGAAAGGTGCCACTGGTCGGCCAGTCGGGCTGTTACTGGAATACCTGCGTACACAGAAAGCCTGATACGAAGGTATGCCGCGCGCCAATTTCTATCTGCTGCAATCAGACTCGACTGAGGCGCGTTTGCAGTTCACTTGTCGGCTCACGGAGAAAGCCTGCACCCTGGCTCATCGCGTGTTTATTCTGGCTCTCAACGCCGAGCAAGCCCAGACCCTTAATGAGCTGTTGTGGTCATACCCTCCTGCCAGCTTCATACCACACCGGTTAGCGCAGGCAACCGATCTGGGCGAGCCGGTCGTGCTCGGAGACAATATAAACCTGGCCAATCACCATGATGTACTGATCAATCTGGCCGATGCCGTAGGAGTGAGCGCGACAAAATTCCAGCGCATCAATGAAATTCTGGGAAGTGATGAGCACAGCCTCCAGCAGGGCCGCGAGCGCTTCAAGCTTTACCGTGATAACGGCTTCGAACTTGAGAAATTTGAAATCTGATCTGCCTGCAAACCCGGCAATTCCCGCCGCCTTAATGTATACTTGCGCCTTTTTTGGCACTGCATACCGCACGACGTAATGGACAAGACCTACCAACCACAACAGCTGGAAAACCACTGGTATAAAACCTGGGAAGAACGGGGCTACTTTGCGCCACAAGGCGAAGGTAAACCCTACTGTATCGTTATTCCTCCTCCCAATGTGACCGGCCGCCTACATATGGGCCATGGCTTCCAGCACACCATTATGGATGCCCTCACCCGCTATCATCGTATGCTGGGCCATTCAGCCCTGTGGCAGGTTGGAACCGACCATGCCGGTATCGCCACGCAGATGGTCGTGGAACGGCAACTGAATGCCGCAGGCAGCAGCCGACAGGACATCGGGCGTGAAGCTTTCGTTGAGAAAGTCTGGGAATGGAAAGAAGAATCTGGCGGGATCATCACACAGCAACTACGTCGACTGGGCTCGTCTCTCGACTGGTCACGTGAACGTTTTACCATGGATGAAGAGTTATCCAAAGTTGTGGAGAAGGTCTTCATCGATCTCTACGATGAAGGTCTGATTTACCGGGGCAACCGGTTGGTAAACTGGGACCCGCAGCTACATACTGCTATTTCTGACCTCGAAGTTATCTCCGAGGAAGAGGAAGGCTCACTGTGGCATTTCCGTTATCCGTTAGCTGATGGTGTCACCACTGCAACGGGCGAAACCTTTTTGGTAGTAGCAACCACTCGTCCTGAAACCATGCTGGGCGATACAGCTGTCGCCGTCCATCCAGATGATGAACGTTATAAAGGACTGGTCGGTAAATCTGTCGAACTTCCGCTGAGTAATCGTCGCATCCCCATTATCGCTGATGACTATGTCGACCCCGAGTTTGGCACTGGCTGTGTCAAAATCACCCCCGCGCATGACTTCAACGATTACGAAATGGGACAGCGGCATAATCTCGAAAGCATCAATATCTTTACGCGTGATGCCAGCATCAACGAAGAAGCTCCCGAAGCTTATCGCGGACTTGAACGCTTTGAAGCCCGCAAGCGCGTTGTAGCTGATATAGAGCAAGCTGGCCTATTGGAAAAAATTGAGCCACACAAACTCAAAGTTCCCCGCGGCGATCGCAGTGGCGTAGTCATAGAACCTTATTTAACGCACCAATGGTATGTCGCAATACAGTCATTGGCAGATCCGGCCATCAAAGCAGTCGAAGATGGTGAGATTGAGTTTGTACCCAAGAACTGGGAAAACACGTACTTTGCCTGGATGCGCAATATCCAGGACTGGTGTATCAGTCGACAGTTATGGTGGGGCCACCGAATCCCGGCCTGGTATGACGATGATGGCAATATCTATGTAGCACCCTCTGAACAGCTGGTGCGTGAGAAATACCAACTGGATGACAACGTGAATTTGCGTCAGGACGAAGACGTACTGGACACCTGGTTCTCATCTGCGCTCTGGACATTCTCAACACTGGGCTGGCCCGACGACCGGGAATTTTTCGACAAATTCCATCCCACCGATGTGCTGGTCACAGGCTTCGACATCATTTTCTTCTGGGTCGCGCGCATGATTATGATGACGCTCAAGTTCACCGGTGAGATCCCCTTCAAGAAGGTCTACATTACTGGCCTCGTACGTGATGAGCACGGCCAGAAAATGTCCAAGTCCAAGGGCAATATCCTGGACCCGATAGATTTGATTGATGGCATCAGTCTGGACGACCTGATCGCCAAACGTACCGCGGATATGATGCAGCCACAGCTGCGCGAGAAAATCGAAAAACATACTCGCCAATCTTTTCCGGACGGGATAACAGGTTACGGCACCGATGCGCTGCGATTTACCTACTACTCGCTGGCCTCGACGGGCAGGGATATCAAATTCGATCTGGGTCGCACTGAAGGATTCCGGAATTTCTGTAACAAGATCTGGAATGCTGCGCGATACGTCTTGATGAATGCTGAAGGCAAGCCTGTGCCTCAATCTGCGCCCGCAACCGCTGACCTGTCAGTGGCTGACCGCTGGATAGCCAGCCGCTTCGAGCACACTGCGAAAGCAATCGAACAGGCAATGGCTGACTTCCGTATGGACCTGGCTTCCCAGGCGTTGCATGAGTTTATCTGGAATGAGTATTGCGACTGGTATGTAGAGCTTTCCAAACCCACAATCTGGGATGAAGAGGCTGCACCTGAAGCGGCCGCCAACACACGCTGGATGCTGCTCAATATTCTCGAGCGCAGTATGCGCTTGCTGCACCCATTCATGCCGTTCATTACTGAAGAACTTTGGCAAAAGCTGGCGCCACTATTGCAGATTGAGGGTGACAGCATCATGTTGCAGCCCTACCCCGAATTCGATGCAAGCCACGTTGACACAGAGGCCGAAGCAGACGTCGACTGGATTAAAGGTATCATCGAGGCTATACGCAATATCCGGGGTGAAATGGATATCTCGCCCGGCAAGGCAATCAATGTATTTCTGTATAAGTGCAATGAGCGGGACCACAGCCGGCTGAACACTTTCAAACATTTTTTGCAAAAGCTGGCAAAACTCGAAAGCATCGAGGCTCTCGACGCCGACGCCACTGTGCCGCCCTCGGCCACACAGGTTTATGGTGAACTGGAAATTCTGGTACCACTGGCAGGTCTAATCGATGTGGATGCTGAACGTAGTCGCCTCGGCAAGGAAATCAGCAAACTTGAAACGGGGCTGAAAGCCGTAAACGGCAAACTGGGTAATGAGAAATTTACCGCCAATGCGCCGGAAGAAGTAGTTGCGAAGGAAAAAGACAAGCAACAACAAATGGCATCTGCCCTCGCTGCCTTGCAGCAGAAGCTGACTGAACTGGACGCTCTTTAGGTGCTTTGGCGCAGCTCTTTGGGCATGGAAAACACGATATTCTCTTCAGCACCGCGCAATTCTATTGGCTCCTGATTGCAGATCTCTCGTAACCTTTGCACTACTTGTTCGACCAGCACTTCAGGAGCTGACGCACCTGCCGTCACGCCAAACCTGTGCTTACCCTCAAACCAGTGCGGATCAATATCACTTACGCTATCGATCAGGTAAGACTCGCAGCCCAGTCGTTCAGCCAATTCCCTTAGTCGGTTTGAATTGGAACTGTTGGGTGAGCCAACTACCAGCAGGAGGTCGCACTCCAGCGCCAATTGTTTGACCGCATCCTGCCGATTCTGGGTGGCGTAACAAATATCTTTCTTGCGCGGACCCCGAATCGAAGGAAAGCGTTCACGCAATGCATCGATTACTTTGGAAGTGTCATCCATAGACAGTGTGGTTTGCGTGACATAGGACAACTTTTCCGGGTTCTCCACCTGCAATCGCTGTGCATCGGCCACTGATTCCACCAGGTAAATCCTGCCACCGGCCGATTGATCATACTGCCCCATTGTACCTTCCACTTCCGGATGGTTTTGGTGCCCGATCAACACACATTCGCGTCCTGCGCGACTGAACTTCAAGACTTCCAGATGCACTTTTGTCACTAGCGGACAAGTCGCGTCAAATACCTTGAACCCCTTTTCAGCAGCCTTGCTTTTTACTTCCTGTGACACACCATGAGCACTGAAGATTACGATTGATTCCCTGCCATTTGCATCCACTTCCGGGATATCGTCCAATTCATCGACGAAAATTGCGCCACGCTGACGCAGCGTATCAACTACGAATTTGTTGTGGACGACTTCGTGCCGGACATAAATCGGTGCACCGAATATATCCAGCGCACGATTGACTATATCTATGGCACGATCAACACCAGCGCAGAAACCACGTGGGTTTGCCAATCTGATTACGGGGTCAGAGTCAATTTTAAGCTGTGAAGTCATGGGGTCAGTCTATCAGATTTTAATTTCTACCGGCTTTACATCGCCGCTCAAGACATCGGCGATGCGGGCCTTGAATATAATTTCCTTGCCCGCCAGTGGGTGATTGAAATCGACGATAACATAATCCGCGGCGATTTCCTTGATAACACCAGGCAAGTCGAACCCCCCGGCATCCTTGAAAGAAACGACACTGCCTGCTTCAAAAGGCACAAGATCATCTTCCATCAAACTGGCGAACCTGGCGCGATCGAGACGCTGCCGGTTCTGGGGATTAACCGCGCCAAAAGCCTGCTCCGCTGCAAGGCTTACTTCGATTTCATCTCCAGCGCGCAAACCGATCAGCTGCTGCTCAAACCCGGGCAGCATACTGCCATCACCAAGTTGAAATGCGACCGGGTCGCGCTGAAAATTGGAATCGATAATTTCACCATTGGGTAGCGAGAGTGAAAAATTCAGTCGCACCCGGGAATTTTTCTCAATACTTTGATCAGCCATAACCAACGTCAGGCAAAACTGCGCTGCTCACCGGCGCCGCTAATGTTTTCAACACAGCGCAAACAGATATCTGTATGCTCAGCGTGCTGACCTACATCTTCACGATGATGCCAGCACCGCTCGCATTTGGCATATTCAGAAGCAGTGATTTTCAGACGCAGGCCTTCGAGCTCAGATGCGAAGGCATCCTGCGCCTCCGACAAAGGCTTAACTTTTGCCCGACTCACTATGAGCAGAAAGCGCAGTTCATCTTCAAGTTTATGAAGCAGCTCAGATAATTTGTCGTCACAGTAGAGCACGACTTCTGCACTAAGACCCGAGCCCACGAGTTTCTCGCTACGCTTCACTTCCAGCGCCTTGTTCACAGCAGACTTGACCGCCATCAGTTGGGACCAGTCCTTATCATTAAGCCCGGAAGGCTCTGCAAACGCTGGCAGGCCGGTGTCAAAATCCACCAGAAAAACTGATGACTCGCGCTTGCCCGGAATATGCGCCCAGATCTCATCTGCAGTAAAACTCAAAATCGGCGCCATCAGGCGGCTTAACATATCAACCAGGTAATACATCGCAGTCTGGGTTGAGCGGCGCGCGAGACTCTCGGACATGGAAGTGTATTGTCTGTCCTTGATGATATCCAGATAGAACCCACCGAGTTCAATCACACAAAAATTGTGGAGCTTTTGATACACATTCAAAAAATTGTAGTCATGATAATGCCCGGTCAGCTCCGCCTGTAATTTCTGGCACCGCCGTACTATCCAGTAATCCAGCGCCACCATGTCTTCTGGTGCCACCAGGTGTTCCTCAGGGTCAAAACCATTGAGGTTCGACAGCATGAATCGGGCAGTATTTCGAATGCGACGATATGCATCAGCAACTCGCTTGAAAATTTCCTGGGACACAGTCATTTCACCGCGATAGTCAGTAGCCGCCACCCACAGCCGTAAAATATCTGCGCCGTATTGCTGAAAGATTTGCTGCGGTGCCACGGTATTGCCGAGTGACTTCGACATTTTCTTGCCTTCGGCGTCAACAAAAAATCCATGAGTAAGCACTTCCCGATAGGGAGCCTGCCCATACATGGCAATTGCTGTTTTTAACGAAGACTGAAACCAGCCGCGGTGCTGGTCGCTGCCCTCAAGATACAAGTCAGCAGGAAACCCAAGCTCTTCTCGTTGATGCAGCACTGAAAAATGCGTCACACCTGAATCAAACCAGACATCCAGCGTGTCGCTCACTTTCTCATAATCTGCCGCTTCATCACCCAGCAGTTCTGCCGGATCCAGTTGAAACCAGGCTTCAATGCCCTCGACTTCGATACGCTTGGCAACTTCTTCGATCAATTCACCGGTGCGCGGGTGCAGAGCCTGGGTCTGCTTGTTCACGAATATTGTAATGGGCGTACCCCAGGTGCGCTGACGCGACACACACCAGTCTGGACTGCCCTTGAGCATGAGTTCGATGCGGGCCTGGCCCCAGTCGGGAATCCACTTCACGCCCTGTACTGCTTGCAGGCTATCCTGCAACAAGCCTTTTTCAGTCATGCTGATAAACCACTGCGGCGTGGCACGATAAATCAACGGCGTTTTTGTGCGCCAGCAATGTGCGTAACTGTGCGTGATTTTGGTTTCGAGAATCAGGGCTTTCTCGCGTTTCAGTACTTCCAGGACCTGCTCATCCACTTTATATACGTGGGCCCCTGCGAATTCACCGGCAGCATCGACAAAAACGCCGTTCTCATCCACCAGGTTCAGCGTGCCAAGGCCATAGTTCTTACCTACATTGAAATCATCGACGCCATGGTCAGGTGCAGTATGGACTGCGCCTGTGCCTGCCTCGGTAGTGACATGCTCACCCAGAATAACCGGCACTTCGCGATCGATGAATGGGTGTTGCAGCAGCAATCCTTCCAATTCGGCACCCGTAGAGCTTGCCAACACATCATAAGATTCACAACCATAGCGCTGCATAATTTGTTCTACCATTGGTTCGGCCAGTACAATGGTTTCAGCTCCCGTGCCCAGATCACAACGCACAAGAGCATACTCAAGCTCGGCATGAAGACAGACAGCCTGATTTGAAGGGAGGGTCCAGGGAGTAGTAGTCCAGATGACGACTGAAAAAGGGTCAGGTGCCTCATTCAGCTTGTCGCCCGGAAATTTGGCCAGGAATGCAGCCTTGTCTACTACTGAAAAACGCACATCAATGGCATACGATTCCTTATCCTGATACTCGACTTCGGCCTCGGCGAGCGCGGAAGCTCCGACAACCGACCAGTAAACTGGCTTATAGCCTTTTACCAGATGCCCCTTGGCAATGATTTTACCCAGTGCTCGCACGATATCGGCTTCGTTGCTGTATTTCATCGTGAGATAGGGATTTTCCCAATCTCCAAATACCCCTAGCCTGATAAATCCCTGCTTCTGGTTTTCAACTTGCTTGGTAGCATAATCACGACAAGCCTGGCGAAACTCGGCGAAACTGATTTTCTGGCCGGCCTTGCCCTTCTTCTTTTCTACATTGTGTTCAATTGGCAACCCATGGCAATCCCAACCTGGTATATATGGCGCATCAAATCCGCTCATCTGCCTGGATTTGACGACAAAATCTTTCAGCGCTTTGTTGATGGCATGACCGAGGTGCAAATCACCATTGGCGTAAGGCGGCCCGTCGTGCAGGATAAATTTGGGCTTGCCCGCGTTCTTCTGACAGATTTGCTGGTACAGATCCATCTGTTGCCATTGTTCCAACATGCCGGGTTCGCGCTGCGCCAGGTTCGCCTTCATGGGAAAATCTGTATGTGGAAGATTTAAACTGTCTTTGTAGTCACTCATGAGCCTGCTTCAAATTTTGGGTGCTGCTGGCCGCATCATAGCTTCACGCTACTACCGCCTGGCTAACCCGTTGTTAACTGTTGTCTTACTGTGCGCACATCTTCAGCAATCTGTTTCTTTAATGCATCCAGGTCATCAAACCTGGTTTCTTCACGAATTTTTTTACGAAAAATAACCTCAATAGTTCTGCCGTAGAGATCCGCGTTGAAATCCAGTATATGCGCTTCCAAAAGCGCATCGCCGTCGGCACTGACTGTGGGCCTGTATCCTATATTGACCGCGGCAGGATAAAAACGATCTACCAGTCTTACTTCACAAGCATAGACTCCATGCAATGGTATGCGTCGGCGCTGCAGATGAATATTACAGGTAGGAAATCCCAGGTCCGCGCCTAACTGCTGGCCTTGCACAACCTCCCCTTTAATGGAATAAGGTCGCCCCAGTATTTGTTCAACCAGTTGGAAGTTCCCCTGGTCCAATTCCTCCCGAATAAAAGTACTACTGATGCGCTGCCCATTGCGTTCGTAAGCAGCCGTCTCTCTGACTTCGAAACCCAGCTCGCGTCCGCGCTTTTGCAGCAGACTAAAATCTCCACTTCGACCATGCCCAAAGCGGAAATCGTTACCAATAATCAAGCATTTGATTCCGAGGCCACGCACCAGAATATCTTCTATATAGGTATCGGCACTAAGCTGGCTGAGTTCTGCATTGAATTGCAATTGATACACAAAATCTATACCGAAACTTTCCAGCAATTCGAGCTTTTCCGGGAGACTGGTCAAGCGTGCCGGACAATCTTCGTCTCGTGCGGCGAAAAATTCCTCCGGATGCGGCTCGATCAAAATGACCAGGGAAGGCAAGCTGAGTTGGTCAGCTTGCTGCTTGAGCTGGTCAAGAATTAGCTGGTGGCCCAGATGCACACCATCAAATTTACCGATAGTAGCCACACAATTCTCGTGGAACTGCGTAAAGCGTTCAGATTCCTGCAGGACAATCATGGGGCGGCCGCGAATAAGAAAAGCGCAGGATTATACTCTATTTCTGCTGGGGCTGTGCACGGGGTTTGAATCAGATCGGCCGGTTCAGCCATCCCGTTCCGGAGCCGGGTTGGGCAGATCGCGCCAGTTTACCAGTCCCTTGCGGAACAGAATCCTGGAAAGCGCCAGCAAACAGATAATCAGGACGCCCTGCCCGATAATAGTATTGACCACGGAGATGGTTTCGGGACGAGTGATAATAAGGGCCAGATTAATCAGAGTTGCCACAGCGGCCAGACCCAATAGCACCGAGCAGAGTAACTGGAGGATTGCGATAATTTTTTGCATTCAGGGATTATATGTAGGCTAGGCCGACTGTTGCAATTTATGAAATGACATAAAGTGCTTATATCCTTCATTGCCGAGAAAACGGCTCAGGGTTTTAGCCTCAGTCTTGCGCACGTCGACGATGATCAGGCCTTCAAGTGAATCATTGAAATTCGGGTGGATATTGAAGCAAACCAGCCTCCCATTGAGAGAAAGATAGTGGCGCAACAGGACAGGCACTGCTTTACCGGGGTCACAGCGTCCTATTAATTTGCCCAACATCTTGATATTGGTTAACTCCGAGAGCATGTCTTCGCTCCACACGCGATTGAGTACTTTGTGGGGCGTAATCGGTTTGACCAGTGCTTCGAAATCATCGGCGCGATAGTTCATCAGCATCGTATCAGCTATCAAAGCTCTGGCCAGATCGCTGTAGTCCCGGGATATGCTCACTGAACCAAATAAAGTGTGATACCTGGGGTTTTCCACGAGGAATCTGCCAATGCCTCGCCACAGCAAATTCAGTGAAGTAGGTTTACGCTGATAATCCGGATGAATGAACGAGCGCCCCATCTCGATTGCCGAACCCAATTGCTGAATGAATCCTGCATCGTATTTGTACAAAGATCTGCTGTAGAGACCCTTTACTCCAAACCGGGCCACTATCTCCTGCACCAATCCCACTCGATATGCGCCTGCGATGCGATTTGCCTGTTTGTCCCACAGAAACAAGTGCAGGTAATGCGGGTCGAATTCATCTGAATCACTCGCATTGCCAGTACCTTCCCCTACCGCACGAAAGGATATTTCCCGTGACACTGCGATCTCTTCCATTACCGGGCCGAGACGCTCATAAGGCGCACAATAGACATCGATTTCTTCATGCTCAACCAATCTGCAATCTGCCAGCCCTGCCACAGCCAGTGCCGCCGCAGAATTGCCAGAAATTACTGGCGCGGCAATCACTCTTTGCATAGTTCCCGCAACCGCAAAATTGTCACGATGCGCCAGTGCATCAGTGGTAACTCGCAAGTATTCGGTAATCGCCTTGGGGCTTTGCAAGAGCCGTAATTCCGGCGCCGGAATTGGTCGCCCGATGGTTAACGGCAATGTAAAACCTTTTTTATTTGCCAACTGACGTGGCAGCAGCACGGTGCGCAGCCGCGCATGTATCATCCCGGCAGCGTAGAAGTAGGCGCTATTTCGACCTCCAACATTGATGGGCAAACTCGTGCACTGATAGCGCTTTATCAATTGGCCTACAAGCCGGTTCCAGGAGCGATCCTGGATGCGGCGCTGGCTGGATTCATAGGCTGAAACCATACCAGCCGGAAATATCAAAACAGCCCCACCATTACCTAAATGCTTGTGTACTTGTTTGATACCAGCCACATTACCGCCGGCCGCATTGCCGGACAGCACGTCAACACCGATAAATAAATCGCGTAATTCAGGGATCCTGCGCAATAGCTGATTGGTTAGCACCTGAAGGTCAGGCCTGACTTCTGCAATGACCTTGGCGATAGCCACTCCTTCAAGGCCACCCAACGGATGATTGGCTACAATCAATAACGGCCCGGAGCGAGGCAAATCCGCCAGATTTTCAGCGTGATTAAGTTCTATGGTGACACCGAGCGCATCGAGTGTGTATTGCAGAAACTCATGAGAACTGGCATTGAGTGGTCGCCTGTCATAAATGCGGGCCAATGGTTTGAGGCCGAGCACAGTTTCAAGCAAATGGGCGAGAAAACGAGGACGGAGTGGTAGCCTGCAGGGATTAGTCATTCGTTGGATACTGTTTTGTCAGCTTGTTTTCATGGCGCCAGGCACGATAAAGCGCAAGAATTCCTGGCGGTGTATGACCCAGTCGTCTGTTAGCGTTGCCAAGTTTAAACAGCGTATGGTATTGCTGCAACAGCGTCAAAATCGCTTTGAAAAACGAGGTGTTGCGGTCCCAGATATTTATGGATTCGGAGCTCGCGCCGTTTATCTCAATTACCGCGAATTCAAGACCAGCTCGCAAACTGTCAATATCCTTGAATTTGATATCAAGGCGTCCGTAATAATAATCGGGAATATCTGCAAACAGCGTATCGAGTGCCCGCGTCAGTTTTTCCGTCGCATGCTCGGATGCATCACGAAACACTGCGCCGCGACAGTGGCTGGCCGAGAATACCAATCGAAACTTCTCACCTGCCTGCAATACGCTGTTCCACTGCGCTTTATGACGCTGCTGATACAGATGCTGCAATCCACCTGCGCGCGGATCCGCCGCAACCAGTTCGCCCAGTGTCGCAACGCCATTACCCACAACACCGGGTGTGTATTTCAAGGTCAGTGAAGTTATTGCACCATGTGCGGCATCGGGATACCGCGTATAAAACACCCCGGCTTCCGCCTCCCAGGGCGCAAGCTGCTGAAACTGAATCTGGCCTCCAAGCGGGAATCGGGCAATATACTGAGCCAGTGCTGGCGCATCATGCAGTAGTTTAACTCCCGCACCACGACAACCAATATTGGGCTTGCCAACAAGCGGGAATTGCAGTTCGTGAGCAGCCAATAGTTCCCTGACAACCGCTACCTGCTGATCCACACTCTCTTTCGATACCTCATATACGCACCAGGGCAGGATTTTCTGTTGCGCCTGGGAGCCTGCTTGTTCGAACACTGCGGATTTCGGTACGCCAACCATACCCGACAAGGGAATTGCCGGATTAGCAATAAGCGGCAGACTCAGGCTGCGGTAGCGAATCGCCAGAATCAGCCATTGCAGAACTACCGGCATATAGAATAGCCACATTGGCCAGAATTCAAAGAACGAAGTCACCCGCCCGGTATGCTCCAGGGGCGGCATTCCCGGCTGAAAGTTGGTATTGCTTGTCGACAAATCTTGATTCAAGGCAGGTTCTGCTACAGCGGCTTGATTAGAGGATTGAGGGTAGACTAGACCCTTGTCTGATGTAATGAATTTCGGCGCGGTTAGAACTATTAGTCGGCACACCCGGGGCCGCGCATTATGGCACCGCTGGTGAATTCTCTCCAGACCCCGGTGCCTGCGGTAGTATAATGCAGGGGCATTGGTATCATGCCTGCAATTTCAGGCCGATAACTCTAATTATGATTGGCAAGATTCTACTTACAGCATTGGTAATCCTGGTGGCATTTGCATTTTTGAGGCAGCGCCATTTGGCGCAAAAGTCTGCCAGTGAGACAGCGCCAGGCAACAAGCTGCAGCCACAGGACGAAATAAACAAAAATAAAGAGGGGATGTCAGAATTACGCCTTGCAGCGCATATGTTCCTCGCTCTGACAATTGGATTGGCTGGCCTGCTCTACTATTATCAATGGCAGGATGATCGCACACTGCTGACCATCACACTATTTCGTGACGGCCAGAGCGAACCGGTCGAGTATCAGGTCTACAAGTACCAATTACAGAATCGGTCATTTGTGACGGTCGATGGCGTTAGCGTAACCGTTGCCGGTAGTGAGAGAATGGAAATAGACGGTCTGGAATAATACGATATCAAATCTTTATGCTGCCATTCCGGTTGGAAACAGGGTCCATGGCAAAGCGAATCAACTCATCCAGTTTGCCATCGACATTAACTAACACCAGCTCATCGTATTCGAAAGAAACAACAGCAATAGCCTTGAGCCTGAGATCTTCTAGATCCATATCCGAAACTATCCACACCTGCTCGTTCTCTTCCCGCACTCTGACAATAGTGTCCCACTCAAGATCGTCGTTCTTGGCGGTTAAGGCTGCTTCCAAATGCGAGCTGTCCAGAGAAGCAAGGCTGTCGCCAACATCATTAACGTTGTAGACGGCCACCTGCACGCGATCCATGGCTGAAATATTGGCATCGGACACGGTTACCACATCAACCAGATCAAACATGAGTCCGCCCACGGATATAGCGAACTCCTTTTCCAACTCTAGTTCCGGAAGTTGTTGAGCCAGTGCATCCCTGACCGGGCGCATGGAGCGGTCAGAAAAAGACATGCAGGAAGCCAGGGATAAAACACATATAACGAGTAATAGGTTTTTCATCTTGATCTGCCCCGGACGCTAGCGGTCGTCCTTATCTATTTCCACCAGCTCATCAATATTGAAGCGTCGGCCAAGTGCAGTGATATCTGAATCGCTGATATCTCCCACGATGTTAACCAACACTGTTTCACCCGGTTCTGCGACCATGATAGCGATACCATGAATCATTGCGGCATCATCCGAAAGTCGAAAGTATATAACCACATGCTCGCGATCTTCCCGCACGCGGACTACCCGATCCCAGCCAGCAGCATCCAGGTCAGCGGCTATATCAGCCATGGATTCCGACACTTCATCCACATTGATTTGATCACTTTCAAATACGTGCACAGTGACCCGCAGCAGCTTGGAAATAAACTCTGCAGCCTCTTCCTCTTCTGCCCGAATCAGGTTTGTCACCATGTTGAGCAACGGTTCCTTGAGACTGATCTCAACTGTAGGTTGGACATTACCAATGCCGCTCAGAGTGGAAAAATCCACATAGCCCGGGTGATTGAAGACATCATTGTCAGCCGCCTGGACCTGTGCCCCGACGAATAATGCAACCAACACTGTAAAAATTGCCTTGAACTTTTTCATAGGATTACCTCGCATAAAATACTATTTCTACATCTCATTAAATTGGGTCGTTCTGCAAACTATCAGCATCTTCATTACGGATACTTTCAAATGATGCGTTTAATGACTCCTGCAAAGGTTGCAGCAGAAATCGATCGCCGATCATGGACTCTGTCCGTTCACCAGCGGCATTCAGATATTCGATTGCTGTATTGAGTTCCACCAACGCCCTGATGACATCTTCCTGGGTGTACTCTACCTCGTTATTCGCCACCTGCTGCGGCACAAACCCCTGCTGAGGTTCTTCAGTTAGCGTGACGAATCCGATTGCTACGGCAAGCACTGTCACCATCGCGGCAGGTACAGCCACTCTCAGCAATGTTGGTGTGGCATAAAGCCATTGAACAAATTCGCCCCGGAGAGAGATACCACCATCGGACGTGGCAGGCGCATTCCTGGTAATTCGATAGACTGGCTCCAACACAGAATCATCACAATCAACCTTGGGCAAATCGCCCACACGGTCATGCAATGTCTGGGCAAAATGAAGCTCCTGCGCACAAGCTGCACAAGTATTCACGTGTGTTGTGAAATCCTGCTTCTGCGCAGAGCCCAATTCGCCATCCAGAAAACTGTCGATCTGCAACTGGATAAAATAACATTGTGAATTGCTACTGCTGCTCATATTCATCACCTTCATTCACAGGCTCGCCATTGCTCTGGTCGAGTCGTTGATTGATGCCGACTGCGGGCATTGCCGCCTGCGGTTCTTCTGCGCCGATTTGTTGCATAAAAAGTGCTCGCAACTTCGGCATGTCCCGCAATTTCCGCCGTGCTCTGTGTAAATAAACTTTCACCTGGCTCGAACTCATCTCCAGGTTTTGCTCAATTTCCGCGTAACTGGATCCCTGAATATCGCGCATTACCAAGATGCTGCGAAACGGATCATCCAGTGACTGGATGGCTTCTTCCAGGTATTCCTGGGTCTTGCTACGATCCAGTTGTTCCACTTGATCCTGCGAAGCAGGTTCTGCCTCGCTTTCAATGTCTGCATACTGATCAACCTTATCAGCAACATTTTTATGCTTTCGCACATGGTCGATCACCGCATTGTGAGCGACCCTCATCAACCAGCCACCGAGGCGGTTGTGGTCAATCTTCTGCCAGTGCTGCCACAGCTTGATGAAGACTTCCCGTGTTACATCTTCCGCATCGGCTGCTGTGCGCAGACTATAGTGGGCGAACGAATAAACTCGCTGCCGGTGCTGATCAACTGCCTGTCGGTATTGGGCTAACATTGGTGATAAGGACGCAAAGTGGGGGAAAAGGTTACAGACCATTATAGGCTGCAACCCGGGAAGGCTAAATAGATCAATAATCAACGACTTAAAGCGGTATTTTGTCTCATTGTCCTGCGCCCGGCCAAACCCGGCTGCTATACTGATGCGCGTAATCCTCACTACTTTTACTAGCCAGGCACCATGAAGCATCGCGCCATTTACAATCTGCTGTACTTGCTGGTCGTCTTGTTTGCAGGCTCTATGCAGGCAGCCGAGGAAAGCCTTGCGCTCGGCGATAGCAGTGAAATAAAGATGCTCTATTTTGAGCCCAGGATTGCGGTCGACCAGCCCCCACTGGCGATCCTGGTTGCCGGTGGGTCCAGTAATGAATTCATGGCCCGAGCACAATTCTGGATGGGTAAGGAACTGGCAGATCGCGGCTGGGCTGTGGCTGTACCCATCTCACCGGACGGCGAAGGCTTTTCCGCAGCAACCGCCACATTTTTCCCCCGTATGCTGGAACTGATCTATGAGTCGCACACGCTCAAGAACGAGAAACCGCTCTTGGCCGGAGTGTCTTCGGGAGGAAGTGCGGCTCTGGAAATAGCTGCCCTGCACCCGGAGCTCTATCTGGGAGTGGTTGCAGCACCTGGCCGATTAAAAGACGACTCCGAACTACAGCAGCTGAACGGTTTACCTGTGTATTTGCGTATCGCAGAGAAGGACATTTTCCGCTGGAACAGACGTCTGGATGAAATGAGCACACAACTTGTGAATGCCGGCGCCGAGGTAGATGCAGCGCTGGTGCCGGGCGCCAGGCACGTATTCCAGCTTGACTGGGAAAACCTGCAGATCTGGTTGAATCAAGTGCAGAGTAACCCTCGCTGACCCCAGTCCAGAGGCCAGCAAGGCTTGATCGATTGAAGTCATCAGTTGCCTAGAAGCGGTCTTCTTCTATCCAGTAATTGGTCACGACGCCATCCTTGAATTCTATAGAAAGCGTTTCAATTCGCTCTTCTTCGACATCGACAGAAAATACCAGAAATAACCCGACTTCCGTGTCCTTCTCGGAACGATTGCGATATTTCCAGATTTCGGTGCCATCTGCGTAATTCAGCTTGGTGATCGGGTCACCAAAGGAGCTTCTTACCCACTGCTGATCACTGGTACCCAACTGGAGACGCGACACATCGGCCTCATTCCATACTGTCTGTAATTGTCTTGAATCCGAGTCCACTGTTACCAAACAGCCGGTCAGCAACAGTGCGGCCCCCAGCGATACGATTTGCTTTATCATTATACTTCCCCGTAGAACTTCCTGGTTGTTTGAAGGACTGTTCGCCGTTGGGCGAACTCCTGTTCTAATCAACCTGTAGACGCCTGCGACGGCAAAAGGTTACAGGTTTCAGCCATATTAGGCCCTGCAACTGAATGTAAGCTGAATTTGGAGGCATTTCATCAGGTTAGACTTGCCATCAACAATCACTGGATTAACAAATTTGTCATGAATCCAAGGACGAAAGCGTGCCAATACTACTGAAATTTAACCAGCTTTTTCCTCTGTGGGCGGTGCTGCTGTCAGCCATCGCCTTCTTTGCCAGTGACCTTTTCATCCCAATGCAGGGCCTGATCGTACCGCTGCTGTCGATGGTTATGTTTCTAATGGGGCTGACGCTAAGCGTCGAAGACTTTGCCCGCATCATCCGGCGACCCCGTGCCGTATTCGTTGGGGTAACCCTGCAATTTCTGCTGATGCCTTTACTGGCACTGACATTGGCCAATATGTTGCAGCTTTCCAACCAGTTAACCATTGGTATGGTGCTGGTTGGATCCTGCGCCGGGGGCACAGCATCCAATGTCATTTGTTATCTCGCCAAAGCCGATGTGGCGCTTAGCGTCAGCATGACGGTGACTTCTACTTTGATTGGCGTTCTGGCAACTCCTCTTCTATGTAGCTTTTACCTGGGAACCTCAGTAGACGTGGACACGCTTGGGTTGCTGTGGTCGATTCTGCAAATGGTGCTTATTCCGGTCGTAGCGGGCACCCTTTGCAATTATTTTTTCCAACCGCTGATCAATCGCATCGAACCCGTGTTCCCATCTTTCACAGTACTCCTGATTCTGTTGATTATTGCGATCGTTGTGGCTTTGAATGCCGAACGTCTGGTCGATATCGGAATGCTGACGCTGATCGCAGTAATACTGCACAACATTACCGGACTTGCCGGTGGCTATAGCCTCAGTCGGCTGCTGGGATTTGATATCGTGCAGAGCCAGACCATAGCAATCGAGGTTGGTATGCAAAATTCCGGGCTCGGTGTCGCACTGGCGCTGCAATTCTTCTCGGCTACTGCGGCCTTGCCTGGCGCTATGTTTAGCGTCTGGCACAATATCAGTGGCTCGTTGCTCGCTTCCTACTGGGGGGCAAAACGGTCGTCGCTGGAGTATCTTTTACAAGACGAACTTCTGCACACCAAAAATTTCGAGTGAAGACTTTTAAACTAACTATTAAAAAACTAAATTATTTGTCGATACAGGGTTGACTGAAAAAACAAAGGCTTTACAATTCGCGCATCTGAAATTTTATTAGTGTACAGACCAATGAGCACCAACCACACACTCACAATTATCACGACGACTATGATCTCAATGGGTCATCAGTTCTGTGTGCGCGTGCTGAAAAATTGGGAGACCTGCTTGGAGTGATTTTCTGACTCATAAACGAATAGCAAACGTTTTAAAGAAAAGACCTCTAAGTCGAGAAACCTAGAGGTCTTTTTTTTACGTCAATAATTTATGAATACCTGTGCTAACACAGGTACTGGGGAACTATTGTGCAAAAAAACTGCACAGAAACATAACAGCAATTTATGGCCTGGCTTTTTTTCACAGCTTCATGGTCATCGTGCCTGTCATCGTGCCTTTCTTTATGTCAAAGGGGCTCAGTCTTGCGGAGATTTTTTACCTGCAGGCGATCTTTGCCACAACGATAGTCATCTTCGAGGCACCATCGGGATATTTCGCTGATATTTTTGGTCGTCGTGCTGCATTGCTGATAGGTAGTGTCATTCATGGTAGTGGCTTTCTGCTGCTCAACTTTGTCGACGGGTTATCAGGACTGATCGTATTCGAAATAGCTGTTGGTATCGCTGCCAGCCTGTTATCTGGAGCCGATCTCGCCGTGTTGTATGACACCCAGCGTGCACTGGAAGACGAAGACTCTTCAGAGCACAGCAACGGTATTGCTCACCTGGGTTTTATCAGGAGCAGTGCCGAAGCACTCGGGGCATTGCTTGGAGGCGTCCTGGCACTCTGGTCATTTGATTTGATGGTGTTGACCCAGTCGGTAGCCGCCTGGATGTGTTTGGCATTGGCCCTGATAGTCGTGGAGCCGCCCTACCATGACGTAAACAGTTCGGAGTGTCGTATAGGCATAGGCGAAATACTGCGCCACATGTTCGCCTCTGACCCGATCCTGCGGCACGTTGTGATCGCCATACCGCTGTATAGCCTGGCAACCTTTCATGTGGCCTGGCTTATCCAGCCCTATTGGGAGGCACAGGGATTATCACTGGCATGGTTTGGCATGCTGTGGTGTCTGCAAAGCTTCACAGTGGCGGTTGCGGCAAAGTTCGGTTTTAACATCGAGCGACGCTACGGCGCTGTGGCCGCGCTGACCATGATAGGTCTGTTACCGATTGCTGGCCACATTGGCATGGTGTTGTTTCAGGGCTGGATTGGAGTCGTTATAGGGCTGGCACTGTTCGCCTGTCGCGGACTCACCCAGGTCATTCTGGTCAATGCGTTGAATCGCAGGGTACCCAGTCAGTTTCGGGCCACCGCCAATTCGTTTACCAGTTTTCTGTTTCGACTGTCATTTATTACAACCGGACCGCTGATCGGCTAGATTGCCGAGAGTCGCAGTCTAGATTCTGCCCTGGTGATTCTGGCAGGCTGCTCGGTGCTGTTATTTGCGCTGGTCATGCTGCCACTGATTCAACAGGTCAAAGGAATTCAGCAGCACGTTGCTGCATAAGCAGGCCCTCCCCACTCGGGGGTAGTTGTTCACATTCCCCCTCCCGTGAGCAATTGCCCCCGCTTTTTTTGTCTCATAAACCGCGACAGCGCCCCGCTGTCAGTCAGTTTTTGTCTGCCCTGGGCGCAAGTCTGAATTTCGCGCCCTATTTATTGCATCGTATTGGTGCTTTATTCGGCGACATGGTACAGTTTTGACGCATTTCCTGGGACTTGGAAGCAGAGATAGCGCTGGGTTTGGCGCTGTTTCGACCAGCATCACCATTTGGTGCAATACCTGCCCAACCCCGGAACATGCGACTCATTTTGTAGCAGGAGAATAACAATGAAATTGATTACCGCAATTATCAAACCGTTTAAGGCAGATGATGTGCGAGAAGCCCTGTCTGAACTCGGAGTCAGCGGCATGACCATGACAGAGGTGAAGGGTTTCGGTAGACAAAAAGGACACACCGAGCTCTATCGGGGAGCTGAGTATGTGATCGATTTTCTGCCAAAAGCCAAACTCGAAATTGCAGTCAGTGACGAGCTGGCTGACCAGGCTGTCGAAGCCATCTGCAAAGCTGCCAATACCGGCCAAATAGGAGACGGCAAGATCTTCGTCAGCAACCTGGAACAGACAATCAGAATAAGAACCGGAGAAACCGGCAACGACGCTCTGTAGGGGAAACACCTTTATGTTAGCCAAAATAACAACAGCAAAAACCATAATGGCAGCATTCCTGCTGCTGGTACCTTCTCTTTCATTCGCCCAGGATGACGCCCTCAGCAGCGGCAACACTGCGTGGATTCTCACTTCGACAGCACTTGTTCTGTTTATGACCCTTCCAGGTTTGTCGCTGTTCTATGCCGGGCTGGTGCGTACCAAAAACGTTTTATCGGTGTTGATGCAGTGTTTCGCCATCGCAGTCACTATTTCCATATTGTGGCTGTTAGTCGGATATAGCATAGCATTCGGCGCCTCCGAATCACCCTACTGGGGTGGCCTCGGCAAAGCTCTGTTTTCAGGAGTAGTAGTAGACTCAATGTCAGGAGATATTCCAGAAACTGTTTTTGCCTCTTTCCAGATGACTTTTGCGATAATCACTCCTGCACTGGTTGTGGGTGCATTCGTTGAACGCATCAAGTTTTCGTCGATGCTGATGTTCAGTGTGCTGTGGACACTCTTCGTTTACTTCCCGGTTGCCAACTGGGTATGGGGCGGCGGCTGGCTCGGTAGCATGGGACTTATCGATTTCGCTGGTGGTACCGTGGTCCATGTCACTGCAGGCGTAGGTGCGCTGGTTACAGCACTCTATATCGGGCAGCGTAAAGAATTTCTGTCTTCTGCCATACTGCCTCACAATCTGACCATGAGCTTCACTGGCGCTGCAATGCTCTGGGTGGGCTGGTTTGGCTTCAATGCCGGCAGTGCACTGGCTGCCGATGGCGCTGCAGGTATGGCCATGTTCGTAACGCATATTTCAGCCGCAACGGGCGCCCTGTCCTGGATGATCATTGAATGGGTCAAATTCGGTAAACCGAGTGGCCTCGGCGCTATTACCGGCATGGTCGCGGGCCTTGCTACTATCACACCGGCTTCGGGTTCCGTAGGTCCCGCTGGCGCATTGATAGTTGGACTTTGCGGCGGCGTAGTTTGTTATTTCGCCACTACGTACCTCAAGCAAAAACTGCGCATCGACGACTCACTCGATGTCTTCCCTGTTCACGGCGTCGGTGGCATTGTAGGCACTCTGTTGGCGGGCATTCTGGTTTCAGCAAACCTGGGCATATTCAGCGGTAATGGTTATGCTGAGGGTATGGCCATGGGAGGTCAGGTTGGTGTGCAAGTCATTGGTGTACTTGCTACCGGCATTTACACTGCGGTCATTACCTTGATCCTGCTTCGCGTGGTTGCCACCCTCACTGGTGGAATTCGGGTTACTGCAGAAGAAGAACAAGTCGGTCTGGATATCACAGATCACGACGAAAAAGGTTACTCCATGTAATCGCGCTTGCGCATAAAAAAACCGGCTCCGGCCGGTTTTTTTATGTCTTGATTTTAATCTTCTGCTTTGGGCGGGTTTTTCCGTAATGTAGTAATCGCGTATACCAGCTTGTTGCCTTCTATATCCAGGAAGTGGCAGGCCACCAATGCGGTAGAACGCCCATCATTGATGAGTTCCCCTTTCAGGATAAAGCGCGGACCCAACACAGGTTCAAAGTAGTCGATGCGCATATTCACTGTAGCGGCCCACTGGAATCCGTCTTTATCGGGGTACAGGCTGCGCACTGTGAAGATCGATACCATATCGACATAAGTGCCGGTAAACCCACCAAACAATTGTTTGCGGGGGTTCAACAAGTGCTCGGGAAGGTGAGCGTCGATTTCCACAAGACCGGGCTCTTCTCGCAAAATCTTCCACTTACGCGCTTCCACCAGGTCGCCGGCATTATGGCCCGGGCGCATGAATATCGGCACATCATTCACATCAGTTGTCGGCATTGGACAGGGTTCTTGCTGCAAAAGTGGCGAAGCATGCCGCATCAGGGACAACTGGTCAAATCTCGCGAGCTTCCTTTATACTGGGTGAAACAACAATAAGGGAGCATCCCATGTCATTTCCCCGCAAACTGATCCTTACCATGATTTCGGCTCTAGGACTCGCCGTGCCTGCAGCTCTTACTGCCGCCGAACTACCCATGGCCTCACCCGAGAGTGTTGGCGTGTCTTCAGAACGTCTGGAGCGATTGGACGCTGCCATGCAGCGCTATATCGATGCTGAATTACTGGCAGGCACGGTCTCGCTCATTGCCCGTGATGGCAAAGTGATTCACGTAAACTCCCAGGGCTGGCGTGACAAAGAAAATGATGAGCCCATGACTGATGATTCAATATTTTTCATCATGTCCATGACCAAACCTATCGTCTCCACTGCATTAATGATGTTATATGAGGAAGGACATTTTCTTCTCACCGATCCAATCAGCGACTGGATCCCGGAAATCGCCGACAAGAAAGTCCTGGTTACCGATCAATACGGAACGCACAGAGTTCCTGCCAAGACTCCTGTTACGTTCCGCCACGTGTTGTCCCACACTGCCGGGCTTGACCCCGACAGAGCAGATCTTAACGAGGCGGAACTGAGCAATCTGGGGCGCGAAGATGATCTCGAATCAACCATAGTCAAACGCGCCTCTGTGCCACTCGCCTTCCACCCGGGCGAGTCCTGGCAATACGGTTCTTCTACCGACTATGTGGCGTTATTGGTCGAGCGTATAGCCGGCGAGCCATTGCAGGATTTTCTGCAGCGCGAGATATTCTCTCCGCTGCAGATGCAAGATACTTTTTACGTAGTACCACCAGACAAGCGCAATCGCGTGGCCAATGTCTACAGCCCCACCGGGCCCGATCGTTCCATTGAACTATCACGCACTCCGGAATATAGCAGTCGGCCATTTTTTGGCGCTGAGTACTATGGCGGTGTTGCCGGCCTGTTTTCCACTGCATCCGATTACTGGCGCTTCAGCCAGATGCTGTTAAACGGCGGTGAACTGGACGGTGTGCGATTATTAAGCCCGAAAACTATCAACCTGATGATCAGTAACCACACAGGTGATCACGACGTGTATGTACGCGGACCGGGATACACCTTCGGCCTTGGGTTTGGCATCCTGAGTGATGCTGGCACAGCCCGCGATCCTTTGACTCCCGGCACATTCAGCTGGGGCGGAGCCTGGGGCACGATCTTCTGGGTTGACCCGGTGGAGAATATGATCGGTATCATGATGACGCAGATCACCTCCTACAGCCATCTGACTGTGCGCCAGGAACTGGGTGTGACTGCCATGCAATCTATTATTGATAGCTACAGCAACAAGCCTTACTCAGTGGCGCCTTACCTGCCTCTCAACTGAAAGCTGAAGATGGCAGCATAAAAAAAGGAGGCCCATGGCCTCCTTTTTTTATGCTAGTCGTCTGAATTTACTGGTTGTCGAGAAGTTCGTAAATTCGCCGAATCGCGCGCGGATCAACGCCGGGTCCGCGGATCTGAGCATAGTTGCCACTATGGTCCGACATGTCGATTTGCGCAGCAGCGTCTGCGGCACTCACTCCACGGCGATGCATAGCCTCAGTGCGTTCCCACAGGTCGCCGAGGTAGGCCTGGAAATTATCGATTGGATCCCGAGTGCGCACTACTGGTCCGTGGCCAGGCAACCAGGTATCAAAATCGAGCGTTTTCATCGCTTCCAGTGTGGCGGGCCATTCATCCACATGTCCATCGCCCATATAGGCCAAGCCTGGCAACATCATATCGCCGGTAAATAAAACGCTCTCCTGGGGCAGATATATCACTACGTCTCCCCCGGTATGGGCACGGCCAAAGTGATGCAATTGAATCTCACGACTACCATTTGCCACAACCTGAAACAGGGTCATCTTGCGGTCCAGCGTAATATTCGGTGGCGTTGGGTCAACCTCGCCAATGGCATTCATGTAGTCTCGCTGCACGCGGTGGCGCTCTTCCAATACAGCGCGGCGTTGGGGGTCAGACTCTTCACTAACCTGGCGCTCCAGGCTGGCAACAGTGGCCGGCACCGGATCGGAAAAGCTGCGAAATGTGTTTTCCTCCAACACATTACCGATATCTCCATTGAGCTTGGCACGTGTGAACTCATGTCCAATTATTTCTACGCCATCCGGGAACGCCTGATTACCGTGGGCGTGATCGAAATGGTAATGAGAATTCACCAAATATCTGACTGGCTTATCAGTAATAACTGAAAGCGAGTCGAGCAAGGCTCTTGCTGCAGCAGGTGTAACATGGGAATCCACAACCAACGTGTCGAATTCCCCGACCAGCACCATGGCATTGCTCATGGTATACACAGACCCGGACCCGGTGGCCAACCATACCCCTTCGGCCACTTCTTCAAATCTATGCGAACCGGATTCAACAACATTTTGTGCAATGGCGCCCAAGCTTATGGACCATGCAGAAACCAATAAAAGTAATTTACGCTTCATTATCTTCCTCACCTGTTATAACAAACTAACGCGGGTCAGCAACAAACCGGGCCATGTACTCCATCGCATTGCCCACTGTGCCACCCCACGCTGCAAAATCATGATCGCCATCAAAAATGCGCAGTTCCACCAATTCAGGCTGATATTCTCGAAGAGCCTGATAGAAAACCGCCGCATGATAAGCAATGTCAAAACGATCGTGATCGCCAGTATTGATGTAGAACGGCACGATGACGCCACTCGCTTTATAGTCGTCAAAGAAACTCACCCAATTACGCGCCGTAAATTCTGCTTCGCTGAATTCTCCATCACGCATGAAGGCAGCAACCTGCATAGCTGAAGACGAAGCTGGCGGTACCGGAGAATATACGGCCGGGCTCAAAGGTGCTGCAGCGGCAAACAGTTCAGGATATCCCAGCGCCAAATTCACGCTGCCAAACCCACCTGCCGAATAACCGCCAATAATGCGCCCTGCTCTCTGTTCGATCGTTCGGAAATTATTATCGATATGCGGGATCAGATCTTCTACGAATGCACTAAGGGCCTTGCCTTGCGGACCATCAGTCCACCAATAGTGGGGATCGGCCGGAATAACAATCAGCATCGGAGGAATCTTGCCGGTGCTTATCAACTTATCAGCGGTGCCTTGTATATCGCCGCCATCAACCCAGCTGTTTTCTGTGCCGCGATTGCCGTGCAGCAAATACAGCACGGGGTATTCCAGGCCCGAATCACCATAACCATCAGGCAAATAAATATTGAAAACATAATCGCGTTGCAGCGTGCCGGATTGGAATTGCTGATGCCGGATTTCACTACCCTGCAGCGCTGAGCTGCCCAGGGCGATCAAACACAGCAGTAACACACTGGAACACCGAAAAATCGGCAATAACTGTAACTTGCTCATAGGTCGCGACGTCTAATTTATTGAAAAGAAAATGTGGGGATTTCGGCAAGGCCATGTTGTTGTTATGCAGGCCACAGTAGCCCATAGCCGGAGGGCTGTAAAGCTGACTGGAGCCGGGATGCAGGAGTTCGCCGAATTAACCAATCAGATTGGCGAAAATCCTCAATCCGCCTATTAGTACAAGTTGTAAATTTAGTATAAGTACTTGATTTAATTGCAATACCAATGTTGGCAAGCATATTGCAAACCTGAATTACAGATTGGTAAGTATCACGCTACAACTAAATACAGGGATTGAAAATCCTCGTGTCGGTGGTTCGATTCCGCCTCTGGGCACCATAACTTACTGATAGTTATGTAGTTAATATTTCCTATCTCTCGAAAATCCCATAGCACACTCGTAGCACACGTTTCCGGTAGACTTTCGCTCAGATCCCAGTAGATTTGCTTCTTATGGCAGATACTACCAACATCATTCCTAATAAACTGACGATGTATCAAAGAGCCGAAGGTAGCGTCTGGCACTATCTAATCAAGCTCAAGACTGGCGAGTGGTATCGACTCAGTTCACGAGAAATTGACTTTGAAGCGGCGAAAAAGATAGCTAATCGCACTTACTATTGAGAGCAAAAAGGATGTGGTATGGAAGTTAAGATCATTAACTTTAAAGAAATAAAGGTGGCGCTAATTGAACACAGAGGTTC
>Ga0181593_10000043_pt1 | contig 87700 bp, 87 predicted proteins | sample 071ome_19_FD_133756 | JGI IMG/M metagenome (GOLD analysis project Ga0181593, IMG submission 133756) | Coastal salt marsh microbial communities from the Groves Creek Marsh, Skidaway Island, Georgia - 071413AT metaG (megahit assembly) | ecosystem: Environmental > Aquatic > Marine > Intertidal... | reverse complement strand
GGCCGTATTCATCACTGCATGCGTTCAATCGGCGCGGCGGAGAAAGCGTTGGATCTCATGTGCACGCGCGCCGTTAGTCGAGAAGCGTTTGGTAAGCCATTGGCAGAACTGGGTGGCAACTACGATTTGATAGCCGATAGCCGTATTGAAATTGAAATGTGTAGATTACTGGTATTCAAAACTGCCTGGCTGATGGACAAGATAGGCAACAAGGCTGCGCGCGATGCCATTTCCCAAATCAAGGTTGCAGTGCCAAATATGTCGCTGCGTGTCATTGATCGTGCTATCCAGATGCATGGGGCAGCAGGAGTATCCCAGGATTTTCCTTTGGCTGCTCTGTGGACCAGTCAGCGTACTTTGCGATTGGCAGATGGTCCGGATGAAGTACATCGTCGCGTTATTGCGCGTAAAGAATTGGCCAAGTACTCGTGATCCGGGCTTAGCTGCGAACTTGGGAACTTCGGTTCCCATTTTTGTTTATATGCTTGAAGGATTTCGACTGTACCCAAATCGAAGCTATGAAACTCGATATTGCCGTCATCATTCCTGTTCATAATCGAACTGTTTTATTGCGTCGGGCGTTGGATTCTGTGATGGCACAGAGCATCAAGCCGGCGGAAATATGTGTCGTGGACGATGGCTCAGACAAGTCGGTTGTCGATGTGCTTGGGCGTGACTATCCACTTGTAAAATTCCTCCGCCAGAAGAATCTTGGCGTCAGTGCGGCTCGCAATGCTGGAGTCGCTGCGACTTCAAGCCCCTGGCTCGCCTTTCTCGACTCGGATGACGAATGGTTGCCAGACAAGCTTGCGCGCCAGGTAGAGCAGCTCAATGTCAACCCTGACTTCAACCTGGTACATTGCGACGAGATATGGATCAGGAATGGCAGGCGTGTAAATCCCATGAAAAAGCACAGTAAATCGGGTGGTGATATTTTCACCCGCTGTTTGTCTCGCTGTGTAATTTCGCCATCAGCTGTACTCATGCGCAGAAAGCTGTTTACTGAATTAGACGGATTTGATGAGGCGCTGCCGGCTTGCGAGGATTACGATTTGTGGCTCAGAATCTGCTGCTCGCATCCGGTATTGTTTGTGGATGAGCCATTACTAAAGAAATACGGTGGGCATAGTGATCAACTATCCCGACAGTATTGGGGCATGGATCGGTTTCGCGTGCAGGCACTGGTCAAGCTATTGGAATCAGGACAGATCAACTCCAGGCAAGCGCAGTTGGCTAGAGCGATGCTTATTGAAAAATCTCACATACTCGCCATGGGTGCCCGTAAACGGGGTAATACCAGTCGAGCGCAGTATTTTTATAATCTGGAGAAGCGCTATGCCAGTTAATCTGGTTATAGCGCACAAGCTCGAGGCGCTACCTTTGATCGATTACTTTGGCCTCCAGCCATTGGATGATGGCGGACCTGCATCGATATATACCAATGGGCAGGATATTAGATTGATTATCAGTGGCATGGGTAAGGCGGCTAGTACGGCTGGTGTTATGCGGTTGGCTGGGGTCGACAGCAAGGAGCGGGATCGGTTTGCGGCGTGGTTAAATTTTGGTATCGCTGGCCACCAGAACCTTTCGCCAGGCACTTTCTTCAGTGCGCAAAAAATCATTGATCGAACAACTGGCACCGCATATTACCCTCCGATTGGTAAGCACTGTGAGCAACTTAGCGACCTTATATCAGTAGATGAGCCTGAAACCACTTATCCGGCAAATGCTGGTTATGACATGGAGGGCAGTGCTTTCTTTGCCGCGGCCACATCTATCTCAACTACTGAATTGGTACGTTGTTGCAAAGTGGTATCTGACAATCCTGATTACCCGGTGTCGAAAGTGACCCGAGATACCATTCGAGATTGGATTGGGGGATGCCTTGCCCATGTGCAATCAGTTGTGCAGGAGCTGACAGCAATGGCTGAGGAGTATAACCGTGCCCATGCATTGCCCGACAGTTATTACGTTTTGCAAAATTATCCGGGGATCAGTGTTACACAACAGCATCAGTTACGGCGCCTTGCCCAGCAATTGCAAGCCTTATCCCGGGAACCCGTTTTGCAAGAGCTCGCAGCTACCCCGCCGCGGACCGTAGATCAATTGTTTGCGCATCTACGACTGGCATTAGATGCCTCAATCTGACCATGTTCTCCGCAATCTATATTGAAGATGAAGTCAAAGACTCGGAGAGAGTTGCGGGCATTCTTGCGCGGTTTCCTGATATACCGCATATCAACTGTGAGAGATATGGTGAAGTTTTTAATCGCAAGCGACAGAGTTTTCGCTTACAGAAACAAGCCCCAGCATTGATCCTGGCCAGTAAACATGGCAAAGCAGTTCTTCCTGCTCCTGCTGGATATGGATTCACGGAATCTCACAGCTTCTACTTTTCACATATGCTGAATTGTCTTTATGACTGCCGCTATTGTTTCTTGCAGGGCATGTATAGATCAGCGAATTATGTGTTGTTTGTCAATTATGAAGACTTCGCTTCAGAGATACGGAGTCAGGCACAACAGGTTGATGCCGAGCAAGTATTTTACAGCGGCTATGATTGCGACAGTCTTGCAATGGACCCGGTGAGTGAATTTTGCGCATTTATCCTGCCCCTGTTTGACGGATTGCAAAACGCGACACTCGAACTTCGTACCAAAAGTACGCAGGTGAGGGCCTTGCTGGATTGCTCACCGATCAAGAACTGCGTTATTGCCATGAGTTTTACTGCCCATGATGCCGCATCGCGGTGGGAACACCGCACGCCGTCAATTGCCAAGCGTCTGGAGGCGCTGCTCAAGCTGCAGCAGGCTGGCTGGAACATTGCGTTAAGGTTTGAACCCATCATCATGGAGCAAGGGGTTGAGGAAGCCTATCAGCAGTTATTTGCCGAGATTTTTTCAGTGCTGGATGCGGACCAATTGCATTCGGTCAGTACCGGTCTATTTCGTATGCCGTCTGGCTACTATCGCAATATCACAAAGCAGTTTCCTGATGAGCCGTTATTTGCCTTACCCACCAACTCCGTAGATGGGGTAATCAGTCTCCGCAATGCTAATGAGGCCGAACGCCTGGGAGCGGTTGAAAAAAGCCTGTTTAATTATGTGGACAGCCAGAGATACTATCGGTGTGCAGACTGACTGCGGCAGTTTGTCGCAGATGCAAGCTATCGCTTGTTTTCGGGAATCTTGACATAATGCCGGGAAACTCAAAGGCGATGGGGATCTATAAATGAAAGGGTTAAACAGTTTACGCGTTGCGGTACTGCTGCTTTCAGCGCTGTTGTTTCAGATTTCTGCTCAGGCTCACACCGGATTGCAGAAAACCACTCCTGAGGCAGATTCCACGATTGCCACGCCGCCGCAGACTATCCAGCTGGTATTTTCCGGCCCTGTACGTCTGCTAAAGTTCGAATTGCTGGGTGTCGGCCACACGATGCCAACAGAATTCAAAGCCAATCCTGAGCCCGCTACGGAGTTCAATATTACGACTCCGGGCATGCACCCTGGCGCGTTTACCGTGAATTGGGCAGCCATGGGCGCTGATGGTCATACATTGACTGATACATTTGCCTTCACTGTCGCGGCGCCAACTGCGAGCGACGCTGAATAAGCGGCCTGAGGCCCAGACATATCCATGTTCTCACTTTCGGGTTGGGAAGTTGCCGGCCTGATCAGCAAATTAGGCATCTATCCCGGTATCGCCGCCGCGCTTGGCGGCCCTCTGGTTCTACTGTTCTATCATGACGGGTCGCGTCGTCTGACCCGAGATGTTCTCGTTTATATTGCGTTGGCCGGCTTGCTGGCCTTCCACAGCGCGCTCGCCTATTTTCTGATTCAGGTTGGCACGATTAGCGGATCTGGTGTCGCTGGCATGTTCGACTGGACCATGATCAACCTGCTTCTGGACACCCCGCTGGGTGATAGCAGTTTATTGAGACTAACCAGCTTTGTTGCGATGTTCCTCCTGGCATTATTTTATCTATATCGAATCAGAGAACTGCAGAGCCCTCCCGAGCAATTATTTTACAGCCGGTTGTTTGCCTTGCTGTTCTTGTGTGCCCTCATTGCTGCTGGCAGTTTCAGGTCAACTGGTCATCTGGCGGTATTTGGTAATACCGCGCAATTGGCGATCGCGCTGCATTTACTGGCATTTGGTACTTGGGTAGGGGCATTGCTGCCATTAGCGTGGCTGTGCAATTCTCCAGATATTGCACAGCTAAAGACGAATATGCAGCGCTTCGGCGCCCATGCGCGCTTCATTCTCATTGTTTTGCTCGCCGCAGGTATTTATATGCTTACGGAATTGCTCACGACACCTTCCGACCTGATCGCCACGCCCTATGGTTTTGCGCTAAGCATCAAGCTGGCGCTGGTCGGATTGTTATTGCTGCTGGCTGCGCGCCATCGTTGGTTTTTGGTGCCGGCTCTGGGTACGCAAGAGGCAGGTCTGAAATTACAACGATCAATATATGTCGAGTTAGTGGTAGCACTGGTGCTACTTTGTGTTACTGCCTACTTTTCTACAATGCTGGCGCCGCCGGCGGGAAGTGCAATGATGGCGTTGTAATTAGAATGGGTGCTATATAAAAATCTTTAGCACAAGCTTGGCCAAATCAGGTTAGATTGAGTTCCGGGGCAGACCTGGTTTTCTTGTCCTCATCTTCTATCAGTTTGCTAACCTTCATTGAGTTCAGATCGAATCTTAGCAACTCATCTGCGCGTTTCTCATTTGTGAACAGAGCTGTGGTATTGAGCAGGGGTTGGCGGGCAAAAATGAGGCCCTCACCGACAGGTGACCAGGCGAGATTATACAAGCGTGCATTGCTGGTATGAATCAGAACAGGTTCTGTCATCTGCTCAAGGTCCCCTACATAAATTTTCGAGCCTTCCGCATCATACTGGATATAGGCATAACTGGATCCGTCGTTGGACAACACGGGGGCTTCCACCGCGTTAACTGATTCAGGCAGATTATCTGTCGAACTGAATGTGACTTTACCACCGACTATGGCAGATTCTGCAGGCACCACCTCGTCCTGCAAGGCCAGCCAGGTCTCAGACCGATATGAGCTTTGCACTTCATGAGTGGGCTGCCACAATGCCAGCACTACGGCCAGACATACAGCCAGGCTGGCGGCCACCCCTGAATTCCACGAGCGCACTATGCTTGTGTCGGCTTCCAGGGATTGTGAATGCGGTGGCGCTGATTCAACGCAGCGATTGGCGGCATCCCGGATGCGTGGCAATAACCTGTAACCTTTCTTCGGAATCGTTTCGATATATTTATCGGTATGAGAAGGCAGTGCCAGTTGTTTGCGCAATTCCGATACCGCGCGAGTCAAGGAATTTTCATTGACGATTACCCGGGGCCAGAGCTCCTCTACCAGCATCTCCCGACGCAGTACTTGCCCGGAATTCGCTGCGAGAAAGCACAGCAAATGCATCAATCGCGGTTCAAGTTGTCGTTCCAGGTCACCATTGAGCAGGCTCAGGCAATTGCGAGCCGGCACTACGCGCCAGGCCCCTACAATAAAGTCCGAATCCAGGGCAGGCCGTATTTGCTGCCCGGATGAAAAATCTCTTATTTGCACTGCTTCGCTCATAACTCGTCTTTTTGTTCTCGGTTAGTTTTCAACCGCTCCCGTGGCTCGAAAGCCCTGTACCTGCCGGGTTTGTACAGTATTAGACATGGGGTCGGCCGAAAAAGTTTCAACACTCCAATATTAATGAACATGGATCCACCTCACCAGTGTATTCATGCACTACAGCTTTTCTGGATATTTTGTTCATCGCATTTTCAGGAATTTCATCGCATTTCGCCCTATCTTGCCTGGCACTGAGGCTCAAAGAGCCCTTGAACCAATCAGTTGTTGAGGAGATTCATCATGAAAAGTAAGCGTATCTATCTGCCAGTATTATGCTTGATGGCAGCATTACTGATGACTGTCCGCGGCTACGCCATAAGCCCTGAGGCACTTGCTCGTGGCGTGCCTTCTTTGGCTCCTATGCTGGAGAAAGTGACACCGGCAGTTGTCAACATCCGCGTCACCAAGTCACTGCGTGACAATACCCGATATTTCTACAACGGCCAGGCGCTACCGGATGAGATCAGGCGCTATTTCGAAGACTTGCCGAATTTTTCTCGTGAAAATCGACAAGTGCCTTATTCCACGGGCGCCGGCAGCGGTGTAATTATTGATGCCTCAGAAGGCCTGGTAGTAACCAATCATCATGTAGTCGCCGAGGCTTCCGAAATCACTGTGCAACTGATTGACAATCGCAATGTCAAAGCAGAATTGCTTGGCAGTGATCCTGGCACCGATATTGCCCTGTTGCGGATTGAGGCATCAGATCTGGTGGCGATCAGGTTCGCCGACATTGAGACGGTGCAGGTTGGTGATTATGTGGTAGCGATTGGTAATCCTTTTGGTATAGGGCAGACGGTGACTTCCGGGATTGTTAGTGCGCTGGGTCGCGCCGGTTTGAACAACGAGAATTACGAAGACTTCATACAAACTGATGCAGCAATTAATGTGGGTAATTCCGGAGGCGCATTGGTAGACCTTGAAGGAAATCTGATCGGTATCAATACAGCGATTATCAGTGGCAATGGTGGCTCCAATGGCGTGGGCTTCGCTGTCCCTGGAGACATGGTTGCTTCGGTGATGGAGCATCTCGAGCGCGACGGAGAAGTACGACGCGGAATGCTGGGTGTTTCTATTACCAATGTTACACCGGCGGTCACCGAGGCGCTTGATCTCACTGCAGATAGCGGTGCAGTGGTAACCAGTGTCGTACCTGGCAGTGCAGCTGAGGCAGCGGGCCTGGAAGTGTCTGACATTATTACTGCTGTGGATGGGCGTGCAGTGGAAAATAGCAGGGACTTGCGCAATATGATTGGCTTGATGCGTCAGGGTGAAGAAGTGGATCTGGCGGTACTGCGTAATGCAGAACGATTAACGCTCCGGGCCACCATCGGTGGAGCAGAAGGCCAGGCATTGCTGGAAGATCGCCAGGAGGTTATCGATTCTGAATTTCGTGGCGCCAGCCTGGCTGATAGTGCTGCAATTAACGGTCGTAACGATACTGGCGTCGCAGTAGTGGAAATCATACCGCAGAGCCCTGCTTACGTAGCAGGATTGCGCGAGGGCGATGTGATCGTGGAAATTAATCGTCGCGGTATAGAGAATCTGGCTGATTTCAATGCAGCACTGGAAGCATCGAACAGCATTACGGCGCTTACAGTAGTGCGTGATGGCAGAAGGCTGCTGGTCTTCGTGCCCTGACAATATATAGCCCGAAGCACTAAAATGTGCCCCCATTTGGCCGATTAAATACCCATTAAGTCGGCCTTTTTTATGCGTGTTTTCTTAGACTTAGCGAAACTCTGGTTTTCAATTGGGCGGGTTCGTGTTAGTTTTTTGCGGCCTGAAGGAATATGGTTTTGGAATTCGGATATCCGGCCTTGCAGTTAAACTCACGATACTTTTCATAACGATTCATAACGATGCACCTGAGAAATAAATTCAAACGTGTTTTGGGCGTCTGCGTAGCCAGTTTGGCGTTTTCCTATGCCAATTTGGTTTCTGCAGATGACCTTGTGCTGGTACAGAATCAGTATAATTATGATTTCAGCAAGTTTATCTCCTGGCTCGAAAATGAGACGGCTGAGATCGGCATTCCTGGCACCGCGCTAGCCATTGTGTCTCGCGAAGGCATCATGTTCATGCAAACCTGGGGCGTCAGTAGCGTGTCTGACAGGAAAGCCTTGCATACTGATTCAATTTTCAGAATCGCCTCAATGTCGAAGACCTTCGCCGGCGCAGCAGCGGCATTGTTGGTAGATCAACAACTGCAATCCTGGGACGCGCCCATCTCGACCCTGTTCCCTGGAGTGCAACTGGGGAATCCGTCCACCTCTCAGACAATTACCCTAAAACATCTGGCGAGTCATTCTACCGGGCTGATGCCGCATTCATATTCCAATTTACTCGATGACGGACTTCTGTATGAAGATATCAAACCGCGATTGCACGATGTACCTACTGTCTGTTTGCCCGGTGAATGTTACGGGTATCAAAATGTGGTTTTTTCGCTTATAGGTGACGTCGTTGAAAGCGCTACCGGCGAACCTTATGAGCGCTATATTCAGGAGAAAATCTTTCGACCACTGGGTATGGCAACTGCATCCCTCGGGCAGGAAGCGTATGAAAGTAGTGTTGATGCTACGCGACCGCACCGTCGTATTCGCGGTAGTTGGCGTACAACGAGCACCAATCCCGCATATTACAGCGTGGCTCCTGCGTCGGGCATAAATGCCAGTGTGTTTGACATGACGATGTGGTTACGGGCAAATCTGGGTGCATTTCCTGATGTCATCGCGCCTGGTGTACTGGCACAAATGCAAAACCCGGTAGTCGCCACCCCTTATGGTAATTACTTCAATCGCTGGTCGGGATTGGAAAAAGCCTACTACGGAATCGGTTGGCGCATTTTTGATTATAAGGACATGCGAGTAGTGCATCATGGTGGAGGCGTGCGGGGTTACCGTTCGGAAATGGCGTTTGTACCTGAGGCCAATATTGGCCTGGTGGTATTATTCAATGCTGAATCCAATCTGGCTAACGATATCGTTCCGGCTTTTCTTGACAATCTGAGCGAATCGCTCTGAATTTCTTTTTGCTAAAGGAACCAAACTTATGGATTCAGTACTGCAACTGCTGAAGTCGCATCGCAGCATTCGTAAATTTACTGAGCAACCGATCTCCGCGGAATTATTCGAGGAATTGATCAAGGCCGGGCAGGCCGCAGCTACATCGAGTTTCCTGCAGGGCGCTACAGTGATCAGGGTCACTGATGCCGCCAAGCGCAACAAGATCGCCAAATTGGCCGGCAACCAGAAATATGTCGCCGCTGCGGCTGAATTTCTGGTGTTTTGTGCTGACTTGAAACGAGCCGGCAATTATTGTCGTGAGTACGGCAAAGATTTCGAAGGCGATTTTACCGAACATTTCATTATCGCCACTGTCGATGTGGCGCTGATGGCCCAGAGCCTGGTCACCGCAGCAGAATCTTCCGGACTTGGTATCTGTTACATCGGAGGGATTCGCAATAATCCGGCACCAGTATCAGATTTGTTGCAGTTGCCTCATGGAGTCTATCCAGTGTTTGGCTTGTGTCTTGGTTATCCAGATCAGGATCCGGAAATAAAACCCCGCTTGCCTGTTTCTGTAGTGCTCAAAGAAAATGTCTACAATGAAGAGGGTGACAAGGAAGCCATTGCCGAGTACGACGAACGTATACAGGAATATTACCGCACGCGTACCGGAGGTGGGCATGGCATTCGCTGGTCAGAACAGGTTTCTACGCTTTTGTCTGAAAAATCCCGTCCGCATATGAAGGAATTTCTGGCCAACAAAGGCTTTAAATTTCGTTAATTCTGGATAGCATCCAGCCGATAGGCGCCAGTAGAGGGTAGAACTTCTATACGATCGCTCACCCGATTTGCGATGGTTTCAGAAGGCGCAATCGCATCAGGCCCAAAGGCAAAACGAAACTCTCCGTTCATCAAACCCCGGCGGTCATCTGTCACTGACCAGCGCGCCACGTAAAACTCGGAATCTGGTAATTCAAATGGAATAGGATAGACAAAGCTGGAATCCATCTGGTCCGGTTGATAGGTAAAGCCAATATCTATCCATTCCTCTTCTGCAGTATACAGCGCCAACTTAAGCAATCTGACATCCACACGAAAGCTCATGGTGATCATGCGGGGAGGGTCAAACAGTACCGCATCATCTTGCGGAAACGTAACTCCCGGCGTCAGAATGCCATGGCTATGCTGGCCGACAGCTTGCGAGCAAAGCAGCACGCCTCCAATCAATATGGCACTCAATAGCCGCCTTGAATATCCTGTTACCGCTTGTAGAAACATCTGTTTATGAGCACCGGTTGCTGAACAATAAAATTCTAACAAAAACTAGCCAAAATAGACCATGCATTGGCGGGAGAGGGCGCACAGTTGTCCGTTCTCATCGAATAATCGCCCAGATTGCTGCGTATAACCTTCGGCTGCTGCTTCGACTTCAAACTCCAGGTACAACCACTCGGACGTAACCTCCTCAGCGGGAACCATGAACTCCAGTGACCATGTGAGTGAACTGGCGGGCACCGGACCCTTCTCGAAGAAGGACAGGATCACCGGTGGTGGTATATCCGCCAGTGCTATGATGCGTTCTACCGGAAAATCTTCTATGGGCTGTCGATGCTTGACCCACATCGCCAGCTTGCGCTCCGGCTTGCCAGAGAAAGGTATTGCCCCGGGTAGCCAGAAGCCTTCGAAATAACTCAGGAACTCAGGCACACGTCGAGTTTCCACGTCGAACGGAATGCCGGCTTCTTTAGGTTGGGCATTAAATTCACTCTGTGTTGGTACCTGTAATGCATCCCGCGGATTGCCGAATACGCCCATTGCCTGCAGGCCGATTTCGCCATCCACCATCACACTGGCGGACTGCTGGGTTACATTCTTGCCCTGGCGCTGGATTTCCACATCAACACTGACTTCACCTGCCGGAATGGGTGCGATGAAGGAAACCATTAGAGAGCGCATGGGCTGATGTGCAGGGAGTTGCTTGCGCATCCCGCACACTGCGAAGGCGGCGGCGAGGCCACCAAAGGCAGAACGACCCTGTGTCCAGCTTTGGTCAAAAGTTGTGGTATTGGATTCGCTCTCCCAAAGCTGTGAGAGCATGGTATTCAGTTGTTTCGGGTCCCTCATAAAAAGTTCTTCCTGGTTTGTTCGCGGAAATCTGGCAATCCGGTGAAATTGGCAAATATGTTATTCTATGCAATGAATACTGTGAAAATAGATGGTTCCAGGTGAGTATCCCAGCACTATTAAAACGCGTGGCCTCGATGACTTGCTGCTTGTTGGTGGCAAATTCTGCAATTTCGCAGAGCTCTGAGCTTATTGCCTATTATCAGCCTGTGGATGTTACAGGATTGATTCAGAATCTCGAAACCCAACCAGTTGACGATGAGGTGCTGGGCAGTTCGCCAACCAGATTGAGTCTGCAATTTCCACAGGATGTGCGCCTGGTTAAGCTCACCTTACGAAACCAGTTACGTGACTGGATCGATATCAGTTTTCGCTATAACCCACGTGCGCGACACAATTATGAATGGCAGCTTCCTGTATTGCCCGCTGCCACATATTACACTGCAGATTGGGCAATTCTGCTTGCCAATGACCAGCTGGTGAGGGGAAGTTTCAGTTTTGCGTTTGGCAAAGAGGCTGAGCCACCTTCCGTCGTGAGAGCAGCGGAAGCATTACTTCTTGAGGCGCGCAATACCAGCGCAGAAGGAGGCCAGTATATTGGTTCGCCACCGACCCGGATTATTATCAATCAGGATCCGCCGGAGTACGATCCACCGTTTACTATTGAATTGAAAGACCAAAACTAGTACAGGTGTAACTGGTTTCTGACGAAAACAGGAAGGCTCCGCGACCTATTTTCGTCAGTTATTTATTCGGTCACATTCACCGTGATGTACCCATCGTTATAAAGCCCTCCGTCGTCGGCTCTGGCCCACAATATATACGTTCCAGGCTCATCGAAAGTTGCAGTCACTTCATAAATGCCATCTTCGGGCACTTCTGGTGGTAACCATAACGCTCCCCAGGGGGAATTGGCTGACGTTCGGGTATCTTCCCAGGGTTTGGGTAAGGGTGGGTCAAATGTAACTGTGCCTTCACCGCGGTAAACGTTCCATGACAGGAACAATCCGTTTACCTTGCCCACAGTGATACGGCTGGGCGGGCGTAGCATACGCGAGGTTAATTGGCGCTCGGTATTGCTTGATTCACGGCGGCGGGTAGGAAGGCCATCATCAGTGACTTGTGTGACCAGAGTGATGGGTTCGCCGACCCGGGCAGTACGTATGTCGTCGCCCTGAATGGTCACTTGTGGAGGTACATTGGCACGTGACTCAGGGCTACTGGTTCCTGCGCCTAACGACCCGGTCTCGGATGCAATTACCATATTGTCGACCAGGTAGTCTGCCTTGAGTGTCGCGTAGGCCTTACGTTCGACACCGTTAACATTAAGTGTCCACACAAGTTCCCGGTCACCCCAATCTGCTGGCACTGTCACTTCAAAATTAAAGCGATTGCGTCGCGGTAAAAAATGCGTGGGCTGGCCACGATCCGGATCACCTGGTGAGAAGTAATTATTCTCACCGATGGGCACATCTGGCTCTTCTGACCAGTTCTCATTCATGTATCCAAACATGAAACTGAAAGTTCCGTCAGGGTTGGGTCGCCAACCCTCGTATGCTGGCTCTACATGTTGGCCACGTTGGTAAGTGTCTGCCTGTGTGACAGTTGAAAGCACCAACAATAAAACTGCGCACAGTGATGCGATTGGTACGCGCCAGAGGCGTAATTGCATAGTTTCAACAGATATCATTGCTTAATTCCTGGCTACTTCATTTTCCAAAGATTCATCCTCGTCCTCTGTAATCGGAGCTACCAGAGGGGCGCCACAAAGCGGGCAACCAATAACATGGTCATTCGGGCCAAGGTCCAAAACCTGGCGACGCTCTTCCATGGCGTCAAAAAACTGTTCGTCAGTCATGGTCACGCGAATGCCGAGATCGATAAACATGTTAGTCACAGAGCGGTTGCCGGATCCCTGCCAATTGCGTGGGTCGGGTACATTAGGATTGGTTTCAGTGTTATTCATATAACCAACGATATGCAAAATCGTGCCCTTTGGGAGTAGAGGCGCCGCATGGTCTTCGTACGGATAGCCACGCACCCAATTGTGGTCGTAACCGACACAGGACAGAGTTTCTATGGTATAGCCCCAAATTGCTTCGAGACACATACGTTCACCTGGTGCGTGCAAGTGCGGTTCGAAAGTGATCACTTTGGTATGCTGATTCAGTACAGTGTAAGCATGTAATTCCTGATCCGATTCATTGCCAGCAATACTGATGTCTACACCATTGCCCAAGCCAATAAAGGCATTCTGGTATTTGGGCTCATAACCTTCGGGATGGAAGCGAAATCCGACTTCCAAATGGCCGGTGGTATCGATGCCATTGGAATGCAGGTGAACCGAATCCGAGACGATATAGGAGCCCGCGCGCAGAAGTCGCCCGGCATCCTCATCAAAGATATCCGCATTTCGGCCAACTTCATGCACAGGCCACGGGATGTTCAGGCCCGGCAGGCGTTCGCCATTTTCGTCCATCTGGGCTGTCGCCCAGATCATATGATGAAAGATATAGCGGCCGCCGACCGTGTCACGGCCAGTGCCAGCCTGCGGCACGTCATTTACTTCCACGATCTCGACCGATTTCACATAACGATCTTCAGTGAGCCCGGTAGGTACAGAAGGGATTTCGCCCCACCAGTCGGGAGTTCCCGCCAGCTTGGTAACGTCTTCGAGGACAACCACCAGGTCGGGTTCCCCAGTTCGCCATTTGACGCTGTCATCAAATACCAGCGGCTCTGGTGCATCAGCCGGGTCGCCTTTTGGTGCGCCGCTGCGAGCCCAGGCTGCAATAGCTGCAATTTCGGCATCCGACAGGGAGGGGTCATCTTTGTACGATTGAATGCCGATGTTTTTCTCCATATACCATGGAGGCATCGCGCCTGCGCGATCCCGCAGACCTGTCTTGTATTCGATCAAGCCTGCAAAAGGGGCTGACTCTTCGTAAGTAACCAGCGACATTGGTCCAACACCACCGGGTCGATGGCAGCCCTGGCAGCTGTTTTGCAAAATGGGTTCGATGTCTTTGTGGAAGGTCACTTCCTCTTGCGCCAGTGCGCTGGTAGCAGCAAAAGCACTCAGTGTCATGCCCAGCAGGCTGGCGGTAAATTTGATACAGGAAGCGTAGTTCCGCATGTTTGCGTCCCCTTCGGAGTCGTTTTAAAAAGGTTAGTGTCTGAAGCCAAAATCAGCGGGCAACAATAGCACTAAATGAGCAGGTTTTGAACGTTTGCTTGATGGCAAATCGGCGCCTGCGCGGCCGCAGGGAGCGAGAGGTTCAGGAACCCATCAGTCAGTTACCCGGGTGGTAATTTGATAAGCGAGCAAACGCCGCTCAAGCTTCAGGGTTTGCCGGGCCCCTTGAACAGAGACCACAGATTACTGCTTGCCAGTATGCTGATAAAAAGGATGATGAGTGCAAAGCTAAACCATTGAATTGCATAAGATAAGTTCTGGTTCACATCGGCAACAACCGCGGGCCAGTGGCGCACAAGTGCACCCGGCTGATCGGCGTTGATTCTCACTTCAAAAGGAAATATCGGTTCGCCGAGAATTTCGGATATCACGTCGATTTCCAGACTCCGCATACGCAATGGCCATTGGGTCGCGTCGATACTGCTAGAGAGAATTCTGCGATCTTCAGGTGGCACGAAGATCTGCCCGCCAACGGTTACCGGCCCATCAACTGGTCGGGTGACAGGTTCTTCCCCGGCTGGCAGTAAACCTGAGGTCCAGCCGCGATTTACCAGTACCAGCTGACCATTCTGTGCCAGTCGCAAAGGGGTGACTACGCCATATCCAATCTGGCCATCGAAAAACTCAGCCAGCACAAGAATTGTGCGGTCATTGAGATATTCCCCCTGCATTTCTACATAGCGGTTCTGTAGTTCCGGGTTCTCTGGAATCAAGGTGCCTGCAGGCAAGTCTTCGATGCGCGCTGCAGTGTTTTGAAGGCGCGCCTGGAGTTCCTGTTGAGCAGTGACCTTTTCAGCTGCTCTATCCAGTTGCCAGAGCCCCAGCCGGGCCAGACCGCCAACCGCCAACAGCACGAATACAGCGATAAACCAGTTAATGCGGATTTCGAAGTTACCTAGGCGAAATTGGGAGCGTAATTCCATAACAGACGGGTTGGTCGACGATCAATTCAAAGGATTAGAGCGCTGGGTTGCGCGAGAGGAGACTAATGCAGGGGGCCAGTTAAATCAATACAGCCTTGATAAGTGGGTATGCAGAACAAGAAGAACTGAGGGATACGAGCCGGGGAGGACTCGCATCCCGCAGTGAGCGTAAACAAATGTTAGCCACTAAATTCGGCGTGGAAGTGGGATTACCACGCCTATCAAATACAGACCTTTCAGTGCCGATTTTTCTTTCGTTTAGCTTAACACCAGGGGCACCAGTGGTAGGGAGGGCGGTAATAGGTAATCAGGCGCCCACAGATAATCACACCAGCCCAACAGAGCAAGGATACAGCGGCGAAATTCCTGTTGGCAGCGCGGATGTGCGGTGGGATCGTCTCCATATGGATAGCACGCCCCGTGGTTTGATAGAAGCTGATCATGTTTAATCCGGCTGCAACCATGAACAATAGTTTGAGTTGAAACGCCGGATTATAGAGATACTGATCCGGTGCTGAGGTAAAAAACATGAAGCCCGTCATGACGTTGAGCAGGTAGCCGGCAACTCCAAGTGGCACCAGACGGTGTAACTGTGCGAGATCGATTGAACTGGCGACTCCCAGAAGGCGTAAATCAAAAACGCCCACCGATCCTATAAGCATGCTCAACCCAATGAAATGCAATGACTCCACTATCGGCCAGCCCCAGGCGGAATTCATGAAATCAGTAATTCCCATTGCGGCAGTAATCTGTACCAGAATTTCTATCATGCCTTGCTATATGCCATCAGAAAAAACGTGAAGCCAGTAGTACGGAGTTGGTATACGCCAAAAATCTGCCGCCTGTAACAGCTGCAATCCATAACAAAAGTGAAATTAAGGCGATCAGTCTGCCGTGATGTACCACCAGTTCCTGCGCTGATTGCTGCACCGGGCTACGCTGCAGGAGTTTGGTTATCAGCAAGCCAAAAATTACAGCCAGTAGTTTGAGATAAAACACAGGATTGGTCAGCGCTTTGGCAGGATAGGCTAACAGTAGCCCCAGCCCTGAAAACAACACCAGCAGCACCGCCCACCAGTGGTATTGGAACAGGGTGCTGAACTGTTCCATTTTCAGGCGCGGCATGTACCCGGCAATTTGCATTGCCAAAGCGATATTGATACCGACTACAACAGCCAGGGCCAAAGAGTGCAGCGTTAGCACCGAGAAGAATGCTGCGCCTGATTCGCGGAGCCAGATGCTAAGGGCTGTTTCTTCAAGTCTAGCGAGGGTTTCCAGAACTTTTCCTTTTACGCTTGCTTCATGCCCGGTTATCTGCCGGAGTATTCGTTTTGGTCATCCTTAGAGTCTGGCCCGCAGCCCGGTTTGCTGTCAATACTCTGCATGTGCGAGCGCGGCGGGTGCACTAGGCAGTATTGATTAAATGCAGTACATTGTTGTTATAAAAAAGAATAAAAGGGAAGGCATCATGAGTGTTTATCTTCGGTCCGGCGCACAAAACCTTATCACTACAATCCTGCTTGGCCTGATGCTCGCCAATCCTGTGATTGGTGCAGAGAATAACGCCATCCCGAGAACTGCAGATGGAAGCCCGGATTTTAACGGCATCTGGCAGGCTATCGGTACGGCACATTGGGATGTAGAGCCACATGCTGCAGATTTTGGTCCGCTGCCAGAAATGGGAGCGATTGGCGCGATCCCGGCAGGATTGGGCATCGTAGACGGAGGCGAATTACCTTATATCCCTGAGGCCCGGGCTCAGCAGCAGGCGAACAAGGCCGACTGGCTGGCACTGGACCCGGTCGTGAAATGCTACATGCCGGGCATTCCTCGAGCGACCTATATGCCATTTCCATTTCAGATAGTGCAATCACCTGAGCACATTATCATGGCATATGAGTTTGCCAGTGCCAGTCGCATTGTTTATATGAACCGACCAGACTTTGAGGCGCCTATCTATTCCTGGATGGGCCATTCCAGAGCCAGTTTCGAGGGAGATACGCTGGTGATTGACGTGACTGACCAGGTCCCGGATACCTGGCTTGATCACGCAGGCAATCATCATTCTGAAGCCTTACGTGTAACCGAGCGTTATACGTACATGGGCCCCAATTCTTTGATGTATGAAGCAACGTTGGAAGATCCCAATGTGTATACCAGGCCGGTAACGCTGCGCTTGCCTCTCTATCGCAGATTGGATGAAAACATGCAATTGCTGGAATTCAAGTGCGTCGAATTTACTGAAGAATTGCTATATGGCCACTTGCGTAAGCAGGAAGAAACTCAATAACAAGTATTAGGTACTTGAGCTGCGATAGATGAAGAAGGGTAACTAGTCGCTAATTTCCAGCAGCAGTGCCGGAGTGGTACCGGCTATACCCGCCAGACCCAGCAGTGTTAACAAAGCAGTCTGTGGCCCGACGTGGGAGTTAGTTGGAGCAAACCATTCGCCGGGAGAGTGAGCTCCACCTCCTTCGCCACCTCCGGCAATTGTAATTGCGGGAATACCCAGCGACATAGGGACATTGGAATCAGTGCTGGAGATACCCAGTTCCTGCAGTTCTATACCAATCGCATCAAACGCCAAAGCCGCAACCTGAACTATGGGGCTTGATACAGGTGTACTGCCGACAGGGCGATCACCGATCAATACAAACTCCACACTGATAGCGGGATTATTCCAGCGTGCATTTTCTTCTGTGACTGCTGCCAGCGCTGCATTCTTGGCCTGCGATTCGAGTAATGCCAATTCTTCTCTGTCATTGGATCGCATATCAATGGCAAATACTGCGTCTGCAGCGATTGAGTTCACTGAAGTGCCACCATCAACTGTGCCGACAGTGAATGTGGTTTTGGGTTCCAGGGGTGTGCGCAGCTCGGAGATTTTGGCAATAGCCCTGCCCATGGCGTGAATAGCGCTGGGCAAACCAAATGCGCCGAAGGAATGGCCGCCAGGGCCCGAGAAGCGAAATTCAAATCGTCTGCTGCCCGTACCTCCTGTTGTGATACGCCGCAAATTGACTCCATCAACCGAGATAAACCCATCAATGTCAGGGTGATCCCGAAAAATTGCTTTTATGCCGCGCAGATCGCCACGACCTTCTTCACCAACGTTACCGGTGAACATGATGTCAGCTTCAGTTTCAATATTGTTGTCATTAAGAGCTTCGAGTATTGACAGGAGTACAGTCAGTCCGCGTGTGTCATCGCCAATGCCAGGTGCATAGTAACGCCCACCTCGCAACTCAACCGTGGTATCAACATCGGCAGGAAACACCGTATCCAGATGTGCTGCGATCAGTAGTAGGGGGCCATTACCATTGCCAGGCCGGACTCCTATAACGTTGCCCTCGGTATCGATGTAAGCGTCCGCAAGGCCCCGCGACCGAAATTGTTCAAGGTAATAGGCTGCTCGCACTTGTTCCTGAAATGGAGGGGCAGGAATTTCAGTAATGCGGATTTGCTCTTCGATGGCTTGAGGCTCGTTGAGTTCGATCTGTTGCAGTGCGCGTTGTACGCGCGCATCGGATGTCACCTGTGCAAAAATTCTGGCAGTTGGCTCGGCGACTGGAACAAGTGTTTGTTGTGCCCGTGCGGCACAACTTGATGCCAGTAATAGAATGAGAAGTACTTTGATCATATTGTAGATATTGTTTCGAATAAAATTAAAACAATCGCATGCGCCAGCCACGAACACCACCGCGAAGCGCGCGCCTTTCACGCATTCTCGAATGCAGTACCGCGCGCTTGTCGGCAATCCAGTCTTCGCGCCCTACATGAGGGTCGAGGCCACTATTGCGCCGGCGATTTTTTTCGGCAATGCGGAACTGGCAGAATTCCTGGTACATCTTGATTTCGACTTTTAACTCCTGAATAACGATTTCAGCGTACATCGCATCATCGAGGTAGCCAATACCGGGAATGGAATCTGGTATCGCATCGTCAGGGTCAACAAAATAATATAGTGCACTGCGAATGCTATTTACCTCGGCTGATTCCAGATTCCACTCCTCATCCTGAATCATATTAAGAAGCACTTCGAGTTTGTAGAGGCGTTCTGAAATAAAAAGTGGAAGTTCAAGATTTCACGCATGTTCGATCAGCTTGCTGGCTGCGTCTTCGATCCTGCGGATATTGGCTTCATCCGAAACTGCCAACTTGCCTTTGTCTATGCTTTCCTGAAAGCGCTCCAGATCCTCGTCACTCAAGGTTATTTTTATATCAAAAGGCATGTTAGCCCCTTATTTTTTTAGTCAGTTTTGTTGTCAGACGTCCATAATGCCGGGAAGGGCAGATGATATTTATTCTGCTGCAGTATCGACTGATAACCGATCAGTATCAAGTCTAATCAAGGGTGGCAAACCTGATTCCTGATTTCAGTGCTAGCGCCATGACGCTACTGCACGGTCAGCAATTGATAACAAGGTGCTGAGTATCAGCAACAGGCAAAGTCCCTGGGTAGCCATTATCAGCCCATTAATGATTGGTTCCATCTGAGTGAGTCGGGAGCTCGCCACCAGGACCAGGGGTGCGAAATAACATACACCATTCCAACGGCCCAGAGTACTCATGCGTAACTGTTTCTGATGGAAGAGCAGGTATGAGTCCAATACATATTGGCTAAACGCTATAACAATCAGTACAGGCAGCCATATTGCGATGATACCCGCTGCTGCGAGGCCAAACAGTCCACAGGTTACGAATATGAAATCTGTTGCGTGGTCGAATAATTGTCCTGATGGCGATGCAGTTCCGGTTCTGCGCGCCACAATACCATCGTAATAGTCGGTAACAATGGCGACTACAATCAAGCTCAGTAATAAGAAGCCTGGAAGAAAATCTCTATCGGCCAACCCCCATGTAACCGGAATTACCAGTAGCAATCGAATTCCGGTTAGCAGATTTGCCATTACTCACTGAACAATTCGCGCTGCGCCCGGCGCCAGAACACCAGACCAATGGCGGCGTTGAACAGGATGAAAAAATTGTGCTGTACGAAGCCAAAGGCTGCCATCTGGCCTTCGTTTTCCGGGAACAGGATGACCCAGAACGTAATGGCAGCTGCGCGCATGGGCGTGGGCACCGTAGCTGCAAAGAAAATAATTGGCAGAAAAGGAAGTAGTATGAGAAGGGATGCTTCAACTCCAAACAGATTCAGCGCTACTGTGTAAACGACTATGGCTGCCAGCAGTGCTGGAGAGCGTAATAGGAAAAACGCCCCATAGTGCCAGGGTTTTGCCAGCCTGAATGCGTGCAACGCCTTGTGATCACGAACCCGGTTGTTCTTCAGGATCACGCCCTGAAAGTACAGGACCCATATGACCAGAACTACTGCCGCTCCGGCCGCGATATAGGGAATCAAGGCAAATACTTCAGGCAATTCTGTTGCAGCGAAGATGTAACCTACGGTAGCCCAAACCAATAGATAGAAGATTTCGCAAAACATGATAAACAACATAACGGAACTGACTTCCCAGCCAGGTATTTTGTCCCGTTTATTGAGGTAGTAGGCCATAGCGCCTTTGCCGATTTGTTCATTGAAAATCGAGATGATGTAAGCACTGGCTCGAATGGGCAGAATATCCCGGTATTTGATATCAGCCAGAAACCAGTTTAGCGCGCGAGTCACAACCAGAGTGTCGATTAAAAAATAGAATAAGGAATAGCCCATCATGAGAAGCAGCCAGGGGAACCATGCCACATTGGCAAAAACCTGAGTCATGTATTCGGTTAGCGATAGACCTTCGCGCATCGCGGCGCCATTCAGGCGATAGTACAGATATGCGAAACAAGCAGCCGTTAGCAGTAAAAACAACACCCTTCCTATGGGATTGGGTTTGCGTTTTTGAGGAGCTATGGGCTCTTCGATTGATTCTGTCTCGAGATTGGTATCGCTCATGTTTTGTCTTCCAGCATACGTTGCAGCGTAGTTTGTAATGGAGTTAGCGTCACATCCAGTGCCGCATCATCGTTGTTGGCAACTTCTTCATCCTGGGTAATGACATCGATAACGGTCGGTGTAAAACCTCCACCCTGAATGCGGCTTTTAATACCGGCTCCCAATTTGGCCAGCCAGATAGGGACAGAGCCTATTTCGATTTTAAGGCCTCTGAGCTCAGCCACCCGCCGGATTAATTCGTGGTAGACGATAGGTTCAGGCCCCACCAGTTCATAAATGGATTTCCCTGAGCCAGATCGGCCACACGTGTTGAGTATCGCCTGACATAGGTTGTCTATATCCAGAGGGCGCATGATATAGCGGCCACCACCGAGCAGTTTGACCCTGGGTTGCGATGCTGTGCCGACGACCCCACTCGTGCCGGCTGTGCCTGGGCCTAAAAGCATGGGGGTGCGGATGACTGTGGAGGCCAGACCAGAATCGGTGACCAGTTGCTCGGCCATACCTTTGGATTTGAAATAAGGGTTTGAGGAATTCGGGTCGGCACCAATGACGCTGATAAAGACGATATGTTCAGCACCCGCACTCTGCGCTGCACGAACAACTGCCGCAGTCGCGTCCACGTTTGCGGTTTGATAGTCGCTGCCTGGGCCTTCTATCAAAATCCCTGCCAGATGGACTACAGAATCCACGCCAGCAAACTGTTTGCCAAGCTTGTCGGAGTCGAAGTACGAAATCTCCATCGGGTGAATACGAGGTGATTTCGGTAAGTGCGCGAGCGCCTGCGCTGATCTGGCCCCTGCGATAGCTTCGATTTCATCATTGCCTTGTATAAGGTGCAGCAAGGCTTTGCCAACACTACTATTGGCGCCGGTAATTGCGAGTTTCATCAGATATTAATGCTTCCTGGGCGTCGCCAATTGCTGACGGGAAAACCACACCAACTGATCGCGATCCTGTTATAAAAATAATTCGTCAGACTATTAAGTCGTGAGTTAGTTAACGTGTTTATCATATACTTGTTTCGAGTCGTTTGCTCGATTGGGTCTTGCTTGCTTTTTGATTTTCAATTGTGAGCAGTTTGCTGGCTTCCAATGATACCTGACGCCTGAGTTGGGGAGCGTCACCATACAAGGTTGTACGCATTCTCGGTGGTCTGTTCATGGATTTCAGCATTTTTTCAATATCGGCTGGTTCCCATTCCTGTCCAAATTCTGCTCCAGCGGCACGCGTAATGCTCTCATTCATCAAAGTGCCTCCCAGGTCGTTGGCACCGGCATTCAGACAGTCCGCCACCCCCTGTTTGCCCATTTTTACCCAGGAAGCCTGGATGTTCTGAATGTAGCCATTGAATACCAGACGCGGTATGGCATGCATCAGAATTGCTTCGCGGTAGCTGGGGCCCTTGCGCGAGTTTCCCTTTAAATACATTGGCGCTTCCATATGAACATACGGTAGTGGCACAAATTCCGTAAAGCCACGAGTGCGCTGTTGCAAGTTTCTTATTGCCAGCAAATGACTTGCCCAGTGATGCGTTCGATCCACATGCCCAAACATAATGGTGGCAGTTGTACTGAACCCAACCTCATGAGCAGTTTCCATAACTTGCAGCCACTGTGCTGTATTGAGTTTGTCGGGGCATAATTTTTGTCGGACCTCATCATGCAGTATTTCAGCGGCCGTGCCAGGCAGCGTGTTCAGGCCAGCGCGTTTTAACTCCAGTAGAAAATCCTTGAGGGATAAGCCCAGAGTTTCAGCTCCCTGCCATACCTCCAAAGGTGAAAAGGCATGGATGTGCAGGTCAGGAACTGTTGCTTTTATTGTTGCAACAATGTCGATATACGTCTGGCCTGTGTAATCTGGATGAATACCGCCCTGCAGACATACTTCCGTAGCACCTCGTTCCCAGGCTTCCGTGCAGCGCCTGGCTATCTCACTGGCACTTATATCGTAGGGCTTGCCGCGCAAATTTTCACTCAATTTGCCTTTAGAAAATGCGCAGAACTGGCACTTGAAGTAACAAACATTGGTGTAATTGATATTGCGATTTACAACATAGCTCACCGAATCACCATTGCAATTCTTGCGCAGGGTATTTGCAGCTGAACACAGATAGCTGAACTCAGGGCCGCGAGCAGAAAACATACGCACAATATCTGCCGTGCTGAGCGCTTTGCTATCCTCGCAGCGTTTTACGATTTGCCGCAACCCTTCTGATATATGATGCCATTCTGACTGCCTGACAACTTGCTGGGATTCTTCCACAGGTACAGGTAAGTTCTGACCTGGTGCCCATTTATCACGCCGGGCAAAGCCCTCCGCGTCGCTGTTTTGCATTACGGTGGTCTGCATTTCAGTAGCGAGCCACTGGCCAGGTGCTTTGACAAACTCAGGATAAATCGTGAGGCGTTGTTCCAGGTATTTACCCGCTGTTGCGGTTTCCCGTGCCAGGTGTTCCAGATGCGGCCAGGGTGCTTCAGGATTCACATGATCCGGCGATACAGGCGACACACCACCCCAATCGTTAATCCCGGCGGCGATCAATTTTGGTAAAACGCCCGGGCTTAGATTCGGAGGAGCCTGGATATTCATATGTGGCCCGAATATCAGGCGTGCCACTGCGATGGTCCAGAGCAAATCATCAAGATCAGGTTCGGGAGATTGCGCCATCTTCGTATTCGGTTTGGCTCTGAAGTTCTGGACGATAATTTCCTGCAAGTGCCCGTGTTGTTGGTGTAGCTGACGCAATGCCAGTAATGCTTCGATGCGTTCCAGGCGGGTTTCCCCAATGCCGATGAGAATACCGGAAGTAAATGGCACAGCTGCTTCGCCGGCCAGTGCAATTGTATGAAGTCGCGTTGCAGGGACTTTGTCGGGCGAACCGTAATGCGGCATACCTTTTTCACATAATCGATCTGACGCAGACTCCAGCATTATGCCCATCGAGGCGCTCACGCGACGCAGTTGCTGAATTTCTGCAGTAGTCATATTGCCGGCATTAATATGTGGCAGGATGCCAAATTCCTGATGCACATGCCTGGCAATATCGGCAACGTAATCCAGAGTACTGGCAAAACCGAAGTTTTGTAAGGCTTCCCGCGCTGCCTTGTAGCGCAATTCGGGTTTTTCGCCAAGTGTGAAAAGGGCTTCCTGGCAGCCATGGCTTATGGCGTGCTCGCACAATTCAAATACCTGTTCCCGGCTCATGAAGGCCTGTTCAATGTGGCGGGGAGTGCGCGCAAAGGTGCAGTAATGACAAACATCACGACACAGATGGGTCAGGGGAATAAAGACTTTACGCGAGTAGGTGATAATCTGGCCATGCCCAGCATCCCGCAGCTTGCCAGCTGATTCTACGAGGCTGTTGGTATCAGTGATGCAGGCCAGGTCCAGCGCTTTCTGATCAGAAAGCGAGTCTAATTGGGATGTCTGTGACTCTGGCGTAGCCATTGCAGTGCTTCTTGATTATCTGGTGGGCTAGAGTAACAGCCTCTATGAGTAAAAGTCAGCAATAGGGCGCTTATGCGAGCCATGTGACTGGGAAAATGCGATCAAGTGTGATGCTTCCGGTCCGGCCTGGCGAGCCTGAAAATGGCACTATGCTCGACTTCAACGGCCAGTTGCTTCTCCGCCCACATTGCCACATAGAGCTTGATGAATTCATGTCCTTTGTGGCGCCACTTCTGCACTGGCGTGGTACGCACAGTAATAGTGGTATCGACTCGTAACCCCTTGCGCACAGTTAATCTGCTGGCGGTGTGAATCCAGGCAGGCAGTGTGAACATGCGCATAAGGGCCTTGTTACAGGCGTCTAAAAGGAAATAAGGGTGAATATAAGCTGATTGGCCCACGTAACAGGGAGACTGGTCGCGCTGAGTTCTGACATGTTCGGCGTTCTCGGCTGCCGAAGGACGCCATTGAAAATCCGGTTCTGTACGTTGCAGGTGAATCTGCTCCCATTGTGCGTCGGGCCTGTCCTGTTCAGCGAGACAGGAAGACAATGGGCTCGAGGCACTCGCCAGAGATGACGGAGCGGGCAATTGCCCGGGCATGAAAGAATCCAGGATAGCCAGCAATGCTCCGTCGTTGTTGTGGGCTTTGCCGATAAAGTGTCTGTCACCACTGGCGGGTTCTGCGGGGTTGAAAATAATGCTCACAAGATCATCTTCATATGCCGGTTTTACAAATTTGACCTGCATGATTCCCGACTCAAGCCATGTCGAACCAAAGGCCTGCACCAGCGGTTGGCTGAGGTAACCGAGCACGTTCACACCGCTAACCAGGGCGCCTGAGAAACCGTATTGTTTAGCCATAGCGTCGCTGTGGATACGATTTTCAGACGTCTGCGCGTCGTTAATGGCGCGAATTTCGAAATCTGGAATGAGGGCCATGCCGTATTCTAGGTTCCTGTCAGGATCGCGACACGTCACGTTAACGAGGGAATGGGCACAAGACAAGTCATGAATTTATTTCTCATAGCCTGGCAGGGACTTGAGGATTTTGGGTAGCCATTGATCTTTTAGTTTTTATACACTGGATGCGGGTTCCAGCGCCGCAGTTGGGAAGATAACCTAGCTTGGCTAACGATGGAAAGGGCTACCGGGGTAAATGGGGGGGGTTAAATCGCAGACTTTGACGATAATGTCGCTTATGGCCACAATAAGGCGGTAATCTAGTCGGTATTTGCAGGGAAGTCCTTTCCCATTGCAGTAAACTCAGGGTTCGGCTCCAGGTCACTCATATGAGCCAGTCTGTTGGAAAGCGCGAACAGTGCAGTGATCGCTCCGATGTCCCATAGTTCTTCCTGGGTAAAGCCTGATTTCAACATGCGTTCGCAATCATTATCAGTGATCTCCCAGGGCGCAATGCTGAGTTTCGCAGCATAGTCCAGCATGGCGCGTTGTCTTGGTGTCAGATTCGCCCGCTGGTAATCGGTAGAGAGGGCCTGGTCAATGCTGGAATTCTTCGCGCGAATACGCAGGATTGCGCCGTGGGCTACGATGCAATAGCGGCACTTGTTAAGCCCTGAAGTCGCCACAACAATCATTTCCCGCTCCGCGAGGCTCAACCCTTCTGCTTTGTCCATGAGGGCATCGTGATAAGCGAAGAATGCGCGGAATTCTGCGGGCCTGTGCGCCAGGGCGAGGAAGATATTGGGGATGAACCCCGCTTTTTCCTGCACTGCCAGCATGCGCTCGCGCACATCTTCCGGCACCGAGGCGATATCAGGAATAGCGAAGCGACTTATTCTGTATGGCATGGCCTGCCTGTTACGGTGGGTTATGAATAAATTCCAGCCGGTTGCCACTGGGCTCTCTGATCATCATGTGCCTGGCTGGACCACCGGACAGGGGCTCCGGTGCAAACTCTATCACTACCCCGGGGCTTGTCACCAGCACAGTGTGGAGGGCATCCAACTCTGCAAAGCTGCCTATGTTGAAAGCCAGATGGTGCAAACCGATATTCTGACGCCGATTGAATGGTACTGCTGTATCCGGATCTTCAGCCCGCCACAAAGTAACCAGAATTTCTTCGTTGGCAACTGCCACGGATGGATAGGTCGTATCTCTGCCAAGTAGTTCAAACCCCAATACTTCAGTAAAGAATGATTCTGAGGCGTCCAGATCGCTTACCGTCAAGCCAAAATGGTTGATGCCCCCGATTGAATATTCGGCACTGTATGAACCGCTTTGCATAAAAGTAACAGTACTTAAAATGGCGATGAGAGTGAAATGGCGCAACACTGGTGGCTCCTGACAGATAGAACGGACTTTTTAAAGTTATCACACGCGCCTGGTGACTGAGCGGGAGTATTCCTCATAACATTATGAGTAGTGCTCCAGATTGATGTTTTTAGCGTAATAAATCACATGGACTGATTGATCAGAGCCTTAAAGACGACTTGCAATTAATTGGATAGATCGATCAGGATATTTCAAAATTGCGCATGACAACGGGAGAGCCACGCATGACACAGCCAAAGGATTTGACAGGTAAAACCTTCCTGGTTACAGGTGCGAACAGTGGCATCGGCTATGTCGCCAGTCTGGCTTTTGCCCGGCGCGGTGCGCAAGTCATATTGTTATGTCGAAACCCGGAAAGAGGCCAGGCAGCTGTTGAGTCCATCAGGCAGGAGAGCGGAAATGATGCGATCCGTTTATATCTCGCAGACTTCAGTTCTCTGGTCAGCGTTTCCGCTGCGGCGAAACAAATCCTGGTTGAGCATCCAAGCATCGATGTGCTTTGTAATAATGCGGGCGGCAGTAATGGCAAACGCATAATCACCGATGAAGGTTTCGAAACCACCCTGGTAACCAATCATTTGAGCGGTTTCCTGCTAACACAGGTGCTGCTGCCATCACTGATGGCCGCGGGAGAGCAGGGGCAGTCTCGGGTAGTCTTTACCAGCTCCTATGGTCATACCCACAGCCCAATAGATTTCGATGACCTCAATCTTGGGAAAAAATATTCCACACTACGTGCCTATGGACGCTCCAAACTGATGAATTTGTTGACTGCCAAAGAGTTGTTCAGGCGCTATGGCGAGCACGGTATCGTGTCGAGCTCTTTTCATCCAGGGGCAGTGAGAACACCGATCTGGCGCAAAGGAGGCTCGATGGCTGGCGCCCTAGGAATAATCCTCTATCCATTCATGATCAGTATTGAGAAGGGTGCTGATACGTTTATCTGGCTCGCCAGTTCTAATGACGAAGCAAGTGTGAATGCTAATGGAAATTATTTCTATAAGTGTCGCAAAACGAAAACAGCCAGATTTGCCACTGATGATGTTGCGGTACGCTTGTGGAATGAAAGCGCAGCCCTGGTCGCCCCTTATATATAGCAAATACAGATAATATATGGCACTGGAGTGGCGAACAGGTTCGAACCTGTTCGCCGTTATATTCGACCGGTGCGAGAGGCTAAAGCGCGCCGAGACAGATCAGTCGCGCAAGCCAAATGTATAGACCACATTCCCTGAAGCAATGGTCACATACTGCTGGTCGTCCACGGCAAATGTCATTGGCGCTGCATGCACGCGTGCACCCAGAGAGATATGCCAGAGTTCCTCACCTGAAGCCGCATCCAGAGCAAAGAAGAACCCGTCCGCACTACCGGTAAACACCAGTCCGCCAGCTGTTGTAGTGATGCCAGCAGAGGAGCGTGGCTGAATGGGAAATTCCCACTCTATTTCAGCAGTTTCCGGGTTGATAGCTCTGATGGAACTGTGAAAGGCATCCATCGGCTGAGTGTATCGACCGCCACCACCGGTAAAACGCTCGCCTTCTTCGTAATCTTCATCGCGTTTGAAAAATTCCTGTTCGCCATCAAAAGCAGTCACGTAGAACAAGCCTGTATCCTGCGAGTATCCGGGCGAGTACCAATTGGTTGCGCCAACAATGGGCGGCGACACGAGGATTCCTTCATAGGTGGGAGCCATACCGGGAACTCGCACAGGTCTGCCCATATCATCCAGTCCCTGGGCCCAGGTTTGTGTGGCGTAGGGTTTGCCAATAAGAAATTCGCCAGTAGTGCGATCAAGCGTGTAGAAAAAGGCGTTGCGATTGGCCCACATCATGACCTTGCGTTCGCGCCCTTTAAATTCGATGTCTGCAAGGATCGGAATTTGAATGGAGTCATAGTCATGTACATCGTGTGGTGTGAATTGAAAATGCCAGGCCAACTCTCCGGTGTCTGCATCGAGAGCCATGACTGAATCCGAGTAAAGATTGTCACCCAATCGCACATCACCATTCCAGTCCGGACCAGGATTGCCGGTGCCCCAGAACGTAAGATTGGTCTCCGGATCATATGAGCCAGTAATCCATGTGGCTGCCCCACCGGTGGCCCAGGAATCTCCAGACCAGGTGTCATTGCCAGGCTCGCCTGGACCGGGAATTGTGTAGGTGCGCCAGATGAGTTCACCTGTTGCAGGATCGTATGCATCGATAAAGCCGCGAATACCGAATTCTCCGCCAGCGATACCCGTAATAACTTTGTCTTTGACTATCAGGGGTGCTGCAGTCTTGGAATAGCCAGCCTGATGATCGGCCACTTCAGTATTCCACAACAAATTTCCTGTTCTGGCATCTATGGCGACCAGGTGCGCATCGAGAGTGCTCATAAACAGCGTTTCACCCAGTATGGCGACGCCGCGATTGTTGCGACCACAACAGATGCGTAAATCATCCGGTAGTTCGTGATCATAGCGCCAGTATTCACCGCCGGTTTGTGCATCAACCGCAACCAGGTTACTTGGTGCTTCGGTGATGAACATGATGCCATCAATCACCAGCGGTACAGTTTCAGCACGATCGATAACAGGGATCTGGTATGACCATTTCAACTCAAGATCAGTCACATTGTCGGTATTGATCTGGTCAAGCAGGCTGTATCTTTGGCTGTCCAAAGTGCCCGAGTACATCAACCAGTTCTCTGGTTCCTGTCTGGCATCTAATAGTCGATCCCAGTCTACTGGAGTAAAAGCAGGTGTAATGACGGTTTGAAACTGCTGCTCCTGCGCTAATGAAGGAAAACTGATAGCAAATACCATACAGAAAGCTAAAAGCCGGTTTAATGTATTCATGGATTAATTCTCCTTCCGCAGCGAAAACAGGTATGCGACGAGGTCGTCCAGTTCGCTGTCACTTAAAGTCTGGGCATAGCCTGGCATTGTGGATTCTTCTATTCTGACGTAGTCGACAATCTCGCTGGTGCGAAACGACCATAGATTGTCTGCTTCATCCATAATGCGAATTGAGAAACTGCTTTCGTTCATGCGGAAACCTTCCCGTATCTGACCAGTTGCATCAGTGATGCGCAACCGCCACCAGCGTGGGTTTACATCCGCATCTGGATTGATCAGGTCACTCATGAGTTCTTCGGGGTTGCGCCGATCTCCCACTAGCGACAGGTCGGGACCAAGTCTTCCACCAACACCGCCAATCATATGGCAGCTATCGCAATCTGCAGAACCACTGAATATGCGCGCGCCAGATATGGCATCGCCAGGCAGGTTAATGTTGGCTGGGTCGTCACTGAGTGAATTGATATAAGCTACCAATTGCCAGACCTGGGCATCGGGTAACTCTGCTGACACAGGTAGCATGGCAGTACCAGCAATCCCTTCCCGCAGAATATTGAATATGCCGACATCTGTGCTGGCACGCGACAATCTACCGGTTAAGTCTGGAGCGCCAGTTTCATCATTGCCACGAGCATCAAAACCATGACAGCGAGAGCATTGACGTTCGAAGTAGCGCTCACCGGCGTTGACATCGAATGGTGTGTTGTAGAGGTTTCCGCCATCCTCAGCGAACGCTGGAAGCGTGAATGAAACAGGGAAGCAGGTGGCTATGGCAAGTAGTAATACCCGCCAGGCTTTCGCTTGAGAGCCCATGTTGACTCCTTCTTGTAGTTATCGCGAACAGGCGGTCTAGTTTAACACCAAGCCGGCTTTGTGCAATGCCAGAGCTACAGCAGCAGGATTCCCGGAAGGGCAATAAACGGGTCCCATTACTAACAGGTGGTGATAGTTGGCTTCGCAGGGATTTCGGTAGAAAATTCCACAGCTTAAACTAGATTATATGACCTACCCAGCGTCCTGCGAGCATTACTCCACACCATAGAAATAATGAGAGGCCCCCGACGAGTTTCAGTTGAGCTGAAGTCGTTACAACGCTATCCCAGTTTTCGATAGTTCTAAATACGCGAAAATGGAAATAAGCCATATTGAGCCCAGCCAGTGTCAGCAGAACAACCTTCCATTGGAACGCTGGGTTAACAACGTGTGAAGCCGCGCGCGTAATAAACATGCCCAACCCTGTGACTGAGGCGATGGCAAATGCTCCCCATGTCCATGGCACAAGTTCCCTGGAGAGTGTGCTGATCGGATAACGAGAGGCTGCCAGGCCGAGCAAACGCATATCAACCCAGAAAATAGAGCCAAGCACAAATGTGGCTGCAATGATGTGTATCGACTCCAAAAGCGGGAACCAGTTCGTGCCGCCAATAGTCCAGGCCAATTGCCAGTTTTCGATTTCTATCCAGCGTTCTGAGTTAAGAAAATCAGACAGCACAATCAGCTCCGCGACGACTCGCAGCAAATAGTGTGATCGTGGCGTGTTTGAACATCTCAGATGCTCCAGATGGGGTATTGCAGATGTTCAAGGTAAGCGATCCAGCGACCGGCCATGGCAACCATGATCCACAACCCCAATGACACCAATGCCAGTGCCCGGGCCGGCCATTTTTTATCTGGCTGTTCCCAGTAACCCTGCTGAGAGCGGTGCATTAAATAAAAAAACAGCGTCAAGAGCACAGCAGGTAACAAGAATGCCATTTTCCATGCGAATACAGGATTATTGAAATACCGATTGGGACGGCCAAAGACAAAGAATGCGCCTGAAACCACGTTTACGAGAAGCGCGCTCCACAACCAGGGCAACACGCGATTGGTCATCTCGGTGATGTTTTGTGACGGTATCGCCCACCCCAGGATACGCAGATTCAACAGCACAGCTGTCCCCATAACGATCGATATACCTAGAATGTGCACTGTCTGTATGATCGGGGGAAAGCCGGGAATAGTGCGCAGCGCCCACAAGGCGCCTTCCTGCAGGAAGCTGCCATTGAGCAAAGGGCCAATGCTGGTGAAGAAGTCAGGCACCGTTGGATACTCTAAATACGTTAGTTTTTATTATGCGTTTTTCTGGTTATAAATACTTGTCTGTTACCGCGCCTTCCGAAGCGGAGGCAACCTGGGCGGCATATTTGGCAAGTATACCGCGCTTGTATCGGGGTTCAGGTTTTTGCCACTGGGACAGCCTTGCTGCAATTTCCTCATCGCTAAGTTCCAGCGTGACCGAGTTTGCTTCCGCGTCGATTGAAATGCGATCACCGGTTTTTATGATGGCTATAGGTCCACCATCGAATGCTTCAGGTGTTATATGTCCGACCACAAAACCATGTGAGCCGCCTGAAAACCTGCCGTCGGTAATCAGTGCCACGCTATCCCCCAGACCAGCGCCCATTATTGCGGCGGTTGGCGAGAGCATTTCGCGCATACCCGGTGCTCCTTTGGGGCCTTCGTAACGGATTACGAGGACATCACCTTTGACAACCTTGCCATTGAGAATGCCTTTCATGCACTCTTCTTCTGATTCAAAAACCCGGGCGCTGCCGGTAAAAGACAAGCCTTCCTTGCCGGTAATCTTGGCAACGGCGCCTGTAGGCGCAAGGTTGCCGCGCAGAATGCACAGGTGGCTGTTCTTCTTGATGGGCGCATCGAAACCACGAATGATGTCCTGACCTTCAGGATAAGGCGCAACTTCCGCAAGATTCTCCGCTAATGTCTTGCCAGTCACAGTCATGCACGAGCCGTCTAGCATACCTGCGTCCAGCATCATCTTCATCAGGGGCTGGATACCGCCAATCTTGATAAGCTCCGACATGAGGTATTTTCCGCTTGGTTTCAGGTCTGCAAGCATCGGTGTGTCTTTTCCGAGCGTTGTAAAGTCGTCAATACTTAATTCCACGCCAATGGTATGCGCCATGGCGAGCAAATGCAGAACTGCATTAGTGGACCCACCGAGGGCAATGGTGACCTTGATGGCATTCTCGAATGCCGCTCGGGTCATGATGTCTGAGGGTTTTATATCGTGCTCGATCAGGTGCATGATGGCTTCGCCGGCATTAATGCAGTCGTTTTCCTTGTCGACCGAAATCGCATCCTGAGCGGAACTATTAGGCAGGCTCATACCCATAGCCTCTATAGCTGAGGCCATGGTATTGGCTGTGTACATACCGCCGCAGGAACCCGGGCCGGGAATTGCAGTATCCTCGATCTCTTTCAATTCGATATCTGACACTTTGCCCGCGGAGTGACCACCGACTGCTTCGAATACTGAAACTACGTTCGTGTGATTAGGGCCAGGCTGAATAGTACCGCCATAGATGAATATGGAGGGTCGGTTCAGCCGCGCCATGCCCATTAGCAAACCGGGCATATTCTTGTCACATCCACCAATGGCAATGATAGCGTCGTGACACATACAGCCTGACACCGTCTCGACACTGTCAGCGATGACTTCACGGGAGACGAGGGAATATTTCATGCCTTCGGTACCCATAGAAATGCCATCGGAGATCGTCGGCACACCGTAAATAATGCCCTTGCCACCAGCCGCATCAGTACCCTTGTTGACGTCTTCGGCCAGTTTGTTGATATGCATATTGCAGGGGGTAACCATGGACCAGGTAGAGGCGATGCCGATCTGTGGTTTCTCGAAATCTGCGTCTTCGAAGCCTACTGCCCGGAGCATGGCCCGGCTGGGGGCCTGCTCCACGCCATCAACTACAATCTTAGAATATTTTCGTAAGTCCTTGTTATTCATCGTAAATCCAGAGAATGCTAAGAAAAAGGATGAGGTGTGTCTAACATGGTTCTGAGGTTGAGCCAGAAAGCACGGCCTGCTTCGCCATAATGCGAGGCCGCTAATATACACCAGCATGTGCGATGCCGCATGCCCGCTAGCCAAATTTCTCACTGACTCCAAAGACCTTGGAAAACGGATGCAGGAGGGAGCATCCGAAGCGGCGAAAAATTTCGATGATGATGTCCGAAAACGGCCAGAACTTTTCAGACAGACTGCTATGATTGCTGCTAAATCGAGAGCACGTGATAGATATGTCGTTGAATCCGGATGATTTCGAAGAAGCCAGGCAGAGTCGGGACCCCCGATTCGACGGACGTTTTTTCGTTGGCGTGTTAACCACGGGCATTTATTGCCGACCGGTTTGTCCGGTGAAAGTGCCACGTAAGGAAAATGTCCAGCTGTATCCCACCGCAGCTGCTGCCGCTACCGCAGGCTTTCGTCCCTGCCTGCGTTGTCGGCCGGAGTCGTCGCCGGGCACGCCGGCATGGGCTGGTTCTTCATGGAAAGTTTCGCGCGCGTTGCAGCTAATTGACCAGGGTATGCTCGATAACGGCAAGGTGGCTACGCTGGCAGCGGAACTCGAGGTTGGGCCGCGCCAGCTCAATCGACTGTTTCGCGAGCATATCGGCGCCACACCGGTTGAAGTTGCACAAACGCGTCGTCTCCACTTTGCCAAGAAATTAATCGATGAGACAGATATGTCGCTGTCAGATGTGTGCTTCGCCGCCGGATTTGGCAGCGTCAGACGTTTTAACGCGGTGTTCAACAAAACCTATGCCAGGTCACCCGGGGAATTGCGTAAAAGTGGAAACCGACGAGCAGCAAGACCCGATGGGAGTGCGGGTGCGGGTAGTGTTCGGCTTAGCCTGTCGTTTCGTCCGCCTTTCGACTGGCAGGCGTGTCTGGACTTTCTCGCTTATCGAGCAATTCCCGGTGTAGAAGTAGTCAGTGCCAACAGCTATGCACGCACGATTGCAATTGACGGCTACCATGGACATTTTGTTGCGCAGTTCAGTGAAGGTAGCAACGCGCTGCAACTGCAGATTGATTTTCCCAAATCACGCTACCTCTATCAGATTATTGATCGGGTGCGGTCGATATTTGATTTGCGCGCAGACAGTGAACAGATAGAGCAACACTTGATACAAGATCCTTGCTTGCGCCGTGTTGTTAAGCGTAACCCCGGACTCCGCGTTCCCGGTTGCTGGGATGGCCTCGAAGTCGCGGTGAGAGCGATTCTGGGACAGCAGGTTACCGTTAAAGCGGCCTCAACCCTGGTGGCACGCGTTGTGGCGAAATACGGTCAGGCATATAGTTGTGACCAGGCAGCGCTTACGCGGGTATTTCCAGTTGCAAGCGAGTTGGCAGACGGCACTCTCGATGGCCTGGGAATTGTTTCAGCGCGCATCGCCGCAATTCAGTCGGTCGCGCGCCTCGTTGCAGATGGCGAGCTGGATATCAGCTGCCACACAGCCACTGAAGAATTCATTGAACGCATTTGTCAGTGCAAGGGAATAGGGGCATGGACGGCGCATTACATAGCCATGCGCGCACTGGATGACCCAAATGCTTTTCCCCATTCAGATTTAATACTGCGTCGCGCCGCTGCAGAACCCGGCGCCACGTTGACACCAAGGCAACTGCTAAATCTGGCAGAACCATGGCAACCCTGGCGCGCATACGCAGTGTTGTACCTGTGGAAGAAGTATCAGCAGTCGGTGCGCGGCAAATCCATCAAAAAGGAAGGTAAAAAATGAGCACTTATTATTGCTATCACAGTTCAGCAATCGGTGAATTATTGCTTGCCGGTGACGGAGAAGATCTGGGCTTGTTGGGATTTCCGCAAGGTAAAATGCGCAGACGTCACGAGGCTGGCTGGAAACGTGATGCAGTGCCATTTCGGGAAGTGTGTTTCCAGTTGGACGCATACTTTGCCGGTGAATTGACTGCTTTTGACTTGCGACTCGCGCCAGCCGGCACCCCATTTCAACAGTCAGTGTGGAGTGGGTTGTGTGATATTCCCTATGGCAGTACCTGGAGTTATGGCGAGCTGGCTCGCCACGTCGGCAGGCCTGCAGCATCTCGGGCCGTGGGCGCAGCAAATGGCCAGAATCCTATCCCGGTTATTATTCCTTGCCATCGCGTCATAGGAGCCAATGGCAAACTTACCGGGTTCGGAGGAGGACTGGAGACCAAGGAATTTCTGCTTAAGTTGGAAGCAGAGCAAATGCGCCCAGAGTTAATCTTCGCCTGATCGAAAGCTCATGTGGGAACTCCCGTGCCTGCGCGCTGTCGCAGGAATACACGATCGTGAACAAGGAATCCATGCGGGAAACATTCGATATCGGTGATTATGCCCAATTGGCGCTGTCAGAGACTGATGCTGAACATGGCAGAATCTCGCAGCGGCTTGTTTTTATTGGTCCTGCTGTTGCTGGCAGTATCGTATTCCATCTGTTTGCTCTGGGCCTGTTCCTGACAATGCATACAGAACGAGACACCAGGGAGCCTCCCAGGTCTGTAAGCATCAATCTGGTTCCGGCCATGCCTCGTGAACCTATTGCCGAGCAGCCAGTAGATCCCTCTGCCACAATGGAAAGGGCAGCACCGGTACAATCGAACCCAATCGCGCCTGCACCAGATTCGACATCCAGTTCGGCAGAGCAACCAGAACCACAGCTTGCAGAGAGTGAAGTGGATGTGCCCGAAGTGAATGTAAACCAGGACACGGCATCGAGTCCGGCAATATCTGGTTTGCTGGCTATCAGACAGTCGATTGATCAGTTGGTTGCGGAAGATTCCCGGCAAGCCTGGTTCAACGATTGCCATTACAGTGATCGTGATGCGGGAGTGCGACCTTGTGAGGAAGATGTTGCCCCGATAAGTGAACGCAGTCTGCTGAATCCTGTATATCAAAGCTTGAATCCTGTCAGGCAACAAACGCGCGCACAAAAATCCGTGCGTACTATTGCAACGCAAATGGGTGACATCGGTGCAAACTTGAGTGATGCAGACATACCGCTGGCACAACGGGAATACCTGCAGCAAGAGTTGGAGCAGGGCATCAGTGTTTACTCAAGCAAGAACAATGATTCGAAACAACATGTCTTTCGCATGAATAGCAACAGTGCCGCGGCGCAACAGGCAGAGCGCGTGCTTGGTGATCCATGGGTGCTCGAGCAGAGTCGTGAACTCGAGCGGCGCAACGTTCACGTTCCCTGACTGGTTATTGCGAATTGAATTCCAAAAAAGTAGTGGAATTGCTTCTGTACCAGCCGTTATAATGCGCGCGTTTTCTAATCAAGAGGAAAAGACGATGAAGCAGACAGAATTAACAGGAACGACAGTCTGACGATCTCGCTTTAGCTTACCGTGTCCACAATTTCTGCGCGGACACTCCCGACTCAACTGTTCACTAAACGTGACCCCCGTCGTGCAGGTTTTAAAGCCTGACGTCATGTCTGTCATATCTCCTGGTGTAATCGCAGCAAGGTAATTGCTGTAAAGGATTCTATTGCCCAGAGAAAATGTTATGACAATTGAGAAAATTAAAAACACCTGGTCATTGTTCAAGCAGGCATTAGCCGGCGATATTGACCTGAACTACACCGAAGGTCCCATCCCGCGTGTGACTTTCCTGCTTGCAGTGCCCATGATTCTGGAAATGGCCATGGAGTCAGTATTCGCGATCGTGGATATTTTTTTCGTGGCGCGGCTTGGTACAGATGCCGTGGCGACCGTCGGCCTCACCGAAGCGATGATAACCTTGCTGTATGCGATAGCTATTGGTCTCAGCATGGGGGCAACGGCAATGGTGGCGCGTCGCATTGGTGAAAAAAACCCTGCGGCCGCTTCCCTGGTCGCTGGCCAGGTTATATGGGTAGGGATTTTTGTCTCGGTTATAGTCGGAGTTATTGGGATCCTGTTTCCCGGCCAGATTCTTGCTCTGATGGGAGCAAAGAGTTCGGTTATTGAGGTTGGTACGAACTATACCCGCCTGATGTTTGGTGGCAGCTTTTCTATTGTCTTTCTGTTTCTCATTAACGCGATATTTCGCGGAGCGGGGGATGCAACGATAGCAATGCGAGCGCTATGGTTGGCCAATGGCATCAATATCGTATTGGATCCTTGCTTGATATATGGTGTTGGGCCGTTTCCTGAGTTGGGCGTGACTGGTGCGGCAGTGGCTACCAATATTGGCAGGACTATCGGTGCTCTTTATGGGCTATATTATTTGTGTGGAGCAGGCGGGCGGATAAGACTATTACTGCGCAATATGCACCTGCAACCGGGTATTATTGCCGCGCTCGTAAGAATTTCCACAGGTGGAATAGCACAGTTTCTGGTAGCGACCGCGAGTTGGGTTTTTCTGATGCAAATCGTATCGCGGTTTGGTAGCGAAGCAGTTGCCGGCTACACGATTGCTGTGCGCATCGTTATGTTCAGCTTGTTACCTGCCTGGGGGTTAAGTAATGCGGCTGCAACGCTGGTGGGACAAAACCTCGGGGCAGGGCTGCCAGACAGGGCAGAGACTACAGTCTGGGCCATCGCCAAATACAATGCCATCTACATGGGGCTGGCGGCTCTGGCGATGCTGGCTTTCACTACCTCTCTGGTGTCATGGTTTAGTTTTGATACCGCCGTTGTTGCTTATGGCGTGCAGTGTCTGCGTATTTTTGCCTATGGCTATGTGTTCTGGGACTTTGGTATGGCAATTATCCAGGCCTTTAACGGGGCCGGTGATACCATGACCCCCACCTTTATCAACATCTTCTGCTTCTGGATTGTGCAGGTGCCGTTGGCTTACTGGTTGGCGCTGACTCTCGAAGTCGGTCCTGTCGGGGTGTTCTGGGCAGTGTTTGTTTCAGATTTGCTCACTGGTATAGTAGGCGTCGCCATTTTTAGCAGGGGTAAGTGGAAGACGCGTCAAGTCTGAAACATCCATTATCATCTATGCAGAGTAGTCAGCAACATATTATTTCGCAGGTATCCACCTGGCTCGAGGCAGAGAAGCCCGTGTGGTTGTGCACCATACTGAAAACCTGGGGTTCTTCGCCTCGGCCAATCGGTGCAATGATGGCCTGTACTCTGGATGGTGAGATAGTCGGTTCTATATCCGGCGGCTGCATCGAAGAGGATTTCCTGCAGCAACTACAAGATGGCAGTCTTAAACAAGAGTATGACAAGGCAGGCAAACCATTTTTAGTCAAGTACGGTGTTACAGCCGAAGAGCAGGCCAGGCTCAAATTACCTTGTGGTGGCCAATTGCATGTCCTCCTGGAATTTATTGAAGCCAGTTCAGCAGCGCGCAAGACCTTTGCAGAGCTCGCCTCTGGTTTAGCGAACCATACTCCTGTTAGCAGAATTGTAAATCTGCAATCGGGCGACGTTTCGTACCGCCCTGGCAGTGATCAGGAAGCTGTTGTAATTGATGGCGCTGTGATGACGCATAGTCTTAGTCCCATGTATAGATTGTTATTACTTGGGGCAGGAGACGTCGCCAAATATGTCTCCGAGATGGCGTTAGCACTTGAGTATGATGTCACGCTATGTGACCCGCGTCCGCGCTACCTGGAAAATTGGTGTGTCGAAGGCGTTGAGGTGACAGCGCGACTGCCAGATGATGTTGTAAGGGAGCAATTCAGCAACCCTTATAGCGGTATTATTGCGCTGGCTCATGATCCGCGAGTGGATGATATGGCTTTGATGGAAGCGCTGAAAACTGATGCGTTTTATGTAGGTGCGATGGGTTCGGTGCGTACTTCTGCCGCGAGAAGGGAGAGGTTGCCAGAGTTGGGGCTGACTTCTGCGGAAATTGATCGACTACATGCACCAATAGGCTTTGCAATCAGTAGCAAGACACCGGCAGAGATTGCTATCGCAATCATGGCGCAAGTTACAGCAGTACGCCATGGAGATGACCCAAACCTAATTGCTGGATAATTGCCTTTCCAGACCGGCAACAATCACGTTCAATCCGTTTGCATATCCGGTCTCGGCATCGCTGTCGCCTACATCTCCCTCCATTTGCTCCGCCATGGCCCAGCCCAGAGTAAACCGCCCCATAACGAGAAATGCAGTTTGCGCTTGTTGCTTGTCAAATCCGGCGTTTCGTAAACGTTCCAGCATGCCAGGAAAGGACAGAATAGCTTTGGTTCCGGTAGGGCGACTGGCAGCGATGACTTTGGCACCATCTCGCCGTGAGAGTGCCGCGTTGCGAATGCAGTGTGCACCGTCTTTAAGCCAATCCTGCCAGGGCGCTTCTCCAGATTTCTTATCCGGCAGGTTGTCCATAAACATTGTCTCAGCCATATAACTGAGCAAGGTCTGCTTGTTCTCGATGTGCCAGTATAATGAGGGAGCTGCGACCCCCAGGCGCGCTGCAAGGGCGCGGGTACTAAGACCATCCAGACCGACTTCGTCCAGTAATGCCAGCGCTTCCCGCACAATAATCTCAGTGTCGAGTTTGGGTTTGTCGGCAGGTTGTTCCTTCATCGGATAACTTGCTCAGCGACTGGCAGCTCTGTCGCAATTTTTATTGCTGGATCTCTCTTTCTATACCGGCTTCTTCCATGACCTCGAGACGTCTCGCCCCGGCTAATATGCCAATGATGCCGTAGTTACCTTCGTGACAGGCGTATTCATATACGGGTTCATCCATGCGTGTCAGTGGATATTCTCCAGTCCACTGGGCGGTGTATACACTTGGGTCGTCAACGGTAAATCCATAGATCACTTTATCTGGACCTTCGCGACGAAAGGTTTCGATCACAGTGAGGTTATCAACAGGAGCACCCCTGTAAGTAGTAGCGGGGTTGTAATGTTTTGTTTCTACGACCAGTGTATCGCCTTCCCAGCGACCAATGGAGTCCCCAAGCCATTTCTGATGTGTGGCCGCCACAGGACTACGCTCGTCAGTAATCTTGATGATGCGTGCATCGTGCACCATCTCAACAGTAATAGTGACATATCCGGGTGATTGCACTATTTGCATGTGTGAGTTGTACATTACCGGGGACATCACGGGGCCTGAACTATTGCCGAAGGACAGCAGGCAACGCTCACCAAGGCTGCGACCTTCCGGGCCATCATTACGGTCTGGCAGATCACCACGCAACTCGGCCAGGCGTTCGCGAAAACCTGCAACGCGTTCCGGAATACGGCCGTTTGGAGGATCAATTATCGCCGAAGTTCGATACTCGCCATCGATTGTGGGTAAGAACATACCTCTGTCGGTCCAGAACAAATCATAGTTTCCTACTGGTGGTAGCGCAGTTTGCTCAGGAGCCGGCCGGTTAGGGTCAAGTGGTTCATTATCCTCTTCAACCTGAGCCTGAGCTTGCTGTTCCAGTGCCCTTGCTTCTGCTTCGGTATAAGCCCGCTTGTCACCGAGAGAGCGAGAGCGCTCGAATGGCATTACCGTATTGTTTCTCCACACCCCTTGCAGGTCAGGAACACCCCATTCCGTGCGAGGGACCGTATTATTCTGCGCCATAGCAGATGTTGCTAAGCTCAGTGCAAATGCGAGGCTGGTGAGTTTTCCGAAAGGGCTCATAACAATTCTCCGTGGTGTGATATTGGCATTTCTACCCCTATTTGGTGGGTATTCTACGATCACAACGAGTGGATATACAGGCAGCTATAGTCACGAATTGTTACTTGAATGTCGCAAATGATTACGCTTGAGGCTATGTGACGGGTGCCAGCCTTGCCCAGGGCCGGGCCTGTTCAAGCTGGCTGGCAAGCTGCAATAGCAGGGAGTCATTGCCCCATGCGGCGCTGCACATCACTCCGATAGGCAGGCCTGCAGTGTTGCTTGTAAAAGGAATTGAAATACTCGGCTGCCCGGTACCGTTGTAGAGTGCCGTGAAACCGCTCCAGGCTCTGAAGCGCCGGGCATATTCAGGTTCATCCACCGCATTCATATCCAGCCAACCGAGCTTAACAGGAGGCTTGCTGAGAACGGGGCTGAGTATGACGTCGTATTGCCCATGAAATGCCGCCATAGCCAGTTCTGCTTCACGTAGGGTGTCTCTCGCGGCCACATAACTATCCGCATCCATCTGTGCACCGATTTTCGCCATCGAACGAGTCGAATGTTCCAGATTGGCAGAGTCGAGTGTGACATTGCGCAGTTCGAGTTGCTGTTTGAGGGCCTGATAAGTGTGCAGGCAAATTAGTTTTCCCATTGCTGAAACCGGCGCTTTGTAATCGAGAGGTTTGTCGATTGTTTCCACGTGATGGCCGAGGGATTGCAGCAAAACTCCGCATTCTTCCACCGCGGCGCGACATGTGGCATCGGTTTCCAGGGCAAAAGGATGATTGGTTTGTAGCGCAATTCGTAAGCGTGCGACGGGTTTCTCAATAGAAGTTGTGAATGCCGTTGAATGTGCCGGGAGTGGATAGAGCATGGGCTGTTTGAGCGCAACCACATCCAGGAACGCCGCGCTGTCAGCAACTGACTGGCTGACCACATGGTGCGCACTCATTCCGCTCCAGCTCTCTGCCAGGCTGTCCTGCACAGGGGTTAACCCACGACTGGGCTTCAGGCCAACCAGGCCACAACAGGATGCCGGGATACGGATCGAACCACCGCCGTCAGTGGCATGCGCTGCAGGCACAATTCCTGCGCTAACAGCTGCTGCTGCGCCACCACTGGAGCCGCCAGTTGAGTACTCATGTTGCCAGGGGTTGTGACAAGGGCCATTCGACTGCGGTTCCGTGGTGATGGTCAGGCCCAGTTCCGGAGTGTTGGTCTTGCCCAGGAAAATCAGTCCAGCTTGTCGATAGGCGGTGACGATGTTCGCATCCTGCTCGGCAACATCACCTTGAAATAACCGACTGCCGCGTTGGCAGGACATACCGCGTATCGGGGTCAGATCCTTAATAAGAAATGGTATGCCTGCAAGGGCGCTGTATTGCAGCATTTGTGGATTAGCATCAAATTGGCGGGCCTGCTCGAGGGCCTGTTCGAAGCCTTCCGCGACAATCGCATTGATTGCCGGATTGAGTTTTTCAGCATTGGAGATCGCAGTACTGACCAACTCGACACAAGAGAAGTCTTTGTTGCGTAACGAAGCAGCAAGTTGCAGTGCATCATTACCTCGATAATCAGAATCAGTGAGCATGAAACGGCGACCTAAAACGTCGCGCTGTCATCATCGTCCTTGCCAACCAGGCTGAACCCGCCTTCGTCCTCATCTTCGTCTTCGCGGCCATCCTTGCCTTCATCCAGCTGTATGCGGAGACGCAGGTTGTTTTTGGAGTCGGCGTTCTTGAGAGCTTCTTCGTAGCTGATCTTTTCGGCCTTGTACAGATCGAACAAGGCAGAGTCGAATGTTTTCATGCCTTGCTGTTCGGATTTTTCCATGACCTCTTTGATTTCCATTACATTGCCCTGCTTGATAAGGTCACAGACGCGTGGTGTGCCAATAAGGATCTCAATGGCGGCGGCGCGCTTGCCGTCGGGGGTTGGGATCAGACGCTGGGATATGAAAGCAACCAGGTTAAGTGATAAATCCAGGAATAGCTGCTTATGGCGCTCATCCGGGAAGAAGTTGATTATGCGATCAAGCGCCTGGTTGGCGTTGTTGGCGTGCAGCGTTGATAGACAAAGGTGGCCTGTTTCGGCAAATGCCAGGGCATGTTCCATGGTTTCCTGACTACGAATCTCGCCGATAAGAATGACATCTGGCGCTTGTCTTAATGTATTTTTCAAGGCTTCTTCGTAGCTGTTGGTGTCAACGCCAACTTCCCGCTGATTGACGATGCAGCCTTGGTGAGGATGAACGAATTCCACGGGATCTTCGATCGTTATGATATGGCCGTCGGAATTCTTGTTGCGGTGATCAATCAGAGCGGCGAGGGATGTGGATTTACCTGAACCGGTGCCACCAACGAACAGGATAATGCCACGCTTGCTCATGATCAGTTCGGACAATACAGGTGGCAATCCCAGTGATGCAGGGTCAGGAATCTCTGTTTTGATGTTTCGGGCAACGATGCCGACTTCGCCACATTGCTGAAAAATATTGACGCGAAAACGACCTATGTCTGGGTCGGCTACAGCGAGATTCATTTCAGGGCTTTTTTCAAATTCCTTGATCTGGTCTTCATCCATTATCTGGTATGCGATCTTCTTCACCATACCTTCAGGTAATTTCTTGTCGATCAGGGGAACCAGTTTGCCGTGCGCCTTCATACTGGGGGGAGCGCCGGTTGTGAGGAACAGGTCAGACCCGTCCTTTTCAATCAACATTCTGAGGAAGTCTTTGAATCCCATGGTCTAGCCCTTCTTTGCGTTTCTTGTGTGACTTCGCGCCCGGCCAGGGGCACATAATTCGATGGTCAAACCTATCCTAGTCAAACCTGCCTTCAGTATACCAACCAACTTTCGAAGCGGTTGTCTCAATTTTGTCTGCTACGTCCAGTATAAGCGCGAATAGTGCCATGCGCACCAGGACGCCGTTATCAGTTTGGCGAAATATCGCCAGATTGGGGTGTTGATTGAGGTCGTTGTCCAACTCATTGGCGTCTTCGCGGGAATCCCGTGGGAGAGGGTGCATGATTACCGTATTGGGCTGACAGAAGCGAGTATAGATTGCCTGATTGAGACGAAAGCGACCGCGGTAAATATTAGCTTCCAGTTTATTGGTGAATCTTTCTTCCTGGATGCGAGTGAGATAAAGGGTGTCATTGTCGACCAGCCCTTGCTCCATATCTTCGGTTTCTATGACCTTGTGTCCTGCAGCTTTGAGGTCTGCAACAATGTCTTCTGGCATTTTTAACTCAGTTGGAGAAATCAGCGTACAGGTAATGTCTTTATAGAGCATGAGGAGTTGCGACAGAGAGTGGACCGTACGCCCGTGTTTCAGGTCTCCAACCATTGCGATATGCATACCGTCAATCGCTTTGCCCTGGGAAACAAGCTCCTGCTTTATTGTGTAGAGATCGAGCAGCGCCTGGGATGGGTGTTCATTGGAACCATCGCCTCCGTTGATGACGGGGACCCGGCTGGCCTCGGCGAACTCCGCAACCGAGCCTACCTTGGGGTGGCGCATGACAATGACGTCACTGTAGCCACTGATTACCCGTGCAGTGTCGTAGAGTGACTCGCCCTTGGATATGGAGGAGGCTTTGACATCGGTGGTTTCTCGAACATGACCACCAAGCAGATTAAAGGCGCAGCCAAAGCTTACGCGTGTGCGGGTGCTGGGTTCAAAAAACATATTGCCGAGAATGGCACCTTCGAGGGCCTTGGTGACTCGTTCCCTGTGCGCGAAAGGAATCATGCTGTCAGCAACCTGGAAAATCGTATCGATATCGGCTCGCTCGAACTGCGTTACACTAAGAATATGGGCGCCGCGAAAATCCATGGTTATTCAAGTTCTGACTGATCAAGGGGATACTACTACAAATGGCGGTTTGAGAGTAATTTCGCTCTTATTCTAATCAGACTGCGGGGAAGCTAAAAGGCAGGGAATGGGAAAAAACTCAATCTATTGGTATGACTTCGAAACCTTTGGTGCCAATCCGCGCCGGGACAGGGCATCCCAGTTTGCCGGGCGTCGTACTTCCGAAGATCTCGAACCACTGGAAGAGCCTCTGGTTATGTACTGCAAGCCGGCAGACGATTTCATCCCGGACCCCATGGCGTGCCTGATCACCGGGATAACGCCAGCGAAAGCCCGGAAAGAAGGCTTGATCGAGGTCGAGTTCATTGCCGCAATAGAGCAGGAATTTTCCCGTCCGGGCACCTGCGTGGCGGGTTACAACAGCATTCGATTCGATGACGAAATGACGCGCCAGCTGTTATATCGCAATTTCTATGACCCCTACGAACGCGAGTGGAAGAACGGTAATTCACGTTGGGATATCCTGGATATGCTTAGACTGTGCGCTGCAACGCGGCCTCAGGGTATCGAATGGCCGCGCAGGGGAGATGGCAATCCCAGTTTTCGACTGGAGGATTTGACTGCTGCCAATAATATTGAACACAGCGATGCCCACGATGCATTGTCAGATGTTGAAGCAACCATTGCGCTTGCAAAACTTGTAAAGGACAAGCAACCCAAATTGTTTGAGTATGTCTACAGTTTGCGAGACAAGCATCGGGTGCAGGCAGAATTAGATCTGGTTACACGCAAACCAGTTTTGCATATATCCGGCATGTATCCGTCGCATCGCGGTTGTCTGGCGCTGGTTATGCCCTTATGCCAACTTCCCGGGAACAAGAATGGCATTATTGTTTACGATCTGCGGCAGGATCCGAGAAGCTGGTTTGATTTACCAGTTCAAGAGATACGTGAATTGCTCTTTACTGCCAGTAAAGATATGCCTGAGGACGCAGAACGCATTGCGCTAAAGGTTATTCATATCAATCGCTGCCCGGTCTTTGCATCACCAGCGGTACTATCTCCGGAACGCGCCAGGCACTTCGAACTGGATATAGATGAGTGCAAGCGGCACTGGGAATTGCTTGCCCGGCATTCTGAAGTTATCAAAAAGCTCCAGGCCGTATACTCCGAAGAGCCAGTTGAAACATCCAATGATCCGGACTTTATGATTTATACGGGCGGATTCTTCTCCGATTCAGATAAAGCCCTCATGCGGACTGTACGCGAAACGGCACCATCTGACCTGGCACGCCTTGATCTGCCTTTCCGGGACTCGAGGATGCAAGAAATGTTACTGCGGTTTCGAGCGCGTAATTACCCTGAGACCTTGTCATCTGAAGAGCGCGAAGACTGGGAAGCGTTTCGCAAGTCACGCTTGCTGGATCCGCTGGCACAAGCCGAATTCAAAGCCAGTCTCGATGAGGCTATAGAGCGTGCAGATGAATCTGGCAGTGCCGTGCTGGCAGAGCTGGAGTCTTATGTGGATGGCCTGCTGGAATCAGTCAGAGAATAGAGTCGCACTGCATTGTCGTGAAACAGTTGTGCTTTCTCGGCTATGGAAAAATCCTGTGCCAGGCGCTTGAAGGCATTCCACAACACTGCATAGGAGCATGACACTTTATCCACGGGGAAGTTGCTTTCAAACATGCAGCGCGCAGTACCAAACTCCTCAATACAATGTGAGATATACGGGGCCATTGCTGCTGCGAGGTCGCTTGAGGATGGAGGGTGAGCCCGCTTGTGCCAATCAAAGCCATTTATCGCCATGGCCATTCCACCCAGTTTGACATGTACATTTGCTTGTTGTGCCAATAAGCTCATCGATTCGCGCCATTGATTAAACACTTCTTCGCGTTTGCCAGCAAAAGGACCTATGCCGAGCGGGCCACCCACATGATCGATAATAAATGTCTGATCAGGGAACAGCTGCGCGAGTGTTCTTAACTCTTCGAGTTGCGTGTGATAAAGCCAGGCATCAAATACGAGGTCGAATTCTTGCAGACAGGCAAACCCGGCCTGAAAGTCAGGGTCCAGATACAAATGCGGCGGCGGGTTAGTATGAGAATTGCGGATACTTGCATCTGCGTCCCAGCCACAGGCATGCCTGATTCCCTTGAGGCGTCCGCCTGCCGCATCAAGATGCGCATCAATCACCTGTTCAACAGACTTCCCGAGGCGTAGGTCAGCGAATGCCACAATGCCATCGGCGACTCGCGTGGCATGATCAGGATTGTAATCCTGTTGAGTTTGCCGCATGACGAAGCGGGTTTCGCCCACAGGCGCCAGAGCTGAACCCAGAGAATCTTCATAGGCTGACATGCATTCTACAAATACGGTTGACCGGATATTGTGTCCGGAGCCAGTATCCTGCAACAGTTCAGGCACGAGATAGCGGCTATCAGGATAATCCCACAAGTGGTGATGAGGGTCGCAAATAGGTAGTTCAGGTTCGAGAATCTCTTCCTGATGCTGTGACAACCATTGAGGATTTACAGGCATGTATATTACTTCATGTCAGAATCAGCATTGAATCTGCACAGTATGGCAAATTTAATTCTGTAGGTGAATTCATTGCTGCCTATATGTCGCGCTCGAGCAGATTTATTATCGATTGGTTAAGCCTATTTGAAGGATTTAAGACGTCAGAGACCGCAAGGTAATTGCTGAGAAATCGCTTGAATGAGAGGTGGGTTTTGGCATTTTATAAAGGGCTACATAAAGATTGGCAAAGCAGTTAGAATGCACATCTTTCTTGCTCGTATCTCCAGACGACTTTAGATTATAAACTTATCTAGTTGATTTAATTGAATAATGCAATGACGGATCAATTTAGGGATATTCGGCCTTATCAGGATGCCGAGATTCGCCCAGTTTTGGATCGGCTGATTACCGACTCCGAATTTCTGGAAAGTATTGCCAGCTTTTACTATCCCCGCCTGACGAAATTATTTGCTCCTGTTATGCGTAATTTGGCTCAGCGCAAACTGCGGCAGCAGGTTGATGCCGTGCACGATGTTAAATCCATGCAGGATGTCATCGCCGGGTATATGGACAAGATGATTGAGGACACGACCACCAGCCTGACTCATTCAGGGATGGAAAACCTCGGTCAGGACAGGAACTACCTTTTTATTTGCAATCACCGGGATATCACCATGGATCCCGCGTTCGTTAATTACATGCTGTATCACGCGGGCTGCGACACACTACAGATAGCGATTGGAGATAATTTGCTTAAAAAACCCTTTGTCACAGATCTAATGCGGTTAAACAAGAGTTTCATTGTGCGTCGATCTCTCAAGGGCAGAGAGTTGTTAAAGTCATTAAGCCAACTTTCTCAATATATGCATTATTGTATCGGAAATGGTGAAAACGTCTGGATTGCGCAACGCGAAGGTCGCGCCAAAAATGGCATCGACCGTACCGACCCGGCTTTATTAAAGATGTTGGCGATGGGGCGCCGTGATTTGCCGCTGGGAGAGAGCCTGACGCAGTTACATATCGTCCCCGTGTCGATTTCCTATGAATACGACGCTTGCGATGTACTCAAGGCCAGGGAACTGTACGCGATTGATACTACGGGCAGTTTTCAGAAAACTGATCAGTCAGACATAGATAGCATCGTCAGAGGTATGATTGGTGAGAAAGGAGCAGTCCATGTGGCATTCGGCGAGGAACTGGATATCACCAGTGACGATCCTGACCAGATTGCGGCACAGATTGATACTCAGATAATTCATAACTATAGGCTGAATGACTCAAATCATATTGCAGTACAATTGCTGGAAGAGAGAGGTATGCTGGAAGCGGTGGATCTTGGTGAGATTCCGACCAGACAAGTCAGTAGCAGCAGCCTTGCTGCGTTCAACGAACGGCTGGCCCAGGTAGATGAAACGCTACACAAACACTTTCTTTTAAGCTACGCCAACCCGGTGTTGAATCGTTACGGTCTCTGCAGCTAGGTTGGTAGTCAGCGCAATTTTGCGATAGCCGCTTGCAGACGATCCTGCAGTGCTGATGAGGTTTTCGGCTCGAGCGGGCCAATACATAGCGAACGCATCTCGAGATCGAATACAAATTTAGCATTCTGCTTCGCGTTGGGTTTGGCGTGACCAAACACATCCTTGAGTTGCTGTAACTGAATTTCCATGCGTGCGGCTTGATCCTCTGCGGGGCTTTCAATCCCGGCCCGAATTTCCAGCTCTATACACAAACGTCGAAAGGCGTGTTCTGCTTTTGTTGCGACCTCTTCAAGCTGCGCTCGTGTCTCGATATTTTTGTAACTCTGTAAACGTTTCTGCAGCAAGTCATAGCAGGCAGTGTTGGAGGGCCGCTGCGAATTCATCAGGTCATCTAGCGGATATTCTTGAAGCTGTTGCGTGTGTTCAGGATATGCTGCCTCGTCTGTGCATTCCCATAAGGATTGTTCCAGATTACGAATTGCATTGATCGCGCTGGTAATGGCGTTTTTCTCTTCCAGTTGCTTCTTGTCTGGCAGGGATTTTAATCTAAAATCTATTTTGCGCTTGACAGTATTAAATTTTTCCAGCCATTGATCGCGCTGCTTCCTGCCACTGTTGTCAAGATCCAGATTAAACTGCTGACTGATATCCTTTACATCATTTCTTCTGGCTCTCAATTCGTCATCAGATATCTCTGCCAATTGTTGAAGCTGCTTAAGGCTGTCCGCGAGTTGTGTATCGGTTTGTTGAAATTCCTTCTGTTTGACAGACTTTTCCTGCTTGCCTTTAGCGAATATCTGATCACAAATGGCTCTGAAATCCTCCCAGTACTTTCTGTCTTCCTTAAATGAAGTTGGCCCAATTTGCTTCCACTCTCTTTGAATTCCCTTGGCAGCTTCCATTGCTTGCCGATTGTCGTCTTCGGTTAACAACGCTTTGGCCTTGTCTATCAGGCCTTGTTTTGCCTGTGCATGATCACGAAAATTCTCCTTGCGGAGTTTGCGTAGCTGATTGACCAAACCGTAATAACGTTTCTGCAAGGTCTTGATTTTCGATTGCTCAACCGGTGCATATTGCTTCCAATCACGCTCGGCTTCAGAGACTAACTTATTCAATTGGCTAATATTTACATTGTCTTTGTCGATTTCTTCCAGCGCTTTATCAAGCTGCTCGCAAATATTCCGACGCTTGACAAGATTTTCAGCCATTTGTATTTTGCGTTGCTTGAAAAATTCTTTGCATGGGGTGTAGGCCAGATCAGATAATTTTTTAAACTGTTTCCACATGCGTTCATTTTCATTGGATCGGCCAAGGTTCTTCCAGTCCTTGTGCATTTTGCTTATCGTGCGAGAGAGTTCCGGAGGAGTCAGCTTGCGATTCGGCAGGTTACGCATCTGCTCAATGAGTTCTTTCTTCTTCTCCGTCGCTGCAAAGACTTTCCAATCTCGCAGTTCATCCAGTTTTTCCTTGAAAGGGTTAACCGATTTAAGCAATTGATTGCGGGTTTTTCCGCTGGTATTGCTGATATTGCCCTGGATCCGATCCCAATTTTCCATGGCAATCTGTGATTGACCTTCTTCCAATGCCACGCTCAGTTTTTCAATTAGTTCATTGGAGGTTGTTAGCAATTCCTGCTGAAATTTATCGTTCTCCAGCTGTTTGGCTTGTAGGTATTTTTCAATCTCTTGCAGGCCAGTTAATATTGCTTCGTCAGTGTCTTGGCACTGTTTTTTCAGCGACTTGTATTCGCCCTGGATTTTGTTCAGTTTTGCTGTATTGCGTGGAGATAGTTTACTGGTGACCGCCACTAACTGCTGAACCTGAGAGGCGAGGTCAGCAGGTTTCTCTGCAGTTTTCGGAGCGGGGTTCGTGTCGGCTATGGCCTTGGCTGGTGATGACATGAATTACTGATCTTTTATTCGAGATATTTATGCCGAAAAAGTGGGTGAGACGTATATATAAGACATAAGTGTAACAGAACTTGTTCCAGCGCCGACATCAATTAACACTGTAACAATTTACGAACTGTAAACTCCCCAATGCTATAATTATCGGTACATGCCCACCTTTTTTCCACCTTCCGAGAGTACGCTTCATGCTGGCAGATGATGTCAAAGGCCGAATTCAGGCTGCCTATAGCCAGATGTTGAATTCTTACGATCTGGTACCTCGCTACGGGCAACGGCTGATGATTGCCGAAATTGCTAAAGCGCTCGCGCAACTTGTAGATGAAGACCATGAAAACACCCCAATTTGTGCAATAGAAGCAGGCACCGGCACTGGCAAAACATTAGCCTATCTGCTCGCAAGCATTCCACTGGCAAAGGAAATGGGATTTCAGGTAGTGGTTGCGACTGCCACAGTAGCATTGCAAGAGCAGGTGATCCTCAAGGATATCCCGGAATTGCTTCAAGGTACGGATCTGGATTTCAGCTTTGCGCTGGCCAAGGGTCGCGGTCGCTACGTGTGCCTGTCCAAGCTGGATGCCCATTTAAGTGGAAGCGATAGTTCCCAGGCCATGCTCGAACTCTATGGTGAAGAGGTAGATGATCTTCAGGGAGGCAATCACGCGCTCTATCAGGAGATGCTCGACGCGCTTTCTGCAGGTAACTGGCAAGGTGACCGGGATGATTGGCCTAAAATCGTCAGTGATCGGGATTGGCAACCTTTGACTGTCGACAATGCCGGGTGTCTCGGTTCCAGATGCAGCAATTTCAGTAATTGCTGCTTCTATCGTGCACGCGATTCGATGGATAAGGCAGACTGCATAATTAGCAATCATGATCTTGTGTTATCGGATTTGGCGCTGGGCGGCGGTGTAATACTGCCGGACCCGGGCAAGTGCATATATATCTTTGATGAAGCCCACCACCTTCCGTTAAAAAGCAATAATCATTTTGCCCGCTACTCACCTGTAAAGGCGACTATGACCTGGTTAGAGCGCTTACAAAATATGAGTCGCGGGCTATTGCAGGACGAGTTTATCCAGCCTGATGAGCAAGAAGCACTGGAGTCGCTACTAACGACTACGGGCAAGCAACTGCAACAGACATATTACATACTGCTGGATATGGTTAATGAGCAGTCCAGTGAACAGCATTACGAAAACCGGAGGCAGCTTACATTCAAATCCGGAATTGTGCCCGAAGCGATTCTCCTTGAAGCCGATAATCTGGCTGGCTATTTCACGCAGTTGACAACTCGCTGGCAGAAAATCAACGAGCAGTTGAAAGCCGAATTAGAGGAAAGCTCAAGTGTGGATCATAGCGAACGCGCCGAGCAGTGGTTCCCTCTGGTGGGGGCCAGTGCCAAGCGCGCAGAAGCAAATATGGAATTGTGGCTGGCCTTTAGTCAACCGGATATTGTTGGCAAGGCGCCGATGGCGCGCTGGATCAGTGCTTCTATTGATGAAACCGAAGAATTGCATATGTCCGCTACACCAGTTTTGGCTGCGGATAACTTACAACAAAGACTATGGGAATCATGTGCGGCTGCGGTGCTGACTTCGGCCACCTTAACTTCACTCGATAGTTTTGAAATGTTGATAATGCGGGCAGGACTGCCTGAGCACACGCAGTTTTTACGTATCCCGAGTCCATTTCGCTTTGCTGAAGCCGCGACGATTTCAGTGCCACGCTTGAATTGTGATCCGTCTGACAACCTGCGTCATACCGAACTCATTGTGGCGGCTATTCCAAAGCTGCTGGCAACGACTGACGCTGCGCTCATGTTGTTTTCCAGTCGACGGCAGATGCGGGATGTGCTCGATGGGCTGGACGATGAATGGCGTGATCGGGTGTTGTGTCAGGACGATTTTCAGAAATCGCAGCTTTTGAAGTATCACCGCAAACGTGTGGATGATGGTGAGGGGAGCATTATTTTTGGTCTGGCCAGCTTTGCAGAAGGGATCGACTTGCCCAGTAAGTATTGTACCCATGTACTCATAGCTAAACTCCCGTTCTCTGTACCAAACGATCCGGTCGAAGTGACTCTGGCAGATTGGGTGGAAGAGCAGGGACATAATCCATTCATGAAGCTCGCCGTGCCAGATGCAGCATTCCGATTGTTGCAAGCCACCGGTCGATTGCTGCGCAACGAACAGGACACTGGCCAGATTACACTCTTCGATGAAAGGATTGTGACGCGGCGCTACGGCAAAGCCATTCTTGATTCACTGCCACCCTACAGGCGTGAATTACTTACGCTGGACCTGAGTGAGTCACTGGCGGATTCAGCCTAGAGGCTGTTGCAATACGCCTAGTGCTTGCGGCGCTGTTGGCGCTGATTTATGTAGTAGGCGGCCCCAGTGCCAATTCCAGCGCCGACTATCATTGAAATGATTACATTGCCCATTAGCGGTCCAAGCCCCAAACCAACGATCAGGCCTGCTGTTATGCACAATGCATACGTACCTTGTTCTGCTTTCTTCTTGTTTTTCTTTGACATAGACCGTGTCCTGCCTCTAAAAATCAAAGCCTAGTTTACCCGCTCTGCAGAGTATATGACTGCTGCTGAACGTAAGTCCTGTAAGGGATCGATAGCGAACCGCCCGATACTGTCTATCACACTCATACCCTCAACAATTCTGCCAATTACTGTGTGGCGACCAGTTAGCCATGGTGCATCTTGCAGGGCAATGAAAAATTCCGGACCATTGCTGTCTGGCCCTTTGTTCGCCAACGCCACAACGCCACGTGTGACAGCTCGCGATGGGCCCGCATAGGTATACCGGTAGCCCTGGTTTTCAAGCACATCCTTTACCGTCATGCCGCGTATTCGATCTGAGATATCATACTGCCGTCGTTGCACATCACCGGCCGCGTCGATGTTCATATCCCGATAAAGAGGTCGCAACACGGCGTTAGCAAAGCTGGCTTCGGAAGTGACATTCAATACAGGGTGAAATGTACCGTCGGGATTGACGGCGGGCATGGCATTCATGCCAAGGAAATCCGCATTGATCTCATCATTGAGCCTGCGCTGCGGGGCGCCGAGTTGGTGTAAGACGGGACTGCCGGCCTGCACTACGAAACCCGGGATAACGCGATGGAATCTGACACCATCATAGTAAGGAAGCAGGGATTCATTGCCGTCCTCGTCAAAGAGGGGAACATTCCCGGCAGTCAGGTCGAGAATGTTTTGTATGTTTTCCGGTGCTTCATCCGGGAACAGTTCAATATAGATGTTGCCTTGCGAGGAATTTAGTAGCAACAATGGATTAGCGGCGTTTTCCATGCTGGACATTGCCGAATTAATATCTGCGCTCGCCAGCGGCACAGCCGTTAGTGTGAGCAGTGCTGAGATGAACAACTGATTGATTCTGACAGGGAGCATTAATAGACCTATTGCAGCAAGTGATGGTCTTCGGGAAGGTTTTTGGATATCCAGATAGCCAGTTTGTGCCGCATGTTCTGCACATTCTCGTCTTGTTTGGCAAGTGGCTGTATAACACCATCTTTTACCAGAAGGAGGTAAATCGCGCGTACTTTCATGTCGGCGTGATCAGTGGCTTCGAATTTCCCTGCACCACGTGCCTCAAAGTAACGACTACCGACACGAATCGCTTCTTTTAATAGTTCTGCTTCGTTCTTTAGCTTTTTCATGAGCCCGGGATCTGCAAATAGTCTGCGAGGATTGTAGAGTGAAAGCGAAGCAAGGCGCAATAACACCCTGTTTTCTATGACTCAGGCGCTGCACTCAGGTCGGCGGGGGTGTCGATGTCGAACAGTATGGCGGAATCATCCGCTGTCAGCTCGATCACAGCTAACGGGTTCTTGTTCACGATGATGCGGCCGCCGTTGTCACCGCTAAGCTGGCTTAATTCTTCAAAAAATTTACGACCAAAAGCCACTGGGTTTCCGGGTTTTCCTGCATGGAATGGCACAACAATGTGCTCGGTGTCAGCGCGATCAGCAATAGTGTGATAGGTGTCCGTAGCGATGTAGGGCATGTCTCCCAGACAGACCAGGCAGGCATCCCAGTGTGTGGGTAATCTAGCGACTCCATAGGCGAGGCTGGCGCCCATGCCTAATTCGGAGTTTTCAAACACGTGAATATTTTTGCTATGTGGGAGGATGCAAGAAACGAGTTCGGGGCGGGTGACTACATGCACTTCCGGAATGGCTGCAACAAGACGTGCGTGAGTTTGAGCAAATACGGTCTTGCCGGATGGCAGTATTGCATTGAGTTTGGGACCGCCATACCGACGGCTAAATCCGGCTGCCAATATCAAGGCGCCTACGGTCACTGCGGGTTACCTGTAAAAACGGTCGCTGCCACGGAGCGCGACAGCAACCAAATAATCAATGAAGTGTTTTGTTATTCTTGCGCTCTTCGTCAGTCTCGGGTTGGCTGATTTCAACGACGAAGCTTTCCTGCGATTTTGGTGCCTCAGCTTCAGCAGCAGTGGCTGCCTCTTGCGTAGCACTTTGCTGGTCAGCCTCGTCTGCTTCCTTTTCCAACGTTTGTGCCTTGATCTGCTCACTCAGATGCTGGCGCAGGCGATTCACTACGCTGGTCATGACCTCAATGGTTTGACTAAGCTGGTCTAGCGTAATCAGAGTGCGTTCCGGATCATTCTCTGTGTACTTCTCATCGCTCATAGCGTAATCCTCAGTAGCAAAACCACCGGTTGGAATCTCAGTCCCAAGACAGCGCTCCGCCAGTTTGATATTCGATAACCCGGGTTTCGAAGAAGTTCTTTTCTTTTCGCAAGTCCATAATTTCTGACATCCAGGGAAAAGGATTGCTTACGCCTTTGAATTGCTCAGGCAAACCAATCTGCACGAGGCGGCGGTTGGCGATAAACTGCAAGTATTCTTCCATCATGGCAGCATTCATACCGAGCACGCCTCTGGGCATTGTGTCGCGGGCATATTCGATTTCCAGCTGCGTGGCTTGCAGTATCATTTGCGTGGCTTCCTCTTTCATGGCATCGGTCCACAAAGCAGGATTTTCCAGTTTGATCTGGTTGATCATGTCGATGCCAAAATTCAGGTGCATGGACTCGTCGCGCAAAATGTACTGGAATTGTTCTGACGTGCCCGTCATCTTGTTGCGACGACCCATTGAAAGTATTTGGGTGAATCCACAGTAAAAGAAGATTCCCTCGAGGCAGCAATAGAAGGCAATAAGGTTCTTCAACAATTCCTGATCTTTCTCTGTGGTTCCTGTTTGGAAATTTGGATCAGACAGCGATTGGGTATACTTCAGGCCCCAGGAAGCTTTCTTCGCAACTGAGGGTACTTCGTGATACATGTTGAATATGGCGCCTTCATCCATACCCAATGACTCAATGCAATACTGGTAGGCATGAGTATGAATGGCCTCTTCGAAAGCCTGGCGCAGAATGTACTGGCGACATTCAGGATTGGTAATCAGCCGATAAATAGCCAGCACCAGATTATTTGCAACAAGCGAGTCTGCTGTGGAGAAAAAGCCCAGATTGCGCTGTACGATGAGACGCTCATCTTTAGTCAATCCATTGGGATTCTTCCACAGGGCGATGTCCGCATTCATGTTAACTTCCTGCGGCATCCAGTGATTGGCACAGCCATCCAGATACTTCTGCCAGGCCCAGTCATATTTGAAAGGCACTAACTGGTTCAGGTCGGCGCGGCAATTAATCATGCGTTTGTCATCTACTGCAACCCGATTGGCAGTGCCTTCGAGTTCTTCGATGCCGGCTTCAACGTCGAGGTTTTCCAGGTCGTTGATAGCCTGTTGCAGCGCTGCTTCGTTATTTTTTTCGTCAGCGGCTTCAATATTGGATTCGTAGCCGGTCGGAGTTTCATTGCCCACAGGAGCAGGGGCCGGCGCCGCAGCGGGTTGTCGCGGTGCGTCGTGCATTGCCTGATTGGCCGCTGCCGGCGGTTTTACATTGACTTTAGCTGGTGCGGGTTGCACAGGTGCGGGCGCTTCATCGTGGTTGAATTCGTCCCAGGAAAGCATATATATACCTCTAATTCTGTTTTTTATGTTCGTTTATATCTGTATCGTTCAATTCTTGTTATTGACAAGCCTCACAATCAGGATCGTCAATCGAGCAGGCTGCAGGTACTGCTGCAGCTTCTGATCCGCTGGAAACCTTGTTCAGCTTATTGTCTGAAACAGTCGATTTCTCGGTCGTGGTCGCCGCCAGTGCGCGCAGGTAGTAAGTGGTTTTGAGTCCACGCAACCAGGCCATGCGATAAGTAATATCCAGTTTCTTGCCATTGGCACCTGCAATATAAAGGTTCAGAGACTGCGCCTGATCGATCCATTTCTGCCGTCGGCTGGCAGCATCTACCAGCCATCTTGGTTCGATTTCGAAAGCAGTGGCATAAACTTCCTTGATTTCCTGTGGCACTCGATCAATGCGCTGCACGCTGCCTTCGTAGTATTTGAGATCATTGACCATGACGCTGTCCCAAAGATTAATTTTCTTCAGGTCATCGACAAGATAGGGATTGACTACCGTGAACTCGCCAGACAGATTCGATTTGACGAACAGGTTCTGATAAGTAGGTTCAATGGACTGCGATACACCGGTAATGTTGGCGATCGTTGCAGTCGGGGCAATTGCCATGACATTGGAGTTGCGCATACCAGTCTGTTTGATGCGGTTGCGCAGTGATTCCCAATCCAGGCGTTGTTCCATATTGACGTCGAGATAGTCATCACCGCGCGTCTCAGCCAGTAAATTCAGCGAGTCGATCGGCAATATGCTCTGATCCCAAAGTGAGCCTTCATAGGACTGATAGCGACCGCGTTCTTCGGCCAGTTCGGTAGAGGCGTTGATGGCGTAGTAGCTAACCATTTCCATCGACACATCAGCAAATTCCACTGCCTTGTCGGAGGCATAGGGGATACGCAATTTATAAAGCGCATCCTGGAATCCCATGATGCCCATACCGATAGGGCGATGCTTGAGGTTGGAATTCTCTGCCTGTGGCACTGAGTAATAGTTGATGTCGATAACATTATCGAGCATACGCACAGCGGTGCGGATAGTGCGCTGCAATTTCTCCTGATCCAGGCCGTTTTCATCAACATGATTAACCATGTTGATGGAGCCGAGATTGCACACAGCGATCTCATCCTCGCTGGTATTCAGGGTGATCTCTGTACACAGGTTGGAAGAGTGAATGGTGCCCACGTGTTGCTGGGGTGAACGCACATTACAGGCGTCCTTGAATGTCATCCAGGGGTGACCGGTTTCGAACAGCATGGACAGCATCTTGCGCCACAAATCCGCAGCACGGACTGTCTTGTATGGTTTGATTTCACCCGCTGCAGCCTTGCGCTCATACTCTTCATAGGCAGCTTCAAAAGCCAGGCCATGCAGATCGTGCAATTCGGGCACAGTGTTAGGTGAAAATAATGTCCATTCCTGATCATTGAAGACACGCTTCATGAACAGGTCGGGAATCCAGTTGGCGGTGTTCATGTCATGCGCGCGACGTCGATCATCACCGGTGTTCTTGCGCAGTTCCAAAAACTCCTCAATATCCAGGTGCCATGTTTCAAGATACGAGCACACAGCGCCTTTGCGCTTGCCACCCTGATTAACCGCGACTGCAGTGTCGTTTACTACCTTGAGAAACGGCACAATACCTTGTGACTTGCCATTAGTGCCTTTGATATGGGCGCCCATGGCACGCACTGGCGTCCAGTCATTGCCGAGACCGCCAGCCCATTTGGAGAGCATGGCGTTGTCTTTGATGGCCGAGTAAATACCGTGCAGATCATCAGGCACGGTAGTCAGGAAACAGGAAGACAATTGCGGGCGTAACGTACCGGAGTTAAACAACTGCGGCGTCGATGTCATATAGTCGAAGCTCGAAATCAGGTTGTAGAACTCGATGGCGCGCTCTTCACGATTTTCTTCATTGGTCGCCAGACCCATAGCGACGCGCATGAAAAACACCTGGGGCAATTCGAAGCGAATGCCTTCGCTATGAATAAAATAACGGTCGTACAAAGTTTGCAGACCGAGATAGGTAAACTGTTGGTCGCGTTCGGCTTTCATGGCCTGACCCAATACGTCGAGGTCGTAGTCCAGCAGGTGAGAGGACAACAGTCCGAGTTCCACACCTTTTTCAATGTAGGGGCGTAGCGTTGCCGCGTAGCGGTAATGCATTTCTGATTGAGTGGCCGCGTCAGTAATGCCGAGAAATCCAAGGGCTTCCGAACGCAAGCTGTCCATCAGGAGCCTGGCGGTTACATAAGAGTAATTGGGGTCCAGCTCAACCATGGTTCGAGCTGTCATCACCAGTGAAGTGCGGACATCTTCCATTTTGACGCCCGGATAAAGATTCTTCAGAGTCTCATCGTAGATGCGCTCTGCTGAAACATCATTCAGCCCTTCGCAGGCTTCATTGATAATAGTTTGCAGACGATCAGTATCGAGTGGTCCCTGCTTACCATCCGCAAAAGTTACAGTGATTTCAGGCTGGTTGGCTTTGGGTGCTTCCTGTTTTTGTTGTTCACGCAAGCGCGCATGGTCAGCACGATATATCACATAGCTGCGTGCGATCTTGTGCTCGCCTGTGCGCATTAACGCCAGTTCGACTTGATCCTGGATGTCTTCAATATGAATGGTGCCGCCTGATGGCATGCGCCGTCTGAAGATGTCTGTAATTTGTCGCGCCAACTGTTCCACAGATTCGTGGATGCGTGATGATGCGGCGGCATTACCTCCCTCTACAGCGAGGTAAGCCTTGGTAATTGCAACCGATATCTTGGACTCATCGTAGGCCACTACGGCACCGTTGCGCTTGATGACGCGCAATTGGCCCGGGGCTGTTGAGTTTACCGATACGGAGTCTTTCTGGGAGGGGGTGGCGGCCGTCGTGGAGCCGCCGGTTGGTTGTACTTCAGTCTGCATTGTTTGCTCCGTTGTGTTTCGCTACTACTAGTCTCCCAGAATCTATTCAGATGCTACGGAGATACTCTAGTACTGATTTTTTAATGTTCTTTTAATCTAGTAATACTCGTAATCTAGTGTTACCCGCTTTTCTGACTGGCAGATCGCCCGGGTATTGGCTTTGCTTATCAAACTCTCTTCAGTTTCTCTGCCTGGAAGCCTTGTCTGAGCCAAGTGGCTCGACTCTATTCGGCTTCGCATGCTTGCGCTTCGAAGGGGTTGCATCTTTTGCACCATCGGGGCCCGGTCAGGTCACCGTGATGTCTCTGTGCTTCCCCTGTAGTGAGGGTTGTGCCGGAAAACGAGAGCATAATTCTGTGTGCTGGCGTATGCCTGAATTGCTCGTTTTGACGTTTTTCTGGCGGAAAGAAACCCCCGTCTGACTCATTCAGTAGCGGAATACCGTCCACTGGACTTCGCTTCTGAACAGCCAGGCAGCGATTAAGCCATATACTATATATTGTGTTTTTGCGGCTGGACTTTAATTATTTTTTTAATGGGCCGCTGAGCCCCGATTTTACTGCTAATCCAATCCCGCGGTTTTGGCGATATTGCCAGTCTTGCCTCAAGCGCTTCTCTTATTATTGGGTCTGGGCGGCATACATGGCCGACTGATCCCTCACTAAAATTCTGTGACCACCAAGAATGAACCAAGCTCTTGATTTAAGCTCAATTTATACAACATATAGACAAGCATTAAATCACCAGCACAAGATAATGCGGTTATGGGCTTATTGCAAGAGCTTTTTATGTGAGTAATCTGTGTACAAAATGTGAATAGCTTGTTGTTGTGGCTGGGAAAAATGGTTTTCGGCCAGTTTGCGCCAAATTGGCGCATTATCGGTAATTCCGGGGGTCAATCTGGTGCCGTTTTGCAGCCGCCAGAAGGGGCAAAACCGGACAAATTGGCAATACTAGATATTGTGGTTGGTGATATGGCGCAGAAGGCTCGAATATGCCTAATTTGCCATCAGGAGGTATTCCAGCAGGGCCTTTTGCGAATGCAGTCTGTTTTCGGCTTCATCCCACACCACACTTTGCTCACCTTCCAGCACTTCAACAGTGACTTCTTCACCTCGGTGAGCAGGTAAACAGTGCATGAACAGGGCGTCAGGAGCGGCACTGGCCATGAGCTTTTCATCTACCTGAAAATTAACGAAGCTTGCGCCACGCTGGGCCTGCTCGTGTTCCTGGCCCATTGAGGCCCACACATCGGTCACTACCAGGTCGGCGTCGGCAACCGCTGCAGTCGGGTCATCTCCCAGACTTACCCATTCAGCATTCTGCGCAACCAGGTCCGCATTTGGTTCGAAACCTGTAGGGCAGGCGATACGCAGGTTGAAATTGAATATTGCGGCAGCGTTTATATAGGACTGGCACATGTTGTTGCCATCTCCAATCCAGGCCACGGTGCGGCCGCTGATGTCGCCGCGATGCTCAATATAGGTCTGCACGTCTGCCAGCAATTGGCAGGGGTGGAAGTCATCAGTAAGCGCATTGATGATCGGCACCGTGGCGTGCTCGGCAAATAATTCGAGTTTGGCGTGCTCAAAAGTCCTGATCGCGATACAATCAACCATGCGGGACAATACTCTTGCGCTGTCCTCTACCGGCTCACCCCGGCCCAACTGCGTGTCAGCATTGGCAAGGAACACCGCGTGGCCGCCCAGCTGCGCCATGGCAACCTCAAACGCTACACGTGTGCGGGTGGAAGACTTTTCAAATATCAGCCCGAGGGTCTTGCGTGTTGGCAGATCTGTGCTCACATCACCCCGTTTCAAGGCTATTGCGCGGTCGATAATGTGCCTCAGGGTATCCCGATCAAGATCCTGCAGTATGCGAAAATGTTGCAACGCCATGACGATGCCCGTGTCGTAGGTTTAAAACTGTTCTTTAATGAATAAAAAAAGGCAGCTCTCGCTACCCTGTTAAAGCGCAATTGTAGCCAGATACAGGGATTGGAGCAATTGCCCACCCTCCAACTATTGGTTATTGTGCAATTCCTGCGAGGATCTGCCTTGAACGCCATTGAACTCAAACTCTTCACAAGCCGCGTAACTGCTATCTGCGACGAAATGGGTCTGGTGCTGCGCCGCGCGGCATTTTCTCCCAATATCAAGGACAGGCTGGATTTTTCTTGCGCATTGTTCGGCCCTGATGGCGAGCTGTTTGCTCAGGCAGCCCATATTCCGGTGCACCTGGGCAGTATGGCATTTGCCATGCAGAGCATTGTATCGGGGCAGGACTGGTGCAGGGGCGATATGCTCATTCTCAATGATCCATTTCTCGGTGGCACGCATTTGCCCGATGTCACTGTAATCGCACCGGTTTTCCACGGAACATCAGATCGGCCTTGCGGCTTTGTTGCCAATCGGGCCCACCATGCGGATATTGGCTGTGACACACCTGGTTCCATGCCTATTTCGACTCACCTGGAAGAAGAGGGCATTGTCATCCCACCATCATGGTTGTTGCGTGATGGCGGTCTGGTCGCGTCAACTATGGAATTGCTGGGCATGACCGCAGATCAGTTATCGGGAGATCTGGCTGCCCAGGTGGGCGCCAATCATGTAGGCGTAGAGCGGTTGCAGGCTTTATTGGGGCAGCTGGGATACGAACGCTATGAGCAGGGTATGCAGGAGTTGAACAACTATGCAGACAGGATCACTGCGAGCATGTTGCAAACTCTTGTCTCTGGAGAGTATCGTTTTGAAGACTATCTGGATGATGACGGTCAGGGTACTGAGTGTATAAAACTGGCGCTCAAGATGACTATTACGCCAGAGCAAGTCCTGCTGGACTTTGCTGGCAGTGCCCAGCAAGTGCCAGGTAACCTTAATTGTCCCTTATCTGTGGTCGCGGCTGCGGCCTACTATTGCTTTAGATGCCTGATGCCGGCTGAAGCGCCCGCCTGCGCAGGCTTGTTTCGCCGGATCATTATCCGGGCACCCGTCGGAAGTATTGTTAATGCGGAGCGGCCAGCGGCTGTCGCGGCGGGCAATGTGGAAACCTCAATGCGTCTGGTGGATGTGGTATTTGGCGCGTTGGCGGGAGCCATGTCTGGTCATATACCCGCGGCCAGTCAGGGCACCATGAATAATATCGCCATGGGCGCAAGTGCCGGCGCCGGCGCTCCACGGTGGGACTATTACGAGACGCTGGCAGGTGGCATCGGTGGCGGCCCTAATTTTCCAGGACTCGACGCTGCCCATTCCCATATGACCAATACTTTGAACACTCCGATTGAAAGTCTTGAGTTGCATTATCCTCTGAGAGTAAGAGAGTACAGTGTGCGCCGGAACAGCGGTGGCATGGGACTAAATAAAGGCGGCAATGGCATTACGCGGGAGTATGAATTTCTGGCTCCTGCCCAGCTCAGCCTGCTAACCGAACGCAGACGATTGCAACCATGGTCACTGGCAGCGGGTGGCGGCGGCAGTAGTGGCCAGAATTTGTTAAATGGCACAGTACTACCAGGCAAATGCTGCGTTCAGGTCAAAGCCGGCGACAGACTTACCGTGCACACACCCGGTGGCGGGGGGTGGGGTCAGATTGAGTCTGCGTGAAGCAGTCGAAACGGTTGTTGAACACGGCTGGCGTGAGTTTCACGACTTACATCAAAATGGGGCAACGTGTAAAATAGGCTGATAAACCAGTATTCGCGAGGCAGTCGTATAATGAGTATCGAAGAAACCATTCAGGAACAAATTAATGCCAACAGCATATTGCTGTACATGAAAGGCAGTCCCGAGCAGCCGCAATGCGGTTTCTCTGCACAGGCAACGCAGATGCTCATGGCTTGTGGCAAGCGCTTCGCTTATGTGGATGTGCTCAGCAATCCGGATGTGCGCAGTAACCTCCCCAAGATCAGCAATTGGCCAACCTTTCCCCAGCTATTTGTCGACGGGGAACTCGTAGGAGGCTGCGATATCATTACAGAAATGTATGAGAAGGGTGAGCTGCAGACTTTGATTGAAAAATCTGGCGAGGAAGAAGGCGCATCGGATAGCCAGTAAAGTGCCATATGTCACTCTAATGTTATCTCCCTGACAGTGGCCAACCCCCGAGATCTTTCCAGGAATTAACTATTCGGCAAAACAGCTCGGCAGTCTTTTCTGCGTCGTAGCGTGCGGAATGCGCTTCGTTATTGTCAAATTCAATGCCTGCAGCTTCGCAGGCTCTTGATAATACTGTTTGGCCATAGGCCAGGCCGCTCAGGCTGGCTGTGTCAAAGCTGGAAAATGGATGAAACGGATTGCGTTTTAAGTTGTTGCGCGTGCTCGCCTGGTTCACAAAGCCGTGATCGAAATGCGCATTGTGCCCAACCAGTACTGCGCGCTTACAGTCGTGATTGCGCATTGATTCGCGAATAACTTTGAACATAGCCTGGAATACTTCCTTCTCTGAACGAGCTATACGCAAAGGGTGATAAGGATCAATGCCGGTAAATTTGAGCGCTTCAGCTTCAATATTGGCGCCTTCAAATGGGTGGATCCGGTGGAAAAAGGTCTGCTCGATACCCAGATATCCTGCTGCATCCATCTCCAGCAAGACTGCGCCGATTTCCAGTATGGCGTCTGTCTTGCAATTGAAACCGCCAGTTTCCACATCGATTACTACAGGCAGGTAACCGCGGAAACGTGAGGCGAACTCTGCAATTCCGGCGTCAGGATATTCTGATTGATCCGTCACCCGATACTCCCTTTAACCTTCCAGCGCAGTGTTTGTGAGGTAGCGATCGGGATAACCACATCGTCTTCGAACTTGAAACTTGCTGGCATTTGCCACTCCTGGCGTTGCAAGGTAATGCGATCAGTATTGCGCGGTAGTCCGTAAAAATCTGCTCCGTTGAAGCTGCTGAATCCTTCAAGATGATCCAGCGCATCTGCAGCCTCGAATACAGTTGCATAAAGTTCGATGGCGGCAGGAGCGGAATAGACACCGGCGCAGCCACAACTTGAAAGTTTCGTAGCCACAAGGTGCGGCGCAGAATCAGTACCGAGGAAGAAGCTGGTATTGCCACTGGTCGCGGCACGGATAAGCGCTTCCTGGTGTGTGTCGCGTTTGAGAATTGGCATACAGAAATAATGGGGTTTAATACCGCCCGCCAACATATCAGTGCGATTGTAAAGCAAGTGATGCACTGTAATCGTGGCTCCAAGGTTGGCGCTGTGTTCTGTTACATACTGAACTGCATCACTGGTAGTAATGTGCTCCAGTACAATGCGCAGTTCCGGAAAACGTTGTTGTAGAGGTGCGAGTGTGTCATTGATGAATTGCGCTTCGCGGTCAAAAATATCTGTTTTTGGGTCCGTCGTTTCGCCGTGAATCAGAAGTGGCAGTCCGACTTCCTGCATCCTTTCTATGACATCGTAGGCTTTTGACAGTTGTGTTACGCCACTTTCTGAATTTGTCGTCGCTCCGGCAGGGTAATACTTGATGCCAATAATGCGGTCGTCGGCAGCGGCCTGCTCAACATCAATCTTTGAGGTGTTGTCCGTAAGGTACAACGTCATCAAGGGTTCGAAATGCATGTCTGCAGGTACTGCGGCCTGGATACGCGAATGATAGGCCAGCGCATCAGCGACGGTAACTACAGGGGGTTTGAGGTTCGGCATGACCACGGCACGGGCAAATACCCTGGCGCTGTGGGGCACTGTTGTTGTCAATGCGGTGTCGTCACGCAGGTGGAGGTGCCAGTCGTCGGGGCGGATAATGCTTAAGGTTTCGGCGCTCATTTACTTTGGCAATCTGCGAATTCGGCCTATTGTAGCTAATTACATGGCCTCTCTGCACCTGCATCCGTCATTCTTAGGGTTTTCAGCCTGATTTGGGTGGGCTTACTCGACATTGCCACTTGGTGCTAGAATACGCGTCTTTTTTTGTCCGGGGAGCGGAAATTTCGATTCCTGCGCCCGGCCGGGACAATAACCGAACTTAATAGCAATTCTGCACGTAGCACCGGAGCATCGTAATGTCAGGGATTAATAAAGTAGTGCTTGCCTATTCGGGCGGGCTGGACACGTCAGTTATTGCACGATGGTTGCAAGAGACTTATGGCTGTGAAGTGGTGACATTCACCGCTGATATTGGTCAGGGCGAAGAAGTTGAGCCGGCTCGCGCCAAAGCTGTGGCTATGGGTATCAAAGAGATCTTTATAGAAGATCTATGCGAAGAATTCGTCCGTGACTTTGTATTTCCTATGTTCAGAGCCAATGCCCTCTACGAGGGAGAGTATTTGCTCGGTACTTCTATTGCGCGCCCATTAATTGCCAAACGTCTGGTTGAAATTGCCGAAGCCACTGGTGCGGATGCCATTTCGCATGGTGCTACCGGTAAGGGTAATGATCAGGTGAGGTTTGAATTGGGTGCGTATGCCCTGAGCCCCAAGGTTAAGGTTATTGCACCCTGGCGTGAATGGGATCTGACCTCCCGCGACAAGCTGATGGCGTACTGTGAAACTCATGATATACCCGTGGAAATGAAGCGCGGCAAAAAGTCGCCATATTCCATGGATGCCAATCTGCTGCATATTTCTTACGAGGGAGACATTCTCGAAGATCCCGGCGCGGAACCCGAGGAAGCGATGTGGTTGCGCACGGTGGCACCGGAGGCTGCACCTGATCAGCCTGCTTATATCGAACTATCCTATGAAAAGGGCGATATCGTTGCAGTCGATGGCAAGACAATGGCGCCGGCTGCAGTGCTAAGGCATCTCAATGAAATTGCTGGAGCCCATGGAGTCGGTCGAGCTGACATCGTGGAGAATCGCTATGTGGGAATGAAATCCCGTGGTTGCTATGAGACACCTGGTGGTACGGTAATGCTCAAGGCACACCGGGCCATTGAGTCGATCACGCTGGATCGGGAACTGGCGCATCTGAAAGACGAGTTGATGCCGCGCTATGCGGAGTTGGTCTACAACGGCTATTGGTGGTCACCCGAACGTAAAGCCATCCAGACTCTGGTGGATTATTCGCAGGAGCATGTGAATGGCAAGGTAAGGCTGAAGCTTTATAAGGGTAATGTCATTGTTGTGGGTCGCGAATCGGATGAGTCGTTGTTTGATGAGCACATCGCCACGTTTGAGGATGATGCGGGTGCTTTTGACCAGGCAGATGCCACCGGATTTATCAAGCTGAATGCCTTGCGATTGCGTATAGCGGCGCTACGGGGACGCAAGTAAGCATTCTATTCGTCTGAGGTCTTGGCGCGATACTCGCACAGATCTTCTATGATGCAGGCCCCACAACGGGGCTTGCGAGCTACGCACACATAACGGCCATGCAGGATCAGCCAGTGATGTGCATCGAGTAGAAACTCTTCCGGAACCAGGCGAATCAGCCGGTCCTCGACTTCGCGCACATTCTTGCCGGGTGCTATCCCTGTGCGGTTTGAAACCCGGAAGATGTGCGTATCAACCGCCATCGCCAATTGCCTGAATGCTGTATTAAGCACCACATTGGCGGTTTTACGTCCTACGCCTGGTAATGCCTGCAATGCTTCCCGGTTGTCTGGGACCTGGGACTGATAATCCTCGATTAAAATCCTGCAAGTCTTGATTACATTTTCAGCCTTGGTATTGAACAGTCCAATGGTGCGTATATATTTCTTCAGCCCCGCCACTCCCAATTGCAGTATCGCCTCTGGAGTATTGGCAATGGCGAACAACTTCGCTGTGGCCTTGTTGACACTGACGTCTGTTGCTTGCGCACTGAGCATAACCGCAACCAACAATTCGAAATGGCTATTGAAATTCAGTTCCGTAGTAGGAGCAGAATTTTCCGCACGCCAGCGCGAGAATATTTCTGTGCGTTTGGTTTTGTTCATGACCTTTCGGTGATTCTGGCTCTTTTGACTCTGGGTAATTCGTTTCCTGATTTACCTTGGCGCAATCTTGTCAATGACTGCAATAATGCCAGAACCAGGCCAGCAATGATGAAAGATGCAGGTACCGTAGTGGGAAAGTGCCAGGCAAAAGTAAATTCGGGTAATTCATCTGCCGAGAGGGAGCTGAATACTTCCTGCCACTGGTTGAAAATACTACCAGTGGCAAGCAGTTCTCGCGTGACACCCAGCACCAGACAAATCAGCAGAAACCCGCCGCTGAGTATCAAGGCATGTTTAAGCGCTGAAACTGGCGCCTGTTTGTAGGCATGCAGTTCCATCTGTAGTAATAGCGCCATACTGCAGCTCAGGAGCGGTAAATATATACCAAGCCCTGACATCAAGGCCGGGGAATAATTCTGCAAAAAAAGCTGCAGTACTGTAACGGTAATGCTTAGTACGGCAAGGTAGCATGGAAAGCGCCAGGTTGCTTTAATATCGCCTGAAAGCAGAGAAATGGCGAGATTGCTTATCAGTGCAGTGATACTGAAAAGAACGGCAATTGCCAGTGCCGGGAATAGAGTAGAGGTGAGGGCAAGCAAAGGGGTCAGTGCCAACAGCTGCCATTCGAGCAAACGCCGTCCTTTATTGTGCGTAGAGATATTAAAATCGTTCCGCAAGCTCATGGCGTCCTCTCGATATTATTTTTACCAAGCCCGTACCAACAGATCATGTCTATCAGTGGTGTGCAGAATCCTGCCAGTAAAATCGTAAGGCAAACAGCGATGATGCTTGGGATGACATTGCCCAGATTGAATAACAGCACGCTGATTACGCCTGCATAGATGGCTCTGCCGAATCTGGACATAGGCGTGCAGCCGCCAATTGGAGCCAAAAAGCAGGCGGCAAGGATATTGGAAAAAGTAAATACCTCTTGCAGTAGAACATAGGGGTCAATACCCGGATCACGCAGGTAAGTCAGCAGTAATAATCCTCCCAAAATAATGCACGGAACCAAGCTGTTCAGCAGGCCTCTTATGGACAAGTAGCCAGCGCCAACCAACAGCAAAAGGCTGGCGACCGGCGTAGCATCAGCGCCTGTGTCAAAGATTAATTCAGCAATTGGAGGGTAGGCAGATGCAAACAGCAGCAAGGTGGCAAGCACAGGATGAAATACTGCGCTGGCGCCACCGAACAGGTAGATGAGCGCAACCATCAGGCAGGCCGCGCCTATGGGGGCCCATGGCGCCAGGTCAGCGGGTAACAAAAGGCCGAGCAGTAAGCCAAAGTAAAATGCCCGGTAATTGATCAATGTCCGATCAGCTTGTTTTTGAGCTGTCTGTAAAAGCCAATGGACGATTGCTGCTGTCGCGATACATAAAAATATATTCGCGGCCATTGCCGAATCGCCATTCCAGCAAATGACTACTATTCCCGGTGATACAGCGAGAATAAATTGCAGCCACAACTGCGCAGTGTCTAAATTGTCGTGTAGCAAAGGGGATACCGGGTGCATCTGATTCAAGTATCACCCCCGGTTTTCGTATCATTGCTCTGGTCGCGCTTGGCTTTGACGCGTGCGACAGCAGCGGCGATTTCCTGCTGCGCGGTTGTGCGGGAAAAACCTGTGTTCGGCCGGCTATGGTCATGCTGGTTCGTCGTGGCAACGATGTTCACTTTGGAGTCGGGCTTTTCCAGACGAAAGCGATTTTGCCGCATGCGCGCCTGCCAATGCTCGGCCAGTTTTTGTTCAGTCAATTGTTTTTGCAAAACCTGTCTTGCGGATTGAAATTTTTCTACCAGTGAGATGCGGCTGGGGCACACATAGTCGCATGCTCCACATTCCAGACATTGGTCGAGGTCAAATTGTTCCAGGGCGACTATGTCATTCTGCACGGCTACTCGGTATAGCTGTTGCGGGAATAAGTCGACAGGACAGACGTCCGAGCAGCGGTTACATCCGATACATGGCGCAGCACTGCCTTGCGGATTAATGTCAGGCTCGAACTTACAGACAATACAATTGGTGTCCCATGTAACAAAGGTATTTGACGCATCAACCGCATGCGCTCGCATGGCCCCGCCTGTAAAACTGGTGTGTTCAGTAGAAGAATCAAGCCCACACACTTGCAAAAGGAATTCAACTGGCGTGCCCAGGCAGACCTTGAAATTTTTTGGAGTACGAAGTGGGCTTCCTGTAAGCGTTGTAATGCGGGTCACCTGTGGTATGCCGTTAATGACAGCTTCTTTGGTGGCAAATGCAGTCCCCGCATCGAGTATAGCCACGCCGGTTTGCAGTGCGTCTTCTGCGCTTCTTAGTCTGGTTCCGGTGATGGCACGGGTCAAAACCACCGGTTCATGGGCCGGGTAGATCGCAGGAATTCTGGCTATTCTAATTGCGCTGCCTGCTGTCGCTTTTTTTAGCGCGAGCATTGCCGCAGAATTACGATTTGTGATTGCAATAGAACAGGTTTGTGCTGCGCATGCCTGTTGCAAGATACTGGCACCAGTGACTACCTCATCAGCATGTTCCCGCAACAGTGCCGTGTTGGCTGACACGTATGGGTCAGTTTCCACAGCATTGATTACAAGGTGTTGTACGCCCTGAACCTTTAGCTCGCTCAATAAGCCAGTCAACGTTTCCAAATGGTTATTGGGATCACGGATACCTGCATCGGTAATCCGCTGCAGCAGTTCATCCGGCATGAGCTGTCGCCAATCATCAATGCTGCAAAGCTCGATCGATTCTTCCGCACCATCGCTGGCGATAGTAATTGTGGTTATTATTTGTGAGGGCCCAGCACCTGACGTGCAAATATTGTCAATTAGTCCCGAAGTGGGTGAATGAATTGGCGCGGCATCAGAAAATGGGATCGTCAGATTTTGATACATGAGTACCGGATCACCCTTCTTGACAATCAATTCGCCAGATTCGTGCAGGTTTTTCAGATCAAGCACAAGTTTGTCAGGCGCCGGGCAAGGCACGATTCGAGAGCGCAATGCAGATGTGGTTGCATCAATAGGGCGGATACCTTTGAGTGCTCTGCGCCACAACATCAGGGAGCCACGCGCGTTGGAAGTGATTGGCCTTTTGTGGAGAGTCCAATCAGTTGTAATTGATGCGCAGGTTCAGTTGGGAGCATGTCTATACAATCCACCGGGCAGGGATCGACGCATAAATCACAACCCGTACATTCGGAACTGATAATCGTATGCATAAGTTTTGGTCCACCCAGAATCGCATCAACCGGGCAGGCCTGAATGCATTTGGTGCATCCGATACATTCTGCTTCGCGAATAACGGCAACACGCAATGCCAGCTCCTCACCATGGGCTGGATTAAGGCGCCGGGGCTGGGCGGCCAGTAATGCAGCGAGCCGACGGATTGTGGTTTGACCGCCTGGTGGGCACTGATTGAAAGGTGTGCCCCTGGCAATAGCCTCGGCATAAGGGAGGCAACCTGGGTGTCCACACTGTCCGCATTGAGTTTGCGGAAGCATGCTGTTGATACTGTCAATGATGTTTGGTTTGCGTCGTTGATCTCGCAAATAGCCGTATGTGATGCGAGCAATATAGGCGAGCAGGGATAGAGAACAGATTGCAGACAACCAGACGAGAAATTGAGGGTTGCTTGCAAGCGCTTCCATTAGGCTGCCCCCGACATGCTCAGCAGACAGAGCGAAACAATGCCGGCACTGATGAGCCTGATTGGCATACCGGCAAATGCGGGAGGAATTGGTAATAGTTGCAGGCGCTCATTAAAGGCAGCAAACAGGAGCAGCAATACGGAGAATCCCAATGCGCTCCCAAATATAGACGCAAGCAAGACAGGTATCGGTGCAGCGGTCAGGGTTGTACTCAGAGCCAGTCCAATGATGGCGCTGTTGCCAGACAGCAGCAGAAGTTCCAGACCATGACGATGCCAGGCTAGCGGGAGTGCTTTGCTGACGGTTGCCGCGAGCAAAGTGACAATGCCGGCACTCACCAAAACGAATAGTACCAGTGCGAGAGCTTGCAGATTGAGCGGCACCAGTACCAGACGCAGGAGCGTCAGGTTGATAATGGTGCTGAGAACCATGACGGGAAAGCTCGCAATTGCCATATCCGCAGCTGTTTGCAAGCGGGGGCTGAAAGCAAACAGAGAGGAAATACCCAGTTGTTGCACCAGTACAATATTATTGAGAATTGCGGCTGTTATCAGGATGCTGAAAAATTCAGTCACGGAGGTCCGACTCTCACTCTGTGGTCAGGGGATTCATGCTGGTGATTCTAGCACGTGGCTAGCGACCAGCTCAGCGTGCCCGAATGGGAGATGTTCTGAACGAGTTACTCGGGAAACAAACCGGGTGAATAGGGGGCAGGAACGCGATACTGGGTCAGAATTCGTTCTTCGGAAGTCACCGCATCTTCATGATTGATGACCATTTGATAGCCATTGTCATTTTCGAAAACGACATCAGGTCTGGAGTTGCGCTCCAGTATATGGGTAAACTGCTCGAAGTCCCGAACGCGTTCTCCATTTACATAATCCACTACCCAGTTGCGCCAGTCGTGATAGCCCAGATTGACATCAGCCGCCAGTACTTGCAGTGCGACCACGACTTCGCGCCGCTCAGGCGAGCTCCATTCGTTGCGCGCCTGCAGTAAGCTTACAGGTGCCGACCGGGCCCAGTCATTGCCCCAACGCTTGATCAGATTCATATTCAGTGGCACAAACAAAACACCGCCGTAAATATAATATTTTGGCAGTTCGTCAAACTTCTCACCGGCAACAAGGCTGTAGCTGTCAAGTGCGCGCCTGGCTTCAATGGCAGTAGTGCTAACCTGCCCATTGCGAGCATAAGTGATTTGCACCTCATCGCCGATGTCATGCAGGTCAATGGCATGTTTGTAATCGGTTAACAAATTTTCAGATATACGTATGCTGCCATCATCAGCGACATCGAAATCATCTATTTGCAAAATCACATCGTTTTCCCGCAAAACACCCTGGGCGGGAGCGCCATCGAACACCTTGATAACCAGCACGCCGTTCTGGTCAGTGGTCAGTCCATATGCAGCCTTGGCCGAAGGGCTGTCCAGAGTTTGCGTGCGAAACCCCAGATCGGGGAAGCCATCGAGCGTATTATCTTCGCTGTCACGCAGCACGTGGCGAATAATGCTGGGCGGCACAAAATAGCCGAGATTTTCAGCCCGGCCACCAGCATTGGCCTGCATGACTACTCCCACAATTTCCTGATCGACGATCACCGGGCCGCCGCTATTACCAGGATTGATTGCCGCATCGATCTGACCAGCGAATAAATAAGACCCGGCATGGGCATATACCTGATGTTCCATGCGGGAAAGGATGCCCTTGGTAATACTCAGGGATTTACCGCCAAATGGATAGCCATAGACTGAGACTTCTTGCAGCGGCTCGGGCAAGTCACCAATTGGCAATGACTTCAGGTCGCTAAAGAATCCAGGCTCGTCAACTGTAACCAATGCCAGATCTGCTTCATGAGAGACGAATACAACGCGCGCGAGATAGCGCTGTGGGTCATTGTGTTTTTGTGCTTGCACATAGCTGGCATCGGCGACGACATGGGCATTGGTCAGAATGAGGTTGCCTGCAATTACCGACCCCGAGCCGGTAGATTGGCGCGGCGTTAATAGACGCCACGGCGTGAAATAATCCGGAGCTGCCTGGGTCGTATAGATTTTTATTACCGAATCTTCTATCGCCCTGATTTCACTCAACTGCGCCACTGCCTGCACACTGCCAAAAAGCAGAACAACTGCAATGCACAATGATTGCATAGCACTACAGAACAATGCAGGGACAGGGACCAGTGAATTGCGGCGTCGATTCATCATATAGCCAGCCTTGTATTTCAGGTTTCTCGGTTCTTGATAACAAAAGGAGACCGGAGAAGCTTATTATGAACTTCAATTGAGTGCCAGTTTATAACTGGCCGGGGTATCAAGTGACTCGCATACCCGGTTCGGCACCACTGTCCGGTGTCAGTAGCCAGATATCCTTGCCACCGGGACCGGCGGCGAGAACCATGCCTTCAGAAACCCCAAATTTCATTTTGCGGGGCTGCAAATTAGCAACGACCACCGTGAGTCTACCCTGCAGATCAGCAGGGTCATAGGCAGATTTGATGCCCGAGAATACGGTGCGCTCGATAGGGTTTCCCTGTGAGTCGTTACCCAGGTTTAGCTTAAGCTGCAGTAATTTGTCTGCGCCTTCTACGTGTGAGGCTTCGACAATTCGGGCTATCCGTAAATCGACGGCAGAGAAGGCTGCAAAATCAATCTCTGCCTCGAAACCGGTTGTATCTCCTGGCTTCTCTGCTTGCTGCGCAGCAGGTTTTTGTTGGCCTTCAAATTCATCGCGCGTTGCGTCAACCATTGCGTTCACCTTGTCAGTTTCAACCCTTGTCATCAAGGGTACGAAGCGATTGATTTTATGATCGATCAGCAGGGTGTCAGCATCATCCCATACCAACTCCGGGATATTGAGGAACTGCTCTGCCTTTTCTGCCATTGCGGGCAATACTGGTTTGAGGTAGCAGATCAACAATCTGAATGCGTTGATACCAGTGCTACATATAGCCTGTAATTCCGGGGATTGTTTGTCGTCTTTGGCGATCACCCAGGGCTGTTTGTCATTAATGTATTGATTAGCCTTGTCCGCCAGGGCCATGATGATGCGTATAGCCTTACTGTATTCCCGTTGTTCAAAGTGTTCAGTAATGCCTTGCTTGGCTTGTTGCATTTCTTCAAGCAACTGTTGGTTGTGCGGCTCAGTGGCCAGTTGCCCTTTAAAGCCTTTGGTAATGAAACCGGAGCAACGGCTGGCAATGTTGACTACCTTACCCACTAAATCAGAATTGACTCGTTGTGCAAAATCCTCGAGATTCAAATCCAGATCATCCACACCCGAAGATAGCTTTGCTGCAAGAAAATAGCGCAAGTATTCCGGATTGAGGTGGTCAAGATAAGTGCGCGCATTAATAAAGGTGCCACGGGACTTCGACATCTTGGTGCCATCGACCGTAAGAAATCCGTGCGCGAACACAGCCGTGGGTGTGCGATAACCGGCGCTGCTCAGCATGGCCGGCCATAACAATGTATGAAAATTGATAATGTCCTTACCGATAAAGTGATACACCTCTGCAGATGAATCCGGCTTCCAGTACTCCATAAAGTCGGAGCCATTGCGATCGCAATAGTTCTTGAGGCTGGCAATGTAACCGATCGGCGCATCCACCCACACATAGAAATATTTGTCTTGCGTACCAGGAATCTTGAAGCCGAAATAAGGCGCGTCGCGACTTATATCCCATTCTTGCAATTCCTCGTCGAGCCACTCGCTTAGCTTGTTAGCCACTGGCACCTGCAGTGTTCCGCTGCGTGTCCATTTTTGCAGCATTTCCTTAAAGACTGGCAGGGTGAAGAAGAAATGCTCAGATTGTTTCTCTACCGGAGTCGCGCCTGAAATTTTTGATCTGGGATCGATGAGCTCTGCGGGGCTGTACGTGGAGCCGCACACTTCACAATTATCGCCATACTGACCATTAGCTTTGCAACGGGGGCAGGTACCGACGATGTAGCGATCTGCGAGAAACAGTTGCTTCTCCGGATCGAATAATTGGGTGATAATGCGGCGGGCGATGTGGCCGTTGGCATCCAGTGTATTAAAGATGCTTTCAGTGAGTTCCTGATTTTCCTCACTGTGAGTGGAATGATAATTGTCAAACCCAATAAGGAAATCGGCAAAGTCCTGCTCATGTGCGGCTTTAACTTCGGCAATCAATTGCTCTGGAGTTATGCCTCGTGCTTCGGCGCTAAGCATGATGGCGGTGCCATGGGCATCGTCTGCACAGACGTACACACAGTCGTGTCCGCATAATTTTTGCAAGCGCACCCAGATGTCTGTCTGGATGACTTCCATCAGGTGTCCAAGGTGGATTGCCCCATTAGCGTAAGGCAGGGCTCCGGTTACGAGGATCTTGCGTTTTTTCACGATAATTCCTATTCAGTTTGCCTATCCGTAGCGGTTCAGGGTAGCCGCTAAATCTCGATCATCTCGAAATCTTCTTTGCCCACACCACAATCCGGGCACATCCAGTCATCCGGGATTTCATCCCAGGTAGTTCTGGGTGCTATTCCTTCGTCGGGTAATCCTTGCTCCTCATCATAAATGAAGCCGCAAACCAGACACTGCCATTTTTTCATTACTCGCTCTCCTGCTGCTGGGTATGGTTTATGCAGTTCCCCGGGCGAACCAGGCGCTTTTCGAGACGGGTGCTGGTCTAAAGAAGAAGGGGATGATCGCGTAGATTGCTGTACGCCAAATCCTCCATGGGGTGAACTCCACAAGCGCAGGCATCATACTGCAAAGAAAAGGTAATTTCAGCCCTCAAGAGCCGCAATATCTGACTTGCAGCCAATTAAGAGATGATTCGAGTCTGAATAGGTTTTATCATGCGCGTTCCTTTTCACTCTGAGGTTAACAGGCAGGAATCGCACCATGACAATCAAGTCGGACCGTTGGATTAAACGCATGGCTCGTGAAGAGGGGATGATCGAACCCTTTGAACCGGACCAGGTAAGGTTTGTCGATGGACAGAAAGTTATCTCTTACGGCGTTTCCAGCTACGGCTATGACGTGCGCTGTGCCAGTGAATTCAAGATATTCACTAATGTGCACACCCAAACGGTAGTAGATCCCAAAAATTTTGACGAGACCAGTTTTGTCTCCATCGATGAGCCAATTTGCGTTATTCCCCCCAACTCCTTCGCGCTGGCACGTACCATCGAATATTTCCGTATTCCGAAAGACGTGTTAACAGTTTGCCTGGGAAAATCCACTTATGCACGCTGCGGTATTATTGTAAACGTCACCCCCCTTGAACCGGAATGGGAAGGGCATGTAACGCTGGAATTTTCCAATACCACACCATTGCCCGCAAAAATATATGCCAATGAAGGTGTAGCCCAGATGTTGTTCTATCAATCTGATGAGCAATGCGAAGTAACGTACAAGCAGCGCGGTGGCAAGTACATGGGACAAACTGGCGTGACCCCTCCCAAAGCCTGATCCGTCAATTTTTCTACGCCCAATCTTCGAATTTGTCGTCAAGATTCTGACGAATTCAATAAATATGGATTCGCACTGTTATGTGCCTGATTGCATTAAGGCCAATTAATATGTGGCCTGTAGCTATATTAAAGATCGGGATTCCAGTTTGGAACGGAACTTGCACACAGTAGTACAAAGTTCTGTCTAGAGAATTCGAACGGGGACAAACGCAGCTCTGCTTCAGCAACACAGCTGGTTCGACTGCGATTAATGGTTGAATTCCGACTTGCATCTTAATTCGGCACAAGGTGTGCCCGAACTAAAGAGTAAATCGTCAGAAACAGAATTTAGTTTAGTTAAACAATTAAATGGAATTTCAGTAGTAAATAAATAATAAGGAGCATGCAAAGGCATGACCGACCACAAATGCGTCGTAGGTAGTAGTTGTGCAGCCTATTCCAGCTTCGCGGGCTACTCTCACGTCCGACCCTCCCTATTAAACAAAAAAACATCGTCGGCAGTGGGCCGAGCGTTTCCAGGTCTATTTTGAGAACGGGGCAACAACAATGACTTCAGCAAGCAGCGCATCGCCAATCAAGGGTCTGCAATCCGGGGAAGAAGTCACGGATCAGGACTTATGCGAAGTTGTTGAGCGCTATGCGCCATTGGTGAAGCGTATTGCGCATCATCTGCTACTGCGTATGCCCGCGAGTGTTCAAATTGATGATCTGATTCAGTCGGGGATGATCGGATTATTGGAAGCTGCGCGTAAATACGATGTAAGCAAGGGCGCGAGTTTTGAAACCTACGCTGGTATTCGCATTCGCGGCTCAATGCTGGATGAAGTGCGCAAAGGCGACTGGGCACCACGGTCAGTGCATCGCAAATCCAGAAAAGTAGCTGAAGCGATCAAGGCAATTGAAGCCAGAACCGGACAAGACGCCAAAGATAAAGAGATTGCCAAAGAGCTCGATATCGACCTGAACGCCTATTACACCATTCTGCAGGACGCGTCAGGCAGTCGCTTGTTCAGCTTCGATGACATTATGGAAGGCGACGATTCGGCGATTGAACTGGCGGCGGGTGAGTTGCCTGGTCCATGCGATGGCTTGCAGCGCTCGACTTTCAAGGCGCATCTCGCACGTGCCATTGAAGGCCTACCTGAACGGGAACGGCTTGTACTGGCGCTATATTATGACGAAGAGCTCAACCTGAAAGAAATCGGCGAAGTCATCGGCGTGAGTGAATCTCGCGTTAGCCAGATCCACAGCCAGGCCGCCATGCGTCTGCGGGCCAGACTTACTGAATGGAATTGAGCGCAATTCTGCTCTGACTCTGCTGTGCCCTCGCGGTTTCAGTACACCACTGTTGCTCAAGCCCGGTTATACTCCCGGATATGACTGAAACTGTTGCTGCTGCATCTCCTTCTAATTGCCTGCTACGCGCGCGCAGATTGTTCTGCGAACGCGGAGAACGTGTGTTATTTGACCAGTTGAGTTTTGATTTACAACGCGGGCAGGTGATGCAGGTTGCCGGCAGTAATGGCAGCGGGAAAACCACGCTGTTACGCATGGTATGTGGTTTGAATGATAGCTATGAAGGGTCGATCGAATGGCAGCCCGACGATCCCAACAGTCATTTTGAGGCCTTCCTGGCTAATCTGATTTACATCGGTCATCGTGCCGGTGTGAACAAGATATTGACTCCATTAGAAAATCTGCGCTGGAGTTGCGGCATTCAGGTACGCGCGGATGATGAGGAGTTGCTGGAAGCCCTGGCTCGGGTTGGCCTCAGAGGCTTTGAAGAATCCCAATGCTTTACTCTCTCGGCAGGGCAACAACAACGTGTGTCGCTCGCAAGATTGCTGGCCTGTCCTGCTGCAATTTGGATTCTAGACGAACCTTTTACCACGCTGGATGCGACGGGCGTGCAATGGCTGGAGCAACTTATTCACGACCACGCCAGTGCAGGGGGAGGCGTGATGATTACGACCCATCACCAACTCCGGGTGGACAACCTGAGTGTGCTCAGTCTTGGATAATTCTATGGAAAGCCAGACAGCCACAACATTCGATGCTTTCCGCCATACCCTGAAGCGGGATCTGATTGTTGCCTATAAAAGGAAGAACGACGTGGTGAATCCATTTATGTTCTTCCTTATCGTTGCCAGTCTGTTTCCCATTGGTATCAGTCCCGAGCCGGATCGCCTGGCGGAGGTGGCGGCCGGGGTATTGTGGATTTCCGCCTTACTGGCAGCCATGCTTTCCATGGATAACCTGTTCCGTGCTGATTACGAAGATGGCTCGCTCGAACAATTACTGCTAAGTCCCCACCCACTTTATTTTCTGGTGCTGGCAAAGAACATCAGCCACTGGCTGGTAAGTGGATTACCGGTCGTCCTGGTGTCACCCCTGATCGCGTATATGCTCAATTTGCCTGCTGAATCCTACCTGGTGCTGTTCCTGACCTTGATGCTTGGTACGCCGGTACTCAGTTTGCTGGGATCTATTGGTGTCGCCTTGACAGTGGGACTGGGAAGTCGTGGATTGATTCTCGCGGTTATTACTTTACCCATGTGTGTGCCGGTCTTGATTGCCGGAACACTGGCAGTTGAGCAGACCCAAAACGGCGCTTCATTGGCTGGTTTTCTTGCGATTCTCGGTGCCATGTTGGTAGGGGCGATTTCGCTGGCTCCACTGGCTTCGGCTGCAGCTTTGAAAATAAGCGTTAACTGAGTCCATAGTGGTCTGAAATAGGCATTACCTCGTAATTACACTGCGTTACAATACGTAACAAGGCCCCTATATTGGGGCGTGATATAGTCATTTTCAGTAGTAAAAGGGTGACGGGAACAATCGAAAATGTGGCTGTGGTTTTCAAAGCTGGGTTCACCCAAGTGGTTTTACGAACTGTCAGGTAAATGGCTACCCTGGCTGGTTGCCGCAATGTCCATTTTATTGCTTGTCGGCATTGTGTGGGCACTCTTGTTCGTGCCGCCTGACTACCAGCAGGGCGATACGATTCGCATCATGTATATCCATGTGCCGTTCGCCAGTATATCGCTGGCATTTTTCCCACTTATGGCAGTCGCCGGCACCATTACACTGGTGTGGCGCATGAAACTGGCGGATATGGTCGCCAAAACAGCGGCACCACTGGGCGCATGGTTTACTGCGCTGGCGCTGGCTTCAGGTTCGATCTGGGGTAGCGATATCTGGGGCACCTGGTGGATATGGGATGGGCGACTGACGTCGATGCTGCTGCAGTTTTTCCTTCTCATCGGCATCATTTCATTGCGCTCGGCTCTTGAAGATAGTGAGGCGGCTGCAAAAGCCTGTGCTGTGCTTTCAATTGTGGGTTGCATCAATGTTGTGGTTATTAAATATTCCGTGGACTGGTGGAATACGCTGCATCAACCATCCAGCCCAATCGGTCTGTCAGATGAGTCGCCTAACGGTCCGGAGATTTGGGTACCGTTGCTAATTATGATTGCGGCGATTTATTTATTTTTTGCTGTGAGTCTTATTTTGTCGACTCGCAATGAAATTCTTATTCGGGAAAGGCGCGCCCAATGGGTGCAAGACATGGTTAAGCGGGAAGCTTAAATCTGGAGCTAGCTGAATGTTGGAAGCAATAAAATTTTCAAGTCTCGGCGAGTTTCTCAATATGGGAGGCTACGCATTTAATGTGTGGTCTGTATATGTCCTTTTTGCCGTTTTTTTCTTCATTAATATTTATTTTCCGTTGTTGCGCAAAAAACAAATACTCAAAGAGCAGAAGCGCCGCCAGTATTTTCAGCAAGAAGGCGCAGTCGCAGGAATGGCGGATTCTACCGGAGAAGAGTCATGAAACCACATCGACGCAAGCGGTTAGGTATTATTATTTTTATCGCGGTGGGTATGTCCGCAGCGATAGGGCTGACATTGTATGCCTTAAGCCAAAACATAGATCTGTTTTACACGCCTACGCAGATTGCAGATGGTGAGGTTGGTCCTGGCCAGCGCATCAGGGTGGGAGGTATGGTTAAAGAAGGATCAATAGTCAGTGCAGACGACAGCCTGAGAGTTGTATTCAGCACTACTGACTACGCCAACGATGTTGCAATCCATTACGAAGGTATTTTGCCGGATTTGTTTCGTGAAGGGCAGGGCGTCGTTGTCGAAGGGTCACTCGATGAGGCTGGGGTGTTTCAGGCTTCACGTGTACTGGCCAAGCACGATGAGAATTACATGTCGCAGGAAGTTCAACAAGCGCTGGATCGTGCCGGGGCGTCACCTGCCAATCATGAATTCGGCAATAGCGAAGGCGACTACGACTGAGAGGTTTTATGATTCCTGAGCTCGGACATTTTTCATTAATTCTTGCATTCTGCCTTAGTGTGATACTTGGCACGTTACCGCTGATCGGTGCGAGCCGGGGAAACGTCGTCTGGATGAGCCTGGCGCGACCGATTGCCGCGGGTATATTTGTCTTTCTCGCACTTTGTGTCGCTGTATTGGCATATGCATTTCTTACTGATGATTTTTCTGTGCAATTTGTTGCGCAGCACTCCAACTCCCTCCTGCCGACACGATATAAGATGACTGCTGTATGGGGTGGTCACGAAGGGTCATTTCTGGTTTGGACATTCATGCTTTCAGGCTGGATGCTGGCGGTCGGCATTTTTAGCAAGAGTATGCCGCTGGAATTTGTGTCCCGGGTGCTCGGCGTGCTTGGCATACTGACCAGTGCATATATCTTGTTTATGCTGGCAACTTCCAACCCGTTCGCCCGTATTGTGCCGTTACCTCCGGCCGACGGTGCGGACCTGAACTCTGCATTGCAGGACTTCGGTTTCATCATACATCCACCCACACTCTATATGGGCTATGTTGGCTTCTCGGTGGTTTTCGCGTTCGCAATCGCAGCTCTGCTGAGCGGCAGGCTCGATGCAGCGTGGGCGCGGTGGTCCAGACCCTGGGCCAATGTGTCCTGGGCCATACTGACTATCGGTATCGCACTGGGTAGCTGGTGGGCCTACTACGAACTCGGTTGGGGCGGCTGGTGGGCCTGGGATCCGGTTGAAAACCCGCCGCTGATTACCTGGTTATTCGGTACAGCACTGGTACATTCCCTGGCGGTCACCGAGAAGCGCGGAGTATTCAAGAGTTGGTCTGTCTTGCTGGCAATACTGGCTTTCGCGGGTAGTCTGCTTGGCACATTTATTACCAGATCCGGGCTGCTCACATCTGTACATGCCTTCGCTAGCGATCCCTCTCGTGGCGTGTTTATCCTTGGCATTCTGGGTCTGGCGATCGGTGGTTCCCTACTGCTGTTCGCGCTGCGCGCTCCATTGATGAAGAGCGAAGCAGGGTTTAGTTTATGTTCTCGAGAGATGCTGCTGCTGGGTAACAATATTTTACTGGTGGTATCTGCAGCCTCCATATTTCTGGGTACGCTTTTCCCTATGGTCTATCAGGCGATCACTGATGACCTTATTTCAATTGGCCCTCCGTACTTCAACACGATATTTGTGCCGTTGATGATCTTGCTCGTGATGTTATTGGGTATAGGCCCGCTGAGCCGCTGGAAAAAAACTTCACCAGCCTATCTGGTACAACAACTCGGCAAGGTCGTGCTGGCGAGCCTGGTAATAGGGATAGTTCTGCCATTGATTATCCTGCTGGAATTTTCCATGACCGCCACGATTACACTTTCATTGGCAGCATGGATTGTACTGACCATGTTGAAGGACCTCGCGAACAAGACCGCGAACAAACCCACGCGACTGCAGGGGCTGCGCTCGCTGACATTCAGTTACTATGGTATGCAGGTGGCACATTTTGGCGCCGCTGTTTTGCTGATCGGTGCGGCACTTTCCACAGGTTTTTCGATAGAGCGCAGTGCGTTGCTCGACACAGGAGACAGTATTGATCTGGGTGGCTATACATTTGCGTTTATGGGTAGCGAACCGGTACAGGGACCTAATTATATCGGTGATGAGGCGACTATCGAAGTGACGCGTGAAGGTGAGGCGATTGAAACATTACATCCCCAACGTCGTGTCTACACCGCCAGTGGCACCCCTTCAACTGAGATGGCCATTGACGCGGGATTTTTGCGAGACCTGTTTGTCACACTCGGCGAGCGTAAACCCGATGGGGCCTGGTCAATGACTATATACGTGAAACCGTTTATACGATGGGTCTGGTTAGGCGCTATATTTATGGCGATCGGTGGCACAGTAGCCGCTGGAGACAAACGTTATCGTCGTCTACAGCAGCGCCAGGCAAAAACTACACAAGACAAACTGGGTGCAGGCATGCAGCCGGCAAGTTAATACAAATATGAGTAAGTTAAAATTTTACATTCCTGTTATTGGTTTTTTTGCACTAGCCATTCTGTTGTGGCGGGGTTTGTATCTGGAACAGGGTGAGCTACCTTCAATGCTCATAGACAAGCCCATGCCGCAGTTTGTCATGAGTACAGTGGAAGGCGCTCCCGTGACCAATGCCGATCTGCCTGACGAGATGTTTCTGTTAAACGTATGGGGAAGTTATTGCCTGCCTTGTCTGGTTGAACACCCGACCCTGATGCGATTGTCAGAAGAAGGGACGATTCCTGTGGTGGGTGTGAATTACCGGGACCGACAGGATCTGGCAATTGATTGGCTGGATGACAACGGGGACCCTTTTGCATTCAGTATTCTGGATGAAGATGGTCGCTTTGGCATTGACCTTGGTGTGTATGGCGCGCCTGAAACATACCTTGTCGATGGTGATGGTGTCATTCGCTATCGCCACGTTAGTGTGCTGGATGAAGTGATCTGGGAAAATGAATTCCTGCCAGCAATTGCAGAGCTACGCGCTGAGCCTGCAAATTGATGAAAAGCATTTTGTTTCTCACATCCAATAAGAGCGATTCCCGCAATGGGCCTGGCTGGCAATCCAGCAAGTTGCTGAGTTGTTTTTCAGTGGTTTTTTTCGCAGTAGCAATTCTGCAATTGAGCGACGCCCAAGCCGCGGTAGATACCTTTGCATTCGATACGGAAGAGCAGCAGCAGCGTTTTCGCCGCTTGTCTGATGAGCTGCGCTGTCCTATGTGTCAAAACACCAACCTGACAGGCTCTACTGGAGGTGTTGCTGAAGATTTGCGGCGCGAAGTACACCGCATGATTATGGAAGGCATGACTGATGAAGAAATCGAACAATTCATGTTTGAGCGTTACGGGGACTTTATTTTCTACCGGCCACGACTAAGGGCAGAAACCCTGCTGCTCTGGTTTGGGCCACTGGTATTTTTGCTAATCGGGGCTGCGGCTGGCTTCGGTATTTGGCGACGCGCAAGGCAACAGGAAAATAGTGCACCGCAGTTGGATGTCAATCAGCAGGAAAAGCTCAGGGATTTGCTCGGGCAAAAGGATTCATAAAAGAGGATGGTCGCCTAACTCGTGTCTTTCTGGATAATTACACTTGTATTATTTGCAGTCGCTGCACTGTTTGTAGCGCTGCCCTTACTGCTGCGCACCGGCGCAGGAAGCTATGCGTCCGAGGTAATGCGTCGCAATGCCAATATTGCCTTGTTCCAGGAGCGAAGCGATGAGTTCGAGCAGGAGCTTAACTCCGGCAATATTGACAAGGCCCAGTTCGATGCACTCTTGCAAGAACTACAACAGAACTTGCTGGCCGATGCGGGAGCGCCTGCAGCAGCGCCGGTTTCTGAACGCCAGACCAGCAAATGGCGCACTTATGCGCTGCCTCTTGTATTGATTGCCATCATGCCCGTTGTGGCATATCTCATGTACTCCGAGTGGGGTTATATTGACGATGTGGAATTGATGGATTTGTTTCAGCGGACGGTAAGTAACCAGGGAGATCAGGCTGAATCTCAAGAGTTGATTGTGAAGCTTGGAGAAGTAGTTCAAGCAGATCAGAACCGAGAGTGGGCGTGGTATTTCCTGGGGGAAAATTTTGCCGCACTGGGCATGTTCGCGGAAGCAGAAATCGCCTATCAACAATCCGCAGATCGTCTTGAAGAAGGTTCGGAGAAAGCGCTGGTCCTCGGTCGAGTAGCCCTCACCAAATATATAAATTCCGAGTTTATGATAACTGATGAAGTGATGTCGGTCATACAACAAGCGCGCGCGTTGAACCCCAGAGAGGCCTCAGTTTTACAATTGTTGGCGGCAGATGCTGAAGAACGACAGGATTATGAAGAAGCGATTGAATACTGGCGCCTGTTGGTGCAAATAAATCCCAATTCTCCCCAGGCTGAGGTGCTGCGACAAAATATCGCGCGAGCCCAGACTGTTTTGGGGCAGGATGTAGCCGAGGGCGGACCGGCCATCGACGTCAATATTTCACTGGCGGACAGCGTGCAACTGGCTCCGGAAACCCGAGTCTTTGTTACCGCGCGCAATGCGGAAAGAGAAGGGATGCCGCCATTGGCTGTAGTACCTTTGACTGTGGCTCAGTTGCCAGCGACAGTCACGCTCGATAACAACACTGCTGTTGGTGCGTTTAATCTTGCCTCGGCAGACACTGTCTACGTGTCAGTCCTGATTTCAAGTGACGGGACAGCAAACGCAAAATCAGGTGATTATCGATCAGTGTCTGAAAATTTCAGCCATAATAACCAACACTCAGTTATAGAGCTGGAAGTTTCTGACAGAATTCCCTGAGTGTATTGCAGGACGCAATAATGTACTGGGCAGAATTTATAACCATCGCTATTGCTCATCTCTTTGCTGTTGCTTCTCCGGGTCCTGATTTCGCGATCGTGCTGAAACAAAGTGTGAGAGGTGGTACTAGTTTGGGAGTTTGGACCAGCGCTGGGGTAGGCGCAGGCATTCTGGTTCATGTAACTTACTGCCTGTTGGGCGTGGCGTTGGTGTTGTCGCAGTCTCCTGTTCTGTTCCAATGGACAAAGATCATAGCGGGAATTTACCTCCTCTTTCTTGGTATAAGATCTATACAAGACTCCTTTGCTGCACGAGTTGTGAACGATACTGCCCCAGGTGATTTATCCACACAATTCGGGCGGGCATTTGTGACAGGCTTCCTGACCAACGGGTTGAACCCCAAAGCTACTTTGTTTTTCCTCGCCCTGTTCACAGTAGTCATCGCGCCAACCACGCCAGCCCTGGTTCAGGTTGGCTACGGCTTCTATCTGGCGCTGGCTACTTTTGCCTGGTTCGCTGTGCTGTCGCTACTACTGAGCAGACAGTCGGTGCGAGGCTTTTTCCAGCGCAGCGGCGCCTGGTTTGAACGCGGAATGGGCATCGTGCTCATACTGCTCGCTCTGCAGATTGGATTCACAGTATAAATGGGTAAATAGGGCGTTGCGGTAGGCAGGGCGAACGTTACAGAACGGTGCAACCTGCGTTATAGTAGAAGGTCTTGAGAGGGTATTTTGAATGACAGACTCAGCATCAGCATTGATCGACAGGTTCGGACGGCGAGTGGACTATGTGCGCCTGTCTGTCACTGATCGATGTGACTTTCGCTGCGTATACTGTATGACGGAGGACATGAAGTTCCTCCCGCGCCAGCAGATTCTCAGCCTGGAAGAACTTTATCGTGTCGCCAGTTCTTTTACTGAGCTTGGCGTTAAGAAGATTCGGTTAACTGGCGGTGAACCCATGGTTCGCACTGATGTGATGTCCCTCATCGAAAGACTGGGTAAATTGCCTGGTCTTGAAGAATTGCTCCTGACTACCAATGGTGCGCAGCTGGATAAATATGCGGAACCTCTGTATGCCGCAGGTGTGAATCGTATCAATATCAGCATCGACAGCCTTGATGCAGACAGGTTCAAGCGCATTTCCCGAGTAGGTAAGTTAGCCAAGGTATTGCAAGGCATTGATGCAGCGATTGCGGCAGGATTTGAACGAATCAGGCTGAACGCCGTCATCATGCGCGGCTACAATGAGGATGAAGTGTTAGGCCTGACAGATTTTGCTATAAGCAAAGGTGTGGATATCGCGTTCATTGAAGAAATGCCGTTGGGAGAAGCATCCGATCATGATCGCAATTCGACGACCTGCAGCAATGACTGGGTTAGAAAAGTTATAGAAGAGAAGTATGAGCTGATCGACAGTGCAGCCCGAACCGCTGGTCCATCGCGTTATGCCCAGGTAGCTGGAGCAAAATCGAGGGTTGGATTTATATCACCGGTCAGTCATAACTTTTGTGAGGACTGCAACCGGGTTAGAGTAACCGTCGAGGGCCGCCTGCTCCTGTGTCTGGGCAATGAGCATTCTGTCGATTTAAGGTCTGTTCTCCGTAATCCCGACGCTGGTGACAGTGATCTTAAACAGGCATTGCTGGATTCCATGGCGATCAAGCCTGAGCGCCATTATTTTTATGACAAAGATCATGAGCAGCCGGTTAGATTGATGAATATGACCGGAGGTTAGTGAGTGAGTGACGCCAATCCCCTTAGCATCGCAGTAGTGACTGTGTCTGACACCAGAACTGAATCGGATGATAAATCAGGAAAAGTGCTGGTTGATTGTATCCAGCAAGCCGGCCATCGCCTGCATTCAAAGTCTATTGTCAAAGATGACGTCTATCAGCTGCGCGCGCTTGTCTCCACACTGATCGCAGACCCGATGGTAAACGTTATCCTCACCACTGGTGGCACTGGTTTTACCGCACGTGATAATACCCAGCGCGCGCTCACGCCACTGCTGGATGTTGCTATCGACGGTTTTGGTGAATTATTCAGGCACTTGTCGTATGCGGAAATCGGAACATCAACAGTTCAGTCTCGCGCCTTTGCAGGAATGGTAAACGGGACAATCGTGTTTTGTTTGCCAGGCTCACCTGGCGCTTGTCAGACCGGTTGGGATGGCATTATCCGCGAACAACTGGACAGCACACATAAGCCTTGTAATTTCACCGACAAGCTGAATACAGGTTCACACAGCGATTAGTCTTGATATGGGGATGGTGGATTAAGCGGGCAGGTGCCGGATGCGGGACAGTAAGGGATCTGGCACTACTAAAAAATAACACCGACCTCAAAGTTTGGGGCAATGAAGCCGGTGTCTAGTCAGCGCAGATAAATTCTGGTTGATTGTCGCTTAGACTGCGACGTACATAATGGCCGCTGGTACAGCCAGGGCCGCTGCTACGAGGGCAACGCTAATAATTGTTGCTTCGATAACAGGCTGAATTCGTTTAAATGCTTCACTCATGGTTCGCTCCTTTAATCACTCCCACCGTTTCTTGAATTCTTGTTTCTCTCCAGAGAACGGTGCGTATAGTAACACAATGTGTGCGGAATGGTAACGTTTTTGGGTGAAAAAGTGATGGTG
>Ga0181593_10000041_pt1 | contig 88236 bp, 74 predicted proteins | sample 071ome_19_FD_133756 | JGI IMG/M metagenome (GOLD analysis project Ga0181593, IMG submission 133756) | Coastal salt marsh microbial communities from the Groves Creek Marsh, Skidaway Island, Georgia - 071413AT metaG (megahit assembly) | ecosystem: Environmental > Aquatic > Marine > Intertidal... | reverse complement strand
TTCGGACCACGTCACTTTACGGGTCCACGACAGCAATGCGGACATGCGTTATCTGGTGATGCCCAAACGTCCCGAGGGCACTGATGGCTGGAGCCAGGAAAAACTGGAATCCCTGGTCTCCCGAGATTCCATGATTGGGGTGACCCCCGCCAAGCCCGTCGCCTGACGACCCGCCGGTCACTTCGTGCAGAAGCTTATTTTCAGCCTCTCTGGTATCTGGCCGGCGCTGATATTTGGCGACACCCTTGTTCTCGACCGCTGGCTTTGGCTACGGCGCCGGTTGCCTATGGTTTCCGGCGCTCGACTGATAGATGTGGGGTGTGGGTCGGGCACGTTCAGCTTGGCGGCGTCCCGGCGGGGCTATCACGTGACGGGTGTGAGCATGGATGAGGGCCAGAATCAAAAAGCTAGGAACCGGGCGGCTTGGATCGGCAGTGATCACGCGGAATTTCATGACTTGGATATTCGCCGGCTCGACGAGGGTCAGGGGCTTTTGGGGCAATTCGATGTGGCGATCTGCACGGAGACCATCGAGCATATCCTCGACGACGCCAAGCTGATGCGGGATATCGCCGATTGCTTGAAACCGGGCGGCAGGCTTCTTTTGACAGCGCCTTATGTTGGCTACAAGGCGATTACTCCCGACGACAATGGTCCTTTTTCAACCGTGGAAAACGGTGGGCATGTGCGCCGGGGCTACCGAGAGGAAGATTACCGCCGGCTGTGCGAGCAAGCTGGACTGGAGGCGGGGGAAATCGGTTTTTGCAGCGGGTTTCTTAGTCAAATGCTTACGAAGATACTGCGCTATGTCAGCAGCATTCATTATTTGGCGGGCTGGATATTGATTCTACCGCTCCGTCTTTTTGCGCCGATTATTGATCCAATGCCGAGGGGTCTTGGCTTGTGGCCCGATTACAGTATAACCCTGGTAGCGCGAAAATCGGGCGAACCGGTCCGTCGCGACGAAGCAACCACGCAAGGACAAAGGGAGGGTCCCCATGGCTGATCAAATTTATATCGAAATCGAAGGCAACCAGGTTGAAATGCTCGTCTCCAAACCGGACGGCGATGGGCCGCACCCGGCATTGGTCGTGGCGCAACACTTGCCGGCGGACCAGGGGCTGTTGCCCGATCCGTTCTGCACCGATCTGATGGACCGTTATGCCAAGAACGGCTACGCCTGTGCGATGCCGTACTTGTTTCAGCGCCAGCCGCTGGAGCGGGAGCGGATGGAAAAGCGCAAATACATGCACGACGACGAAGTCATGACCGATATGACGGCCGCCTATGACTGGCTGGCGTCTCAGGACTATGTGGACAACGACCGGATCGGCGTGATTGGCCACTGCTTCGGCGGCCGGATCACCATCCTCGCGCTGACCCGTGATCCGAATTACAAAGTGGGTATCGATTTCTGGGGCGGCGGGGTCAATGCGCCTTGGGGCGAGGGTATGCCCGCGCCGCTGGACGGTGTCGCCAACATCTCCGTTCCGGTGGCCGGCTTCTTCGGCAATGAAGACCAGAACCCATCCCCGGCGGACGTTGATGAACTCGAAGAAGCCCTCAAAGCAAACGGCAAGGACTACGAATTCACGCGCTATGACGGCGCCGGGCACGCGTTCCAAGACTTCAATCGTGAAGAGCGCTACCGCAAGGACCAGTCGGAAGATTGCTGGGCGAAAGCGGTGGATTTCCTGAACCGGAAACTCTAAACGCCACACCGGCATAAGATTTTGACGGCGGGCTGGGGAGGCGATCCTCAGCCCGTTTCTTCTTCCGCCGTCGTTTGCGCGGGAGTATGATTTTCGCCTCATTTTTTTCATGGCGGACGAAAATCGTGCGGAACAGGTTCATTCTAGTGTTGGGATTTCTTGTCGGGCTGTTTGTTTGGAGCGGCCCCGCCGAAGCCCAGGACTATATGGACGGGCAACAAATCAAGCAGGCCCTGGTTAATCAATCAATCCAATTTACCGCGCCGAACGGGCGGCAGCTGACGCTGACCCAAAAGCCGGGCGGTGAGTTGCTGATGGACGTTGGTTCACGCAAGTTCAAAGAGCGTTGGTGGATCAACAAGAAAAACATGTTCTGCCGGTCCGTGACGCGCCAGAACCGAAATATCTGTTCGCGAGTGGCCACCGGGCATCGGGCCGGTGTTTTCATCTTTTATCGCCCCAACGGAAGCGTTCTGTACGAGGCGAAGCTGTTGGGCGGCGGGGGCGGTGAAGCGCAGGCCGCTCAATCTGCCGAACAGGAAGCCGGGCCCGAACCCGATCCGGATTTGCTGTTCCGGGCGCATAAATTTATCGAGCGTCATGACCAGGACGGTGACGGGCGACTGTCGGCGAACGAATTTCCCCGCACCAAGCGGGCTTTTGACACAGTTGATGCAAACGGCGACGGGATTATCACACCCCGTGAAATGGCCAACCGGGAGAAAACCCGAACCGAGAGTGGAAAAATCACCAAGGTTGAAACCGGGGAAGAAAAAGTCTCGCTCGAGGCCGCGCAAGATATTTCCGAGAAACTGAGTGGGGAATCGTTTACCCCGCCGCCGGGCACCATCGACGACATTACCGCGATCCTCAATCAGCAACAGGTGCAGGATACAACCGACTTCAGCAAACTGATGGAAACGGCGGATGCTGAACCTGCCGGCCAACAGGGCAAGGCGCTGGTCGAGTTTTATTATCGCCGCGCCCAGGCGCGGATTGATACGGGGCGGACGGACGAGGCGCTGCTGGATATCCGCCAAGCCTACAAATTTCTACAGGAGACGGACTATCCGGGCCGCAATTTGGCCGCCGGCGTGAAGACCCTCTTGGCGTCGACCGAACGCGCCGCCGGCAATTTCGCCAACGCGATTTCGCTCTACGAGATATTCATCAAAGAGGAAAACCGCTTCGGCGACCATATAAATTTGGTAAAGACGTTGATCCTGCAAGGAGATATTGATCGCGCCAAAGCGGCCGGGGTTGCTGCTCACGGGCGGCTGGATCATGTCTTGGGAAAGTCGGGTGCGCCGCAACGATCAAAGTCCTTGGCCGGGGTTTTTAAAATTGATCTTGAGATCAGTCTTCTGGAAGCGGAGGGAAGCTGTAAACAGGCCGAGCCGTTGCGCCGTCAATTAATTGCGATGGAACAGCAGGTCAAGAAGATCATGCGAAACCGGCCTGACCGTATTTATTACATGTCCAAGACTCGCTTGGCTGCAAATCTCATGGCCCAAGGGCGCCACCTGGAGGCCGAGGTGATGGCGCGGGACGCGCTATTGGGCACCCTCGCCAAGAACGGCAAATGGAACAGGACGGCGGCTTTGTCGGCCCAATGGCTGGGACGGATATTTTTGGCGCAAGGCCGGTCCGAAGATGGCGAAGCGCTGTCCCGTGAGTCCCTAAAGATACTCGACCAAATCGGCATGCAACGCCGGTCGCCCCTGTCAGCTGCCGTTCAACGATCCATTGGTGCAGCGGCTGCTGAGCGAGGGGAATGGGAACAGGCGAGTCAGGCGTTCGACCGGCTCGCCAAAGATCTGGCGGACAGCCCTAAAACCTATGACCGGGTGGCGTCTCTGGGCGTGGCATTGCCGCTGAGCATGATCAGAACTGGCCGCGCCGGAGAGGCCGTCCTGATGCTGGAACGTTATCACCAACGCTCCGTGGACCAATATGGGGAACAGCACTTCCTGACGGCAGAGAAACAAGGGGCGCTGGCGGTGGCGCAGGACGTATTGGGCCACCAAGCCAAGGCGCTGGAACTGTACCGGGCATCGGCCGAAGTGCTGATGTCCGCAAAAGTGTCGTCAGACACCGGGGCAGGGGAGAGGATGTCCCGCCGCCGCCGGATTGCCGTGATCCTGGAATCCTATTTGGCGTTTCTCGACAAAGTCCGGGCCGGTGGCGTTGACTATCCAGCCGAATTTGATCCGGTGGCGGAGGCGTTCCGGGTGGCCGACTATGTGCGTTCCGGCGCGGTGCGTCAGGCTTTGGCCGCTTCCAGTGCGCGGGCGGCGGCGGGTAATCCTGAATTGGCGGAGTTGGTGCGCAAGGAACAGGATGCGCAGAAACAGATTGCCGCCATGCTCACCAGTCAAACTGCGATCCTCTCTGCGCCTAGGGAGCAGCAGAATACCGCAGTATTGGAAACACTCACCCGGAACCTGGGGCAGCTCCGGGCCGCCCGGGAGGCCATACTGGCGGAAATCTCCGAACGTTTCCCTGACTATGCGGCGTTGATTAGCCCGAAGCCTGCCTCTGTGGAGCACGCCCGAAAATTCATGCGCGCCGACGAGGCGATGGTCGCGGCCTACGTTACCGACGAGGCGGCCTATATCTGGGCATTGGCGAAAACCGGTCCCGTCCGGATGGCCGTAGCGCCCTTGGGCCGGGAGCAACTGAGCAAGGTGGTGGCAAGCCTGCGAGCGGCTCTTGATCCGGCGGCGGAGGGATTGGATGACATCCCGGCGTTCAATGCGGGCTTGTCTCATCGGCTTTACAGACGATTGTTTAAGCCAGTTGAGGCCGCTTGGAAGAATGCCGTAAATCTTCTGGCCGTGGTGCATGGACCGCTCGGACAGTTGCCGCTGTCTGTGCTGGTGACCGCGCCGCCGCAGCCGCCATCCGATGCAGGTTTGAAGTTCTCGGACCATAAGAATATTGCCTGGCTGGCGCGAACCCATTCGGTCTCCCTCCTGCCGTCGGTGACCTCGTTGGCGGCATTGCGTGCGCTGCCCAAAGGGACGGCTGACCGCAAGCCCTTCGCCGCCTTCGGTGATCCATATTTTAACGTTAATCAAATGAAGACAGCGGCGGCGGAGACCAAACGAATTGCGAGCGATGCGTCACTCAGCACCCGGTCTGCCACAGACTTCACCCTTCGCTCCATTCCTAAAACCCGTGGCGAGGCGGTGATTGATTTCAGCGCACTGCCCAGATTGCCAGATACGTTGGAAGAAGTGCATAGCATCGCCCGGGTGTTTGGGGGCAATGCAAGGGATAGTATTTTTACGGGAGAGCGGGCGAGCGAACGGGTGATCAAATCCACCAATCTTAGTAAGTTCAGGGTTTTGGCCTTCGCCACCCATGGCTTGGTGGCCGGCGATTTGGCGGGCCTGACCCAACCTGCACTGGCCTTGTCCGCACCGCAGGTAACGGGCGAAAAGGGCGAAGATGGCTTGCTGACGCTTGGCGAAATCCTCAGTCTGCGTTTGGATGCGGATTGGGTGGTCCTGTCCGCCTGCAACACCGGTGCGGCGGACGGCAGCAATGCCGAGGCCTTTACCGGGCTTGGCCGGGCGTTTTTCTATGCGGGCACCCGCGCTGTGCTGCTCAGTAACTGGCCGGTGGAAACAACAAGCGCCCGTCTGTTGACGACCAACCTGTTCAAGTGCCAGGCGGAGGATGACGAGTTGAGCAGGGCTCAGGCGCTCCGCCGGTCCATGTTGACGCTCATTGACGGGCCGGGATTCAAGGACGGGGCCGGCAAAGAGTTGTTCTCCTATGCTCATCCGATCTTCTGGGCGCCGTTCACCTTGGTCGGCGACGGCGGAGGGTAGGGCATGATCCGGTTCCCGATAGCCGGCGTGCTGGCGGTGCTTCTGCTGTTCGCGGGCTGCAATGGCGGGGAGGACAAGGCCGGTCCACAGAGCTCAAGTAAGAACGCGCCGGCGTTCGGTATCGTGCTAATGCATGGTAAGGGCGGCACAAGCCGGTGGGTCGAGTCCCTGGCGGCTGATCTGAGAAACGCCGGGTATGTGGTGGAAACGCCGCTGCTGCCCTGGGGGCAGGGCCGCAAGTACGACCGCACCTACCAGGACGCTCTTCTGGAAGTTGATCAGGCGGTGGAAAAGCTCAAAGCGAAAGGCGCAAAACGGATCGTCATCGGCGGTCATAGCTTGGGGGCGAATGTGGCGCTGGGTTATGCGGTGAACCGCAAAGACGTCGCCGGCGTCATGATGCTGGCGCCGGGTCATCTGCCGAGTGGCCGGGTGTTCGCCCGGGTCGCCGGGGAGAGTGTCGCCCGTGCGAAGCGGATGATTACGAAAGGCGAGGGGAATAGAAAGGATGATTTTGCGGATATCAATCAGGGGCGGGAAGATGTGGTGCATGTCTCCGCCAAAATTTATCTGAGTTGGTTTGATCCGTCCGGTCCGGCCAGTATGCGCGCCAATGCGACGCGTTTGTCCAGCGTGCCCGTGCTGTGGGTCGGCGGACATATCGACCGGCTGGCGTCCGTTAACGGGCCGCGGCTGGTGTTTCAGCGGCTCCCAGATCATAAGCTCAACCGCTTGGAGTTGATCGACAGCGATCATCTGCGCACACCAGGGGATTCCACTTCCGTTGTTTTAAAGTGGCTGAAAGAACTACTGGCGGCGACAGGGCCTTAGAAGAAATCCTTGAACGTCGCGCGGAGCGCCTCGTCCACTTGGGGCAGGCCCGCTTTCACGCCCAAATCCTGTAGGGACGTCACCCCGAATTCGGAAATACCGCAGGGCACGATCCCGTCAAAGTGGCGGAGGTCGGGCGCGACATTGATGGAAATGCCGTGAAAGGTGATCCAGCGCCGGACGCGAACCCCGATGGCCGCGATCTTTTTTTCCTGGCCGTTTTCGTCAACGATCCAGATGCCGACCCGTCCGTCCCGCCGTTCGCCGGTAACGCCGAATCGTGCCAGGGTGGCGATCACCCAGCCTTCCAGATTGCGGACAAAGGCGCGGAGGTCGTTGCCGTGGCGTTTGAGGTCCAGCATCACATAGGCCACGCGCTGGCCGGGGCCGTGGTACGTGTATTGGCCGCCACGTCCGGTCTTGAACACGGGGAAACGGGCGGCGTCCAACAGGTCCGCCTCATCGGCGCTGGTGCCGGCGGTATAGAGCGGCGGGTGTTCCAGGAACCAGACCGTCTCCGGTGCGATCTGTTGATCGATTTCCGCCACCCGGTGCTCCATGAAGGCCACGGCATCGGGATAGGGAACCAGACCGGCGCTGGTGCGGAACTCCATCTCGCCGGCCAATTCGACACGCGTATGGGATGTCGCTTGGCGTTCGGCGGCCGTGGGACTGGATGTATCGTCGGGTGTCATCGTTATTTGATCGCGCGGTTCAACTTGATTAGCGGATGGGGATTTGGTATCTCCCCGCAGTCTAACGGCAAGTCTTTGCTAAATCGACAAATGAGTGTGCGGTCGTGGCGGAACTGGTAGACGCGCAGCGTTGAGGTCGCTGTCCTAGCAATAGGGTGGAAGTTCGAGTCTTCTCGACCGCACCATTCCCCCCAGAAAGAAACGGCGTCATCCCCGACTCGCGAAGCGATTGTCGGGGAACCATGTAACTTACGCCCATGGCCCCCCGAGACTTGGCCACAACTCACGTCGGTTCCAACCTGCCTCCGCCGAAGCGGAGCCTCGGTTTCGCGCAGGCAGGCTCGGGGGCGACGCAGAAGATAGAGATTGGCTAAAATCTCAAACCAGAGCTCCCTCTGTGCTCTCTGTGATCTCTGTGGTAAACGAGTGCCCGAACTAGAGAGACTCATCGTGCCTAATCTCGACAAAGCCTTGAACATTGCGGATCTGCGGTTGCTGGCCAAGAAGCGTCTGACCAAGGTGCTGTTCGATTTCTGCGACAAGGCGAGCGAGGATCAGCTGTCGCTGCGCCACAACCGGGAGGCGTTGGACCGGATTAAGCTGATGCCCCGGATGTTGCGGGATGTCTCCGGTCGTGGCCCCGGCGTTACGCTGTTCGGCAGGAAACACGACCTGCCCCTGGTGATCGGGCCGACGGGCCCGGCGGGCTATGTCTGGTACCGGGGGGAGACGGCCCTCGCCAAGGCGGCCGCGGCGGCCAATATCCCGTGCACCCTGGCCAGTACATCGAATACGCCGATGGAAAAGATCGTCGCCGATGGGGGCGGGACCCAATGGTTCCAGCTTTATATCTGGCAGGATATCGAGGCCTCCATGTTGACCGTGCAGCGTGCGCTGGACGCCGGGTTCGAGGCTTTGGTCCTGACTGTGGATTCACCAGTCTACAACAACCGGGAGGTGGATGTTCGCAACGGCTTTACCCTGCCGCCGAGGGTGAATGCCAAAACCGCGCTAGACGTGGCGATGCATCCGCGCTGGCTCTTCGGCACGCTGTGTCCTTATCTGTGGATGGAAAAAGGCCTGCCGCCCTTCGCCAATATCCATTTTCCGGAAGAGCACAAGGCGGCGGCCGACGACTATCAATCCAAATCCACCGGCGGGTTCCTGAACCGGAACGAAACACTCGATTGGGATTTCTTGAAACGCCTGCGCGACGCTTGGCCGAAGAAACTGCTGTTGAAAGGCATTTTGCACCCGGACGACGCGGTGATGGCGGCGGATGCCGGGGTGGACGGTGTTTTTGTCTCTAACCACGCCGGGAACGTGTTGGATGCGGCGGTCACCGCCTGGGATGCGCTGCCGGCGATCAAGGACGCCACCGGGGACAGGTTGACCCTGATCGCGGATACCGGTGTTCGCCGGGGCAGCGATGTCCTGAAAGGTCTGGCGCTGGGGGCGAACGCCATCGCCGTGGGCCGGGCGACGCTTTACGGCGTGGCGGCGGCGGGGGAGCCCGGTGCGGCCAAAGCGATCGATATTTTGGGATCGGAAATCCGCCGGACCATGGCGGCCATGGGGTTGACCAGCGTCAGTGAGATCAACCAAGATCATATCCGCCTGCCGTCTGACCTGCCGGTCTCCGGCTAGAGCGTTTCCCACTTGTTTCCGGATCGGGATCGGGGCATACTTTTGTGGCGGATAATTTTCGCCGGATAGCATCGTATGGTTGTATTGAATCGGTCACTGACGCGTATATGCCTGTATATAATTTCGGTCCTGGTGGCCGGGCCAGTGTTGGCTGCGTCGGAATCAGAGGAAACCTTTGCTTTTCTCAGCCGGACCATCTCCGAGCACAGCCATCTCACCCACACAAATCACGGCATTCCGATCGATATGATGCGCTCCATCGAGCGGCGGAATGATGATGTTTGTCAGGCCCGGATCAATCGGGCGGTCAAATGGGGCGGAGAGAAAGGGCATATTTTTATCCGTGGCGAGACGGATTTTGATTTCCACGATGTCGGGCTGGCGGATATCTCGGTCGAACGCAGAACTCACAAACTGAAACCGTTTTATTACGTGATTATTCACCGGGAGGTGGAGTTCGCCACCTATTCCGCCTTCAAGGATACGGGCGCCTATCGCTTCACCGGCGGCTATCTGGATGACCAGTTTGGCGTGAGCCGGGTGTATATCATCCTCAACGACGTGCAGGACGTGGCGGAAAAAATCGCTGCCGCCATGCGCAGAATGATACAGCTTTGCCGTCCGGTTTAACCGGCATTCCCTCTTTTCACCGTCAAACCATCGTTCTTAGGTGAGCAAATTTCCATAAAGATACTAGAATTCTAGGCTGATTTAGGGTGGTCAGAGTCGGGTTTTTCCTTAGAATGTCCGGTTAAGTGGTTATTCGTGCTGGCTAAATTTCGGACTGGGATGAAAATTCGGCAGATTAAATTAACCCCCGGTGTCGAATGGGTGGAGATTGAGGATGTGGGATTGCGCATCCTCTGCGGCTGCCCGGCCGATATTGTGAAGCATTTGATGCGTCGTGGCCTGATTATCGAAACGTTGATAGGTGACGTACCTGCGGAAACGGGCCCGAACATGATCCTTATTTCCGACATGACCCTGCAAGGCGGTGAGTTTTGCAATCTCGCGGAATTCCCGGTCCTACAGATGCTTTATAAGCAAGGTATGTTGCTGCCGCGACACCCCAACAACACCGGCCGCAAGCCGCTTTTGATGGGATTGGAAGACCAGCTTCAGGCGCAGCTAAACTATATCCACAGGGGCAATTACGGCCTGATTTCCAAAGAAGAGCTGTTGGCCACCGGCATGGACGACGACCTGGCCGACACGATGATGCGCATCAAAACGCATTTTGCTTTTGGTGAGATTCGACCGCCGAGTGAATTGCTCGATTGTCTGCCTCTGGATCATCACGACACGGAGATTGCTCCGGGCGTAATGATCAAACGGATCACCCTCAATAAGTACCGGCTCGACTATGATGGCGAGCATGTCATCATCGACATGAACTTGCCGGAAGGGGAAAGCTACAAGTCGCCGTATCCCCTCGGCATGCACCATGTAAGCCGGGAGTATTTCTCGGTGATTCACTCAGGCGAAGGCGATGGCTGGGATATCGACCGGCCTTGTATGGGCAGCCTTCTGTCTTTCCAAGGGAAGCTCTACTTGATCGATGCCGGGCCCAACCTCGGCGCGATTTTAAATTCCCTGAGCCTCAGCGTGAATGAACTGGACGGCATCTTTCACACTCATTGCCATGACGATCACTTTGCCGGCTTGACCGCGCTTTTACAGTCCGATCACAAGTTGCGCTACTACGCGACGCCATACGTACGTTCGGCGGTGACTAAAAAACTCTCTGCGCTTCTGTCGATCGACGAAGAAGAATTCGGCAACTATTTCGACATTTCCGATTTGGAAACCAATGTCTGGCGAGACATTGGCGGACTTGGTGTGATGCCTGTTGTGTCGCCCCATCCGGTGGAGAATACGATCTTTAAGTTCAGTGTGCTCGGCCCGAAGGGGCACTACACTTACAATCATCTCGCCGATATTGCCGCTGATCGTGTCCTGGATGACATGGTTGATAACGCAACCGAGACCTCTGGTATGACGCGGGAATATTGCGAAGTCGTGAAACAGGAATATCGCACCTACGCCAATCTCAAGAAAATCGATATCGGTGGCGGTTTGATTCATGGTGATGCGATCGATTTTGCCGAAGATACGTCAAATAAACTGGTGCTGGCGCATGTGAACCGGGATTTGACCACCGATGAACGGAAGATCGGCTCGGGCGCAGAGTTCGGGACGGCGGATGTTCTGATCCCGGCGTCTCAGGATTATTTGCGCCGGCAAGCCTACCGCTACCTGCAGAGCTATTTCCCGACTCTTTCCAACAGCAAGTTACAGATTTTGCTCAATAACCGGCTCCGAAAACTGAACCCCCACGAAATCTTGATACAGCAAGGTGAACCTGTCGGCGAATTGTTGCTGGTTTTGTCCGGAAATGCCGAAGAAATTAGCAACGAGTCCCATGAGGTAGTTCGGCTTACCGCCGGCGACTTCCTGGGTGAACTTCCCGCACTACAGGGAACCGAGGCGAACGCTACCTTTCGCGCCACTAGTTTTCTGAGTGTTTTGGTCATCCCGTCGCAACAGTATTTGGCGTTCATCGATCAGTATGCGGATCGCCATTTGATTGAAGACCTCGCCCGCAAGCGTTTGTGGCTACGCAACACCTGGCTGTTCAACGAAGGTTTGAGCTATCCCGTCCACAACCGGGTCGCCAACTCGATGATGATGTCAGAGTTGGAAGACGGGCTTGTGCCGGAGAATGAGGACAATCAAAACATCATAAGAATTTTGGACAGCGGCGTTATTAAGCGATTTTCCGATGACAACGTGCTGGAGACTTTGCGCTCCGGAGATTTTTTCAACGAAGGACGAGCGATTTTCAATGTCGTGCCTAAATCACATTGGCTGACAATCGGCAGCGCGCAAGTTTGGGATATCCCGGCGGACGTCATTGATGATATTCCGATCGTCAGGTGGAAGCTGCTGGAGACCTTCCGCCGGCGTGTCCAGACCGTTCGTGATGCGAATTTAACGGCGCCCGTTCATACAACCGTGGAAGCTTGATTTGGGGTCCTGGCCTCAACAGTTGATCGGAGTTTTCTCACTATTATTCATATTAGGCGGTGGGCCGGTTCTGGCTCAGACCTATGAACCCGTCGATGTAGAACTGATTTTGATGGCCGACGGATCGGGCAGTGTCGATGACGATGAATTTTCCTTACAAAGGATCGGCTATGCGCGCGCCCTGCGTGACCCCCGCGTACTAGGCGCCATTCAGGGCGGAGCGCTGGGTAAAATTGCCATTTCCTACGTAGAGTGGTCTGGGCCCGGGCTCCACGTGCCCATCGTTCAGTGGACGGTAATTCAATCCAAGGAAGACATCCTCAGGGTCGTCAAGATTTTGGAGACTCACCCGCGGGAGCTTTACGGTGGCGGTACGGCCATCGGTGATGCGATCCAGCATGGCATGATGTCTATTCAGGACAACGCCTTCGAGGGTCGGCGCAAGATAATCGATATCTCCGGAGACGGGCCGGATCGCAATGGGATGCCGGCCTATATGGGGCGGGATATGGCGGTCAAGGCTGGAATGATCGTGAACGGCTTGCCGATCCTGCAAGGCTATTTGGATCTTTTGGAGTTTTTCCGGGAAAATGTCATTGGCGGGCCCGGCGCCTTTGCCATACCGGCGCGCAATTTCCAGGACATCGAGACAGCGAGTAGGATCAAATTGATCCGTGAAATCGCGGGGGCAGTTGGCCGCAACCATGCTTCACGATAAGATGCGGGCGCTCCGCACGTCTTCGTGCGGGCTATTGTCATAATTCACGGCTAGAATGGGCGGCCGTAACGACTGCTACGACAATCAGGGAACGCACCGACTATGGCGGACAAACTGAACGAAGAAGCACTTGACTATCACCGATACCCGACGCCGGGAAAGGTGGCGACGGTGGCGACTAAGCCGCTGGCGAACCAGCACGATTTATCCCTGGCTTATTCACCGGGTGTGGCGGCCGCCAGTAACTTGATCGTTTCGGACCCCGCGGAAGCGGCGAATATGACGTCGCGGGGCAATCTGGTTGCAGTGATCTCCAACGGTACAGCGGTTCTCGGCCTTGGTAATATTGGTGCGCTGGCCTCCAAGCCAGTGATGGAAGGGAAGGGCGGTCTGTTCAAGAAGTTCGCCGGGATCAACGTCTTTGATATCGAAATCGATGAGACTGATCCGGAAGAATTCGTCAAGATCGTGAAATCTTTGGAGCCGACCTTCGGCGGGATTAACCTGGAAGACATTAAGGCCCCGGAATGCTTCATCATCGAATCGAAGCTGAAGGAGCAGATGAACATTCCGGTCATGCACGATGATCAGCATGGTACGGCCATTATCGTCGGCGCGGCTGTCTTTAATGGACTGAAGCTGGTCGAAAAAGATATTGGCGACGTCAAGTTGGTGGTGTCGGGCGCGGGTGCTGCCGCTCTGGCCTGTTTGGACATGTTGATCAATCTTGGCGTCAACAAGGAAAATATCTTTGTGACTGACATCGCCGGTGTGATTTACGAGGGCCGCACCGAAGAGATCAACAAGTATAATGTCCGCTACGCCCAAAAGACCGATGCCCGAACTTTGAACGACGTTATTGATGGTGCGGATGTCTTTTTGGGTGTGTCGGCCCCTGGCGTGCTTAAGCCCGAGATGGTCGCCAAGATGGCGGAGAAGCCATTGATTTTGGCTTTGGCCAATCCGACGCCGGAAATTATGCCGGAAGAGGCGCTAGCGGTGCGCCCGGACGCTATTTTGGCGACAGGCCGGACCGACTATCCCAATCAGGTCAACAATGTCCTGTGTTTCCCATACTTGTTCCGGGGAGCGCTTGATGTCGGGGCGACGGCGATCAACGATGAAATGAAGATGGCGTGCGTCTATGCGCTGGCGGAACTGACCCAGGCTGAATCCGATGAGACCGTGGTTCAGGCATATGGCGGGCAGGAGCTGAACTTCGGTCCGGAATATCTGATCCCCAAACCGTTTGATCCGCGGCTGTTGGTAGAGTTGGCCAGCGCAGTCGCCAAAGCGGCAATGGACTCCGGCGTCGCCACCAGGCCGATTACTGATTTCGAAGCCTATCGGCAGAAACTCATTGAGTTCGTGTTCCGTTCAGGCACGGTCATGAAGCCGGTTTTCGATCAGGCCAAGAAAAACCCCAAACGAGTCGTTTATGCGGAAGGGGAATCCCGCCGTGTCCTGCGGGCGGTTCAGAGTTGCGTGGACGAAGGAATCGTGCATCCGATTCTTATCGGCCGACGCGCTGTTGTCGAGCGCCGGATCGAGCAGCTAGGTCTCCGGCTTGAAATGGGAAAAGACTTCGAGCTCGTCGATCCGGACGGCGATGACCGGTATCGGGAGTACTGGGAGCTATACCACTCCCTCACCAGCCGGGACGGGGTTTCCCGGAACGAAGCCAGATATATCGTGCGGACAAATACGACCGTTATCGCCGCGCTTATGCTGAAACGCCACGAAGCGGACGCGGTGATCTGCGGCGCTACGGGACGCTACAGGGAACACCTGCCCCATGTCTTCAAAATCATCGGATTGCGTCATGGTGTCGCCCGTGCGGCAGGGATGAGCATTCTGATTATGCCGAAGGGCACGTATTTCATTTGCGATACGCATGTGAACCCCGGCCCCAGTTCGGACCAGATTGCGGATTTTACGATCCTGGCCGCAGAGACTATTCAGCGGTTCGGCATTAAGCCGAAAATTGCGGTTCTCTCCCATTCAAATTTCGGCAGTTCCCGCCATCCCAATGCCAAGAAAATGCGAGACGCGGTAGGACTGATCCGGGAGCGTGCGCCCGGCTTGGAAATCGATGGAGAAATGCATACGGATGCAGCTTTATCTCAGTCCTTACGGGATGCACTGGTGCCGGATTCCCAACTAAGCGGAACGCCCAACCTTTTGGTGATGCCTAGCTTGGATGCTGCGAATATTACCTTCAATGCGCTGAAGATGCTGGCGGACGGCGTGGCGGTCGGTCCCTTGCTGCTTGGCATGAAGCAGCCGGCGCACATCCTACAGGAAACCGTCACGGCCAGGGGTATCGCCAATATGACGGCCGTAGCCGTTGTCGAAGCGCAATCTCAAATCGTTGAGCAGAATTTGCGTCTCCTATGAGGGTAGACGCTGAAGAGCGTCCCACAAAAGACGGGGCGTCCCATGAAGTCTCTGGCCTGACGCCGGAATTCATGTCGGCAATCTTGTCGGCTTTGGAAGAAGGCCGTGACGACGAGATCACCCAGCTTGCGAACGCGCTGCATCCGGCGGACCTGGCTGACCTGATCGAGAAGCTGTCCAACGATCACCGGGCCGATCTGGTCGAACGGCTCCGCGGTGATTTAAATCCCAACATGATCGCCGAGCTTGATGAGTCGGTGTTCGGGCATGTTGTCGATCAATTGGGTGTCGAGGAGGTCGCGGAAGTTGTCGCCGTGATGGACACCGATGACGCCGTGGGTGTCATCGGGGAGCTGGGCGAGGAAGAGCAGCAAGAATTTCTGGAGGCCCTGCCGGAAGACGAGCGGGCTCTCATCGAACAAGGGCTGGCATATCCCGAAGATAGCGCCGGCCGTCTTATGCAACGACATACCGTTGCAATGGCGGATCATTCGAGTGTCGGCCAAGCCATCGATTTTATGCGCGATAGAGATGATCTCCCGTCTGATTTTTTTGACGTTGTGTTGGTCAATCCCGCTCATCAACCGGTGGGGACCGTCCCCCTAAGCCGGATCATGAGCTCTCATCGAAATGTGGCTCTGACGGCATTGATGGTGTCAGACATGAAAATCATCCCCGTGCGGATGGATCAGGAAGATGTCGCATTTTTGTTCCGGCAAAGGGACCTAGTGTCGGCGTCCGTTGTCGATGACGGCGGCCGCCTCGTTGGTGTGATTACGGTCGATGATATCGTTGACGTGATTCACGAAGAGCATGAAGAAGACATCAAGCGATTGGGCGGTGTCGGCGAGGATGATGATCTCTACTCGGCTATCCTGCATACAACCCGGTCCCGGTTCACCTGGCTATTTGTTCATCTGATCGCCGCTATTATTGCTGCCTACGTCATCAGTTTTTTTGCTGCGACCATTGAACAGATGGTTGCCTTGGCTGTTCTGATGCCGATCGTCGCGACCATGGGCGGCACGGCCAGCGTTCAAGCCTTGACGGTGGCGGTTCGGGCCATAGCCATGAAGGAGTTGTCGCCTTCGAATGCGGTGCGTGCGATTGGAAAGGAGGTGCTCGTCAGTTTGTTCAACGGCGTCATGTTTGCCCTCATTATTGGTGTGGTTGCTTGGTTTTGGTTCGACAACCCAGCGTTGGGAGGTGTGATCGCCATGGCAATTGTAATCAACTTGGTTGTCGCCGGCCTGGCCGGCAGCGCTTTGCCGGTTTTGTTGGATCGACTGGGTTTTGATCCTGCATTGGCATCGAGCGCTTTTCTGACATCGATAACAGATGTCGTTGGTTTCTATGCCTTTCTGGGGCTTGCATCCATCCTGTTACTGTAGAGCCCTCACTTAATTGTGCTAATCTCTTGAATATCAAAGTAAGGACTTCCATTTGTGATATGAGGGAATGAATCTCGCGCGGCGGAGGCTACCTGCGTGATCCCGAACGGAGCGCGTGATTTATGGTCACCCAAAACCGATTCAGAATTCTTTATGCCGAGGACGATCCGGAAATCGCCGATCTGGCGATTGCCTCGCTCGATGCTGCTCAGTTCGAGCTTGATATCTCGGCCTCCGGCGGCGAAGGGTTGAGAAAACACGAGTCTGATCCTTACGACATAGTTCTGTTGGATTACGAACTTCCTGATATGGATGGGTTGGCAATTGCCGAGCAGATGCTGACGGATGACCCTCGGCTGCCCGTGGTTTTGATCACAGGGAAGGGCAGCGAGGAACTTGCCGCGCGCGCCCTTTCCGTGGGCATATCGGAGTATCTGATCAAAGGTAGTCCGGACGTCTACCTCCAGGTCTTACCCCGGATAATAGAGAAAATACTGGTGCGTCTCCGCGAGACCGAATTGATGGCGCAAACCCGCCAAAAGCTTATCGAAAATCAGAATAGATTCCGCGATTTCGCATTAACGGCAGCAGACCGATTTTGGGAGAGTGGGCCTGACTTCAGGTACACGTATGTTTCTCCTCCCAAAGGTAATTTGACACTCTCTGCCGCCAGCCTTATCGGGCGTGCGCCATGGGAAGTCCAAGGGTCGGAGCCGTCTCAAGAAGGTTTGAAAAACCTGAAAGCTGCGTTTGAAATGGGAGAGCCGGTTGAGGGGGTTCGGTTCCTTTGGATTGACCAGGACGGCAATGATGTTGATGTGGAAATTTCCGCCAAACCGGTGTTCGGTGTTCAAGGGGAGTATCTAGGGCACCGCGGCGTCACCATTGACAGGACACGCGAGAAAGCTATCCAGCTGGCGCAGGCCAGTCTCTTCGGGGCGATTGAGAGTGCGCCTCACGGGGTGGTGTTGTGGGATCCGGACGATAAGCTGGTGATCTGCAATTCGGAATTTAAAAGGATATTCTCCATACATGCCGACGAACTGGTTCCGGGTCTGCCGTTTCGGGATTTTTTCGACGCATTGTATGACAGCGAAGGCGTGTATCAGAGAGCCGGCGATCGGGAAGAAGCCTATAAATTGGAGATGGAGCGGCGACTTTCGAAAGATAACGACACCCGAGAGTTTCTTCGCAAGGATGGCCGTTGGTTCCATGCGGTCAGCATGAAGCTGCCCGATGGGAACACCATCGGTTTCCGCAGCGATATTACGGATGAAAAGTTGCGGGACGAGCAGCTTCGCCAGGCTCAAAAAATGGAATCGGTTGGGCAATTAACCGGTGGTGTAGCGCACGACTTTAACAACTTGCTCGGCGGCATTCGGGGGCATCTGGAACTGGTGCAGACCGATGAGAGCCTTTCCGACGACGCTCAAAGACGGATCGACCGGGCTGTCGAACTTACGAGAAAGGGCGCCGAGTTAACCAAGCGGCTATTGGCATTCTCCCGCAAGCAAAGCCTCAATCCGGCGCCGGTCGATGTTGGCGCCTTGGTTTCCAATGTGTTTGAGCTTATGGAGCGCACGCTCGGGGCATCCATCAGTCTCGAGTCTGAGGTCGCACCCGGACTTTGGCCGGCATTCGTCGATCAGGGTGAGCTCGAGAACGCGATACTCAATTTGATCATTAATGCACGGGACGCCATGGCCGAGGGCGGTAAAGTGTTTGTTTCCATCAGGAATGTTGGCCTGGAGGAGTCTAAGGTGACGAGCGGGGCGAGTCTTACCCCTGGTGACTATGTGGCGATTACGGTGCAGGACACCGGCACGGGTATTCCTGCTGACATGCTCGAAACCGTGTTTGAGCCTTTTTTCACCACGAAGGACATCGGCAAGGGGAGTGGACTAGGGCTTAGCATGGTTCACGGCTTCGTGGTCCAGTCGGGTGGTGGCGTGGCGCTTGAGAGCAAGGAAGGCGTTGGCACAAAATTGACCCTATATTTGCCTCGCACCAAAGAGGATTTGGCGGTCGAGACGGTCCAAGAGCCAGTGCAGCCCGTGAAGGAATCTTCGTCGGAACGCATCATGATTATCGAGGACGATCCCGAAGTGCGCGACATCGCGACGATCATGTTGCAGCAAGTGGGCTTCGAAGTCATCGATGGCGGTGACGGCTCCCGGGCCTATCAAATTGCCGACAAACAGGAAGCCCCTGTAGATCTTTTGCTGACGGACATCGTGTTGCCGAATGGCAATAATGGGCCGGATTTGGCGCGCGGGCTCATCGAAAAATGGGATGGTCTGAAAATTCTGCTCATGAGCGGATATGCGGACAAAGATTTCATCCAGGTCGAAGGTGGATTGGATGATTTTCCGATCCTGCAGAAGCCCTTTAATCGGCGGCAACTGACAGACAAAGTTCACGAACTTTTGGGCGGGTAGCTTACTTTTCTATTTTTCCCATTCGCCACACATGCAGCTCGGTTTGACGGCGATCATTTACGTCAGTGACCGCCTGTGCCGGATGGCCGGGTACGACAAACGAGTTGCTGATTAACCGGGACTCATCTGACATTTCCGACACCGCCTTCTCATACAGCGCGAGCATAGGCGCTGGTGACAGAAACGCATAAGCAACGTCATAGTTCGACAGGTCGTGCTTCCAGAAATCCCCGTAGATGATTTGGGCGTTGGAGAGACCAGAGAGCTTCCATCTGATCCAGGAGAGCGCAAAGGGTAGGGGGGCGGATTCGATGCCGACAACTGTCCAGTTTGGCCGGGCGCGGGCGACATAAAAAACCGCGCCACCGATGCCGCATCCGATATCGATGAACTTTCCAGCTTGATGTTCATCCAGCATCGCCGTGATGGCGCGCCAGGTGATGGGATTGGTGAGATACAATGGAACGCGCGTCCGCCCGGCGTTCCAAAATACCAACAGAAGAACGACAAAAATGGCGAGATAGAGTTCCGGCGGAACCGGCAGACCGGAGGCAAAACCAGCAGCCGGCGGCAGGATGATATTCACCGCGATCCACCAACGGGGAAGACGCCACACGTGACCAAGCGCCGCCGCAATGCATCCTTGGAGCAGCAATACCCAAAAAAATTGAATGCTGACGGTGTCGGCCAGTAGCTTGGCCCCACCGAAAGCGACAGCGGCGCCGATGGCTTGTCCACCCAAGACCGGGATCAGCGGCGTCCGCCGCCATCCTGGGGGCGTTGATTGTATTTTGTTTTCTGCGTTCACTGGATTGAATTTGCCAATAGTTTCCTCGGACGGGCAAGGCCAGCGTGCCATTTTTCAATGGTTTACTATAGTCCCCTGTGTTGCATAAATAGTTCTTAGTGAGCGCAAATATCGGATAAGAACACATGGCCGAACCGTCAGATCGTAAAGCGGAAGAGTTTCTGGGCATCCTTAGCGACCGGATTGAGGAGCTGTTGGAGGTGTCGCGCCTGCCACAGGAAAACCCGCAGGAGATTAACTTTGACGACTATCAGAAGTTCAGGGACATGATGGGTGAATGCCTATCCTTCCTGATCATTATCGAGCGGCGAATCAATCTTACTGGCGAAGACCGTCGCAAAAGGCTTTTGGAGCAGTTCGACAGCCTGACTGTAGCTGTGTGGTCGATCCTCCTGGACGGCTCTCTCAGTTTTTTGACGGTGATTTGCGAAAAGGAATTCTTGCCTTTGGGCACCCGCCATGTATTCGTCCAGGAACTCAGGACTCTCTACGACGCCGAACAGGTTCTTAAAGAGGACAAGTACGAAAATTATCTTATGGCGAATGTGGTCGAACAACGCGACAAGGCGGAGCGTATTCTTAATGCCATTATCGACCGCGCGCCCCAGCTTTTGAATCTGGGCTAGCCAAGGCCAGGCGATTTCGTGGCGACGGGTCATCCTGATCGATTGATATTTCGCCTCTGGCGCGGGGAGGTTCGTCTGTGGCAGGCCTTTTGGCTGCTTTGGGTTGCTGGTGGTTTTGCCGTAGGTGCAGTGACGGTTTTCCTGATGCTGGCTGGGCTGTTTTCCATTTTTATGATTTTACTGACCCGTATGGCCTTCATGGTATATGCCGGGGTTGCTGTCTGGCGAAGCGCATTTAACTGTCAGTATTTGATTTGGGGGTGGCTCGCGCGTATCTGTCTCGTCGTATCGTTGATCGTGCTTATTCTTTCGTTTTTCGATATGGTGAGGTTGTTCGGAAATACGACCTAAGACCTCGTGCGCTAACTCACGAATTCCCTAAGGAGACAAAATATGGACCAGGATCCTGTCGTTGTTGTAGGCGCTGCCCGCACGCCCATGGGCGGCTTGAGCGGAGATTTTGCTGATGTCGCAGCCCCGGCTTTAGGGTCGGTGGCGATCGAAGCGGCGATTTCCCGCGCCGGCCTGACGCCGGAAGATATGGACGAGGTGATCATGGGGGTCGTTTTGCCAGCTGGGCAGGGACAGGCGCCGGCGCGTCAGGCATCCCGCGGGGCCGGTATTCCGGATTCCACCGGCGCAACGACCATCAACAAAATGTGCGGCTCTGGCATGAAGGCGGCCATGTTTGCGCACGATAGCCTGCTGGCCGACACAAATCGAATTGCCGTTGCCGGTGGGATGGAAAGCATGACAAACGCGCCGCATATCCTGCCAAAGCTACGGCCGGGCATTCGTATGGGTAATGCGAAATTGCAGGATCACATGTTCCTGGATGGTCTGGAGGATGTTTATGAACCCGGTACGCTTATGGGTGTGTTCGCCGAAAACACGGCGCAGGTCTACCAGTTTACCCGCGAAGCCCAGGACGAGTTTGCCATTACCTCACTGGAGCGCGCCTTGAAGGCGTCGGAGGACGGCACGTTTGAAAAGGAAATCGTCCCGGTCACCGTCAAGAACCGCAAAGGCGACATAGTCGTCGATACGGATGAACAGCCGAAAAACGCCCGGCCCGAAAAAATTCCGCAGCTTAACCCGGCGTTCCGCAAGGACGGGACGGTCACAGCCGCCAATTCCAGTTCCATCTCCGATGGAGCGGCGGCATTGATTCTGATGCGGCGCTCCGAGGCGGAACGGCGTGGCGTCACGCCGTTGGCGATCATTCATGCCCACGCGACCCACGCGCAGGAACCGGCTTGGTTTACCACCGCGCCCATCGGCGCCATTACCAAAGTGCTGGAAAAGGCGGATTGGGAAAAAGACGACGTTGATTTGTTCGAGGTGAATGAGGCTTTTGCTGTGGTCACTATGGCCGCGATGAAAGATTTGGGGTTGGCGCACGACAAGGTCAATGTGCACGGCGGCGCCTGTGCGCTAGGTCATCCGGTCGGCGCCTCCGGCGCGCGGATCATTGTGACGCTGATGAATGCGCTGGAGAAATACGACCTCAAGAAGGGTGTGGCTTCGCTCTGCATAGGTGGCGGGGAGGGCACGGCGGTTGCCATTGAGCGGGTTTCCTGACATTGGCGGCTTACGTGAATTATTCGGATTAGAAAAATGTCAGAAGAAGTTGTTTTAAAGGAAAATAATGGGAACGGCGTTGCGACGGTGACGCTCAACCGGCCGGAAATTTTCAATGGCTATAACGAGGCCTTGCTGACCCGATTGGCCGAGATCGTGGCGGAGATTGATGCGGATGACACAGTGCGCGGGGTGGTTTTACGCGGCGCGGGTAAGCATTTTTCCGCCGGTGCTGATGTCAACTGGTTCAAGGAACTGGCGGCGGCGCCTAAGGAAGAGCAAGTCCGCGCCGCCGGGTTGAGTACGGCGGCCATGCGGGCCTTGGATGCTTGTGCCAAACCAACCATCGCCCTGGTTCATAATGCTTGTTTTGGCGGCGGTGTGGGCTATGCAGCGGCCTGCGATATCGTCATTGCTTCCGAGGATGCAAAGTTTGCTATTACCGAGGTGCGGGTGGGGATTACGCCCGCACCGATTCTCGCGCAGTGCATCAAAGCGCTGGGGGTGCGTCAAATTCGGCGATTCGCCTTAACCGCGGAGACATTTGACGTTCATCGGGCCAAGGAACTGGGGCTTGTCCACGAAATCTGCCCGGTAGGCGGATTGGATGACGCCGTAGCCCCCATTCTGGATGCCATTATGCATGGTGGCCCCGCTGCTATCCGCGACACCAAGGCCCTGATTACGGAGATCAGCCGAACCGGCATGGATGATGCGCTCGCGGAACGCTTGTCCGGGGCCAGTGCCGCTGGCCGGGCGTCCGATGAAGGCAAGGAAGGCTTCGGCGCCTTTCTGGAAAAGAGAAAGCCCACTTGGTACTACCCCTAGTGCTATTTAGGAAAATATCTAACTGATATCACCTTTCCTCAGGTGATTGCCTGATTCAATTGCCGTTAAAGTCACCTTATTAAATGTGAGAATTCTAAGAATAAGGTGCTCCAATGTCCGGGTATAATTTCAGTCAATTGACGGCAATGATCGTGGACGATTGTCCGCCAATTCGTATTTTACTGCGTGGAATTTTGAAGGAATTTGGCATCACCCGGGTGGTCGAATGCTCTGACGGCCGTGAGGCCTTACGGGAATTTCCGGTTCTGGATCCCGACGTAGTCTTCACAGATTATATGATGGAGCCTATGGACGGGCTGGAGTTGATCCGCACCATCCGCAATGGCGAAACCAGCGGTAATCGGTTTGTTCCCATTGTTGTGGTGTCAGCGTATACCGAAGTTCGAGATATTCTCGCTGCCCGGGATCATGGGGCGACCGAATTCCTGGCCAAGCCGGTAAGCGGTATGATGGTTTACAAGCGGCTGAAGTCCATTGTTGAGCACCCTCGGGAATTTGTTGATGCGGACACGTTTTTCGGCCCTGACCGACGCCGCCGGGCGCAGGCGATTGAAGATAGTGAACGGCGGGAAGTTCCCTACGAATATCGGCGTTAAAGCGACGGCCATATTTGCCGATTGCAGTCCGGAGTGCTCGAAACACGGGTCGACTCCCTAGATCGCGGATGCTACCTCTGGAACAGCTTCATTTTTCCCGAGCAAATTTGAATGACCGTTCACTTGTTGCGCATGGCCGTGCGCATTGAAAGTCTGGCCCACCTGGAGAGCGTCCAGCAGGAACGCATGAAGACGATTGCGAAGCAGGGTGGTGACGGCCTTTACACTTATACACGCAACGTTCCGAAACGAGTCGATGAACTGGTGGATGGCGGCTCTATCTATTGGGTGGTAAAGCGCTTTGTCCGGGTCCGCCAACGGATTATCGGCGTTGAGCGTCATACCAACGACGAGGGGCGTCCGTATTGCGCCCTTCAGCTTGATCCGGCCCATGTCCAGGTTATGCCAAGGCCGCAAAAAGCCTTTCAGGGTTGGCGCTATCTGAGGGAGGAAGATGCACCGGAGGACCTGGAATCTTCGGCGGTCCAACATGATGAAATGCCGCCGGAAATGATGGAGGAATTGCGAAACTTGGGCCTTTTGTAGCCGATAATTTGCACTTTAGCTGCCAACTTACCCCTTTAATTCTGCTGAAACTTCCCTATCTACAAAGCTGAACATGCCGTCCATGCTTGGACGGTGCTAAAGCTGTATCCAAATAGGGTCAATTTTGGCTGTAAAAGACCGCCGCAAACCGGTTGAAGAAGGTTCTCGCAGGGGATTTCCGTTAATTTTCCGTGGAAATTGCTGTTCTTTCACAAGACGAGATCGCGGCGCTACTCAATTCGCAGGCGTAACGGTATAATTATGATAAGGTTCCCTAGATTTGATTTTATATTTGAGTTCAGGCAGTTACTTGTGACAGATTTACGCAGCCCAAACCAAATTGCCGGATATTAAGTCATGGCTGATGACGGACCAAAATTAATCAGGCCGCCGCAAACCTTGAATCAGAAGGTAACCGTCGGAGGTGAAGGCGCCGTGGACGCGGCGGCGCTGGAACGCGCTGAGAAGGTTATCGCCGATCTGGCGGACAGTTATGTCGATTGGGCGGTGGAAGACATCGGTAAACTGATGGCGGCATGCGCCACCCTGAAGGAAGAGGGCGGCGCTACGTCGGAGAACCTGGACGCAGTATTCCAACTCGCACATGACATCAAAGGTCAGGGCGGTAGTTTCGGCTACGACCTTATGACCATCGTTGGTAATCAGCTTTGTCGCTATATCGAGGCGCTGGAAGGCAAGGCCGAGAAGACAGACGTTGAGGTTATCTTCCTGCATGCCCACACGATGCAAGTGATTATGTCCCAAGACCTAAAGGGCGATGGCGGCCAAGCCGGCGAACAGTTGATGGCTGGACTAGAGGCCGTGTTCGACAAACGGGCGAATACCTAGTTGTTCTAAAAACGAAATATTAAACTTTCCTCATATACGCTTGATGCTTCCAACAACCGGTAATCGACTCTGCCGGTTCGGGTGACCACCGTCTTTCGAAAAGGGGTGCATCGTGCTTCAACCTGCCATCACTGAAGGTTTAAAAGCCTACGAAGTCAGCTTGTATAACCGCGACGTCCGCGCACTGGTAAAGGCCAATGAAAGCCATGCATTTTTCGGCGATCATTGGGCCGATACCCAGCTACAGGACGTTGTCGCCAGGACCGAGAAAGAGGCCCGCAAGTTGATTTCGGATCGATATCCGCCGGAACATGGGTTTGTGGTTGAAGGAATGAGCATCATCAACAATTGACGATACTGCACCGGGCGCCGATGACGCGCGGTTACTCTGTAGTTTCGTGGACTTGATAGCCTTCCACGCCGTCTAGCACGATTCCGTCAAAACCGAGTTGTGAAATTCCGTAAACATAAGAATCCGGGGTGTCGGTGATGAGGTCCTGCCATGCTCGATACCAGTATTTTACATGATATTTGTCCGGGGCGCCCTGGACTGGCGTCGCGATGAAGGCCGGATTCCCCGGCTGCCAATTGGATTGCCAATAATGTCGATGTGATTCCGCCTGGGCGATATTCATATGCGCGAGCACAAGCCGGCGGGACCCTATCTTTTTGAACTTAAGACTCTGGACATCCTCCTTGGTGAGGGGGTGGCGGCCTCGATGGTAGACATCGACGATGACCGCGTCGTAGTTCGTGTTGGCTAGGGCATGCACAAAATGCTGCGATGTGTCGTACCGGCCTGAATCGGTCATCATAAGAAAATTTTCAACGTTTTTGATGCCGACAATATTGTGATGATTCTCCTTGAACGGGCGGCGCGGATGGTCAGGAATCACGTCGAATAGTCCAATGGGATCCATGACCGGAAAGGGAACGAACCCTTTTGCGCTGTTGAGATCAAAGATCCGATTCGCCGTGGCTTTGTCCTCTGCATAGTCGGTGACCCAGATTTTGACCCGGTACCTTTGGGCCAAGGTTGCCAGCCGCAGCATCTCCTGATGAGTCTGATCATCGACCCGTGTATCGGTATTGTCACCGTGCGGCGGGCGAAAATGCAGGTTGCGAACGACGATCCCGTCAATGGCGCGCATATAAGACGTCAGCGGTGACCGCCGGGTGGCGTCTTCCACATCGACCTGTTCGACCAAATTTAGCCCGCCCATGGTCATGATGATGCCCTGCGGGTTAACACCGCGGAAAAACTTGCCGATCTTGATGATGAGGTCCCGCATTGCTTTACGCGGATTGTGTTCATCGAAAGTCAGCGGGCCTTGATTCTGGGGCTGAGCCGGTACGGGGGCTGGTGCCGGCGCTGGCGCCTGAGCCATCGCCGAGGGAGACCAAGCCAGTGCCCCAAGCACGGTAAGCACGGCAATCTGGGGGCGAACTAGAGTGCGAATTCTCATCTTCAAAATAACCAGCTAATTAGTCCTAGTATCTTGAAATTCTTGGCGACTTTAAGGCAATCGGGAAATTACCTCATCGGCGATTGCCATGGAGGCCGTTAATCCCGGCGACTCTATGCCGAAAAGATTAACCAAGCCTTGCACACCATGAGTCTCCGGTCCTTGTATCACAAAGTCAGAGGCAGGGTTGCCTTTGCCGAGCAATTTGGGCCGGATTCCCGAATAGCCGGGAGTCAGCGAATTGTCGGGTAAGCCCGGCCAGTAGCTGCGGATTGCATCATAAAAAATGTCCCCGCGGGACGGGTCCACCTCATACGCGATTTCGTCAACCCATTCCACATCCGGGCCGAACCGCGCTTGTCCGCCGAGATCCAGGGTCAAATGGACGCCCAACCCGGCCTCTTCCGGCACCGGATAGATGAGGTGCGTAAAAGGGGTCCTGCCGGATAAGGAGAAATAATTCCCTTTGGCGTAATGAGTCTCCGGCACATGTTCCGATGGAAACCCTTCAATGGCGCCGGCGAGTTTCTGCGCGTGTAGCCCGCCGCTATTGATGACCAAATCACACGCCAGTGTCATCGGCGATTGGCCGCCGACCTTCAGGTCGATGCCATCCGCGCCGATGCGCCCTCCGGTCACCGGTGAGTTGAAGGCGATCATCGCGCCCCGGTCTTCGGCGTCACCCTGATAGGCCAGCATCAGGCTGTGGCTGTCGATGATGCCAGTGGACGGCGACAACAGGGCGGAGACTGCGTTCACGTCCGGTTCCAGTTCGAGAACTTGATTTTTCTCCAGCCGCGTGAGGTCCTCTACGCCGTTGTTCCAGGCCTTTTGCTTAATTTCTTCCAGGGTTTGATCCTGGGTCTCATTGGTGGCCACAATCAGTTTGCCGCACCGTTTATGAGGCACACCATGCGCGGCGCAGTACTCGTAGAGCATGTGTTTGCCCCGAACGCAGAGCTTCGCTTTCAGACTGTCTCTCGGATAATAGATCCCGGCGTGAATGACCTCGCTGTTGCGAGAGCTGGTGCCGGTGCCGATGGCATTTTCGGACTCCAAGATAATAACGTCACGTCCCTGCATGGCGAGCGCCCGGGCCGCGGCCAGACCGACAACGCCAGCCCCGATAACCGCACATTCAATTTTCTCAGTTACGGACATGTTCGATTTATCGCAATTTAGGCAGTGCCTGTGGAGCGAAATGTCGAGCCCGGGTTCATTTTCTTTCACCAACACGTGAACGGGTTTGAGTTGCGCCGGTTCCCCCTCGGTGCAAATTTAGGCATCATTATGAACAGTTTATTTTCTAAATTCGTCGGCACGACACTCTTCCTTGGCTTTCTTGCCTGTCTCGCCGCTCTAACCCCATCGCACCAGATTTACGCAAATCCGGCCCAATGGGACTGGGAATGGCCAAAGACCGACTTCACCAAGAAGTCTGTTGATTTTGGGGAAATTCTGTCCGGCGGCGTGCCGAAGGACGGTATCCGGTCTATCGATAATCCGGAATTCATGGATATCAAGGAGGCCAAGAGCCTTCCGCGCACGATGCCGGTGCTGAGCTTCGAGTTGAACGGAGAGGCGAAGGCCTACCCGTTGGGCATTCTTACCCGCGCGGAAATTGTCAATGACCGGGTTGGCGGCGTCCCAGTCACGGTCACTTATTGCCCTCTCTGCAACTCCGCCATCGTGTTCGATGCCCGGGTTGATGGCGAGCGTCATGAATTTGGCGTTTCCGGCAAGCTTCGAAACTCCGACATGATCATGTATGACCGCACGACGGAGAGCTGGTGGCAGCAGTTTCAGGGGGAGGCCATTGTCGGTAAATATACGGGCAAGCTGCTGAAGATGCTGCCGTCGCGGCTCGAATCCGTGGAGAAATTCACCGAACGCTTCCCCAACGGAAAAATCCTGCATGTTCGGGGACGTGTCTTTAATTATAACCCCTACGGCGGCTATGACAGTTCGTCGGTACCGTTCCTGTATCAGGGAGAGCTTCCGAAAAACATCGGTGCGCTGAAACGGGTGATCGCCATTGGCGACGAGGCCTGGAGCCTGGACCTTCTCCGTCAAAAGAAAAGAATTGAAAAAGACGACTTGGTGCTGACTTGGTCGCCAGGTCAAAACTCCGCCATGGATACCCCGGATATCAGCCAAGGCAAGGACGTGGGCAACGTTGTCGTGCAGCGTAAGACGGATCGCGGCCTGATGGACGAGGTCCACGATGTGACCTTTGCGTTTGTTTTTCATGCGTTTCGGCCCAACGGAACATTGCACCACACCAAGTAGGCGGCGCTGTTACAGTTGTGTTGCTACCGGGGCGGCGATAGACTCGTTGCCCCGGCTTGCTTTTGGACTAGATAAAGCAAATAGGAGACAACAAACGGACGCCGGCGGGCTGGAAACACCCGGCGCAGGAGACGGCCGAAATGAGCGGCGGGAAACTTCCCACCAAGTCGACGAGCGAGGATATGCAGGCCTTTTTGAACAAGGTCGCCGCGACGCCTGTGCGCCATACCGGCAATCGCCGGGGGCGGCTTATCTTTGCCCTGGATGCCACAGCGAGCCGCGAGCCCACGTGGGATACCGCCTGTCAGCTTCAGGGCGAAATGTTTCAGGAAACGGCGAACCTCGGCGGGCTGGACGTTCAGCTGGCCTATTATCGAGGCTTCGGCGAGTTCAAGGCCTCGCCCTGGGCGTCCGAGCCGGAAGGGCTGCTGCGGCAGATGACCGGCGTATATTGCCTGGCGGGCGAAACCCAAATCCGTAAAGTGTTGCAGCACGCTGTGAAGGAAACAAAGCGGGAATCCGTTGATGCGTTGGTCTTTGTCGGCGATTGTGTCGAAGAGGATGTGGACCGGCTAGGCGCCATCGCCGGTGAACTGGGCTTGCTGGGCGTACCGGTGTTTCTGTTTCAGGACGGCAATGACCAGATCGCTGAATTCGCCTTTAAGCAGATTGCAAAACTGACCAACGGCGCCCATTGCCGGTTGGACGCCTTCAGCGCCCGGACACTTCGGGAGTTGCTTCGCGCTGTCGCGGTTTATGCCGCCGGCGGGCGCCGGGCCCTGGAAAACCTGGCCGAGAAAGAAGGCGGCGCTATTCTGCAGATCGCCCATCAGGTAAAAGGGGCGTAACTTAGGTCATGGCCTATCTCGTTCTCGGTGTCGCTCTACTGGCCGCGTTTCTTTTGGCCGCCCGCTGGTATGTCAACGCGCCGCCCTCCACTTTGGTAAAGGCCTTCAAGTGGGCGGCCGTTATTCTCGTGGTGCTATTTATTATCCTGGTCATTCTGACCAAGAATATCCTGTGGCTTTTGTTCGCTCTCCCGGCGATTCTGCCGTGGTTTCTGCGGGCGCGCCAAGCGGCGCGCATGGCGAAGAACTGGTCTCGTATGTCCAACGCTTCTGGCGGCGGCAGCGGTAGTGCGCCGGGACAGACATCCGAGATCGAGACAAAATATCTGCGGATGTACCTAGATCATGACTCCGGTGAAATGAACGGTGATGTGACCCTCGGCAAGTTCGAAGGACAAACCCTCCGCAGTCTCAGCCTCGACCAATTGATGGAACTTCTGCTGACGTGCGCCGATGACGAGGAATCCGTGCAGGTGCTGACCGCCTATCTCGACCGGTATCACGGAGACGAGTGGCATGACCGGGCGGAGGCTGCAGGGGCCGCGAGCGGTGGTGGCGCATCGTCCTCCGCCGGTATGACGCGAGAAGAGGCGTTCGAAATATTAGGCCTGGAGGAGGGGGCGTCGGAAGACGATATTAAAGAGGCCCACCACCGGCTCATGAGCAAAATTCATCCCGACCATGGCGGATCAACTTATCTCGCCACCAAGATCAATCAGGCCAAGGACCTTTTGTTAGGCTCCTAAAGATGAAGCCCTCTTTGTACAAAAGTCTGACCGTTCTATCCGTGGGCGCACTGGCAATGATGGCGCCGGTGCGTGATGCGGCCGCAAATTGCAAGCTGGATGCGATCCTGACCAGTTACAAAAGCGCTCTCGCCGATCTTAAAAGCGGCCAGGTTGAGTCGGCGATGCGCACCCTGGCCCCCATGGCGGAGGCCGGGCTGGGCCCGGCGCAACGGGAATTGGCAAAAGCCTATGCCGGCGGGTTGGTGAAGGATGATACCGGTCTCGGTGCGGCGTTTTGGGCGGAGCTGGCCTTTCGCGCTGGTGACAAGGAGGGACGGCGTTTGTCCCGAAAATACCGCGCACCGCTGTCGGATGACGCTCGCGTTAAATTGACGGACGCCTTATCGACATGGCCGGTAAAAATGCTGAGATGTGCAGGCGGCAGGGTGACCGGTGCTGCGGAGCAGACGAGCCCCCGTCCTGTTCCGGACATTCGGATCACTTTTGATAAGCGGATCAACGAGCAGGATCAGGATGAGCTCAAACAAAGAGCCGACACACTTTTGACGCAACTGGTCGCGGCTGATCCGACCGATATTGTTTATCTGTCGGCCATCGACGTGCTGGAGATTTATAAGGGTAGCCGATATCACCGTTATGCCGGGTGGCGAGCCGAGAATGATAGAAATGTCCTGCGTATGGCCGGCAGCAATTTCGAAGATAAGTCACCGAAGTTTGTCGTGCAGACGGTCATCTTGGAAGCGAAACGCCGCATGTACGCCAAGCTGCCGTCCTCCTCATTCGCTGATCCGTATGTCCGGGAATATGCCGGTAAGCTGATCTACGGTTCAGTTTATCCGGATGTGAGGAACGGAAAATTTTTCTCCGTCATCCGTCACGCCTTTGACATGGCGAAGCGTTTGCCGAAGGAATTGCAGCAATACATCGATGTCATTGACGAAGTTCACTACAATACCTCGTCTAAACATTTCATCCGGGCCGGTACAATCGATTCGTCCGGCGCGTACTACTACAAGCTTTTGAGCGATGACGGCAAGCGGCTGATGTTCGTGCGCCGTGATGTGCGTTATTCCTCCGCCCTGTTCTTTTTGCGGACATTTGTTCATGAGGGGACCCACGCCGTTCAAGACAAACGGGCACAGGAATACGTGAAAGATGTAAACCGGATCAAACGCGCCCAGATCAAACTGGAGCGGTCCGGACAGGGAAACTCGGCGAAAGCGAAAGCCCTGGAAAAGGAGTTCAACGAAAAGTTCGACTACGCAAAGCGTTGGTTTCAAGGGATAAAAACCGCTACGGGCAGAATTCAGGATATTTCATTCGAGTGTGAAGCGACCAGAAACGAGATATTGGCGGTGAAGGCGCTGGATGGTCCGCCTGACGTGATGCAGTCCTCAGGCTATCTCAAATTGTGCCCGAAGGCGCAACAAATGATCCTGGAATGGGAGCGCGAGCGGCGCCGGGCGAACCGCCGCTAAGCGCTTCAATTTTCTATATTTATTTCAAATTCATGACAAAATCGCCGAGCCGCTTGCCGCGTCTATCCGGCTGTGGCAGAAAACAGCGCATCGAACGTTCATATTGATGAATTTTGGTCATGATTAAACCCGTCCGAAAAGCCGTATTTCCCGTAGCCGGGTTGGGCACTCGTTTTTTGCCCGCAACCAAGGCTATGCCCAAAGAGATGCTGCCTGTCGTTGACCGGCCGCTCATTCAATACGCGGTGGATGAGGCCCGCGAAGCGGGAATCGGAGAATTCATCTTTGTGACCGGCCGCGCCAAGTCGGCGATCGAAGACCATTTCGATCGCAGTTTCGAACTGGAGCAAACATTGGAAGCCAGCGGTAAGTCCGAAGCCTTGGAAGCTATCCGGTCCTGGCTGCCCGAACCTGGCCAAATTTCCTATACCCGCCAGCAAGATCCTCTGGGCCTGGGGCATGCCGTTTGGTGCGCAAGAAACCATATCGGAGATGAGCCTTTCGCCGTGTTGCTCGCCGACGATCTGGTGCTCGCCAAGCCCGGTTGTCTGAAACAGATGGTGGATTGCTATATGGAAATCGGCGGCAACGTCGTCGCGGTGGAGGATGTTCCCCGCGAACACACGAACAGGTATGGGGTTCTCGATGTGGTGAGCGATGACGGTAGGGTGGCGGAGGCCAAGGGACTGGTAGAGAAGCCTGATCCCAAAGACGCACCGTCCACGCTATCCATTATTGGCCGATATATTTTGCAGGCTGAGGTGTTCACAGAGTTGAGCCGCCTGGAAAAAGGGGCGGGCAATGAAATTCAACTCACCGACGCGATGGCGCGAACCATTGGAAACATTCCGTTTAGTGGGTTCCGCTTTGCCGGGGAACGGCATGATTGCGGTTCCAAGATCGGCTATATCGGCGCCAATATCGCCTTTGCCCTACAGCGGGACGATATGGCGGACCGCGTGCGCGAAATTTTGGACAAGTACACTTGAGCTGGAGGCGGCGGCTTGCTAGCCCGCCGAATGGAATATTTAGATGCGCATTGCAATGATCGGAACGGGATATGTCGGATTGGTGTCCGGCGCCTGCTTTTCAGAGTTTGGTGTCGACGTTGTCTGCGTCGATAAGGACAGCTCTAAAATAGATAGACTTCACGCCGGCGAAGTTCCGATTTACGAGCCCCAATTGGATAGTTTGGTTGCAAAAAACGTCGAGGCCGACCGTCTCTCATTCACGACCGATTTGGCCGAAGGCGTGAAGGACGCGGACGCGGTCTTTATTGCCGTGGGCACGCCCAGCCGCCGTGGTGATGGGCACGCGGATCTTACTTTCGTTTATGAGGCGGCGCGGGAAATTGCCCGCGCAATTACCGGCTATACGGTGATTGTCACCAAGTCGACGGTGCCGGTGGGCACGGGAGATGAGGTCGAGGCCATCATGCGGAAGGAAAATCCGGACGGAGAATTCGATGTGGTCTCTAACCCGGAGTTTCTGCGGGAAGGATCGGCAATCGAAGATTTTATGCGGCCCGACCGAGTGGTCATCGGCGCGCACAGTGATCGCGCCAAAGAGGTGATGCAGGCGCTATATCGGCCGCTCTACTTACTCGAGACTCCGATTTTGTTCACGGCGCGGCGAACGGCGGAGTTGATCAAGTACGCGGCCAATACCTTCCTGGCGACGAAGATCACCTTCATCAACGAGATCGCAGATCTCTGCGAGGAATTGGGGGCCGACGTTCAGGACGTCTCCAAGGGTATTGGTCTCGATGGACGGATCGGCGGGAAGTTCCTTCATGCAGGGCCGGGGTACGGCGGCTCCTGCTTTCCCAAGGATACGCTAGCGCTGGTGCGCACCGCCCAGGACGCCAAGAGCCCCATTCGGATTGTAGAGACGGTGGTTGATATCAACGAAAAGCGGAAGCAGTCTCTGGTGGACCGGGTGCGCAAGGCGGCGGGAGGCGACCTGTCGGGTAAGACGGTTGCGGTCTTGGGACTGACATTTAAGCCCAATACGGATGATATGCGGGATTCGCCGAGCCTGGATTTGGTGCCGGCGCTGGTGGAGGCCTGTTCCGAGGTGCGCGCCTTTGATCCCAAAGGTATGGAAGAGGCCAAGCACATGATGGACGGCGTCAACTGGTGCGCGAATACATATGACGCGATAGAGGGCGCCGATGTCCTGGCCATTGTCACCGAATGGAACGAGTTCCGAAACCTCGATTTGGACCGGATCAAATCGCTGATGACGGCGCCTGTTCTGGTTGATCTGCGCAACATTTATGATCCGGACGACATGGCGGCTGCCGGGTTCGATTACCACTGCATCGGCCGCCCGCCCGTTACGGCTGGCGGATAGTCGTGTCAGGCGACCCGATCAATCCGAGTATCCTGCGGGAATACGACATCCGGGGCGTGGTCGGAGAGACCCTACTGGCCGAAGATGTTGAGAGAATAGGACGGGCTTTCGGTTCAATCGTGGCCGACAAATTCGGCGCCGGCCGCACTGTCTGCGTCGGCTATGACGGCCGTCTAAGCTCTCCGGAGCTTGCGGAGAATCTCATCGTCGGCCTCGCTTCGACGGGCACGCAGGTGCTGGTGATCGAACAGGGCCCCACACCGTTGTTATATTTTGCCACGACCATGCAGAAGGCGGCCGGTGGCATGATGATCACGGGTTCGCACAATCCGCCGGACTATAACGGCATCAAGATGATGCTGGGCGGGAAGTCCTTCTTCGGGGACGACATCCAGGAGATCGGCCGGCGGATCGCCCAGGGAGACTATGTGGAGGGTGAGGGAAGTGTCGGCATGCTGCCCATGGTGGCCGCCTATGAGAGCCGGCTTTTGCAATCATTCGATCCCGGTAAGGAGCTGAACGTTGCTTGGGATCCTGGCAATGGCGCGACTGGCGATATTGTACAGAGCCTTATTGAGAAGCTGTCGGGCGCCCACCATCTGATCAATGGTGAGGTGGACGGGACGTTCCCCAATCACCACCCCGATCCGACGGTGGAAAAGAATCTGGTGCAGCTCAAGGCGTTGGTCGCTGAAAACAAGTGCGACCTGGGCATCGGCTTCGATGGTGACGGCGACCGGATCGGTGTGATCGACTCGCAAGGCCGGGTGCTCTGGGGCGATCAGTTAATGGTCATCTGGGCCAGGGATGTTCTGAGCCGCTTACCCGGCAGCCCCATCATCGCTGACGTAAAAGCCAGTAAGGTCTTTTATGACGAAGTGGAGAAGGCCGGCGGCGACGCCATCATGTGGAAGACCGGTCACTCCTTGATCAAAAGCCGTATGGCGGAGCTGAAAGCGCCCCTGGCCGGCGAAATGAGTGGCCATATTTTCTTCGCCGATGACTATTACGGCTTCGACGATGCGCTCTATGCGGCAATTCGCCTACTCAATATATTGGGCCACAGTGATCAAAACCTGGATCAGATGCGGGACGCCCTGCCGCAGATGGTCAACACCCCCGAGGTCCGTTTTGACTGCCCGGATGAACGTAAATTTTCTCTCGTTGAAGAAGTGAAAGCGCGGTTGGCGGCTGATCCGGCGATTAAAGTGAACACCATCGACGGCGTCCGGGTTGATACCGATGACGGCTGGTGGCTGTTGCGTGCCTCGAACACCCAGCCGGTCCTTGTCGTCCGGTGTGAGTCCGATAGCGACGCCGGGCTCGACCGGCTGAAGGCGCTGGTGGTCGAGCAACTGGCCCTCAGCGGCATGGACGCGCCTGACTTCGGTTAACCTCGGTGGCCACACCTCGTTATACATTCTTCGTTTACGGCACCCTTATGGAGCCGCAGGTTCTGTCTCTTGTATCCGGAGAGCATTTCAATTCCTTTCGGCTACGCCCTGCGGTATTGCACGGATATCGCCGTGTCAGGGTGGCGGACGCGACCTATCCGGGGATCTATCCGGCTGAGGGGAGTGAGGTGCAAGGTTTTCTCGCTCGGGGCCTAAGCGAAGAGGCTGTCCGCCGGATTGATGCGTTTGAAAATGACGGCTATGACCGGCAGAATCTTCAGGTGATTTCGAAACAGGGAACGCCGGTCCAGGCTGCGGCATACGTGGCGTCATCCCGGATGAAATTGACGGACGAGGAGTGGGACTTCGAAGTTTGGCGGGCAAATCATCGCCAGGCGTTTCTGGCGCGGTTGCAGCGGCGGCGTTAGCGGGATTCCGCGAGTTCCATAGTGCCCGGCAGTTTGACTTCCAGACACGGTTTCTTGTGCTTTTTCATCAAGCGGCAGGTTTGATAGGCGTGCATTCTATCGACGCCTAAAATGCGCGCCCGGTAGAGAATACGGTTCTTGGATTTATTCAGAGGCATGATGGTGATCTGACCGCCGCCCAAAACGTGTGCATAATTTTTGGAAATCTTACGCGCCAATTTGACGGCCGGCGATTTGGTGTAGAACGCACCGACCTGAACACCCCAGATTGGATCGCTGGACTTGGCGGGTTCGGTGGACGGCTTACTCCCTTTTTCCGCGATCAATTGCGCCGGCTCAAATTGGGCGAATGCCTTGTTCATCAACTTGGTCATGTGGCGGTCTCTGGCGCGGACCGAGTTGCCACCGAACACCACGCCGACCAGACGATGGCCGTGGCGTTTAGCAGTGGTCACAAGGTTATAGCCGGAAGCGCGGATGTAGCCGGTCTTCATGCCCTCGGCCCCGTCCAACCGTTTTAGGACTTTATTGTGGCTCCGATAGGTGCGTTTCCCATACTTGAATTTGGTTTCGGCGAAGTAATGGTAGAACTGTGGGAAGTCCTTTTGGAGTCGCCGGGCCAAAGTAGACATGTCCTTGGCCGTCGACATTTGCCCGCGATGCGGTAGGCCCGAGGCATTTCGGAAAGTGGTTCGGCTCATGCCAATGCGCCGCGCCTTATCGGTCATGATCAAGGCAAATCGGCGTTCTGATTTTGCAAGATTCTCGGCGACAACGACCGCCACGTCATTGGCCGACCTGATGACCAGCGCCCGAATAGCGTCTTCCACTGAAATCGTTCCGCCGGGCTTTACCCCCAGCCGGGAAGCTGGCTGCCGGGCGGCGCGGCGTGAAACTTTCAGTCGAGAGTTCAGGGTCAGTTTTCCCCGGTCGACCGCATCGAATAGCAGATACAGGGTCATCATCTTGGTGAGGGATGCCGGATAGTTGCGGGTATTCTCATTGACCGAGTGAAGAACTTTGCCGGTCGTCGTATCGATGACGTAGGAGGCATATTTTGCGTGGGTAGTTTGCGGCAAGGAAAACGCCGCCAGAACCAAGGCAATTGCGAAGATTTTCAAGACCCATGGGGCTTGAATCTTGTCATCAGAGTTGGTGTCGTTGGCTACGCTACGCACGATATTAAAGTTTCCGCAGTTTTGCCGGGCTGAGTGCTGAAATCCGATAGCGGAAACACACGGGCGCGGCCTGATCCCCCGTTTTGGAGCACAATTGTCAAAACACTCCAGGATTCATATTATAAAATCAAGTGCTTAATACCAAATTCCTCGCGTTCATTTAAGTCGCGGGACATGAACAAAGAGTTAAATTAAAGCGAGGCCATGGAAAAGAGATCAAATAATTTGCAGTCCAAAACCCGCCGGGGCGTCATTGCCGTTTTGGGCCTCGTTCTTCTGTCGGCCTGCACCTATTCGGGCCTATCGAACGACACCGGTAATCCGGTTACTAGGAAGTTCTCCTGGTTCAGCTATGTCTCCGGGGACGACATCCGGGCTGCCTGTGTAGAAGGCGCGCCGAACCAATACCGATTTGTATACAACGGTATCTACGATAAGCAGCTCAGGACCTATGATCTTTACCCGACGGCGGGTGGGGACTATGAACTGCTTAGCCGAGTGACCGAGGAGGCGTCGGGCCGCATCACAACCGAGCTTGGGTCACCGGACCTTTTGCAGCCTTGGCGGGCCATCGAATCGCGCGCGGACCTGTCGGCCCCTGAACTTCAAGACATCCAATCCGCACTGCAGGCGTCCAGGTACTTCGAGATCACTGCGCCGGAAGAAGATTTCGCTTCATACGAGTTCTACTGGGCTGGCGCTGCCTGTGTTGGCGGCAAATACCGATTTCGCGCGGTCAAGTGGCCCAGTGCTGAATACAAGGATGCAGCGCTAAAAGACCTTCTATCTCCTTGGGATAAAACGACTATTCCATTTAATACGCCCCACGAAGTGTCACTTTTCGACGCCTATCCGAAGGACGATTATAACGACTATATTGGCGTATTTACGGTCCGCATGACCCCAAACGGCATCAAAAGACTCGCATCGCAAAATTAGTTAACCCTAATGTAAGGCCCAGTTTTCTGCCGTTTTTGGGCATAGAATACTTTCGTTGGCCCAGTTAAATCCCATATAGTTCTTTATGGAACAGTATTGTGCACTCCGTAGAGACGTATGAAACGAGACGACGACAATAGAAACGGCAACGACGACAAGAATACCGATCATGGCGTCGCCGTAAAAAGCCGGACCAAGACGAAGAAGCCGTCAATGTACAAGGTCCTGATGCTGAATGATGATTACACGCCGATGGAATTTGTCGTTCACGTTCTGGAACAATTTTTCTCCAAGAACCACGAGGAAGCAACGCGCATTATGCTTCACGTCCACCAAAAGGGTGTCGGTGTTTGTGGGGTCTATACATACGAAGTGGCCGAGACCAAGGTGAACCAGACCATGGATTTGGCGCAGCAGCACCAACATCCGCTGCAATGTACGATTGAGAAGGATTAGGGTCGAAAGAAGGCGAGTACACCATTCAATTGAAACAAACGAGATAACAATATGCTTTCGCGCAACTTAGAACAAAGTCTCCACCGCGCCCTGGCCTTGGCCACGGAACGCAATCATGAATTCTCCACGCTGGAGCACTTGCTGCTGTCCTTGACCGAAGACCAAGACAGCATTTCCGTTCTGCGGGCCTGTGGTGTCGAGATTGAACAGTTGCGCAGCGATCTGACCGATTTCATCGACAACGAGCTGGAAAATCTGGCCACGGCCAAGCTGACCGAACCGAAGCCGACCGCCGGTTTCCAGCGCGTGGTCCAGCGCGCCGCCATTCACGTCCAGTCCTCGGGCCGGGAAGAAGTCACCGGCGCCAACGTTTTGGTGGCAATCTTTTCCGAGCGCGAAGCGCACGCGGTCTATTTCCTACAAATGCACGACATGACCCGGTTGGACGCGGTGAATTACATTTCCCACGGTATTGCCAAGGTGCCCGGTTTCTCGGAATCCCGGAATGTCCACGGGTCGGACGAGGAAACAGAAGAAGAAGCCGAGACCAAGAAGGGCACAGAGGCGTTGGACGCCTATTGTGTGGACCTCAACAAGAAAGCAGCAGACGGCAAGATTGATCCGCTGATCGGCCGGGAGCAAGAAATTGAACGCACCATTCAGGTGCTCTGCCGCCGGACCAAGAACAACCCGTTATACGTTGGTGATCCGGGCGTCGGTAAGACCGCTCTGGCTGAAGGTCTGGCGCTCCGCATCGTCAATGGCGACGTGCCGGAGGTTCTGGAAGGCAATATAATTTACTCCCTGGATATGGGCGCGCTGCTGGCCGGCACTCGCTACCGGGGTGACTTTGAGGAACGGCTCAAGGCAGTGCTGACCGAGTTGGAGAATATGCCGCACAGCATCCTGTTCATCGATGAAATTCATACGGTGATCGGCGCCGGCGCGACCAGCGGCGGGTCCATGGATGCGTCAAACCTCTTGAAGCCGTCGTTGCAGAGCGGCTCTCTGCGCTGCATCGGTTCGACAACCTATAAAGAGTACCGTGGCTACTTCGAGAAAGACCGGGCGCTGGTTCGCCGCTTCCAGAAAATCGATGTCTACGAGCCGTCGGTAGAGGACGCGGTGAAGATTCTACGTGGTCTAAAGCCCTATTACGAAGAACACCACAAGGTCCGTTACACGGCGGAGGCCATACGTCAGGCGGTGGAATTGTCTTCCCGCTATATCCACGACCGGAAGCTGCCGGATAAGGCTATCGACGTGCTGGACGAAGTTGGCGCCTCGCGGATGCTGTTGCCGGAAGGCAAGCGCAAGAAGACCATTGGCGTGAAAGACGTGGAGAACGTGGTCGCTAAGATGGCGCGCATCCCGCCAAAGACGGTTTCCCGCGACGACAAGAAGACGCTGGAGAACCTGGAAGTGGATCTAAAGCGGATGGTGTATGGGCAAGACCAGGCGATCGACGCCCTGGCCGGCGCGATCAAGCTCGCCCGTGCGGGCCTTCGGGAACCGGAAAAGCCCATCGGCAGCTATCTGTTCTCCGGGCCGACGGGTGTTGGCAAGACTGAGGTTGCGCGGCAACTGTCCCGCAGCTTAGGCATCGAGTTGGTGCGCTTTGATATGTCCGAGTATATGGAGCGGCACACGGTGTCCCGCCTCATCGGCGCGCCTCCTGGTTATGTCGGATTCGACCAGGGCGGTCTGCTGACTGACGCCATCGATAAACAGCCGCACGCCGTTCTGCTGTTGGACGAAATCGAAAAGGCGCACCCTGATCTGTTCAACATCCTGTTGCAGGTTATGGACCATGGAAAGCTGACCGACAACAACGGTAAGAGCGTCGATTTCCGCAACATCATTGTTATCATGACGACCAACGCCGGCGCCGCCGAGCTGGCCAAGCCGGCCATCGGTTTCGAGCGCCAGGAAAGGGAAGGCGACGACGAGGAAGCCATCGAACGCATGTTCTCGCCGGAGTTCCGGAACCGCCTGGACGCGGTGATCGGCTTCGCCAACCTGTCGCCGGAGGTCATGAGCCGGGTGGTCGACAAGTTCGTCATGGAGCTGGAAGCCCAGCTCAGCGACCGGGATGTCACTATCGAGCTCTCCGACGAAGCGCGGGAATGGCTGGCCAAGAAGGGCTACGACCGCCGCTTTGGCGCGCGGCCGCTGTCCCGGGTTATCCAGGAACACATCAAAAAGCCGCTCTCCGAAGAGCTGTTGTTCGGAGAACTGACCAAGGGCGGCACAGTCCGCGCCGTGGTCAAGGACTCCAAAATCGCCTTCGACTATCCCAAGCTGGCGCTGCCTAAAAAAGAAGAGGCGAAGAAACTCGAAGCCCGCAAGACGGACGACGACGAGTCCGGGCCGAAAGGCAAGGACGGCGACGACGATCCGGACAGCGGCGACAAGAAAACCGAGTTCGTGGAGTAGGGTGGCTCGTTCTTTACCCCCCATCCCCTTCGCTTCGCTCCGGGACTTCCCCCGCAAGGGGGTAAGAGGAAGTGGATGCGCTACGGCTACAAGTCCATCGCAAAAATGAGATAGACCGCCTTCCCCCCTTGCGAGGGAAGATGGCCCGCAGGGCCGGATGGGGGGATCTCATTGAAGCGAGATCCCCGAGAATTGCTACGTAACTCGGGGATGACGAGAAAAGGCGTGCCACCACACCATCCCACACCTCGTGCGTTAGCCACTGGAGGGTGCGTTGGTGGGCAGAATCCCAATAAAAATAGGGGGTTTCGTCAATTGACGCGGCAACCGTGCTGCCGTATTTTTTCGGAGTAACTAAGAAGAAAAGACTAATGGTCCGATTTTAATTTTCACGATAGAGGAAGGCTTAAAAATGATTACGCTCAAAACTAAAATTGCTACCGGGACGGCCCTCGCGGGCGTCGTTGCCCTGGGGATGAGCCTCGGTTCTACCGCCAAGGCCGCCGAGACCATCAACATCACGGCGATTGATGGTTACTCTTCTAAATCCATGTGGGTCCGGGAATTCATCAACTTCCTGATCCCCGATATCGACAAGCGCCTCGCCGCGACCGGGAACTACAAGATCAAGTGGAACCAGGCCTGGGGTGGGCAGATCGTTAAGCCGCGCGGTGTGATGGGCGGTATGCAAAAGGGCCTCGGCGACATGGGTGTTGTGACCACCGTGTTCCACGCCGATAAGGTGCCGCTGCAAATGATCTCCTATGCGACGCCGTTCGTGACCACGAACCCGACGCTGATTTCCCGCACCATTGATGACCTCGCGGGCAAGCATCCGGAATTCAAGCAGGCTTTTGCCAAGTTTAACCAAGTCTATTTGACCAATGTGGCCGTTCTGGACACCTATCAAATTTTCTCCAAGAAACAGATCAAGACCCTGGACGACTTCAAGGGCGTGAAGGTCGGCAGCGCCGGTCTGAACCTCCGTTGGCTGCAGAACTTCGGCGCGGCCGGTGTCGGCGGCAGCTTGGTCACCTACTACAACAAGCTGAAAACCGGTGTTCTGGACGCCATCATGCTGTGGCCGGAATCGGTCGTCGGCCGGAAAATGTACGAAGTTGCGCCGTACATGCTGAAAGCCGATCTCGGTTCAGTGGCCTCCAAGGCGGTCACCGTGAACGTCAACACCTGGAAGAAGCTTCCGGGTGAAGTTCGCAAGGCTCTCCAGGACGGTGCGGTTGCCTATCGGGAGCACACCACGGCCAAGGCTCTTGACGTGGCCGACGCTAGCTATAAGGCGTACAACGCCAACGGCGGCACGACCTACGTGATGCCGCAGTCCGAGCGCGTCAAATGGGCCAACACGATGCCCAACGTCGCCAAGGATTGGGCTGCCTCTCTCGACAAGAAGGGTCAGCCGGGCCGCAAGGTTTTGGTTTCCTACATGGACACTATGCGCGCCGCCAATCAGCCGATTATCCGCCAATGGGATAAAGAGTAGACGTCTGATCGTCTGCTGAAGCGGATTTAATCATGTCCGATTCAACGCTAGGGACGCCGCCGCAAGGCGGCGTCCTCAGCTCTTCTCTGGATCGCGTCCTGACCGTCATGAACGCGATCGGTTCCGTGTGGGTTTTTGTCCTGATGGTGATGATCGACACGGACGCTTTCGCACGAACTTTTTTCGCGCACCCGTTCCACGGCGTGTCGGAACTGGTCGAACTTTCCATCGTCGGGATCGTGTTTATGCAGTTGGGCGACGCCACGCGCAAAGGCCGGCTGACACGCTCCGATGGTTTTTTCAATTTCATGAAGGCCCGCAAGCCGAAGATCGGCCGCTATATGGGGGCCCTGTTTGATTTTCTCGGGATCATCTTTTTCATCATCGTGCTCAATGGCGCGATCCCTGATCTTTATGATGCCTGGGTCAACAATTACTACGTCGGCGAAGAGGGCCTGTTCACGGCGCCGGAATGGCCGATCAAGACGGTCATCGTGCTGGGCTGTGTGGTGACTCTTCTGCAATTCCTCCGGATCGGTCTGCAATACCTGCACCCACAGGCGTTGGTCCAGGATCCGGCCAACCCGACGGATTAGTGTGATTTGATATGAGCGGTATAGAAGTCGGAATTGCGTCGGTCGTCCTGATCGTTTGTTTGATCTACACCGGGCTGTATATCCCGGTGGCGCTGGGACTTGTGTCGTTCATCGGCGTTTGGATCATCCGAGACAATGTGGATATCGCCGTGGCGTTGCTGTCCGAGGCGATCGCCGACACGGTGTCGGAATACGTCTTCGCGACCGTACCCTTGTTTGCCTTGATGGGTCTCATCGTGAGTAAGGCGGGCCTCGGCAAGGACGTCTACGAGGTAGCCAACTTTATTTTTTACCGGATCAGAGGCGGGCTCGGCATCGCGACGGTGGCGGCGAACGCCATCTTTGCGTCGATCACCGGCTCCTCCATTGCTTCGGCCTCGGTGTTCACCCGGGTGGCCGTGCCGGAAATGCGGCGTTTTGGCTTCAAGAACCGGTTTACTGTCGGCGTCGTGGCCGGCAGCTCTGTTCTGGGGATGCTGATCCCGCCGAGCGCCATGCTGATCATCTACGCTATCGTGACCGAACAATCAGTGGGTCATCTGTTCCTTGCCGGTGTGGTGCCGGGCATTGTTCTGTCGGTGGCCTATGCCATCCTGATTTTGATGCTGTCATATCTGACGCCCAACTATGTGGGCGGGCAAGACTCTCACGATGTGGCGAACGAGGACTGGGCCAAGCTGACGTGGATGGATTTATTTTGGAAGATCCTGCCGGTTGTCGTGCTGGTGTTGGTTGTATTGGGTGGCATTTACGGCGGCATCGTGACCCCGGTTGAAGCGGGCGCCATGGGATCGTTGGCCGCTCTAATCGTCGCGCTGTTGAAGAAATCCCTGACCTGGCAGGATCTGTGGGAAGTGCTGGTGGAAACCGGACATATTACCTCGGCCATCCTGTTCCTGATCATCGCCGCCTCCATGTACAGCCGGATGCTGGGGGTTGCCGGACTGCCGACACTGTTCGGAGAATGGCTTGCCGACATGAATATGACCCTGCCGATGCTGATGACGGTCTACGTCATACTGCTGGTGCTGTTGGGGACGATCCTGGACACGGCGTCGATCATTCTGATTGTCGTGCCCCTATTCCTGACGGCGTTGGAAGCGTACGGCGTCGATCTGATCTGGTTTGGGATTGTCACCGTTGTCGGCGCGGAGATCGGCCTGCTGACCCCGCCGTTGGGTATTTCGTGTTTCGTCATTAAGAGCACCATCAACGATCCGAACGTGACCCTGTTCGATATTTTCTCTGGCGCGTTGCCATTCGCGGTAACCATGCTTCTGGTGCTGATTATCCTAATAGCCTATCCGGTGCTCAGTATCGGCATACTCCAGTTCTCTTTCTTGTGACGAGGCTGTTGTGCGAGACTTCAAAAAACCCGCCGGCTGAGGTCAACCGGCGGGTTTTTGTTTGGTTTGTACTATGGTTCGCGACGCGAACTAAGACGCCACCGGGGCAATCCAGCCGACGGCCAATCCGTACACAATGTGCACTTTCAGGCTGGTTAACCAGGCCAGCGGATGGATGTGCGACAGCATGAAGCCTTCCTTCAAATAGAAGGGGACGTAGAAAATGCCGGAAATGAACCACAAGATGATGCCATAGATAGCGCCGTTGATGGCGGCATGATCGATGGGCGAGTAGGCCCCAATATACGACGCGGCAAAACTGGAATACATCAAGGCGAATATGACGCCGTTGAAGTAAATCACGATCATGCCCGGCCAATACGGCGTGTTGGGCGCATCGACGCCGGCGCCGACGCCGACCTCTTTCTCGAACGTGCGCGCATAAGTAACATTGGCCATGGCGCGGGAGAAGTCGAGCCGGGGCAGGCCCAGACTATCCGCCCACAGCGACAAAATCAGCAAGCCGTAGGTGCCGATGATGCCGGCAAAGACCGACATGGCGAAAAATTCAATTTGCATGAGGTGCCTCCAATTTATTCCCTGAATTTTGAATACCCGAATGGGCCTAATTACCCTGATTCGGCGGCGTTGGCCATACAATCGCCCTACAATCAATCAACTCGGTGCGCCGGTCTTGTTCCCTGCGTAATTCCCGATAAAGTCATTTAATGAACAGCGCCGAGCCATCTCCGGCCCCGAAACCTCCGTTTGCCGAGCGTCTGCCGTTTTTCTACGGCTGGATCGTCGTGGGCGTGGCTTTTGTCACCATGGCTGTTGGGGTCAACGCCCGAACGTCGTTTTCGCTTTTGTTTCCTCCCATTTTGGACGAGTTTGGCTGGGACCGGGCCACGGTGTCTGCGGCGTTCTCCATCGGGTTTATGACCTCCATCATTTTGTCGCCGGTAGTCGGCGCGTCCATGGACCGGTTCGGCCCTCGATTTGTACTGCCGTTGGGGGCGGTTTTGTCGGCGGCCGGGTTTGTGCTGGCGACCCTTGCGACACAGCCCTGGCATTTTTACCTGACCCTGGGGATGCTGGTGGTCGGCGGCTCGCTCTTTATGAGCTATATCGGCCATACGACGTTCTTGCCCAACTGGTTCAGCCGCCGCCGGGGATTGGCCGTTGGGATCGCGTTTTCCGGCGTTGGCGTTGGCTCGATCATTCTGTTTCCCTGGATGCAGCACTCCATAGACGCGGTCGGCTGGCGGCATACGCTGATCATCCTGGCGGTCATCATGATCGTGGTGATCGTACCTTTGAACGCGATCTTTCAGCGACGGCGGCCGGAAGATCTTGGCCTGAGTGCGGAAGGAGACAAGCGGACCCAAATCGATACGCCCTCTGACCATGAGACCAAGGAACAATCGCGGATCGTCGATCACGCCTGGGTGGAGACCGACTGGACGCTGGCCTTGGCCATGAAGACGGCGCGGTTTTGGTGGCTCAGCTTGTCGCTGGTCACGGGACTTTATGCCTGGTACGCGGTGCAAGTACACCAGACCCGCTTTCTGATCGATGTGGGTATCCCGGCGGAGACGGCAGCCATTGCCTTGGGCGCGGTGGCGCTGACCGGGATCGGCGGGCAAATTTTTATTGGGCATTTTTCCGACCGGATGGGACGGGAATGGGGCTGGACCGTAGCAATGATCGGCTATTTGGCTACCTATCTCCTGCTGTTGCTGCTCACCGTGGTGCCATCCACGGCGTTGGCCTTCATTATGGTGGTGGCGCAGGGTCTCCTGGGATACGGCCTGGCGTCTGTCTTCGGCTCGGTCCCCGTGGAGCTGTTTGCCGGTAAACGGTACGGGATTATCTCGGGCGTTCTGGGCGGAATCGCAAGCTGCGGCGCGGCCTTCGGACCATGGGCAACGGGCTGGATGTTTGATCAGGCCGGGAACTATCACCTCGCGTTTTCCGTGGCGGCAATTGTGTGCGTCGTGTCTATTGTTTCCATGTGGATTGCGGCCCCGCGTAAAGTGCGTCTGGTGGCGGGGCGGGTTGGTCAGTGAGTGAAGAACAGTGAGCTATGATTTCATTATCGTCGGCGCAGGGAGCGCCGGGTGCGTGCTGGCCAACCGGCTGACGGAGGACCCGGCTATTTCGGTTCTTTTGCTGGAAGCCGGCGGTAGGGACAAAGATCCGCTGCTGTCTATTCCCCTCGGCTGGGGCAAACTGCTGGCCACCAGAAAATACGACTGGATGTACAATACCGAGCCGGAACCGGGGCTCGATAACCGGCGTATTGAAACTCGTCGTGGAAAAGTTCTAGGCGGTTGTTCGTCGATCAACGCCATGGCCTTCGTCCGCGGACACGACGGAGATTATGATCGATGGCGGGACATGGGTCTGACCGAATGGTCGCGGAATGCCATGCTGCCGTATTTAATCCGGCAGGAAACCTGGGAAGGCGAGCCGAGCCAGATGCGGGGCGGCAGCGGGCCAATCAATGTCCGCGCCTCCAAATACGAAGACCCGGCGATCGAAGCGTTTCTCCAGGCCACCGCCAAGGCTGGGTATCCGACACTGGATGATTATAACTCGGATCGCCCGGACGGGTTTGGCCGAATTCAATCTTCCATACGTGATGGCCGGCGGTGCAGTACGTCGCAAGGATACCTGCGCCCTGCAATGCATCGGTCAAACCTCAAAGTTGAAACAGGCGTTCTGGTCTCCCGGCTTGTCATGAATGGGCGGTCTGCCTCGGGTATCGAATTTGTGAAGGACGGCACAGTGACCCAGGTAGAAGCAGGCAAGGAAGTCATCTTGTCCGCTGGCGTTATCGGGTCCGCACAGATTCTCATGCTCTCTGGCGTTGGACCGGAAGATCAGCTTCATGCCGCCGGAATCGAACCGGTGCTTGTACGGAATCAAGTGGGACAAAATTTACAGGACCATTTGGTGGCCATGGTTGAACATGTCCGGCCCGAGGGCGGGACCATGCAGCGGCAAATGCGTCTGGACCGAATCGCCTGGTCGATGGCGAATGCTTATCTAAGAGGGCGGGGGTTTGCCACGGACATGCCCGGCCCGGTCACCGGTTTTGTGAAGTCGTCATCAGAAGTCTCTCTCCCTGACTTACAGATCATGCTGCGGGTGTCTCCGGCGATGCCTCACCCCTGGTTTCCCGGGTGGCGCAAGCCGTTCCAAGATGCGCTCGGCGCTTGGGTTGTTCTCTTGGCGCCGGAAAGCCGGGGTGAATTAAGACTGGCATCGGCAGATCCATCAGAGCCCCTCAAAATTTTTCAGAATTTTTATACCAAGGAGGCAGATCGAAGAGTCATGCGCGAGGGGCTCCGCACTGCCCGGCGCATATTTGCCGAAGCCCCACTGTCGGAGATGGTGGGTGAGGAGATCGCCCCCGGAAACGGGGCGCAGGATGATGCGTCACTGGATGCCCATGTGCGGGCAACGGCGGTGACTGTGTCGCATCCGCTGGGCACCTGTCGAATGGGCGTTGATGAGGAAGCCGTGGTTGATCAGAATCTGCGCGTGAACGGACTGGATCGGCTGAGGATTGTCGATGCCTCGGTCATGCCGGATTTGGTGGGTGGAAATCTTAATGCCACGGTTATCGCGATGGCGGAAAAAGCCGCAGACTTGATTAAGCAGGCAGCCTAACTCTAAACCACTGTCCAGCCACCATCGTGGACGATGATCTGGCCGGTCAAATAGCTGGACGCGTCGCTCGCCAGATACACCACCAGCCCGTCCAGATTGTCCGGTGTGCCCCGACGACCCATGGGCACGCCTGTGGCGATAGCTTCTTCAAACCGGGAGATTTGTTCGTTGGTCATGCTCTCGCGGTTGCGCTCGCCGAGCCGGGTGCCGCCGTGCCAACCGGGCGCAATGGCGTTGGCACGGATGCCGTCCCCCGCATATTCTGCCGCAAGCTGCTTAGTGAGACCCGAGAGAGCCGCCTTGGCCGCGGCGTATGAGGCCGTGACCATGGGAAAGCCGGGATAGATCCCGACCTCCCCGACGATAGAGGCAATATTGATGATCGAACCGCCGCCGCTGGCCAGCATTTTCGGGATCGCCGCGCGGGTGCAGTAATAGGCGCCATTCAGATGAATGTCCAGCAGCCGCCGCCAGTCTTCGATCTCGATCTCGTGGGTGCGCAGCGCCGGGGTCGTAATGCCGGCGTTGTTGATCAGGATGTCGATCGTTTCCAGGCCGTCGAACACAGACGCCACGGCATCTGCATCGGCCACGTCCAGAACCACGGGCTCGCAAGTTTTGCCGGCCTTGGTGAGGATGCTCGCCGTCTGTTCCGCGCGATCCTCCGCGATATCAGCGGCGATAATGTCTGCGCCCGCGTCGGCCAGGGCGGCGGCAAAGGCCCGGCCGAGCCCCGCGCCGGCCCCGGTGATAAACGCGGTCTTGCCGCTCAGGTCAAAAAGCTCGTTGGGTTGCGCCATGGCCGGTTCAGTCGTTCTCGGTGCGGCGGTAAGGAGAGTATTCCATCAGCCCCTCGATCTCGTAGTCGACTTGTTTACGTTCCTGGGCGACGAAACGCTCCACGGCGTCGCGGAAGTTCGGGTCTTCGATCCAGTGGGCGCTGTAGACTTCGCGGGGGAGATAACCGCGCTGGATCTTGTGCGGCCCCTGCGCCCCGGCCTCGACCCATTTCAGTTTGCGTTCGATGGCAAAGTCGATGGCCTGATAGTAACAGGCCTCGAAGTGCAGGAACTTGAAATCGTCGATGCAGCCCCAATTACGCCCGAACAGCGTGTCGTCGCCAATCAGGTTCAGCGCGCCGGCCACCCGGCGCCCGTCATGTTCGGCGATCACCAGCATGGCCAAATCGGACATGGTCTCACCCAGGATGGAGAAGAACTCCCGGGTCAGGTAGGGCCGGCCCCATTTCCGGCCGATCGTGTCGATATAGTAGTGATAGAAGGCGTCCCAGTGATCCTCGGTCAGGTCGTCGCCCGTGAGGCGAAGCAGCTCAACCCCCTGGTCGGCAACCTGCCGGCGTTCCTTGCGGATCGCCTTGCGCTTGCGGGAGTTCAATTGGGCGAGAAAGTCGTCGAAGGTCTCGTAGCCCCGGTTTTCCCAGTGAAACTGTTTGGACGTCCGCTGCAGGAAACCGGCGTCACCCAGCCGCCGCCATTGATCCTCCGGCGGAAAAGTGATGTGCAATGACGATACATCGTGCTGGCGAGACAGCTCGATCATCGCCGCAATCAGCACGTTGTAGACCTGATCCGGCGCGCCGTCTTTGACCAGCAGACGGGGCCCGGTTGCCGGGGTGAACGGCACCGCGCATTGCAGCTTGGGATAATAGCTGCCGCCGGCGCGCTCATAAGCGTCGGCCCAGCCCCAATCAAAGATGTATTCGCCGTAGGAATGGTTCTTTAGATACATGGGCAGGCAGGCCGTCGCCTCGCCGTTTTCATCCGTGACCATAAGATGCTGCGGTTGCCAGCCGGTCTTGCCGGTGACCGAGCCGCTTTCCTCTAGCGCGTTCAAAAAGGCGTGGGAAACGAAAGGGTTTTTACCACCGGCGCAGGCGTCCCATTGGTCCGCGGGCACATCCTTGATACGCGGCAGAACCTGTACGGAGATCTCTTCTCGGCCATCTGGCATGCATTAAGTGATATCCCCGGCAGAGGTCGGGGGCAAGCAGATAGGGCGTGAAAATCTATTGCTTCGCCGCGTCTCCAATAAATGTCAGCGCTGTCTGGAATTCCCGGATTGCGCTTTCCTGACTGATCTGGATTCTACGTAACAGAGACCCAAACAGCGCATTGGATCGTTCGACGGCTTTTTCAATTGCGGTTCGCCATTTTACAACCTTTGTCTCGGGAGACTTGGGGGCGAGCGCTCGTTTGGGAAGGTCGGCGGTGGCGAATATGTTGCCAACTTGTATCCCAGTTCGGCGTATTTCACCTAAGGCGCTGTCCAAATTGGAACTCACCGCGCTGCGTCTCTTTGACCTTTCGTCAGGAGGAAGCGCCGCCGAATTCTCGATGTTGATTGTCGAAATAGATGCCGTCTACTGCTTCAAAGCTACCATAGCGTCTTCTAACCTCTTGCCAATCGCGTCGGCCTCATCCTTACCTATTACGGTATTCGTATGGTCCTTATTGAGTCCCTCCTCGGTTTCTTTCCAAATAGCTTTCACGGAACTCGCCAAATTATCGAATGACCCGGCAACCGCTTTTCGATCTCTTTCCAGTTGCTCGTCGAACTTGACTGAGTGTTTTTCGAAGAGTTTTTCCAATGGGGTCAGTTGCTGGGGCGGCGCTTCATTCGGGGCGCCATTCTGATCTTGGTTTTGTGATCCATTGGAAGCCGGGGTCAAATTACGGCCCACTTGGCTGCTTAAGTTGAACAACGCCAAGTTCTTTGCCGAATTTATGATTTGACTGGTGTCCGCTGCGTAGGATTTGACGTACCAGTTGCCGACATCGTCCTTGGCAATGGCGTAGTTGGTGGAGCCGGACCCGGTGACCCGGACCCGGTTAACGTTCTGCCAGAATTGCTTGTCGATTTCCTGATTGATTTGCCGCTGGGTCGCAAAGTTTGGATCCTTGGCGCCGCCGAGAATCGGCAGGCCCCGGAAGGCGCTTTGCAGAATCAGGTCTTCGCGCTCCGTGCCCACATTGTCCTGCAGTCCGCTGGCGGTAAAGCTGGTGCGCAGGAAGGCTGCCGACGGTCGGATATAGGCCATGCCAGATCGTTGTTGAAGGGCGACTGTCAAAGCTTGTTCTATATTCAGTGCCGCTGGGTCACTCTTCCCAAGCCGGCGCACGATGTCTATGTGCTGCTGCCGAAGGGAGGCGATGACTTGGTCAAGAACGTCCCGGGAAAGTTTATGATCGCCCGCCTCGATTTTAAGCCGGGACGGGATTTTCCCACCCGCTGTTCGAATGAGTGCGACAACCGACTCCCGTTGTTCGGCGGACGGATGATTTTCCGGACCCGCATGGGCCAGAGACGTGGCCTGTTTTGTGTCCGACACGGGAATAACTTTCGGCGCGCCCTCTTTGATCACCGGAACTCGCGGTATGGCGGTCAATCTCGGCATCCGAGGTTCGTCATCGGGCAAGGACACGACCGTAGCCGGCCCGTCGCCATTCTTCGAACTTACCGATTCTGGCCACAATAATTCCTTCGCGCCTGCCGAGTTTATCTTCTCAATCAACTTGAAAACCACTGTTTCCGGCTTTGGCGAGGCATAGACCTGGTGCGTTTGCGAGATGACAGATTTCCGGTAGTGATTCAGCCAGTCGACCGTGGCCTGATATCGCAATTTATCTGCGGTCTGCGCCTTTGCTTTCGATGCATTCAAATTCGCGGAGAGGGCAGCCAGTATCGATCCGGCGGTCTGCGGATCAACTTGATTTACCGCATTTGCCTCCCGCTTGATCCCGCGCTCCAGGCGCGTGCGATGGGAGGCCTGTTGCTTCAACTCGTCAGCCTGGTAGAGGATTGAATTGCCAACCGCTTGAAGCACTAGGACGTATCGGTTGATGTCCTGATTTTCTTCGAGGGAGACTTCCAGCAGAGAATTGTGGTTGGCGACAAACAGCATTTTCTGGGAAAACGTGACCAAGCCTTCCAGCAGTTCATCCAGTTCTTTAGACGGCTCAAACGACGATGCGTTAGGTTTTTTGGATTTGAGCGACCCGTAATAGTCCTCGATCAAGGTCTCCAAACCTTTGTCAGTCCGCCCCCCGGCAAAGCTGCCGCCACGGGAAATGGCGGCAATTCCAGTGCTCAGGAGAGATTCCGAATCTATTTCAACTTCTTTCTCGCTCCCGATGACCCGAGACAACCCGTACCATTGGTCTCCCAGCCTTAGTTGCGGGACGTCTTTTTCATTGGTTCTTTTCTTTTTGTACTTGTCGCGCGCCACGCGATTCAGATCAGCTGTCGGAAAATCGTCAGACGAGTAAAACTGATCCATCTCCAACAGTCCCGCCGCCGTCTTTTTCGGATTGGTGTAAAAGGCGCCAACTAAAAACTGATGAAAATTTGGGACTGTGGCAAATTTCGGGAGTCCTATGGTGAAGCCCGGCTTAGGCTCTTTTCCACCGGCGGTTCTCTGTAAAAGCCAAACAGCGTTATTGAATTTCGCTTTGTTTTGCGCCACGCCTTCAATTGCCCATTGGAATTGCTCTTTTCCGACCAGAAACTTCATCAGGTCAACGGTATTCTCAAATACCTCCGGGTTGGCCCGCGTAATTGCGTCGTTTGTGGGAGCATTTTTATTTTGAACCAGGTTTGATCCCAGAAATCTTTTCAGATTGATCCGTAGCATTGCATGAAGATGATGCCGGGAGATCAAAAAAGCATTGGCGATTTGCTCCACTGCCTCCACGAAGACCTTCTTTTGATTCCCGTCCTCAAACAAAAGGTCAGCGTGGGTGCGGACGATCCCGCTTTCGGCAAGCTGTCTGAACAACCAGGATGCGGTTCGGTTTGCGTGTGGGGTATTCCCCAGCATTCCCGCATGCTTCTTCAACGAAACGAAAGGCGCGATGCGCTTTGCCGTTGAACCGCCAACGGCCAGTGCAAGTTCGTCATGAGCCTTGAAGATGGCTCTTGGGTTTTTGTTTGAGGCTCGGCGATATTGCGCCTTCTCCTGGCGGGTCGGTTCCAGATATTTGGCATAGGCTTCGGCTAACGCTTTAAGTTTTGTGCAAACATCTTTGGCGACGTCACAAAGTTCTTTAGAGGCGCTGACCTCTATGTCCTCGACGTCTTTGAGTCCCGATTTGATATTATCCCAACTTTGATCGGAGTCTTTCCGGCCTTCATCCAGAAACCGTTCCCAGTCGGTTTCGTAGTCATTCAGTATTATACCGGCTTGGCGATCCAAAAGAGAAACCGGTTCCCGATTTTCATAGAGCGAGAGCAGATTATTGACCCGCTCGGCGGTCGTACTCTTAAAGCCGCCGGCATATTTGATCTCGATATGGTTTGCTTCCCTCAGTTTATTCCTAAGGTCGAAAGTAAGTGAATCTCCTCTGGCCTTTTCCTCCAAATCACGTCGGAGTTGAACCAGCAACGGTTTGGCGCCGATGGCCATGGCCGAGAATTGCTGGACCTGGACGTCCCGGTGATTAACCAGCGGACCCTTATAGACATCGACGTCGATTTGGGCGACAGCGCAGCCGGCCAGGATCAGGGTGGGGGCGAGAAGAGCGGAAGTCTTGGAGATTTTTAGCATCGACCCGGCCCTCCTAGCGCCCAAATTGAAGAGCAACGTCTTTGCCCAGATCGTTGATCCGTTCCTGATGACCTTTCAGAAGCGCGAGGGTGGTGAACAGTTCTTGCGTCAGTTTGCTGTTGCGTTGATCGGCTATCGCGGTTGAAACCTCTCCTAATGTCTGATCGACGGCGTTGAAGAAGGCGCTGGGATCAGAGCCCATGACGACGACCAGCCGGTGGTCCTTGGGCGCCTCCCGGAACCCTTCCGGGCCGAATTGAACCAACTTGCGGCCGGTGACCAATCCTTCGTTACTATCGCCGACACCCTCGGTCTTGGTTACTTGAAGATTACCGTCTTCGCCAAACGAGAATCCCGTGCCAAGCGAATCGATCAGGCTCGAATGCACCCAGCCGGAGGCAAACTTAACCGTGCTGATGAAGCTGGCCTGGCCCCGGACACGTACACGGTAGATGGACGGGGGAAGTTGACCTAACGGGTCGAACGCGCCGAGGTAATAGACTTGTTCGATTTCCTGAGAATTCGACAGGCCGCCGAGCATTGTCCCGCCGACCGCGGCGGCGGTGAGGGTCTGCTGCGGCGTATTGCAGCCTGATAAACCGGTCGAGATGATCGCAAGAACAGCCAAACGTGAGAAAAATATCCTCAAGACGCGCCCCTTTCCAAATTTTTCTACATATAGTGCAAATGAACGAGTGCAATGCACACGCTATACTATATATTGATTTTTTGGGGTTTACTTTGGGGCGAGTCAGCATATCCGGTCAACGGGAAATCCGAGACGGACAGTTGCGCTCTCAAGGTATTGATGTTTATTGCTTAATTGGCGAAGCCACAGATTTGATCCAGCGCGGCAGCTATAAGTAGAGCAGTGTGAATATTATTTCGAGACTTGATTCGAATGTTTATGGTCCGGACCCTGGGGATATCGCTCGCGAATTCGGCCGGCCGCGGTCACCCTCTCAGTTCGATCAGCTCCCCATCGGGGCCTTTGAACACGACGCGGCGCCAGCTTTCCTCGCGGGGGGCGCGGGCGGCGGTTTTGTGGGGCTCCTGATAGAGTTCCACGCCGGCATTCGTAAGGGCGGAGACAGCGCCATCGAAATCGTCGGTCTCCAGACAAAAGTGAAAGCCTCGGACGGGGCTGTCTTCATAGCCGGCCAGTTCCAGCACCGTGTCTTCCAGGCGCAGATAGGCAATGTTAAAGCCCTTGGGTGTGTCGTGCTCGAAATAGGTCTCGAACCCGAAATGGGACTCGTAGAAGTCCTTCGAGGCGTCGATGTCCTTCACATGCAGGGCGACGTGATCAATGCGTTTGTAGCTTACCATGGCGGGTCTCCGGTGTTTGGGGTTCAGGCCAGTTCGAATATACCGTCCACCTCGACGGATGCACCACGGGGCAGGGAGACACAGCCGACGGCGGCGCGGGCATGACGGCCCTTATCTTCGAACACGTCGACCATGACATCGGACGCGCCGTTGATGACCTGGGCCTGTTCGGTGAAGTCGGGTGTGCAATTGACGAAACCGCCTAAGCGCACCACTCGGGCGATTTTTTCCAAATCACCGCCTGCCGCCTCTTGGGCCTGGGCGATCAGGTTAAGCGCGCAGTAGCGGGCGGCTTCCTGGCCTTCCGCCACCGACAGGTCAGCGCCCAGCTTACCGGTGGACTGCAATTCTCCGTTCAGAAGGGGCAACTGGCCGGATACAAAGACGGTCCTGCCGGTGATGACGAACGGCACGTAATTGGCCAGGGGGGCAGCGGTGTCAGGCAGGGTGATGCCCAATTTCTCCAGACGGTCGGCGATGCTCTCGCTCATGTTTTCCTCCTCATGACGATTTCTTGCATTTTTCCCTATTCGAGGGCCTGAGTCAGGACCAAATCCAGCTTTGCCGGATCGACGGACATATTATCATGTTCGCCGGAAACGGAGACGTCACCGGCCTCGTCGCCGATGAGGAAATAATAGGGATGGCCCAAAAGGCTGGAAATGTAGCAGTTGGCGAGATTGATATAGCTGGCGGTCATTATCTCTACCAGGGTGCAAGTCTGTGGTGCGAAGACCGTATTCACAATGCCGGCGCTGTGGGGCGAAACGACCAGCTCGGCGTCGGCAAAGGCGGCCACTTGGTCTTCGATGCTCATATCGCCCGGGGAAATGACCTCCAGGCCGTGTTTCTCTATAACCGGCTGCAACTCTGCCAGGTTCGCAATGTCCCGATTGCCCACATCCCGGCGTGACAGGACGTAACGCCGTGTGCCGGTTGCTTTGGGTGAAATTCCGCAGGCGTTGTAAAACTTGGTTTTGAGCCATGTGCATTGGCGGGTTGAATAAGCGCCAGGCGCCAGAAAGGACGGCACATATAGCCGTTTAAAATCAAGGGTATCGCCGTCAAATCGAATTAGCCGGTTTTCATCGATACCCAGCAGTTTTAGTGGCGCCAGATGGTAATCCCTCATCGCACCAGGGACGACGATGGGCAGGTCCTTTAATTGCGGAAATTCGTCCAGCACCCAGAGCCGGGGCAGAACCTCCATGATCCAGTGGTGGTAGCCCATCCACCACGGGGCCGCCAATAGGATCGCCGGTTCTTCGATGAGCGGGGGATTGTCATTCATCCGGGCCAGATTGATGGGCGCTTGGACGTCCTCACCGTCGAGGGTAAAGCGGAAATCCACCGGCAACAGCCCCTTGGTCCGCTCCATCGGGAGCCGGACCCAATCCAGGCTGTGGTGAGATTCCGCAAACATCAAACCGTGTTTGGAGAAAAGAAAGGCGTTCTCCGTCGCCAGACGCGCATCGGAGATTGTCGCGATAAAGACCTCGTCCGCCGTCCGGCTGAGCCCATAACCTGGCGGCACGGCCGTGTTCCTGAACAGATCCGAGGCCTCGTCCTCGCCCAGGTTTATGGGCGGGGTGCACTCAAATGATTGGGGCGGAAAAACTCTCAGGAAGAGGTTATTGGCGGCCGGATTGAAGAACTCGTCCGCCGTTTGGACTTCCCAGCAGAAATCCTTGAGGGAGACGATCCGGAAGGTGGCATAGTTGGTAGACGCCAAAGTTCAAGTCCCGTCATTGTCGCGGCCACTATGGGCAAGTCCTTGAATTATAGCAAGAAAAGGGGGTGCTGTGATCCTTATCGGGGGAAATCGGTTTGAAACACAAGCACCCCTAGTTCACCAGGAAATTGGTTCTCCGAGGAAAAAAATGGGGTGCGCGCGGTTTGGTAGTTGGCTGGCAGGCCCGCTCCGCAACGCACCCCTAGTTCACCAGGGAGGAACCCGTTCTTTTCCTCCGTCGTTTTTGCCGGCAAAAAAATGGGGTACGCCGTACACAGCAATGAAAGGCTGGTCTGTGCGTTGCCGTACCCCAAGTTCACCAGGGAGGAAAAGAATCTCTTTAAATTTCATTTACGAACATCCGCTCGTCGCGCCGCAGGTCACGCACTTCATGCAGGTGCCGTTTCTGACCAGCGTGAAGTTGCCGCACTCGCCGCAGGCGTCGCCTTCGTATCCTTTCATTTTCGCTTCTCGAACCGCATCCATGCGGTTGTCTGTCGCCGCGGCCACATGCGCCTCGACCGAGACCGATTCCGTGATGCCGACCTCGACACTGGTCGGCGTTGCGACCATGGCTTCCGCCGACATGCTTTCGCCCATGGCTTCTGACTTGCCGCCGTTAACGACCATCAGATTGCTCCGCATGTAGCCTTGGCTGGCGTAGCGTTCGACCCGATCCATTGCTTCGCTGATGGCCTCGCTGACGGCTTCGTCGTCCTCATTGCCGCGGCCGACCGTATCCGGGGCCAGATCTTCCGGCTGGACATGGGCCAAGTCGTTGCGGCCCAGGTACGACACTGCCAACTCGCGGAAGATGTAATCCAGTATGGAGGTCGCCATCTTGATGGAATCGTTGCCTTCCACCATGCCGGACGGTTCGAACCGGGTGAAGGTGAAGGCCTCGACGAATTCTTCCAGCGGCACCCCATATTGCAGGGCGATTGAAATGGCGATGGCGAAGTTGTTCATCAATGAACGGAACGCAGCGCCTTCCTTATGCATATCGATGAAGATTTCGCCGGCTCGCCCGTCTTCGTATTCGCCGGTCCGCAGATAGACCTTGTGTCCACCAACCGTTGCCTTCTGGGTATAACCCTTCCGGCGGTCGGGGAGGCGTAGGCGCTTGGCCATGTAGCGTTCCACCACCCGCTCGGCGATGAATTCGGCGCGAACGGCTGTCGGCGCGGCCGCGATTTCCTCGATCAGATCCTCATCCTCGTCATCCTCGATATCCTCCAGGAGTTGCGAATTGAGGGGCTGCGACAGTTTGGAACCGTCCCGATAGAGGGCGTTGGCTTTCAATCCTAGCTTCCAAGACAGCATGTAGGCGCTCATGCAATCTTCGACACTGGCGCTGTTGGGCATGTTGATCGTCTTGGAAATGGAGCCCGAGATAAACGGCTGCGAGGCCGCCAGCATCCTGATGTGGGAGTCTACCGACAGGAACCGTTTGCCATCCCGGCCACAGGGATTGGCGCAGTCAAATACCGGTAGATGCTCATCCCGCAGGTGCGGCGCGCCTTCCAGTGTCATGGCGCCGCAAACATAATTGTTGGCGGCGGCCACATCGGCCCTGGAGAACCCGAGCGAAGCCAGCATGTCGAACGAAATATCGTCCAGCTGATCATCAGTGAAGCCCAGGGTTTCCGTGCAGAAATCCGCGCCGAGGGTCCATTTGTTGAAGACAAATTTGATGTCGAAAGCATCGCCCAAAGCGTTTTCCACAGTGGCGATGGCGTCGTCGTCAAAGCCCTTTTCCTTGAGCGTTTCGTGATTGATGGCGGGCGCGCCGGCCAAGGTGCCCAGACCAACCGCATAGTTGATCATGTCTTCGATCTGACCATCCTCGTAGCCCAGTTTTTTCAGGGCCATGGGCACGGTCTGGTTGATGATCTTGAAGTAGCCGCCGCCGGCCAGTTTCTTGAACTTGACCAGGGCAAAGTCCGGCTCGATCCCGGTGGTGTCGCAATCCATGACCAGCCCGATCGTGCCGGTCGGCGCAATGACGGAAACTTGCGCGTTGCGGTAGCCATGCTTTTCACCTAGCGCGAGCGCCTCGTCCCAGGAGTTCCGGCCGGCGTCGATGATCGCATCACCGGCGCCGGAATCGATATTTGTCAGCGGCACCGGCAGAACCGAAAGCTGCTCGTAATCGGCTTCCTCGCCGTGGGCGGCGCGCCGATGGTTGCGGATCACCTTGAGCATGACGTCGGCGTTGTCATCATAACCGGGGAACGTGCCCAGAAGCTCGGCCATTTCCGCCGAGGTGCGGTAGCAAATGCCGGTCATCAGCGCGGTGATGGCGGCGCAAATAGTGCGGCCGTCTTCGCTGTCATAGGGGATGCCCATGGCCATCAGAAGCCCGCCGATATTGGCGTACCCTAGGCCCAGCGTACGATAGCGGTAGGACAGTTTGGCGATTTCCGCCGACGGGAACTGCGCCATCAGTACTGCGATTTCCAGGTTGATGGTCCACAGCCGCACCGCGTAGGAAAAGGCCTCGATGTCGAAAGAACCGTCCTCCAGTTGGAAGGCTTTCAGGTTCAACGACGCAAGATTGCAGGCCGTGTTGTCGAGGAACATGTATTCCGAGCACGGGTTCGACCCGTAAATTCGGTCTGTGTTCAGGCAGGTGTGCCAATCGTTGATGGTGGTGTCGAACTGAAGCCCTGGGTCAGCACAGGACCACGCGGCGTCGCCGATCTGACGCCAAAGCTCCCGGGCGTTGACCGACTTGGCAACTTCGCCGTCCGTGCGGCGGATCAGGTTCCATTCCTCGTCATTTTCCACTGCGCGCAGGAAATCATCGGTCACCCGCACTGTATTGTTGGAATTTTGGCCGGACACCGTGAGATAGGCATCGGAATCCCAGTCCGTGTTGTAGGTTGGGAATTCGATCTCGGTGAAGCCTTGGCGGGCATAGTCAATGCAGCGCTGGATATAGTTTTCCGGCAGCATGACCTTGCGGGCGCGGATAATCGCCTTTTTCAGCCGCTTATTCTTCTTCGGATCAAACCGGTCTTCGGCATCGGCGTCGTGACAGGCTTCCATGACCTCGTTTAGATGTTTTTCGGCCAATTTGGAACCCGCGACCAAGGCCGCCACCTTCTGTTCTTCGGTTACTTTCCAGTTGATAAAGGTCTCGATGTCCGGGTGGTCGGCATCCAGGATGACCATTTTGGCCGCCCGGCGGGTGGTGCCGCCGGATTTGATGGCGCCGGCGGCGCGATCACCGATTTTGAGGAAGCTCATTACGCCGGAGGACTTGCCGCCGCCGGATAGAGGTTCATTTTCACCCCGCAGTTGGGAGAAATTAGTGCCCGTACCGGAGCCGTACTTGAAAAGGCGGGCCTCTCGGACCCACAGGTCCATGATGCCGCCCTCGTTGACCAAATCGTCCGAGATGCTCTGAATAAAGCAGGCATGGGGTTGCGGGTGTTCGTATGCCGATTTTGATTTCACCAGCTTGCCTGTCTCGAAATCCACATAGTGATGCCCTTGGGAGGGGCCATCGATGCCATAGGCCCAGTGCAGGCCGGTGTTGAACCACTGCGGCGAATTCGGCGCGCACATCTGCAGGCAGAGCATGAGGCTCATTTCATCGTAATAGGCGCGAGCGTCGGATTCGGCGTCAAAATAGCCGCCCTTCCAACCCCAATAGGTCCAGCAGCCGGCCAAACGATTAAAGACTTCCTTCGCGGACGTTTCACCCCGGAAGCGCTCTTCTTCGGGTAATTTCTTGAGGGCGGCCTCGTCCGGCACGCTGCGCCAGAGCCAGGACGGCACATCGTTCTCTTCCACCTTTTTCAGGCGGGCAGGGACGCCCGCTTTGCGAAAATATTTCTGCGCGAGAACGTCACAAGCGACCTGAGACCAGGACGATGGGACTTCAATGGCATCGTGTTTAAAGACAAGAGAGCCGTCCGGATTCCGGATTTCGCTTGAGGCTTCCCGAAATTCTGTATCCCCGTAGGCGCCCGACTCCTCAGTGGTAAAGTAACGCTGTACTCGCATGTAGTCCCCCGAATTTTCACTCCCGGCAAACCAACTGGTCGGAATTTCCCGTTTCCCCCAGTCTCCCAGGCCGGCATATTGGTGTTCCTCGCCCCCGTCACAACATTTTGTCAGTTGCGACTTCGGACGCGCTATATGTAGCGCTGATCGAAATTTGAGTCAAAGAGAAACAAGATATTGGGGCAGATCGAAATAATATTGCCAAATATTGTAGGCATTTGAACGATTTACCCGACGCCACCTGATGGGAAGTCTTCCTGTGGATAACTTTTTTGTTTCGTTACAAATAGTTATGGGACTTAGGCGGCAAATTGCCTTAGGAATAAAATGTACCCCGTGCTCTCGATTAAAATACGATTCGCCTTTGATTACTGGGCTTTTTGGACAATCATGTCGGCGATTCTTCCCACAACTCCTGCCCAATCTCCGGGTGAATCCTGCCGGAACATTTGCACCGTGGGATACCAGGGGGCAATGCCGTGTCCATCACCCCAGCGCCAGTCCGCTGCGTAACAGAGCGCCACGCATGTTGGCTTCCCAAGCCCGCCGGCTAGATGCGCCACGGCCGTGTCCACGGAGACAATGAAGTCCATCGCCTGGATGAGCCGGGCGGTATCGGTAAAATCCTTGATTTGAGGGGAGAGATCATCAAACCCGTCGGGGCAGTCATCGGCGCTCGGCCCGGTTTGGAGACTATAAACCTGAACCCCGTCCAACCGGGCGAGGCGGGTGAGGTCCTCAGGCCTGCAGGAGCGATTACGATACGGATCCAAAATGTCTCTCGACCGGCCCGCCCAAACTACACCGATCTTGAATCCCTCCGTGGCCAGGACGGCCTTATCGGGCGGCACATTTATATAGGGAGTCTTTTGTGGGATCGCGGCAGGCTCTGTCCGCAACAGCTTGGGTAGACTAAGCAGCGGCGCCTGGCAGTCGTGCGCCGGAAGACCTGTATCAAGGGAGACAGCGTCATCCACGCCGTCTGCCCATGATAACAAGTCAACCAATTCGGTTTGGCAGGACAAGAGCACCCGGCCGCCGGCTTTCTTGATCACGCTTGCAAAGCGCACAAATTGGATGGTGTCGCCGTAGCCTTGCTCGCCGTGGAGGAGAAGGGTGCGGCCATCTAGGGGAGTTCCATCCCAAACGGGGCCTTCAAGCGCGCGCTTGGTCAGGTGGTTGGATGGATTTTTCCAGCGCCACTCATACTCCGCCCATCCTTGCTGCCAATCACCGGTATGGAGGAGTGTCATGGCTAAGTTCTCGTGGGCCTCGGCAAAATCGGGGGAGGCGCTGATGGCGTGGCGAAAGCTCTCAGCTGCCTTGGGCCACTTCCGCCGGATATAATGGGCAATGCCGGCCGCGTTGTGCGCCGCTGCTAAATCGGGGGCGGTAGAAACGGCCAGGCCCGCCGCCTCGCCAGCCTCCACAGGTTTCCCCACACCCAAATAGGCATTGGCCAGATTGACCAACAGGCCGCGGTCGCCGGAAAATCTCTCCCGTGCCGGTTCCAGCAGCGCCACCGCTTGATCAGGCCGGTCCATGGCGTTTAGCAAGCGGCCCAGGTTCACCAATGACGGCAGGTGAGCGGGGTTGAGGGCCAGGCATTGCCGGTACAGATTCATTGCCGCCTCTGCTTCGCCGGTAGCTTCCAAGTGTTGCCCTAGGGCGGACAGGATCGTTGGGTTTTCAGGCGCCAGTTCCACCGCGATTCGGGATTGCGCCAGCGCTTCTTTCGCTTCGCCAAGCCGGTTCAACAGGAGGGCGTAGTTGTGGTGCGCCTCGGCTATGCCGGGGAACTTGGCCAAATCCGCCTTGTACGCCTTGGCTGCGGCGGGCAGGTCGCCTCGTTTTTCGAGTTCCTGGGCGTCCGCGAAAGGTGGTTTGGAGTTGTCCGGCATGAGATGCGTGCTTACTTCTCTTTGATGTAGCGGTCGTTTCACTAGGGTCCGGCCTCTTTATTGTCATCCATTGCGCGGCAGTCAGTTTTGCCGGTGACAAGAAGCCAAGTCGCAGGAATATCCCATATATTTAAAGGCTTGGCGACGCCGTCGCCGGCAAAAGAGACGCCGCCCTTTAGGTTCGCGGGAAAGCTCCCCTCTGAATCGAAAACAATGCTCGAATATGCGCCAGCATGTCCTTGCGCTTGTTTTCTCGCAGCCGTAACCTTTCGCTCGAACGCAATTGTATGAGAATAAAAGGTCCGGACCCTAGACCTCGGAAACGGCAAGTGCCATATTCCCCCTAATACTTCAATCGTGGCCGCCTGCGAAGCGAGACATTTTAACATGAGCCTAGGTACCAAGATTTATACATTGTTTAACGGCGAACAGGTCGGGCAAGACGTGTTCGGCAATCGTTATTACCGGGGCAAGGGCAAAAAGCTTAACGGACGGGAACGCCGGTGGGTTGTCTACAAGGGCATTGTCGAGGCCTCGAAAGTGCCGCCGGAGTGGCATGCATGGCTCCACTACACGGTGGACGAACCGCTGATAGAACAAGTCACCAAGGCCAAAGACTGGCAACAGCAGCATCAGCCAAACTTGACCGGCACCGCCGGCGCCTATCGTCCCGCGGGGCACCAACTCGAAGGCGGGGTGCGCGCCAAGGCGACTGGTGATTACGAGGCTTGGACCCCAGAATAAGCCGCCGGCGCGAGGATAGCTCTCCATGAATGAGGATGCCAAAGCGATCACAACGGGACTAGTTACCCTGGTCGTCCTTGTTTTGATCGGCTCGTTTTCGTTCAGGACGGATAAGGTCAATGCCGCCGAATACACCGAAATTAACGCGACGTTCGGCAAGATCGACGGGTTGTCCGTTGGTGATGAGGTCCGGATGAGCGGCATCAAGATTGGCGAGGTGTCGAAGGTCACGTTGACTGATCAGTATCAGGCCCGGGTCCGTTTCAAGCTGGATACGGGAATCCAAATCCCCAGGGACACGTCAGTCGCCATTCATACCGAGAGTATATTCGGCTCGAAGCACGTGATCTTCAGTCCCGGCGCCGAGGAAAACTACATGAAATCTGGCGATTCCTTTGATTTTGCCCAATCGTCGGTGGACGTGCAGGAAATCATGGATCTGATCATCGGTCAGGCCAAGGCCAACCGGGATAAAATTCAAAAACAGCTCGAAGCTTTAAAGAAGTAGCCGGCAGGGTCCGGTCAGTCTGGAGAGGCAGTCATGCGGAAAAATGTTGCGGAAACCATCATGGGGGCGGTCGTGCTGATTGTCGCTGGCGCGTTTCTCTATTTCTTTGTGACAACGGCGCAAATTCAGACAGTTCAGGGATACACTGTGAAGGCGTTGTTCGCGAATATTGGCGGATTGCAGGCGGGAAGCGATGTCCGCATCAACGGAATCAAGGTTGGCTCCGTCACCGAGCGGATTATCAACGAGGATTACGACGCGGTTGTGACGTTGAAAATTTCCGGTGAGGTGAAAATTCCTAAAAACTCCGTCGCGGCGATCGGCAGCGGCGGCTTCATCAGTGGGCCGCATATCGCAATCAAACCGGGCAACGTCAAAGAGTATCTGGCGGATGGAGACAGGTTGGCCAAGACCGAAGACTTCAAATCACTGGAAGATCAGGTGGGCGAAGTGATCTTCCTGGCGACCGGCGGCAACAAATAATTTCCGCAATTTCATCCTAAATAGCGGCCTCATGAAACTTTGCTTATTCATGAAACGTATCGCTGTCGTTTGTCCGATGGCCGGCGCGATACTCCTGCCAATTCAGGCGAGCGCAGAGGCATACGATACCGCGGTCTTGCAGACGCTGGACAAAGTGACCGCGCGGGTGTCCACATTTGACGCGCCGGTGGGTCAAACGGTGCGCTTTGGAACGTTGGCGATCATCGCGCGGACGTGCGACAAGCGTCCACCGGAAGAGCAACCCGAAAGCGCGGCATTTTTGGATATCGCCGAGGTCAGACCCGGCGAGCCGACAGTCAGTGTTTTTCGAGGGTGGATGTTTGCGTCCAGCCCGGCGCTCTCCGCCATGGAACACCCGGTCTACGATGTTTGGGTTTTAGACTGTATCAGCTCTACCAGTGAATCCGCATCGCCGGAGCCCGGCAAATCTGATTGAAAATGCGCGTCTACAATGAGGGCGTGATCCAACATCAGATGGTATTCTTCCCGGGGCACCTCGATGGCGCCGAGGGTTGTCAGGTGGTCGGTCACGAATTGTGTGTCCAACAGCACAAAGCCGCAGCGTTTCAAATGCGCCACCAGGTGAACCAGGGCGACTTTGCTGGCGTCCCGATCCCGATGAAACATACTTTCACCGAAGAATCCGCCCTTCAGTGAAACGCCATAAAGCCCGCCGGCCAATTTTCCGTCCCGCCAGCATTCCACCGAATGGACATGTCCCATCATATAGAGCTGAGTATAGAGGCGGATGATCTCGTCATTGATCCAGGTTTCCTGGCGGCCACTGCCTTCTGCGGCGCAGGCTTCAATTACTTGTTTGAAATCATGGTTGAAACGCACCTCGAAGGGTGCGCGCTTCAGGGTCTTTTTCAGGCTTTTGGATATATGCAGTCCGTCCAAGGGAATAATGCCCCGCATCTCCGGATCGACCCAGAAGAGCTCTTTATCGTGGCGGTTCTCGGCCATGGGAAAAATGCCCGAGGCATAGGCCCGGAGAAGAATTTCCGGCGTTAACTTGAATCGATCTTCGGACTGTCCGGGTTCGGTCATTCGTCTTAGTTGGTCAGTTTCGCCGCTGCGCGCAAGGCAAATTCATAGCCCTGGCTGCCGAAGCCACAAATCACGCCTTTGGCCACGCTCGATATATAGGAATGATGGCGGAACTCTTCCCGCTGAAAAACATTGGAGAGATGAACCTCAATCACCGGTATCCCGCACGCCAAGAGCGCGTCGTGGATCGCTACCGAGGTGTGGGTGTACGCGCCCGCGTTCAGAATGATGGCGCTCTGGCTGCCGCCAGCCTGTTGAATCCAATCAACGATCTCGCCTTCGGTGTTGCTCTGGCAGAAATCGAGCTCAAGGCCGAGTTCGCCGGCCAAGGTCCGGCATTTGGCCTCAATATCGGCCAGGGTCTCCGAGCCGTAGATTTCAGGCTCCCGCGTGCCCAGCATGTTGAGGTTGGGGCCGTTGATGATCGTTACGCTATGTGACATGTGTCGCTTTCCTTGATGAGGCGGTTATACCAGCCCAAGACCGAAAGTATCCTAGGGCCCGGTCTCTTTATTCTCATACAATTGCGTTCGGGGGAAAGGTTACGGCTGCGAGAAAACAAGCGCAAGGACATGCTGGCGCATATTCGAGTATTATTTTCAATGCAGAGGGGAGCTTTCCCGCGAACCCAACGGGCGGCGTCTCTTTTGCCGGCGACGGCGTCGCCAAGCCTTGAAATATATGGGATATTCCTGCGACTTGGCTCCTAGTCACCGGCAAAACTGACTGCCGCGCAATGGATGAAAATAAAGAGGCCGGACCCTCGGAACACAGGATAAATGAAGAATTAATTGCCAAACGAGAGTCCCGGCCTTGAATGTTGCATGGCCAGCCCCGTCGGCACATACTCGGTCCACTGGTTTTAACGAAGAATACGGAATATATCCCGATGCATATTACGCTGAACGGCGAACCCCACAATCTAGAGGCGCCGATGACCGTCGCCGGGCTCTTGGGCGAGCTTGGCCTGGACACCAAAAAGGTCGCGGTCGAACGCAACTTGGAAATCGTGCCCAAGTCCACGTATAGCGATGTTGACCTCGCCGATGGCGACCGGCTGGAGGTGGTGCACTTTATCGGTGGGGGGGCGCCCGAAGGGGCGGGTTCTTTGCCGGGGAAAGACACTTTCGAAGTGGCGGGCAAGGTTTTCTCGTCGCGGCTGCTGGTCGGCACCGGCAAGTACAAGGACTTCGAGGAGACGGCGGAAGCGATTGAGGCCTCGGGGGCGGAGATCGTCACCGTGGCGGTGCGCCGGGTGAATGTCACAAATCCGAAAGAGCCCATGCTGGTCGATTATGTGGACCCAAAGAAATACACCTATCTGCCCAACACTGCCGGCTGCCACACGGCGGACGATGCGCTGCGGACCCTGCGTCTGGCGCGGGAGGCCGGCGGTTGGGATCTGGTGAAGCTGGAGGTCCTGTGGGACCATGTGACCCTCTATCCGCACATGACCGAAACCCTGAAAGCAGCCGAGGATCTGATCAAGGAAGACTTCAAGGTTATGGTCTATTGCAGCGATGATCCGGTCATGGCGCAGCGGCTGGAGGATATGGGCTGTTCCGCCATCATGCCGTTGGGTGCGCCCATCGGGTCGGGGTTGGGCATTCAAAATCCGGTCGGCATCCGGCTGATCATCGAGCAGGCCAATGTGCCGGTGCTGGTGGATGCCGGCGTCGGCACCGCGTCTGATGCGGCGGAGGCCATGGAACTCGGCTGCGATGGGGTGCTGATGAACACGGCGATCGCCGAAGCCAAGGACCCGATCGCCATGGCGCGGGCCATGAAACACGCCGTTGAAGCCGGGCGTCTCGCTTATCTGGCCGGCCGCATGCCCAAGAAAATGTATGCCGACCCGTCTTCGCCGCTTGCCGGGCTGATTTGAGCGACCCGTTTTTAGAGGCGCAACGACTCCATAACGCCGGGCAGTTGGCCGAGGCTCAGGCCCTCTATGCCGAGGTCATCGAAGACAGTCCGACCCACGAAAAGGCGCTCTATCTACTGGGCACGGTTCTGGCGCAGCGCGGCCGGTTTGAACAGGCGGTGGCGTTTCTGCGCCGCGCCATCGATGAAAATCCGGAGAACGCGGTTTATCACACCAATCTCGGTGTCGCGCGCCAGAACCTGGGACAGTTGGACCGGGCAAAGGCGTCGTTTGACCGGGCGATCAAATTCGATCCCAACAATGTGGATGCCTACTACAATCTGGCCAAGCTGTACCGGCAGCTCGAACTCCCCGATGCAGCCCTGATGACCTACGAGCAGGTCCTGTCACTGAACCCCGAACGGACGGATGCGCTGGTCAACATGGGCAACATCCTGGACGAGGAAGGCCGGCTCGACGAGGCGCTGGCCTGTTTCGAACGTGCCGTGAAGATCAACCCCAAGGCCGGACGCGCCTATATCAATCTCGGCAATCTTTACCGGCGCATGGGGGAGGCGGAGAAGGCGGTCAGCGCCTATGACGGGTTGATCCGGCTGCGCGCCCACGGTGGCATGCGCATCAAAAGGGCGACGACCCTGCCGGTGGTGTACCGCGACCACGCCCATATCGAAGAGGCCCGCGCCGTATTCGAGAACCGGGTGTGGGAACTGTTGGACGATCCCAATCTTACCGTGGTTGATCCGACCTTGGAGACCTCCACTACCAATTTTTTCCTGGCGTACCAGAACAAGAACGACAAAGAGTTGCAGCAGCTGACGGCCCGGCTGCATCTGAAATCCTGTCCGCGTCTGGGCAGCGTCGCGCCGCACTGTGAGGGGGACCGCAAGCCGGGTCGTATCCGGCTCGGTCTGATCTCCGCCTACTTTCGCCGCCATTCCATCGGCCGGATGATGATCGGGCTGATGCGCAGCCTGCCGCGGGAGGATTTCGAAGTGGTGCTGATCACGCCCCGGACGACCCGTGATCCGCTGGCCAGGGAGTTTCAAAAGCTGGCTGACCAGACCATTTACCTGGGCGAGCATTTTTGGGAGGACCAGCAGAAGATCGCCGAGGCCAAGCTGGATGTCCTGTTCTACGCGGATATCGGCATGGATATCCGGACGTACTTTATGGCCTTCGCCCGCCTGGCGCCCGTGCAGTGTTGCACCTGGGGGCATCCGGACACGACAGGCATTCCGAATATGGACTATTTTCTGTCGAGCAACTGGTTGGAGCCTGAAGATGCGGCGGATCACTACAGCGAGGAATTGGTGAAACTGCCGACCCTGCCGACCCGCTACCCGTTCCCGGATATCCCGGAGAATTTGAAAGATCGGGCGGCGTTTGGTCTGCCAAAAGATGAGACGATTTACTTGTGTCCGCAAAGCGCCATCAAACATCATCCCGATCTGGATCAGCTCTTCGCTGGCGTGTTGCGGGGCGATGCGCAGGGCAGGGTGGTGCTGGTCGATGGCGCGGTGTCCCACTGGAGCACGCTGCTCAAAGAGCGGTGGGCGACGACCATCCCCGATGTGATGGACCGGATCACTATTGTGCCGCGCCAGGCGCCGGAGGACTTCATTGCCCTTCAGGCGACGGCGGACGTGATCCTGGATACGCCGCACTTCAGCGGCGGCAACACGACTTACGAAAGCTTTGCGCTCAGCAAGCCTATTGTCACTCTGGACAGCGCCTTCATGCGGGGCCGGGTCACCGCCGGCTTGTATTGGATGATGGCGATGGTAGACGGTATCGCGGCAGACCTGAATGAGTACGTGGAGACAGCCCTCCGCTTAGGCACAGAATCTGACGCCCGCGCCGATTTCGCCCGGCGATTAAGCGAGCGCAACGAGGTGCTGTTCGACGAGGCGGCGGTGACCGACGCGTTTGCGGACTTCTTTCGAAACACAGCCTGAGAATGTCTTTTTACGATGTCTAACGACACTGAAACCGGCGTCGATACAGGATTATTTTCGCCGCCAAAAAGCGAGGGACGGCATCGATATTATGTCACCCAGCGGAATCTTAAAGTCATCTTTATTTGAATTCTGAGGGTTTGTCTGGATTGCAGTCATTGTTTTAGGTTGGCCGGATAGGCACTGGAGAACTCCCACCCACGCCTTAACTTTATTAACATACTGGGCTAATTCGGCACCTTTCAGTTTGATGCAATAGCGGACAAGTTCTCCGTTCACCGGTTTATGCCTTGGAAGCGAACTTTACTCTCGGTGAAAGGCGGCACGGTTTCTGCGGCGTTCACCAGCAGTTTTAAAAAGGATCGGGCGGAATTTGGCGCCTACCCCATGAGAAACGGTAAAACAGATCCGACTCGGCTCAGCGTGTATACGCTTACCATCTTTATTCAAAGCGAAGTACGCCCGAAGCTACAGGCGGTTGGAAAAATTCGATTGCGAAAGCTCGTGTTGGGGTCGAGCAAGCTGCCTCTATTATTCCGAGACTCACTGAACTTGGTGCGAGCCCATACGAGAGGGCGGGATATGACAATCTTCTCGAAATGCTTTCAAAAGGCCGGTTTCGATTTGTGGCGGGAATCGCGGACAATGTTGACCCTCGCATTAGAGCAAACGAGACATTTGCCAGTGAACTAGTTAAGCTTGACCCACCGCTCGAAGTACGGGTGGGCTACGTTATGTTTGGGAAGAGATTCTACGAAGACAACAAAACTTTAGTCGAGTGCTTCTGGGACGAATCTGCTCGCCTATCTAAAACCGATTGGTATCAAAAAATCGTTGATGAATATCATCAAAACTAAGTGAGCCGTGTCTGACGTGGGTCGCCTTCGCATCAAACCCGGCCGGTTCCGGTGATCGCGGAGTAGGCCGCTTGGCTTCGGCAAGCAGCACCTAAAGTTTATGACACGATAACACGGTCGGCGTATATGGTGCGTGACAATTGATCCGATGCGGATGAAACTGCGGCCATGACCGACATGCCCCTCACCGACGACCGCGCTCTCCATAAGCGCGAGAATTTCGCCACCTATCTGGTGTCGGTGCCGCATTTTTTCAGCCATTTTTACTTGCTGACCCTGTACCCGATGTTCCCGGTCATCAAGGATGATCTGAACGTCAGCTTTACGGAGCTCGGCCTCGTCATCACGCTCTATGCGCTGGGCTCGGCCTCCGGGCAGTATCCGGCCGGCATTCTGTCAGACAAGATAGGGCCACGCTGGGTGTTGATCTCCGGGGTCGGCACGATGTCGAGTTGTTTTTTCCTGATGGGATTTGCGACCGAGTATTGGCACCTGCTGGTCCTGGCTGTGATTGGCGGCCTCGGCGACTCGGTCGTCCATCCGGCCAACTTCACGGTGATCACGGCGCAGGTGAGAGCCAAACGGCTGGGCTGGGCCTATTCGATCCATGCCTTTGCCGGCTTCTTCGGCTTTGCTGTCGCGCCGCCGATCATCGATATGCTGCGGATCGCGACAGACTGGCACATAGCGCTGCATGTTGCCGGCGCGGCGGGGTTGATCACGACGGTGGCGTTGTTCCTCAACAAACATTGGCTGATCGCGGAAACCGTGGAGCCCAATGCGGATGGCTCCGCGGCAAAACCGGTCGGCATGTTTACCCTGCTGAAGTCGGGACCGATCCTGTTGCTGTTGATGTTCTATATCTCCATGGCGCTGGCCGGGCAGGGGATTCAGGGTTTCTCGCCGTCCGCCTTGCCGGTGCTCTATGACATTACCTTGTCGGAAGCCAACCGGACGCTGTTTGTTTACTTGCTCGGCATTTCATTGGGCGTGCTGGCGGGCGGCTGGGTCGCCGACAAGTTCGGCCGGTTTGATCTAATCGCCACAGTGGGATATTTCACCGCCGCGATCCTGATCGTCGTCATCGCCTTCGCCTGGCTGCCGGTTGTGCTGATGGTGATCGCGTTCTTCATCGCCGGTTTCATGATGGGGATCGTGTTCCCGTCCCGCGATCTGATGGTGCGCGAGGTCGCCCCGAAAGGCGCCGCCGGCAAGGCCTTTGGTTTCGTGAACGCCGGCTTCGGCTATGGCGGGATGATCGGGCCGTTGTTGTTCGGCGCGATCATGGATGCCGGCAACGTCCAGGCGGTCTATTTCACTTCAGCCGGGGTGATCCTGATCATTATCGCCAGCGCCATCGGCTCGACCTTCCTGGCGCGCCGCCAAAGCCCGGTTGAGGCGCCCGCGCCGGCGGAATAACGTCTACCAGTCGTTCCGTAGTTCACGCAGTTTTAGGAAGATCGTCTTTTCGTCCAGCTCGACCGGCAGGTCGGGGAAGGCTTCCCGCAACTTCTCGATCACGCTGGGGCTGTGCAGCCGGAAGAACGTGTTGATCTCTTTCTCCAGGCCCAAGGTGGTGACCATGGCGTCGTGGGTGTCCTGGCCTTCGACCTCGGCTTTTAGGGATTTGGCGCGCTCGTTATCCGGCTCCCGGTCCAGGGTGAAATTCAAATTGTTTTCTATGTAATCATGGCCGGGATAGATGAGCGTCTCGTCCGGCAACTTGGCAAGCTGGCCGACAAACGTGCTGTAGAGCGAGTCCGGATGGCCACCGCCTTTGCAGTGACCCGCGCCCGCGTTGAACATGGTGTCGCCGGCGAACAGCGCAGGGGTGTCGGTCCGGGACAGCAGGCACACATGGCTCATGGTGTGGCCGGGTGTGTCCAAGGCTTCCAGCTCTACGGTCTGGCCGACCTTGATCACGTCGCCGGCCTTTAGGCCTACATCCATGTCGGGGATTTGATCCGATGCGCCGGCATGCGCCAGGACCTTCGCGCCGGTGGCGTCCACGACGCCCTGATTGCCGCCGATATGATCGTGGTGATGGTGGGTGTTGAGCACCTGGGTGATGGTCCAGCCCTTGTCCTTGGCGGTGGCCAGGCACCGGTTGTAATCCAGCGGGTCGATGGCCAGGGCCTCGCCGGTTTCCGGGCAGGCGATTAGGTAATTGAAATTGCGGTAGTCGTTCTCGGTCCAGATTTGTTCAACAAGCACGCGTTAGTCCTCCGTTTGGCTTTGCGGCCATCTTAGAGGACCAGGGACGCGGCGTCATCCTCGCCGTTGGCGTGCCTAGTCGGCTTGGTGCTTTTCCACCACCAACGTAGCGCCATCCATCCCGATGACTTTTACCCGCGTGCCTTTGGGCATGTCTTGGCCATGGACCCGCCAGTTCGTGTCATCGATGACCAGCTTGCCGATCCCGTCGCGGATGGATTCTTCCAGCGTATAGGTTTGTCCAATATAGCCGGCGCCCCGTTGATTGAGGTTGGGGTGGTCGCTGGGCCCCGGTTTTCCGGCGATGAACTTGCGCCCGATGTAGATGGAAATGGCGGACAGGGCGGCGAAGATGACAATCTGAAATTCCCATCCCGTCCCGGGCATCAGGAAAAACAGACCGCCGGTCAGCAGGGCGGCGATGCCGATCCACAGAAACACCGCGCCGGGGGCCAAAATCTCCAGCGCCATGACCGCGACACCGAAGATCAGCCAATGCCAGAATACGACTTCGTTTAAGAATTCCATATCGCCGTTCCTCGTTTAGTCGCTCGTGGGCACGCTGCCCCGGCCGGAGGGGCGGAAACCGCCTCCCGATCCGCCACCGTCGCCGAAACTGTCCTTGGCGATCTCGGCGATGCCGCCCAGGGCGCCCAACAGGCTGCCGGCTTCCAGGGGCATCATGATGACTTTCTGGTTGGGCGCGGAGGCGACTTTTGCCAAGGCGTCCGTATACTTGAGCGCGACGAAGTAATTGACCGCGTGGACGTTCCCCTCGGCAATAGATTTGGACACCATCTCGGTCGCCTTGGCCTCGGCTTCGGCGGCGCGTTCCCGCGCTTCGGCGTCCCGGAAGGCCGCTTCCCGCCGGCCTTCGGCTTCCAGGATGGCGCTCTGCTTCTCACCTTCGGCGCGCAGAATTTCGGACTGACGATGGCCCTCGGCCTCCAGAATGTTGGCGCGCTTGTCCCGCTCGGCCTTCATCTGGCGGGCCATGGCGTCGACCAGATCACGCGGCGGTCCGATATCCTTGATTTCCACGCGGGTCACCTTGATGCCCCAAGGGTTGGTCGCCGCATCGATCACGCCCAAGAGTCGGGTGTTGATGGCGTCACGCTGAGACAGAAGCTCATCCAAATCCATTGAACCCATCACGGTTCTGAGGTTGGTCATGCTGAGGTTCAAGATGGCGTTATAGAGATCAGTGACCTCGTAAGCCGCTTTCGGCGCATCCAGCACCTGGAAGAACACCACGCCGTCGACCGCGACCATGGCGTTGTCCTTGGTGATGACTTCTTGTGTGGGGACATCCAAGACCTGTTCCATCATGTTCATGCGCCGGCCGATCTTATCAATAATCGGCACGATGATATGAAGCCCGGGTGATAGCGTACGGGCGTACCGGCCAAACCGTTCCAGTGTGTAATTCATGCCCTGGGGCACCGTCTTGATGGCCATCAGGGCAAACAGCAAGGCAAAGACGAAAATGACGATGGCGAAGATGGAAAACTCGGTAATCATGGCGGTCTCCTACGCTGAGCCTAATTCTGGTTAAACTTTATTGTCCCTGAGTATGTAGTTTGTCTCGTACACTCAACTATCAGTATAACACCTTACATGGTTTGACCGGCCTTGAATACAGGTGTTGACAGGCGCGTTAAATTGCGACAACCCTTTGATATGATTGAAAAAATAGACAGGAAGACATTCAAGGCGGCGGTTGAGGAATTGGCCGCTAAAGATCCCGATGTCTCCCGTTTGTATGAAGAGCATGGCCTGCCGGGCCTGCGGTCGCGGAAGACTGGTTTTGGCTCGCTGCTCAAGACAATTTGTGGCCAGCAAGTTTCGACGTCTGCGGCCCGCGCCATCACCGGAAGGCTTGATGCCATCGCCGATCCGATGACGCCGGAGATATTCTTGAGCTTGTCTGATGCGGAGCTTCGGGCCGTTGGCCTGAGCGGCCAAAAAGCCGGGTACGGGCGGGGCATCGCTCAGGCAATCGTGGATGGGGAATTCAGTTTTCGCCGGGTTGCCCGCATGAGCGACGAAGACGCGATCGCCGAGATGGTAAAGCTGAAAGGCGTCGGACGCTGGACCGCAGAGGTCTATCTGTTATTTGCACTGCGCCGGCCCGACTTGTGGCCGGTGGACGATCTGGGAATCGTCAAAGGCGTGATGGGTGTGAAGGGCCTCCGTAAACGGCCCTCCCGGGAGAAGATGCTCGAAATCGGGGAGGCGTGGCGACCGTGGCGTAGCGCCGCCGCCCGTATGATGTGGCACTACACCAACGCCACACGGCAAAATCGTTAGTCCGCATTTATGTCTAGCTATTGGTTGGCTCGTCCAGGCGGAACAGAACGTCGCACGGGGCCCTAGTTAGCGCCTGCTTTGAGGGCGCGATACCGGTCCATCATGCTCTGACGGGTGAAGGGTTGGAAACGCATCTGAGCCGCCTGTTTCGCTTCGTTCAGAATGTCCCCTGAAAGCATGGCCAGCAGACCATCTAATTTAGTGCCAAGTCGCCGGTCCAGCCGGGCCGCGAGGCCGAAATACCGGGCTGCGGTGACGGGATCGGCTGGTCCGCAATGATGAGAGGTGTAAAATTCCCCACCGTGGGCGGCCGCGGTCAGGTTTCCTGCGCGAGCGCCCCATTCCAGGACTTTCTTGAATTCCTCGCAAGCTTTGGGGGAATACTCCGCCAATCTGGCGGCTAACCGATATTCCATAATCGCGCCGTCCAAGAAACCAAGTTCAGCGGCTTGGCGATAACTGGCTAAGGCGGTTTCCGCTCGCTGCTGGCCCAAAAGCCTTGTTTCTTCGGCTTTACCGTTCAGATAGGCGGCGAACCCGTCGCCGGCATTGGCATTGTCGATCAGCGCGGCGTGCGCAGCCATATAGTCCCCGGCAAGAAACAGGTGGTAACCCTTTTCGCCGGCGCGAATGGAGACGGCGGCGATAAGCAATACGGCTGCGACTACGGAAATTGAAACGGATGTCTTAGTCGGCATGACGGCAGGTTACGTAGCTTCGGATTCCCTGTAAAGTACGGTTCGAATGAAGCTGGACCAACGAACCGAAAATGAACAACTCATTTATTGAACTTTACAGTGATACTAAGACCCGGCCATCCGCTGGGATGTTGGCCGCCATGACGGCTGCGGAGACCGGAGACGAACAAGCCGGCGAGGACCCAACAACAAATCGGCTGTGTGGGATGGTGGCGGAGTTGTTGGGAAAAGAGGCGGCAGTGTTTCTACCGTCAGGAACCATGTGTAATCAAATCGCTTTGGCGGTCCATTGCCGGTCCGGTGACGAAATCATTGCCGATGAAACGGCGCACATCATTAACTTCGAAGTCGGTGGTGCGGCCTCCATAGCCGGGGCCATGATCAGGCCGGCGCCGGGCGCGCACGGGATTTTCTCTGCCGAGCAGGTGGCGAACGCGATACGGCCTGATGTTCGGCACATGCCCAAATCGCGGCTGGTGTCGGTGGAACAAACCTCTAACCTGGGCGGCGGCACTGTGTGGCCGCTGGAAACGTTGGGGCAAGTTTCAACCGTAGCGAAGGATGCGGGGCTGCTGGTTCATATGGACGGCGCGAGACTGATGAATGCGGTCGTGGCGTCAGGCGTGGCAGCTGCTGATTATGCCGCTCTCACCGATACGTTGTGGATTGATCTCTCCAAAGGATTGGGCTGTCCCATTGGGGGCGTGTTGGCGGGCTCCAAAGCGTTTATCGAGGAGGCCTGGTTCTGGAAGCAGCGGCTCGGCGGGTCAATGCGGCAATCGGGGGTAATCGCCGCCGCCGGCATTTATGCGCTGGATCACAACGTGGATCGTCTTGCCGAGGATCACGAAAATGCGCGGGTGTTGGCGGAGGTGCTACATGGCGTGGACGGTGTTTCCGTACCGTTGGAGACCGTGCAAACCAATATTGTCATTGTTGATGTTTCGAACATCGGCAAATCTGCACCGGAGATTTCCGCGGAACTCCTGGCCAAAGGAGTTCGCATGGGCGCCTTGGATAAGCAACGATTACGCGCGGTGACCCATTTGGATGTCAGCCGGGAGGGCGTCGAACGCGCCGGTGAGATTTTTGCCGAAGTCTGCGCTGGCTGATCAGCTGATTTCAAAAGTGAGTTTGCCGTGTGCGTCCCGCAATGATGCCTCTACCTCATCGGGGGCATTACCCTTGGCAAAGATAAAACCGAGATATTCGTTGCCTTCGGGCAGCGCGGTGACGGACTGTCCGACCTTTTTGGATATCTCCAGGCCGGTTATGCCTGTCACGTTGCGGGCCTCGATCTCGCCGCTCACAGATATTAACGTGCCGGAGTGTGGGATTGGAATCATCATGACCCCGGAGGCCTGGATCTCCCGGTCCGGTGGTGGTGTGGTTACGCCGAGGGCATGATCCAAAATGATATCTTCCAGACTCAGGCCATCGCCGAACGACAGGCTTCGGCTGCACAACCCTCCGATGGATCGCGCGGCCACCTCGATCACCCAAGGGCCCGATTGGTTGCTGCGTCGGTCGGGCGCTGAAAGGCGCAGTTCAGCGTGAACCGGCCCATCCGTCAGCCCGATGGCCCGGCAGGCGTCTTCTGCCATCCTGGTGAGACGCTCAATGTCCTCTGGCGCGTGGCGGGACGGGGTGACGTAGATCGTCTCCTCGAAATACGGTCCGTCCAATGGGTCAGGTTTGTCGAAAATCGCCAATGTGGTGAGGTCGCCCTCGGTCAAGATGCCTTCCAAAGCAATTTCTTCGCCCGGCCAGAAATCTTCGATCAGAATATTTTGTTCAAGGTTTGCGCCCGACAGCATACGCCGAATGCGGCGCGCCGCGGCAACGAACTGATCCGGATCGTCGGCCCGGATCACGCCTCGGCTGGCCGATAAGTTGATGGGTTTTAAGACGCAAGGATAGGCAATCGTCTTCGCGACATTGGCGGCGTCTTCCCCAGAGCGGAACAAGCGCGCCGCGGGGCCCGGCAGCCCAGCGTCGGCAAGTTCTTTTCGAAATGATAGTTTGTTATTTGCCCGTGAAACAGCCTCTGGGTCATTGTGCGCCAGCCCTAATTCTTTGGAGGCGGCGGCGGCAACCAATGTGGTGGATTCCTCCACGCCGATGACGGCGCTAAGCGGCGTGTCTTGGTGAAACTTGGCAATGCGGGCAACACTGTCATCTAGGTTGCCAAAGTCCAGGGTCAGCGCACCGTCGCCTTGAATTTCCCGGAACACACTGTCCTGATCGGAGCCGATTGTGATCAACACGTCCCGCCGGTGAGCGGCGGCGATAAAGTCCTTGGCCCGGTAGGATGTCGAAGGCAGAAGTAGAAGAATACGGGCTGGCGGCTCGGCGGTCATACGCGCGCCAATTGCTCCCGGCTCGGTTCCGCACAGCAATACCAGGGCTCGCTCATGCGGGGAACAAACATTTTCGGCCGTTCCGTCATTAATAGGGCAGGGGCGTCAGTCCCGTCGATCTCGTGGGCGGTCTGCCAAATCTGGGTGAAAATGGCGCTCCGGGAGTCGCCGGCGCTTTCCCCGTGATCAACAATCCCCTGGATCGTGTTGGCGAGTTCGTCCACCGCCAAATCCGGGTTGGCCCATGTGTAACTTAACGCATCCCGATCAAAAACCTCGGGGGTCAACGGGAGGTCTTCCAGTTCCAACAGCCGGGAACCAAGAGGGATCAGCAACCGGATCGCCAGTTGAATGGGCGAGACGTTTTCGATGAGGTCCAGGTCTCGGATGACCGACAACAGGTCCCGATAACCGTCTAGCGTTGTCCAGGGCGTGAACGGGATAAATGTGGGCGACAGCGTCAGGCCAGAGGCGCGCACCAAAGACACCGCCTCGATAAACGCCGCCCTGGTATGGCCCTTGTCCAGCAGTGTCAGCGTCCGGTCATCGACAGATTCCACCGCGGTTGTGATGAACAAACAGCCAGTTTGCTTAAGCTCGGGCAGGCGATTCCGATGTTTCAGCAAATGCTCGACCTTGATGATGACGTCGTAAGTGAGGTGCGGATGGCGATTTCGCATTTCACGAACCACCCGTAACCCATGAGACGGGCCATTGAAAAAATCCGGATCGCCAAAGGAGATATGCCGCGCGCCCGCTTCCACTTGTTGATCGATATCGGCCAGAACGGTCTCCACCGGTATGGGAAAGAACTTGCCGCCGTAAACCGGCACCACCGGGCAGTGACGGCAGACATGTTTGCAGCCGCGGGTGGCTTCCGTGTAGCCGGTGACCACATCATTGCCCTCTGATTTCTGCAACCGGGCGTACTTGTCGAGGGCGGGCAAATCCGTGCGGTCCGGAGTTTCTAGCAGAAGTTTGGACAAGTGAATATCGTTGGCTGGCGGATTACCCGTTTTGGCGAGGCCAAGCAGCTCGTCTTCGATCTCACCGCCAATAAAATGGGCGGTGATGTCTTCCGTGATGAGTTCCCGCGCCATGGGGGCATAGAGTCCGAAAAACACGTAAGTGGCGTCGCTGTTCAGGGCGACCAATCTGGGCAATAGTTCCAACGACAACCGCGTCGCCGTGTGCATAGCGAGATGAATGGCGATGAGGTCCGCACCGGCGACGGCCTCTTCGTTCAGATCATCGACTGCCACGTCGTTGCAGGTGACCGGAATGCCTTCGCCGCGCAGTCGCGCTGCCGCAGAGGCCAGCGCAAACGGCTGGTGCCCCAGGTCATAGGTCGAAAGCAGAAGAACCCGCATGGACGATCCGATCTTTTCGGACCAGCGGCCTACTTACCCGGCGAGTAGTAGGGGTTGGAACCGTTGGCGTGGTCGGTAACGTCCAGCACCTCGATGATGGACGGCACGGCGTCCTTGATTTCCACCTCGACACCTTGTTTGAGGGTCACGTCGGCCATGCCGCAACCCTGGCAGCCGCCTTCGAGGCGGATATAGGCCTTGTCCTCCTTGATGTCGATCAGGGCGATGTGGCCGCCGTGGCTGGCCACGGCAGGGTTGATGCGACTGTCCAAAACTTCCTGCACGGCTTTGCCTTGCGGTGTATCCAAGCCTGGCTTTGGAATGGCGTCCCGGAAATCCTTCACCGCGTTGACCTCGGGCACGTAATGGCTCAGCAAATTGGTCATGCCGCCCATCAGGTTCATTGTCGGGCCGGCAAACTCCACGTAAACCGTGCCGGCCTTGTAGCCCTTATAGATCACGTCGCCGTCCATCTGCTGAGCGGCCGGCCGGATGCGGGATTCCATCAGCTCCATCACTTGGGAAATAATCTCCGCGTCTTCGGGATTGTCTTCGAAAGTGATTTCTTCGTTTTCACCTTCGTTCCCCGATGCTTCGTTCATGACCGGATCGCCTGCGGTATAGTGATCCATGATGGCGCCCAGGACCATCGGCTTCATGATCTGCCAGTCCTCGCCGTCGCTTTTTACGACCATCACGGAATCGGTATAAAGCGTTACCGCATCGACGCCGCCGATGTCGAACAGTCGCGCCGCCAGTGGGGATCGTGCCGCCGCACTGGCATTCTCAAATTCGGCAATGCCGCCCGACAAAACCGCCTCACCGGGGTGGAACTTCATCCGGTTCGGATCGGGCATGCTTTCCGTCTGTATAAACATCTATCTCTCCAATTCTTGCCGATCAGCAAGGGTGCTGCCGAAACAAGGCCGGGCGCTCTACCAGATCAGACTTTTAGGTGCTTTATTTGTCAGCAAAATAGCGCTTTTCAACGGTTCAAAAAAGCGTATAACCGCGTCCCTTATTTTTAGCGCTTCTTTGCAGCCGGGGATGCACCGCGTTGACCAAGAAACTCGATCAGTTTTTGGACAGTCAGAACCTCGCGACACCGTGTTTGGTTGTCGATTTGGACGAGGTGGCGAACAACTACCGCCGCTTGAAAGACGCCATGCCGATGGCCGAGATCTACTACGCAGTGAAGGCAAACCCAGCGGGGCCGGTTTTGCAGACTTTGCATAGCCTCGGTTCTTCATTTGACGCGGCGAGCATTGCGGAAATTGATCGTTGCCTCGCAGCAGGCGCCTCGCCGGCCTCGATTTCCTACGGCAGCACCATCAAGAAGCAGGGCGACATCGCCACGGCCTATGGTCTGGGCGTCCGAATTTTCGGGTTTGACTGCGAAAACGAGTTGGCCAAGCTGGCCATCGCGGCGCCGGGCTCCAAGGTGTACTGCCGGGTGCTGGTCGAAAACGCGGGGGCCGCATGGCCGTTGGCCAAGAAGTTTGGCTGCTCCGTCGAAATGGCCGTTGATCTGATGGTGGCCGCGAAAGAGAAAGGGCTTGTTCCCCATGGCATCTCTTTCCATGTGGGTTCGCAGCAGACCGATACGGTCCAGTGGGATGCCGCCATCGCCAAAGCGGCGATGATCTTTACCGACCTCCGCGAGAAATCGATAGAGCCCGAAGTGCTGAACCTGGGCGGCGGTTTTCCGACCCGGTATCGGGATGACGTGCCGGAGTATCGCCAAATCGCAAATGCGATTCATGACAGTATGCAACGCCATTTCGGCAACCGGCAGCCGGCCTTGATGCTGGAACCTGGGCGCTGCATTCCCGGATCGGCCGGCGTCATCCGAAGCGAGGTGATTTTGGTCTCCAAACGCTCTTATGACACGGATGTACGTTGGGTCTATCTGGATGTCGGCAAATTCGGCGGTCTCGCCGAAACCATGGACGAAGCGATCCAGTATCCGATTCGCACCCCCCATGACGGTGGGCCAGAGGGACCAGTGATGATTGCTGGGCCAACCTGCGATGGTGCGGATGTTCTGTATGAGAAAGCCGGATACAAACTGCCTTTGGCTTTGAAAGAAGGCGACCATGTGGATTTGATGGCGGCGGGCGCCTATACGGCCAGCTATGCGTCCATCGGCTTTAACGGCATTCCGCCGCTGATGGAATACTACATCTGACTTGGGGAGCCGATCCTAGTTGGCTTCGGGTGGGGTGTAACCGCAGATTCCCAATTTTATCAGCCAGCCGGCGGTCATCATGACCGGCCCGGTCACCGGCGCGCCCATAGCGTCGGCAAGCTCTTGCAGGGTGCAGCTTTCCTGCATCTCCAGATGTCCGAAGACCACCGGAAGTTCTTCCAAGGGGATGAGCGTCTCCGGGTAGATCAGTCCCATCTTCAACTGGACACGCACCACAGCTTGCTGCCAGTCTCTGAGCAACAGGGTAATTTTTCCATCCGCCGCCAGGTGTCTGGTGGGAAAGCTTTCGAACATGGTAAGTGGATCGGGGAAAGACGGGTGAAAGCCAGCATCTTGTGACGGCGCGGCGATTTCATCAGCTTCCCGGCGCCGCACAGACAGTTCCTGCCACAATTCTTCGTAGGCGCGGATGATGCGGGACCATTCGAAGCGATTCATCACCTCTTGGCGACCGGCGCGTCCCATCTTGAGGCGCAGGTCAGGATTTTCTATCAGCGGCATCAGCGCCTTGACCAATTGGCCGACGTCCACTGACGTCGATTGAGAAACACCGCCGAGGTAGTCGCCATAGGTAAGCTGTCCGGCGAAATAGCCGTAGGCCATGTCAGCGCCGCTCCCAGGCGGAGGCGCCAGCGTCGGCACTGTGAATCCCACGTCGCCGTCACGTACTGTATCCCGATAGCCGTCCCAGTCGCTGACCACCACAGGCAGGCTGGCGGCCATGGCCTCGATCGGTGTCAGGCCGAAGCTTTCTTGTATATTGTCGGAGAGCGAGCAAAAAATATCCGCGCCGGCCCAAAATCCGTCGGGGTAGTCGCTGTCGCCATGCCGGATGAAATTGACCTGTGCATTTTCGTTTACTTTTTGGACCGCTTGTTTGAACGCTGTCTCGTTCATTTCGTCATTGAAATAGCCGTTGAAAACCACGCGCACGGGGGTGGCCGATTTGCCGGCAATTTCTTCCGCCGCTAAAAGCAGGGGCAGGGGATTGGCCTTCGCCAGATAATTCAGCCGGCCGACATAAAGGATCACCACTTCGTCTTCGGCGACGCCTAGTTTTTCCCGTTGTTCTGTCCGCCTTTCCAATTCGCTGAGCCGGTCGAAACGGACCGAGTCCACGCCCAGCGGGATAACCGGTAATTCTAGCGGGCAATGGGCTTCTATAGCGAACCGGTCCTTCATATAAACACGCCAGCCGTCGATCACCGCCTGCACCGCGCTTCGGATGGATCGAGAAGGACAGATCAATGCATCCCAATTTTGCAACGGCGCGGTAAAATAATCGCCGAACATTTCCATGGCCGCCGCAGAGGCGCTAGCGTGGGCGATCCCGCAGAGGCTATAGCGCCGCTGATCGTGATGACGCCGCGCCCAGGAGAATTTCACGATGCCGGGGTCGTAACGCACCAGGCAGCCGGCTTCTTCGAGGCCGGTCGCGTCATTTTGATTGATTGAAACGCACCGTTCCGGATCGATGTTTTCTTCCCCGGCATAGTCGCGGAAAAGGCCAAAGGCCGTATCGTCGGGACACACGGTGTAAAACTGCTTCTGATTGGCGAAGCGGAAATAGGCGCGGAGGAATTCCCGCGTGGCCACATCTATACCCACCGGCTGATCCGTTTCCGCGCGATGTCCGTCGAAGTTGATGGCGGCGGTCATGTCACAACTCGTCCAAGGTGGCGGCGCGGAAGGACTTTAGGTGAAGGCTTTGAAGGTGATCAGGGTAAACGTGTCTTTGACGCCCGGAATTTTTTGGATGTTCTCGGTGACGAAGTGCCCGATATCAGACGCATCCTCCAAATAGCACTTCAGCAGAAGGTCGTACTGGCCCGATGTGGAATGCACCTCGGAAACCTGTTCGACATTTTCGACGGCGTCCGCGGCGACTTTATAGGCTTCGCCCAGTTCGCATTTTACTTGGATGAATATGGTCTGCATGGTCCTCTCCGGCGGTCAAGTACGCCTCACAATACACGATAGGACGGCGGCTTTAAGGGAAAAAATGTACGTGGTTAGCTTTTAACGGGCCGCGCCAGGAAGGCTGGCATATGGTCGCCCATACCGACTACGGGATCATTGGACTGATCGTCGTCGTCTTCGTTCTTGTCCCGGCGCGAACTGCGGCGTTTTCGGGGCTTCTCTTTTTCGGGGGAACTCTTTTCACTTTTACTTTTGGCGGCAGACTTTTTGCGCGAACGCCGTTCTTTAGTCTCTCCGGTGTCCGTTTCGTCCTCCGCAGAATCATCCGCGGGTGCGCCGTTTCCGGAATCAAGACTATCCAGTTTCACCGGTTCGATTTTGCTGCCCATGAGCTTTTCGATGGAATCGAGGTACTTTTGCTCTTCCTGCCACGCCAGGGTAAACGCCCGACCTTTTTTGCCCGCCCGGCCGGTGCGGCCGATCCGGTGGACGTAATCTTCCGCATGGGTCGGTACGTCGAAATTAAACACGTGGCTTAGGTCGTCGATGTCGAGGCCGCGGGCGGCAACATCGCTGCAAACGAGGATGTCTATTTCACGGGCCTTGAACCGATCCATGGTTTCCGTGCGCGCCGGTTGGGACATGTCGCCGTGCAAGGTGGCTGAATTCAGGCCGTGCTTCTGGCAGGACTTGTGAACAATATCCACGTCCCTCTTTCGATTGCAAAAAACCAGCGCATTGGTCACGTCTTCCTTGATGATCAGTTCACGAAGGGCGGCCCGCTTTTTCTTTTGCATGCCGCCAATATCTCGCTTCGGCATGTGGCGGATCATCACCAGGCCCTGGGTGATGTTTTCACCCGGCGTTGACGGCGGCGCGACGGTGATTTCCTTTGGATTCATCAGGAAGGCATCGGCGAGACGTTTGATCTCCGGCGGCATGGTGGCCGAAAAGAACAATGTCTGGCGGATTTTATTCAGCAGCGAGACGATTTTCTCGACATCCGGGATAAAGCCCATGTCGAGCATCCGGTCCGCTTCGTCGATCACCAGGATTTTAACATCGGTCAGCAGAAGCCCGCCCCGGTCAAAAATATCCAGCAGCCGGCCCGGCGTCGCGATCAGCACATCCACACCTCGGTCCAGCAGCTTGGACTGCTCGTCCATGGAGGTGCCGCCGATGATCAGCGCCTTGGTTAATTTGTGATACTTGCCGTAGATGTCGAAGTTTTCCGCGACCTGCGCCGCCAATTCCCGTGTCGGCTCCAGGATCAGCGTACGAGGCATACGCGCCCGCGCCCGGCCGCTGGCCAGGATATCGATCATCGGCAGGGTAAAGGACGCGGTCTTGCCGGTGCCGGTCTGTGCACAGCCGAGAATATCCCGTCCCATCAAGACGTTGGGAATTGCGGCGGCTTGAATGGGGGTCGGTTCGCTGTAGCCTGCGTCGGAAACAGCTTTCAGGACCTCATCGCTGAGACCGAGGTCTGCAAAGCTCATGTAGGATGTCCGGGTTGAAAATGTATGTGAATTCTGGATTTCATATCTTCACAATAGCGGGCGGAATAGGCCATCCCTTGCACGATGTCAACGATTCAAATATTTCAATGCATTGGTCAAATGCGCTAATCACCAACAACACACCGGTGCAACGGGAACCCCCTGGCGCTGAAACTCTAGGAATAAATTAACATGAGCGGACTTATCCTTCCTTATCAGGACTTCATGCCGGAAATTGCCGATGACGCGTTTATCGCACCCAACGCCACAGTGATCGGACGCACTAAAATCGGATCCCAATCCAGCATTTGGTTTAACGTGGTGATCCGGGGCGATGTCGAGCCCATCACCATCGGCGCCCGCACCAACATCCAGGACGGCACCATCGTCCATGTGACCGGTGGGGACGCGGCGACGGTGATCGGCGACGATGTGCTGGTCGGCCACTGCGCTATCATCCATGGCTGCACGTTGGAAAGCGGCAGCTTCGTCGGCATGGGGGCGACCGTGCTGGACAACGCCATCGTGGAAAGCGGCGCCATGGTCGCCGCCGGGGCCATGGTCACGCCGGGCAAGGTGGTGAAGGCCGGCGAGCTCTGGGCCGGCAGCCCGGCCAAATTCTTCCGCGAGCTCAGCCCGGAGGAGCGGGAAAACCTCACCAGCGGCGCGGAAGGCTACCGCCGGCTCGGCCAGGAATACAAAGCCAAGCTGGAGGGGTAGGGGAGAGAGTGCGGAACTTACCGCCGCTTCACAAAAATAAAATCGCCGCCCTCGTGGCCGGCTTTGCGGACGTCGGAATATTCCGGCGTTTGGTCGGCTGCGGTCATCACCGGGCGGCGGATCGCATCAAACAACCGGGTGCCGTCGAGAATGCCCTGATTGCTGCGAAGCGTTCTGAGGAGCGCGGCGGCGAAGGGGGAGTGATCGCCCCGCCCGTCATCCACCGGTTCCAGCCCGCCCGAGGTGATTACCACCCTGGCCTTCTTATGGGTCATCTTCTGATAATAGTCGGCGACGCCGGGAAGCACGCTGATGCCCCGGGTGAGCCGCCCGGCGAAGCAACTGTCTGCCAACAACATGACATGCTTGGCCTTGATGGCGCGCAGGGAATTGGTGACTACTGCGTTGGATATCCAGTTTGACCGCCGTTTGGGCCGGGCGTCCACCGGCATCCAATAGCCCACGTCGGTGACCTGATCGAGCCAGCCGTGACCTGCATAGTAGATCACCAAATTGTCCTTGAACCGGAGCCGTTCGCGGAGGATATCCAGCCGGTCGATGATTTGCGCGCGGGTCGGATTCAACATCAGTGTTGTTTTGAATCCGTACTGTTTGGAAAGCACATCGGCGATCTGGCGGGCGTCGTTTTCGGCGGTGCGCAGTTTGCGGATATGCCGGTAGTTATTGATGCCAATGATTAGGGCGTGGTAGTCGCCGAAGGTCACCCCCTCGGCGACGGGCATGGCGTCACCTGTGCTGGCGTCGGCGGTGGCCGCCTGACCGAACCGACGATCCAGGGCTGCCTGCTTACGCCGGTTATATTCCGACTTGTTCAGAAGACCGGACTTTAGAAGTTTATCGAGCAATTCAAGTTCTTGGACGATGGGCTGGCTGGCAGGTTGTGGCTTATTTCCCTTTTCAGTTTTCTTGGGCCGGTCTTTCTCAAGCCGTTCTGCCTCCAATCGCGCGGCTTCCCGGAGTGCTGCTTCCTGGCGGTCCTCTTCTGCGGTAAGGCGCGCCAAGCGTTCTGCTTCCCGTCGTTCGGCCGAACGACGCCTGGCCTCCTGGCGTTCCCGATCAGCCCGCGTCTGTTCGGCGGTAGTCCGGGTTAGGCGCTCCAGTTCCATTTGTTGTTCTTTCCGCAGGGCGGCCGCGCGCCGTTCGGCCCCAAGCGTTTCCAGCCGTTTGGCTTCCTGGTTCACAAAAGTGCGCCAATGGACTTCGAGAGATTTTTGCCGGCGTTTCCCGTCTGGGAGGCGCGCCATGTCGTCGTGTTTTGCTAGAAAACCTGGGTGCTCTTCGGCGAGGTGGCGGCTGACGAGATAGATCGCCCCAAAACAAGGGTGAAGCCCGCTCGGCTGATTTCCATCTCTGGTAAATTCCCCTTCGAACACATCGCCGCGAAATTGTCCTGTGATACTCACTGTGGCGTTCCGCCCGCTTGCGCCAAAGTTTCCGGCATCACGCCACGAAGTGGCCGGACTCCGCAAAGATACCGAAAAAGTGTTGTCTATCTTGCCCGACAGAGTTTGAGGACCAGAGGTGTCCCGCGTCTTCACCACCAGCCCATCTCCTTCGACGGTCGCTGCAATTTTAACGGCGCCGAGTTCGCATTGGGTCTGCTCCAGGGAGGCAAGGCCAATCCATTCACCCTGACGCGGCGGTGGCTCCAACGCCTTGGACGATTTTTGCGCCAACGCACTCTGTAGCAAGAATGCCATCAAAATAGCGCAACTAAACTTGATCAAAAATTTAGCCATCGCCCCAAAACTACCATACATGATTGCAGAGAATGCAAACTAAAAGAGGGGCGGATTGAAGGAACACACTTTAGGAGGTGGTGCGAGTGTCTCTGGCTCCCCGCACGGTATCTAAGAATTTTCGTGGGTCAGGCGGTAGGCAATCTGAACGCCATGCCACCATCATGTCGGGCCGAACCAGAACCAGGGGGCGCTCGTATAGATCGGCTGCATCTTTGTCGTCAATTCTCACGATATCGAGTGGCAACCCAATGCCGCGAGCCGCAGAAACCATCGTATCGAAATCCTGCTCGACACCGTCAAATACCAGAAGAGTAAATCCTGCACCCAACTTGTCCAATATAGACAGTCCTTCTTCCAACCAAATATGGGGTGCGCGATGCCCAGGTCTGGCGGTCGGTATATAGGTCCTTGGATTGTCAGGTGGTTCCGGCGTGCCATCCGGCACGACAATCGGCGATCCTTCATAACGATAGCCTAGGAGAGTCCCTGAAGAAGAAATCAGCTTTTCCTGATCTTTAAGATCGGCGCCCAGCCGGTCTCTGAAGGCTTCGGCATCGGAGCCTTCCTCGTCCAGTTCGTCGCCATACTGCATGACGGCATTTAACCGGTCAAAGCAGTCTGCGGCTTCCGAGGTGTTGCGGACGCCGATCGGGTGGCGCTCCACGAAATAACTATCGAGCAGACGCTCGCCACCCCAGCCTTCGAGCATCGCCTGGACTTTCCAGGCAAGGTCAATAGCATCGGAGACGCCCGTATTCATCCCGAAGCCGCCTGTTGGTGTAAACAGATGTACTGCATCTCCGGCCATCAGCACCCGTCCTGCGTGATAGCGGTCAGCCACAAGTGCATGGGCCGTCCAGGGTTGGGTCGATATAATATTTATGGCCGTCGACGCGCCAAGAACGGCTTCGATTGCTTCAACCGCATCAACCGAGTTCCATTCTTGTCCGTCCTTCAACATAAGGTGATAGGTAAACGTGGTTCCCCCGTCCCAGTTGAGGATGAAACCAGCGTAATCCCTGTGGAGAGGGAAATAGATATTTGCCGGGCCGAATTTATGGCTCGCCATGAAGTTTGGCGCCTTAAAATAAATCGAGACAAAACGGGCAAGATTGGCGCGACCGCTAAGACCAATGTTTAATTTATCCCGCACAAACGAGCGGCCCCCATCGCAGGCGAGCAAATATTCGCATCGTACTGTTTCGGCTTTTCCCGTCGCCAAACATTCGATTTGGCAGTTCACCCCATTGTCATCCTGCGAGAAGTCCACAAGCTTCCAGCCAAATCTAAATTCAACCTTATCCAATTTGCGAACGTAGTCGAGGATTGCCTGCTCCACCTCGTTTTGACCAGTGATTGTCTTTAAATAGGGGGACCATGTGTGTTCTTCTTTTACGTATCCACTGTTGTTCTTTACCTCTTTGATTTTTTGAAACGGCGGCAG